>Ga0111539_10008254_pt1 | contig 13257 bp, 15 predicted proteins | sample RhiMethybrSRZTD1_FD_79667 | JGI IMG/M metagenome (GOLD analysis project Ga0111539, IMG submission 79667) | Populus rhizosphere microbial communities from Tennessee, USA - Rhizosphere MetaG P. TD hybrid SRZTD1 (version 2) (version 2) | ecosystem: Host-associated > Plants > Roots > Rhizosphere >...
GAGGACGTGACGCTGCACGTGCTCACTCCCGACTTCGGCCTCGTGGGCGAGTGGACGCTCGCGTCCTTCTGCGAGCACCTCGCGGCGACGGACCAGTGGGCGGTCGCGCCGGAGTACGACGCCGCGCGGCGGTGGCGCAACTGGGCGTTCGAGTCGGCGGCGCTCGACCTCGCGCTGTCGCAGGCGGGGCGCGCGCTGCACGAGGTGCTCGGGCGTTCGCCGCGGCCGCTGCGGTTCGTCAACTCGCTCGGGCTCGGCGACCCGCCGACGTTCGACCCGATCCGGCGGCGGCTCGAGGTTCACGCGGACCTGCGCTTCAAGCTCGACGTGACGGCCGCGTGGCCGCTCGAGCTGATCGACGAGGTCGCGGGCACGGGGGCGGTCGAGATCGTCGACTTCAAGGGCCAGTACGGGCTCGAGCTTCCCGAGCAGGCGGCGCTGCTGCGCATGTACGAGCGTGCCATCGAGGCATTCCCTGACGCACTGCTCGAGGACGGCCACGATCTGCCGGAGGTCACGCAGCTGCTCGGGGCCGCGGGCGACCGCATCTCCTACGACGCCCCGATCACGACGGTCGAGTCACTGGACGCCGTGGCGCTCGCGCCACGGGCGGTCAACATCAAGCCGTGCCGCGTCGGCGACCTGCGGTCGCTGCTCGCCGTCTACGCGACGTGCGACGCGCGCGGCCTGACCATGTACGGCGGCGGGATGGGGGAGCTCGGCATCGGCCGCGGCCAGATCCAGCTGCTCGCGTCGCTGTTCCATCCGGACGGCCCCAACGACGTCGCACCCGGCGGCTACAACCTCGACACGCCGGCCGCCGACCTCCCGCCGAGCCCGCTGGCCGCCGAGCCCGCCCCGACGGGCTTTCGCTTGGCCTAGGCTCGCCGGCGGCGGCGAGGTCGGGTCACGGGCAGCTCCCAGTTGCCGTGGCGTGCTTCGCACGGCGGACCCAGACCGCCCGCCTCCTTGGGCCGGTCGAGGTTGTTCGACGGCGGGCTTGCAGCACGAGTCCGACCGTCAGGCCGTAGGCGACGTGATCGGCCCACTGGCGGCCCTGTGGAAGCGCGCGAATGGCACAGATGTGCCGCCCGATCACGACCAGATCGAGCGTGGCGATGCCCAGCCCGGCGAGGACGCCCCAGGCCGGCTCGGCGCGGCGCGGCAGCACTGCAGCCATGACGCCTGCCCATCCGAGAGAGAGCGCCAGGTGAACGGGCACGGCGGCCGCGAGGAGCACAGGCGTGCGCCGCTCGTGCGGTAACACCATGGCGCCGGCGGCGCGGGCGCCGTCGAGCACGTCATCGCCACGGGCGAGCGACCATGCCGTGGAGGGGATCGCCGCCAAGGCCGCCCCGGCCGCGCCAGCGGCGATCGCGTCATCGCGAAGCGTCCGGTCCAGCCGGGCAACCATGCGCCCATCCTGGCACTAGGAGCCCCGGCTGCATCGGCTCACGGGTCGCCGGTGCAGTTCATGCCGGGCGTGACGCCCGGCGCGTGCGCGGGCGGCGCACCGGGTAGCCCCCGAACCGGCCCTACGGGACGCTCTGGGGAAGAATTTCGGAGGAAAGGAGCACCCGATGGTGTGGGTGATCGTCGCCGTGTTGGCGGTCGCGCTCGTGATCGCCGGCGTCGTGATCGCGCGTCAGCGCCGATCCCAGCGGCTACAGGAAGGATTCGGGCCGGAGTACGACCGTACTTTGGCTGAGAAGGGAGATCGGCGCGCCGCGGAGTCCGAGCTGCGCGACCGGCGCGCTCGTCGCGAGCAGTTCGCGATCCGCGAGTTGGAGCCCGAGTCGCGTGAGCGGTACGCCGAGCGCTGGCGGGACGCGCAGCGCACGTTCGTGGATCAGCCGAGCGTCGCGGTCGCGGAGGCGGACCGCCTCGTCTCGGAGGTCATGCACGAGCGCGGCTATCCGGTCGACGATGACTTCGAGCGCCGGGCGGCCGACGTGTCGGTCGACCATCCGGTGGTCGTGGAGAACTATCGCGCGGCACACGGGATCTCCGTCCGGGCCGCGCGCAACGAGGCGGACACGGAGGACCTCCGGCAGGCGCTCGTCCACTTCCGCGCGCTGTTCGAGGATCTGCTGGGAGCGGACGAGCGACCCCGTGACACGGACGAAGCGAAGGAGATGCATCGATGAGTCATCGAGAGGAATCGCTGTCCACCCGCGACCTCGCGTCGACGCCCGCGGACGTGTCGGACCCCGAGCACGCGGACGAGCGTGACCGCGACGGAGACGGCGCTGCCGAGCGCGACCAAGACGTCGCGGCTGAGCGCGAACGAGCGACCGGCTCCGCGGACGCGGACGAGGATGCCGCGCTGCTGCCCCAAGAGCAAGGCACCGAGTTCCAGGGACGATGGGAGTCGATCCAGACGACCTTCGTCGACGACCCGCGCGACGCCGTCGAGAACGCGGACGCGCTGGTCGCCGAGCTGATGCAGCGCCTCGCCGACGGATTCGCGCGCGAGCGTGAACGCCTCGAAGAGCAGTGGAGCCGCGGCGAGGACGTCTCGACGGAGGATCTCCGCGTGGTGCTCCAGCGCTACCGGTCGTTCTTCCGCCGACTGCTGTCCGCCTGACCGGAGGGGAGGGGCGCGGCGCTCAGGACGAGCGCCGCGCCAGACCGCGCTCGCGGTCGCTCTCGCATCTGCCTGTTTGCGATAGCGCGCCCGATGTCGGCCATGCTTTCGTGCACGGCGATTGGCATCGGACGTTGGGCGGAGAGCACGGTTCCAACACGCACTCGAATCGGAGGCCGCGATGCGGTGTTCCTACATCTACTTCATGAGGAAAAATCCCGACCGCGTCTCGGCGGTCGCACCCGAGCACGCCGCGTACTGGCGGGGGCTTGAGCTGCGCGAGTACCTCGGAGGGCCGTTCGCTGATCGGTCCGGCGGACTGATCAGCTTCGAGACCGACTCGCACGACGACGCGGCGCAGCTCGTGGCCGATGACCCCTTCGTTCGCGAAGGACTGGTGGAGCGCAGCTGGCTGAAGCAATGGAAGGTCGAGTAAGCCGCCCGCGCCCGCCCGAGGCAACGGTGGCTCAAGGCGAGCGTTCGCCTGCGGCGGATGCCGACCCGCGCGCTCCGGCGTACTCGTCGAACCGGAGCGCCATCACGGCGACCATGGCCGGCAGCATCAGCGCCATCTCCAACGGCAGCACGGCATCGGCCGAGAGCGCGCCGAGCCAGAACGGCACGAGCAGCGCGAAGGCCAAGCCGAACATCGCGGCCGCCATCTCACCGCAGCGCTCCCACCCGTGGCCGCGGTAGCGCATCAACGCCACCATCGGCAGCGTCATGTTGAACGTCATCGCGAACACGGCGAGTTCCGTGTGCTCATGCCACGCAGCGTCAAAGCCGGTCCCGAACACCGCAAGATGGATCGCCCGGAACGTCATGCCGAGCACCGCCATGCCGAGCAGCATCGCGACGGTCATCTCGATCACGTGCCGCGAGAACCTCTTCAGCTGCGGCCCGCGGTCGCTTCCTGGGACCGCGGCTGGGTGGATGACGGCGCCGATGCGCATGACTCTCCTCCTCGTGAACAGCAAACCCTCCCACCGGCTCGCACGCTCGGCATCCGCAGTCCACCACAACCTCTGTGGGACAAAGCCGCATATCGATCTGAGCAAATGGATGCGCGAGGCAAACCACGAACGACCACTCGCCTTCGAGGCCACGGATCGAAGCGGGCTGCGCCGGTTGGCCGAACGGCGCGCCACGACCGCAGGGCGCCTTCCGGCGGCTTGACGCCCCAGCGGTCTCCCTTCGCGGCCTTGGGCATGCGGTATTCGCAGGGGCGGACGGACCGCTGCACTGTTCCTTTCGCCTGGCAGCGGAAGCGAGCCGCTGTCGCTTCCGCCTGGGCCGGAGCAGTCTCGACCTGAACGCCTGGTGGTCTTGCAAAGCGACAGCCGGCACTGCCCTGAGCGACTGTCGTTGGTTGTGATTATGTGCGCGGCGTGGAGCGTTCGAGCAGGCGAGCCGCCGCCCTTGCGAGCCGTTCGATCGCCGCGTCGATAGGGGTGCCGTCGCTGCGCAGGTAGGCATCCCGGCGCAGCTCCAGCATGAGCGAGCTGACGCGGTCGTCACGACCGTAGTGGCGTAGGGGAACGTAGGCGCCGCGGAACGGCTGGTTGATCGCGACGCTGCCCAGCGACACGAACGCTTCACGCGCAGCCTCAATGAGCCACGCGGGGGTGTGATGATCGTCGGTGCCCAGACAGATGACCGGTCGTTCATCGTCGGGGTAGAGCTCGTAGGGAAGCGGATCCTCGGGGTATGAGTGCAGATCGAAGATGACCGCGCGGCCGGTAGCCGCGAGTCGGTGATCGACCAGGTCGGCCAGTGCCCGGCTGTAGGGCTCAAACAGCGTTGCGATGAGCTCGCCCCGATGTGACGGGTCGTCTGCGCGCAGCCGCTTGCCGGTCGACGTGTGCGTGTAGACGGCGCCCATGCCGACGCCGTTCATCACCTCACGCTCGTCGGGAAAGCGCTCGGGGTCGACGACCAGCCTGGACAGGCGATTGACGAACGACCACGGCCGCCACCCGCGGACGCTTTCGCCGATCCGGCGAGCGAGCAGGTCGGTGTGCGCATCGGTCATGGCCGCGAGCTCGACATCAAGCGCGTCGTCGTCGAGCACGATCCACTCGCGGACCGCGTCAGGAATCCGGGTCGACGAATGCGGAACGTGCAAGATCCAAGGCGACGCCGCGTCCCCGGCAACGGTGATGAACGAGCTCGACGATTGATCGGTCATAGCGGACGCCCGAGAAGCGTACGCTCCGGGCTTCGCACCGCAGGCCGCGCAGCGCGCGACGTCGACGCCGGAGTAGCGGCTCCGGCGTGTAGCTGAGCTCACCCGGCGGCGCTTCAACGCCCGGTCGAGACCACCAACTTGCCCGCGACGCGGTCATGCTCCATGTCGTCGTGGGCGGATGCGATCTCATCGATGGTGTAGGTCTTGGCGATCGGCACTGTCGCGTCGCCGGCGGCGACCGCGTCCAGAAACTCCTGCAGGACCGCCTGCGGCAGATCGGACGCCTCGCCGAAATAGCCGCTGAGGCGCACGCCATTGGGTAGGAAGCCGGCCGGGTAGAAGTCGGGCACGATCGACTCGTTGGAGAGGTAGCCCGCGCTGCAGACGACGCCGTGCACGCGGGTGGCCTCCAAGCTGTCGCGGAGCGTCGGCGGGCCGATGAGCTCGAGCGTCGCGTCCACACCGCCCGGCACCAGCTCGCGCACGCGCGCCGCGATCGCGCCGTCGTCGACGACGACGTGGTCCGCGCCCGCGTCGCGCAGCGCGCCGGCCTTGGCCTCCGAGCGCGTCGTGGCCACGACGGTCAGGCCGCGGCGCTTGGCGAGGATCGCGGCGGTCAGGCCGACCGACGACGTGCCGCCGCGGATCAGCAGCGTCTGGCCGGGCTGCACGTCGAGCCCGACGGTCAGCGCGCCGTACGCGGTCTGCAGCATCTCGGGCACGGCGCCGAGCGTCGTCCACGGCAGCTCGCTGCGGAACGGGATCGCCTGCGCGACCGGCACGCACGTGAACTCCGCATAGCCACCGTCGAAGCTGCGGCCCATCCCGCCCATCATCGCGACGACCTGCTGGCCGGCAGCCAGCTCGCCGCCGGGGCACGCCACGACGACGCCGGTCGCCTCGATCCCCGGCACGCGCGGGAGCGTGACCTCGGAGTCGGCAAGGCCGAGCCGGGTCTTGAGCTCGGAGCGATTCAGGCCGAAGGCCTTGACCTCGATGAGGACCCAGCCGCGCTCGGGCCGGGGTACTGGGCGTTCACGGACGACGAGCGCGCCGGGCGGCGCCGGGACGGCGTCCAGGACGACGGCACGCATCGAGGAGGGGGGAGGGATCATGCTCTTGAGCGTAGGCGCCCTCTTCGCCGACCTCGTGCGCCTCGAGATCGAGCTCTGGGACGCCGTCGAGGCGCGGCTGCGCACCGATCCGCCTTCACCGGCGCGGCTTGTAGCCGGCCTTGAGCAAGACGCGAACCGGTACCCCATAACTGCGCCAACGCTCGTAGACGCCAGGCTCTTGAATGAATGCCCGCGCGGAGTCTGCGAACTCGGCCTCGGCGGCTTCCCAGTCATAGTCGACCAACGCGTCCGCGTCGGCGAGTCGCTGGTCGAGCGCGCGTCGGCGCCGCGCGAGTCGCCGCTGTTCCGATGCGGTCGTCGCTCGATCAGACGCTTCCGCGACTTCCGCGAGCTGCCGTCGAAGATGCGCGGGATCCTCACGCCTCGCGTTGTAGTGCAACGCTAGGAGCAGGTGCACGGCGCGTATCTTGCCGACTAAACCGTTCGCTCGAATGCCGCGACTCGAGCGGGAGGCTAGGCAACTCGGCCCGACGGTTTCGGGTAGGTGATGCGGATGGGCGAGATGCGAGAGCGGATGCTGCGCGGCGAGCTGTACATCGCCGACGACGCCGACAACGAGGCCGAGTTCGGACGCGTGCAGGAGCTGCTGGCCGAGTTCAACGGCTCGGCGCCGGGAGCGTCGGACGAGCGCGACAGCGTGCTGCGGCGGATGCTGCGGTCCGTCGGCACAGATGTCGTCGTGCGTCCGCCCTTCTATTGCGAGTACGGCGCGATCAGCATCGGCAACAGGACGTTCGTCAACGTCGACGCGGTGATGCTTGACGTCGCGCCGATCACGATCGGCGCCGCCTGCCAGATCGCGACGCGGGTCCAACTGCTGACCGCCACGCATCCCATCGACCCTGAACCGCGCCGCATCGGATGGGAGTACGCCGAGCCGATCACGCTGGCCGACAACGTCTGGCTCGGCGGCGGCGTCATCGTCTGCCCCGGCGTGAGCATCGGGCAGGACACGGTGGTCGGTGCGGGCGCGGTCGTCACCAAGGATCTACCGGGCGGCGTCGTGGCCGCCGGCGTGCCCGCGCGCGTCCTGCGGGAGATCGGCGACCGGGACCGCCTGGACGTCCCACCGCGCTGAAGAGATGCGCCAGGCCCAAGCCGGCGCTCGTAAGAATCCCGCGGAGGCGTACGCTCAACCTCACGATGACTGAGACCTTTGTGATCGTGGGCGGCGGCCTGGCCGGCGCCAAGGCCGCGGAGACGCTCCGCGAGGACGGCTTCGCCGGCAAGATCGTGCTGATCGCGGCCGAGGACGAGCTCCCGTACGAGCGGCCGCCGCTGTCGAAGGGCTACCTGCTCGGATCGGACCCGCGCGAGGGGGCGTACGTGCACCCGCGCGAGTTCTACGGCGAGCGGGAGATCGAGCTGCTCACCGGCGTGGCGGCGACCGCCGTCGACACCGCCGAGCACCGCGTCGGACTGGCCGACGGCCGCGACCTGAACTACGACCGGCTGCTGATCGCCACGGGGGCGCAACCCCGGCGCCCGCCGATCCCCGGCATCGACCTCGACGGCGTCCACACCCTGCGGACGCTCGCCGACAGCGAGACCTTGCACGCGACGTTCGAGCGCGGCGGCACCGTCGTGGTCATCGGCGCGGGCTGGATCGGCTGCGAGGTCGCGGCCGCGGCGCGCACGCTCGGCGCCGAGGTCGCGCTCGTCGAGCAGGCCGCGACGCCGCTGCACGCGGTGCTCGGCCCCGAGCTCGGCGGCTGGTTCGGCGAGCTCCACGCCTCACACGGCGTGCGCGTCATCACCGGCGCGGGCGTCGAGCGCATCGCCGGCGACGGGCGCGTACAGGCCGTGCACGTCGGCGACGACGCGATCGAGTGCGACGCGGTGATCATCGGCGTCGGCGTGGCGCCGGACACGAAGCTCGGCGAGGCGGCCGGGCTCGAGATCGACAACGGGATCGTGACCGACGAGCACCTGCGGACGAGCGTGCCCGACGTGTTCGCCGCCGGCGACGTCGCGAACGCGTTCCATCCGTACTACGGCCGCCGCGTGCGCGTCGAGCACTGGGCCAACGCGCTCAACCAGGGCCCGGTGGCGGCCCGCTCGATGCTCGGCGGCACGGAGCCCTACGACAAGCTGCCGTACTTCTTCACCGATCAGTACGACGTCGGGATGGAGTACATCGGCCTCCACGGCCCGGACGACCGTGTGGTGGTGCGAGGATCGCTGACCGACACCGACTTCCAGGTCCTCTGGGTGGACGCCGACGACCACGTGACCGCGGGCATGCACGTCAACCAGTGGGACACGATCGAGGAGATCGAGCGCGTGATCCGGGCCGGAGAGCCTGTACGCGGCTGACGCGTCAGGCGTCGGGCCAGGGATCGTCGGTCTGCACGCCGTCGCCGCCCTCGGGCCGAGGGCCGCCGATCGCGATCAGCTCGAGCCCCTCGGGCCCGGACTCGAACCCGCGCAGGACTCCGGGGGCGATGCGGATGACGTCCCACTGGCGCACGTCGCGGATCTCGTCGTCGAGCCGGACCCGGCCCGAGCCGGCGACGACGACGTACGCCTCCTCCTGCTCGCGGTGGTGGTGCGCGACCGGGTTGCGGAGGTTGGGCGCGTACTGCCACAGGCTCACGCCGAGGTCGCGTGAGCCGAGGTGCTTGCGGCCGAAGCGGCCCTCGAGCCCGGGAAGCCGCCCCTGGACGGTGTCATCGATCTCGAGCAGGTTGACGATCGTGTAGTCCGACACGGCTACACGTACGGCTTGAGGCCGCTGTCCGCCAGGAACATCAGCGCGGCGGTGACGCGCTTGCTCACGTCCTGCGCGTCGGCGAGGCCGAGCTTGAGGAAGATCGCGTTGATGTGCTTCTCGACTGCGCGCTTGGTCAGGAACAGCGACTCGGCGATCGCGAGGTTGCTCTTGCCCTGCGCGATCTCGCTCAGCACTTCGCGCTCGCGAGCGGTGAGCTCCTTGAGCGGCGAGTTGTCCATCTGCCCGCGCGTGTGGACGAGCTGCTCGACGATCTTCGGGTCGATCATCGAGCCGCCCTCGGCGACGGCGTGGATCGCGGCGGTCAGCTCGGCCCGGTTGTGGACGCGCTCCTTGAGCAGATAGGCGCGCCCGTCCGAGCCGCGGTCGAGCAGCGCCAGCGCGTACGCCGGGTCGGAGAACTGGCTGAGCACGACGACGCCGATCTGGGGCTGTGCGTCGCGCAGCTCCCCGGCGAACCGGATGCCCTCATCGGTGCTGGTCGGCGGCATCCGGATGTCCGTGACGAGCACGTCCGGCTTCGTCGCGTCGCAGACGTCGCGGAGGCTGTCGAGATCGCCGACGGCGCCGACCACGTCGATGCCGGGATCGCCCGCCAGCAGCTGTCGCACGCCTTCACGCACGATGATGCTGTCGTCACCGAGAGCGACCCGAATCGGCATGCGCCAAACCCTAGCGTCACAGCCGTGACGCTACGCGCCGGGAGGCGTGCATGCCGGAGGCAGGCGGGCGCACCCCATTGCCGCCCGGACACGCGCGTGGGACGGTCCTCGAAATGACAGGCCGGACGATCCGCGTCGTGACGGTCGACGACCAGGAGCCGTTCCGCGAGGCGGCGCGCGTGCTGGTCGACGGCACCCCCGGCTTCGAGCTGGTCGGCGAGTCGGCGGGTGGCGAGGCGGCGCTCGACCTCGTGCGCGACTGCGACCCCGACATGGTGGTGATCGACGTCCGCATGCCGGGCATCGACGGGATCGAGGTGGCGAACCGGCTCAGCGCGGAGGACTCGACGCGCGTGCTCGTGCTCGCGACGAGCGCCGATCTGCACGAGTTCTCGCTGCTGGCGCGCTCGTGCGGCGCGGCCGCCCTCGTGCAGAAGCGGTGGCTGACGCCGCGGCTGCTGCGCGGACTCTGGATCGCCCACCGCCGGCGTTAGGCGCCGCCCGCCCCGACGCGGGACAGGCGGCGCTCTTCGACGGGTTACGAAGCGGCGGGTGCGCTCTCGCCGAGGGCGGCGCGCAGGCGCTCTTCCTGCTCGGTGTCGAGCGAGGTCTGGATCACTTCGCCGCCGAACGTGCGGACGCGCTCGAGCACCCGCTCGGGGGCCTCGGCGCGGCCGAGCATGATCAGCGCCGCGCCGCCGGCCGGCATCTTGGCGCCGAGCTCCTTCATGAACTTGTCGTTGACCCCGACGTCGGTCACCTTGCCCATCACGGCGCCGCTCGCCGCGCCGATCGCCATGCCGAACAGCGGCGCGAGGAACAGCAGGCCGATCAGGCCGCCCCACAGCGCTCCGCCGGCCGCCCCGGCGCCCGTGGTGCTGATCGCCTGGTGAAGCTTGATCTTGCCGTCCGCCTGGTGCTCGACCACGACGGCGTCGTCGAGCTGCAGCAGATGCTCCTTCGTCATCTGCACGAGCTCCGACCGCACCCGTTCAGCGGTATCCGTGTCGGGATACGCGATCGCCACGAGTGTGCTCATACGTCTGCCCCTTCCTTCGCGATTTCAGACCGCAACGAGTCTTCAGGCGCGCTCGCGCCCGGGCAATGGGGCGCGCGTGCGTCTTGAAGGGGAGGTACACACGGTGGCGCGGCGACAGCTCCACGTGGTTGAGTTCTCAGTAGCCGGACGGGGTCTGGCTGCTCATGCCTGCCACGGCGCTCACAGATCCAGCGACCCAGAGCGTGCGACGTGCGCGGTCCCGGCTGCCGCTGGTCGTCGGTGGCGCGGCATTCGTCCTGTGCGTGCTCGCGGTTGCGGAGACCGCGGCGACCGCGCCAGACGGCTCGCGCGTCGACCGCGCGGTGATCGAGGCGCTGATCGTCGGCGTGCCGATGGCGGCCGGCGTCTACGGCCTCCTCTCGCCGCGAACGTTCCGGTTCGGAGCGATGCTCGTCGGCGCCGGGGCGATCTGGTCGCTGACCGCGTTCGCCGAGTCGTCGGACAGCCTGCTCTACAGCGTCGGCCGCGTGTCGGCGTGGCTGATCTTCCCGCTGATCATCTACCTGATGCTCGCGTACCCGGACGGGCGCCTGGCGCCGGGGCTCGATCGCACGCTGTTCGCCGCCGTCACGGCGCTGATTGCCGTGCTGTTCATCGGCTCGGCGCTGTTCGTCGACGCCTACCCCACGCAGACGCCGTGGGCGTCGTGCACCGCGGACTGCCCGGCCAACGCGTTCCTGGTGCTCGACGCCGAGCCCGCGGTGATGGACTCGCTCGTGCAGCCGCTGCGCGAGCTGCTCGCGGTCGTCCTTCTCATCGGCGTGGCCGGCTCGCGGATCGCTCGCTACCGCACCGCGCGGCCGCTGCAGCGGCGGATCATCGGCCCGGTGATGGTGGCGAGCGTCATCTCGGTCATCACGCTGTCGCTGTATCTCGTGGTGCGGCGCGCGTCTTCCGACGACGACGCGGCCGACGCGCTCGGCTGGCTGTGGGCGATGACGATCCCCACGATCGCCGCCGCGTTCCTGATCGGACTGGTGCGCCGGCGCACGATTGTCGGCGAGGTGCTCACGCGCGTCAGCCTCGCGCTCAGCCGGCGGCTCGACCGCACGCAGCTGCGGTCGACGCTGGCGGCCGCGCTCGACGACCCATCGATGGACGTGCTGGTGCCGGACGAGCTGCCGGGCCGCTGGCGCGACGCCGACGACCGGCTGACGTCGCGGTCGCTGATCTCGGCGTCCGGTGGCACGCTGATGCCGATCACGGACGACGGCGTCCTGATCGCCGCGCTCGTCCACGACCCGGCGCTCGACGATGATGACGAGCTGCTGACAGCCGTCCGCTCGCTCGTGCTCGCCACTGTGCGCCACGAGCAGCTGGTCGCAGAGCTCGCCGGCTCGCTGCACGACCTCGAGGTGTCACGCAAGCGGATCGCCCGCGCCGCGGACCTTGAGCGATCGCGCATCGAGCGCGACCTCCACGACGGTGCTCAGCAGCGCCTGATCGGCCTGCGCATCAAGCTGTCGGTCGCGGAGGAGCTCGCGCTCACCGACCCGCAGGCCGGCGCCCAGGCCGTGCACGCGATCGGCGACGAGATCGAGACGACGCTCGAGGAGCTGCGCGCGCTCGCGCACGGCGTCTACCCGTCCGTGCTCGGCGACCGCGGCCTGCACGACGCGCTGCGCACCGTGCTGGCGCGCTCGCCGGTGCCGGCGCGCCTGCTCGCCCGCGACCTCACCCGCCACCCGCCGGAAGTGGAGACCGCCGTGTACTACACGTGCCTGGAAGCGGTGCAGAACGCGATCAAGCACGCGGGCCGCGCCAGCGGCGTCTGGGTCTCGCTGCGCCAGAACCACGACCTGCGCTTCGAGGTGCGCGACGACGGGGTCGGCTTCGTGCCGCCCGACGGCGTGTTCAACGGCGGCCTCGGGAACATGCGCGACCGCCTCGAAGCGGTCGGGGGGCATCTGACGATCGATTCCGCGCCTGGACACGGCACCCGCATCCGTGGAACGGTTCCGCTGCCATGACCCTTGAAGCAACATACGGCGAGGCGCCGGCCTGGCAGCCGGCGGCGCCGCGCCTGCGTCCGCTGTGGCTGCTGCTCGCGTGGATCGTCTCCGCCGCGTCCGTCGCGGTCACGGCCTGGATCCTGCCGGGCGTCGACCTCGAGGGCACCGGCGCCGCGTTCGCGGTCGCGGCGGCGATCGCGGTGCTGAACGCGCTGCTGCCGCCGGTGCTGGCGGCGCTGCGCCTGCCGTTCATGGTCGGCGTCGGCTTCATCCTCGTGCTGCTCGCCGACGCGCTCGTCCTCAAGCTCGCCGCCGACGCGCTGCCCGACGACATCCACGTCGACAGCTTCGGCTGGGCGCTGCTGGCGGCTGTGCTGATCGCCGGGGTGGGCACGGGCCTGCAGGTCCTGATCGGCACCAACGATGACGACGAGTACAACTTCCGCGTCACCCGCCGGATCGCGCGGCGGCTGGGGACGAGCGAGCGCACGGACGTCCCCGGGATCATCTACCTCGAGATCGACGGCCTCGCGCTGCCGGTGCTGCGCGACGCGATGCGCGACGGCAGCGCGTCGACGATGGCGAGCTGGGTCGCCGAGCGCGGCTATCGCCTGACCGAGTGGGAGACCGACCTGTCGTCGCAGACCGGCGCGAGCCAAGCCGGGATCCTGCTCGGCTCCAACGAGGACATCCCGGCGTTCCGCTGGGTCGAGAAGGAGACGGGCCGGCTGATGACGTGCTCGTCACCGGCCGACTGCGCCGAGATCGAGCGGCGCCACGCGACCGGCATCGGCCTGCTCATCGACGGCGGCACGAGCCGCGGCAACCTGCTGTCGGGGGAGGCCGAGGAGACGATCCTCACCGTCAGCCGGACCGAGGCGGAGAAGCGCGCGAATCCCGGCTACCGGGCGTTCTTGGCCAACGGCTTCAACGTGACGCGC
>Ga0111539_10008255_pt1 | contig 13255 bp, 10 predicted proteins | sample RhiMethybrSRZTD1_FD_79667 | JGI IMG/M metagenome (GOLD analysis project Ga0111539, IMG submission 79667) | Populus rhizosphere microbial communities from Tennessee, USA - Rhizosphere MetaG P. TD hybrid SRZTD1 (version 2) (version 2) | ecosystem: Host-associated > Plants > Roots > Rhizosphere >...
CTCCACCTAAATTCCAACAGACCAGATCGCCGGGTTTATAGTCAACAGAATTATCTGTGATGCTCAACTTAGTGTTACGTCGCTCAAAAAATTTCATCAGATTGGGTACGCGTCTGTGGTCGATATTTTTGTCGGTAGTTTTCAGTCCCCAATTTTTCGGGTAGGCAGAAAAATTATTTTTCATGTCCTCATGAACTTCTTTTTGAAGATCGATTCCAAGGTTTCGGTAGGCCCTAATGACAACATCGGTACAAACGCCACGGTCGGAGGGAACGTCACCGTTAGGGTATTTGATTGTATAATATTTGGGATCGTAGATCACTTTTTGGTTAGTGAGAGATATGGCGGATTCGGAAAGCTTGTTGAAGAATTCAGCCTGTCCAAAACAAACTGTGACTAGAAAGGAAAAAAGTAATGATGTCAAAGGACTTTTCATCGACAACGGTGTCAGAATAAATCAGTTGTTGTCGGTTGGTTTACACTGATTACTTGGATATTTTACTTGCCATGAATGCCCCAACTTCCTTAATGTCCAATTTTTTCGAAAACTTGATTTCGAAAACTCCAACTTCAGAAATCCAAATCTTAAAATCCGAATCAGAATCTAAAAACCCCGCGGTCTCAACAGAAAAAGAAGAAATTTTTGAATATGGAAATATACGATATTCCTTTTTGCTGCCAGTCAGGCCTTGAACATCATAACATATGATTTTGAAGGACGTAAAAACAACGCGATCCCGTGCATGTCTATAGGATAAAACTATTTCTTCATTCGGTGCTAGAAAGGTGTTAAATATGTCGGTACTCTCTTCCGGAGGAACCTTTTCGACTACGCTAAATTTTGCAATAAGGTCCATGGTATTTTTGAGAGTGTTCGCGTACTTAACAATCTATGAAGGTAAAAATATCCCCTGCGCTTGCAAACAAATTGAAGGCAAAATTATATCTCATCAAAAGTAATGGGTTGATTGTTCGTCGCAAAATGTTACTGCTCACGCAACGTATTCACAGGATTTATCAGCGCCGTAACAATCGTTTTGTAAGCAACTGTAATAGTGGCAACAACAAACAACAACGCCACACAAATTCCAAGTGTAACAAAATTCACCGGCTGGTAATATTCCCAAATAGCATCCATCATTTTGTCGATCATGAGATATCCTAAGCCACTCCCCATAAGTGAAGCGACCTGGATGATAATGAAGAATTCTGCGTTGATAACACGAGCAATGTTTCCCCCGATGTACGCAATATTTTTCGCACGCCGATCTCTTTCATCTTCTTCAAAATATTGAGGGAGACCAAAGCAAATAATCCAGTCGCAGACATCAACGCCGCGATAACCCAGGAATCTAAAGATCCGAACGGCATTGGTGTTAATCATTTCAGTGGCATACATATTACCATCCGTGTACTTCCCGCTATATAATGTATTTGGTGATACTTGAAGAAGAAAGTTTTAAAACCGAAATCCTGCAACCGAATGCAACAAACTGTGCAACAAATGCAACAATAGATATTTGCCAGTCATGTAACTTTAATGGTGTTAACGATTGCGTTGGCATAATTTGTTCACCAACTTTAGCTTTCTTCGTATGCATCCGATTTCATTTTTAGCAGCCTTTTTGTGTGCCATTGCCGCTTCGTCGGCCGCTGCGCAACGCGTTGCTTTACTTGAAGTGGAGTTAACGAAACCCATGAATGGTTTAGAGGTGCCAGCGAAAATAAATCTCGACGCTGTCACTTCGCTTTCTGACTCTGCGATTTCATTGGTGGAAGTTCAAGGCACGAAACGGCTCCCGGTAGCATTTCAAATTGAAAACAAAGAAAGCCGTACACTTTATTGGATGGTGAATGATGAAGGTGACAAAATCAAAAAACGTACGTATGAATTGGTCAAAGCAGCACAGTCAAAGAATTCGAATCTCATAGAAGCTACGACAAAAGATGGAACGCTGCTGATCCATTCTGGTGACAAAAATTTACTTCAATACAATTTCAAAACAGTTTACCCTCCGGCAGGTATCGACACGGCTTTTAAGCGTAGCGCGTTTATCCATCCACTGTGGACGCCAACCGGAAAAGTATTAACGCGCATTCAGGCGCCGGATCATTACCATCATTACGGCATCTGGAATCCCTGGACCCACGTTCTCTTCGAAGGTGATACGGTTGATTTCTGGAATATAAAAGGCAGAAAAGGTACGGTTCGTTTTGGTAAATTTGTTTCAGTGACGGACGGTCCCATTTACGCGGAATATCAGGCATTGCATGAACACGTGGCCTTACAAAAGGGAAAAGAGAAAGTAGCACTGAATGAACTTCAGACGGTGCGTGTATACCGACCGAAAGATGGTCAGGACAATTATATCGTTGACATTACGATACAGCTGAATTGCGCATCGTCAAGTCCCTTTCTAATTCTGGAATACCGGTACGCGGGATTGGGATGGCGCGCGACCGAGAAATGGAATAAAACCAACAGCGAGGTGTTGACTTCTGACGGCAAGACGCGTAAAAGCGCTGATGGAACAACGGCGAGGTGGGCCATTATCCAGGGTGCTTTGGATAATGAATATGGTGGAGCCGTGATGATGTCCTATCCTGCAAACTACAATCATCCGGAGCCTCTGCGTATTTGGCCGGAAGATTCCAACGGCGGCGAAATGTTTGGGATGTTCGCACCAACAAAAACTAAAGATTGGCTGTTGACTCCTGGTAAGACATACGTACTAAAATACAGGTTCAATGTTTTTAGCGGCCATTTTACCAAAGAGAAAGCAGAAAGTGGTTGGCAGTATTATGGCGCTCCCCCGAAAGTAACAGTAAAGTTGAATTGATTAATGATAAATTTCCCCTGTATGAAAAGCAATAAAAATAAACCCACCGTCTCCAGAAGAAAGTTTCTTGAGACTTCCGTAAAGGCCACGGCGTTTTCAACGTTAGCGCTAGGTATCCCGTCTATCGTGCCATCGAGTGTGTTTGGTAAAAATGCTCCAAGCAATCGTATCAACATTGGTGCTTTTGGCACCGGTCGAATTTCCCGGGGTCACGATTTGCCAGGGGTTTGGAAACACGACTACGCGCAGGTCGTTGCTGTATGCGACGTTGACACAAAACGCGCCGCTGAAGGCAAGACCTTGATAAATGAGTTCTATACCAAGCGCGACGGTAAACCTTTTAATGGTGTTAAGGAATATCACGACTACCGTGAGCTGATCAACAATAAAGACATTGATGCTGTAATCATCAGTACACCTGATCATACACATGCTATGATTGCTATCGCAGCGGCTAGGGCAAAGAAGCATATCTACATGCAGAAGCCTGCATCACTCACAATTTCGGAGGGGAGAATTGTAAGTGATATCGTACAAAAGAGCGGGATCAAATTTCAGATCGGCAGCCAGCAACGTTCTTCCGAACAATTTCGGTATGCCGCTGAATTGGTAAGGAATGGCAGAATTGGTCAATTGAAAACTGTGTATGTAGGACTACCCGGTGATCCCTCAGGCGAGGAGGAGCCCGAAATGCCGGTTCCACCAAATCTTAACTATGACCTGTGGCTGGCATCCACGCCCATGGTATACTATACTGAAAAACGCGTCCATCCGCAGGTTGGATACGATCGTCCCGGATGGTTACGGTGTGAGCAATTTGGTGCGGGTATGATTACCGGATGGGGCTCTCATCATATTGACTCGGCGCATTGGGGAATGGGCATGGAGAGATCCGGCCCTGTTGAAGTTTGGGGTCACGCTGAATTTCCGAAGAAAGGACTTTGGGATGTACACGGTATTTTTAAAACGGAGGCCCTGTACGACAATGGTGTAAGAATGGTAGTGAGCAATGAACTTCCAAACGGAATTAAATTTGAAGGAAGTGAAGGATGGATATTCGTCACGCGCGGAAATTACCAGGCAACCTCCAGCGATCCTGTCTCCAATCAAGACGGAACAAAGCCTTTAGATGCAAGCGATCCGAAAATTATTAAATCAGTGATCGGCCCTGATGAATTTCATTTTACGGTGAGCAAAGACCATCATGGCAATTGGCTTGAAGCGATTCGGGATAACAAGCCAACGATTGCTCCCGTGGAAGAAGCACATCGTTCCTGCTCAACTTGTCTTGTTCACCACATCGTTATGAAACTGGACAGAAAGGTATATTGGAATCCTAAAACGGAGAAATTCAAAAACGATGATGAAGCAAATAGCAGGTTGTCACGGCCACAACGACCAGCATATGCTCTTAAATAATTTTATTTGACTAGTTAATTAACAGCCAGTCCCGCAGAATTTCTGCGGGACTTTAATTTTCCTGCACACGACATTCAACACAACCAAAAACAGGATCCACCATTCAATATGCGTATGACAAAAGCATTTCTATTAGTTGTATTTGTTCCGGTCATAGGATTTTCGCAGCTTCCAGTGATAGAGTCAAAAATGTATTCATGGATAGAGCCGACCAGTAAGGGGGATTTTAGTTTAATTTTCGGTTCTCAGGCAATATTTGAAGGCTCAGCCCACGACATGGAGTACCTGCAAATGAGTGCCGTTGTTTTCAATCCGGAAAAAAAGAAATATCCGGAAAAAAAGAAATTCTTCAACTCGCAGGTTCCTGATAATGAAGAACATTTATTGATCGTTAGAACCGGCATTCTTACCATCCGATTTAACGATTCCACCTGGTCTATCGGTGGAGGGAGCGTGGCATTGTTGATGCCTGGACAGACTTTCTCACTGCAAAATAATACAGCAGCACAATGTACTTTTTACCGCATGGCTTATCGCTCAAAATTGCCTGTGGATCTGGTCCGGGGCCAATCGTCAGGCGGATCTTTCGTGAAGGATTGGAACAAAATCCCTTTCAAACCTCATGACAAGGGAGGTATCCGGAATTACTTTGAACATGAAACGGCGATGAGCAAGCGGTTTGAAATGCATGTAACAACATTGAAGGAAGGCATTAAAAGTCATGAACCACATACCCATCGTGCGGAGGAAATTGTGTTGGTGATCGAAAATAAAACCGAGATGCAAATGGATGACAAATTTTATAAGGGCGGCACGGGCGATATTTATTATCTTGGCTCCAATGTTTCTCACGCCATCCGCAATGATGGAAAAGGTACATGTACTTATTTTGCATTTCAATTTGAATAACCATGATAAAATTTTTCTATCCCGCTCTCTTTTTAATCCTGACTATGTCGTGCGCAACTAAAACCGAACAACCGCCGTCAGGGTACGTCCCGAAGCCTGTTCAGCTCGTCACGTTGGACCCAGGCCACTTTCACGCTGCTTTAGTTCAAAAAACAGGATACCCTGAGGTGGACTCAACGGTCTACGTATACGCGCCTGAAGGAGGAGACTTAAAGCTTCATCTTGATCGCGTCAAGGCTTTCAATACACGGCCTGAATCTCCTACAAACTGGAACGAGCAGGTCTATACCGGTACGGACTTCTTTGAAAAAATGATTGCCGAGAAAAAGGGGAACGTGGTTGTACTGTCAGGTAACAACAAGAAGAAGACCGAGTACATTTTGACTTCTTTGAAAAATCAATTCAACGTGTTGGCGGATAAACCGATGGTGATTGACAGCAAAGGGTATCAAGAGCTGAAGGAAGCCTTTGAAGTTGCCGCGGCCAACAAATTGTTGTTATACGATATCATGACCGAACGTTTTGAAATCACCACGATGCTTCAGCGGGAACTATCCACGTTACCCGAAGTATTTGGCACTTTGGAAAAAGGCACACTACAAAATCCTGCCATCACCAAAGAAAGCATCCATCACTTTTACAAGTACGTTTCGGGAAATGTGTTGACAAGACCAGCTTGGTTTCTCGATGCATCACAACAAGGCGAAGGTATCGTCGATGTTATGACACATCTCGTAGACCTTGTCCAATGGGAATGTTTTCCCGAACAAGTTATTGATACAACCGAGATCAAGGTCAACAAGGCAAAACGATGGGCTACGGATATGACCTTATCACAATTTAAAGCCATCACAAAACTAGAGGCATTTCCCGACTATCTTAGGAGCAATGTATCGGCGGATACATTATTGAAAATCTATTCTAATGGTGAGATCAACTATCAGGTCAAGGGTGTCCACGCGAAGACTTCTGTCATTTGGAAGTATCAGGCTCCAGAGGGAACCGGGGATACCCATTATTCGATCATGCGTGGATCAAAAGCAAATTTGGTAATCCGCCAGGATAAGGATCAGCAATACAAACCTACCTTATATATTGAACCAGTAGGCAAGACCAAAGATGCCAACTATGAAAAGACTCTGAATGAGCAGATGAAAACTATCGTGACAAAATATCCCGGGGTGGAGTTGAAGAGTACAAAGGCTGGTTGGGAGGTCGTCGTTCCTAAGAAGTATGAGGAAGGTCACGAAGCCCACTTTGGTCGCGTAACAGAAAAATTCCTGGAATACCTCAAGAATGGAAATATGCCGGCGTGGGAAGTACCGAATATGATAGCTAAATACTACACCACAACGCAAGGCCTGGAGGTATCTCTAAAAAAATGACTTCGACCTTTGTAAAGCCCTTGTGCCTTGGTGTCTTCGTGGCAAGATCCCGACGTCCGCCACAAAGGCACGAAGACCCTAAGGTTCACAAAGGACTACAAGATTTGATACTTCTGATTATGAAAAACCCGTTAAGTTTATTGCTCAGTTTTTTCCTGCTGATTTTTTCTTTCGACGGATTTTCGCAGAATCCAGATCCAAACACCATGACCAAGGAAGAACGCGATGCTTTTTTTGCCGAGCTTCGCGAAGTTTCCAATGCCGATCATAAGAGAATGATGGACCTGTTGGGCATTGACTCGATCAGAAGAGGAGCGAATGGAAATGATCCCAACGCACCTAATGCGGCAAATTACGATGAGGCAAAGGCAAACCCATTTCCCGAGCTGCCAGATCCACTTACATTAAAAAATGGTAAGAAAGTCAAAACACCCAAAATGTGGTGGAATCAACGGAGAGCCGAGATTGCAGAAGACTTCGACCGCGAGATTTACGGAAGGCAGCCGAAGAATACGCCAAAGGTTAACTGGGAAGTAGTAAGTTCTACAAACGAAACCTACGAAGGAATCCCCGTGGTGACCAAAAAGTTAGTGGGCCATGTTGATAACACATCTTACCCCCAAGTTAGTGTAGACATACAGTTGACATTGGCGACACCCGCAAATGCGACAGGTCCAGTCCCCGTGATGATGGAGTTTGGATTTATATGGCCGTCATGGTTTCCAAGACAAAACCCTCCGCCCTCAGGACCTACGTGGCAAAAACAAGTATTGGAAATGGGCTGGGGCTACGCTTCAATAATTCCCGTAAGTGTACAAGCAGACAATGGTGCTGGCTTGACACAAGGTATCATCGGGCTTGTAAACAAAGGTCAGCCGCGTAAACCCGATGATTGGGGTGCACTGCGCGCCTGGGCATGGGGAGCAAGTCGCGCTTTAGATTATTTTGAAACCGACAAAGCTGTGGATGCAAAACGCGTGGGCATTGAAGGTCACTCACGGTATGGAAAAGCAACGGCCGTCACCATGGCCTATGATTCCAGGTTCGCTATTGCTTACATCAGCTCATGTGGTGAAGGGGGCGCAAAAATCAATCGCAGAAATTTTGGAGAAATTATCGAGAATGTTGCCGGCTCCGGTGAATATCATTGGATGGCTGGCAACTTCATCAAATATGCAGGCCCATTAAATGGTGGCGACTTACCAGTAGATGGCCATGACCTTATTGCACTGTGTGCACCACGTCCTGTTTTTTTAGGAACCGGCGACAAAGGTGACTGGTGGGTGGATGCCAGGGGACAATTCATGGCTGCGGTACATGCTGGTCCTGTGTACAAGTTGTTAGGGAAAAAAGATCTTGGAACGACTGAATACCCGCCACTCGAAACTACATTAACGGATGGTGACATTGGATTTCGTCAGCACCTGGAGGGCCATACGCCCGCACCTAATTGGCCGACGTTCCTGGCGTTTGCAAAGAAGTATTGGAAATAGATACGTAGAGCTTTGTGAACCTTTGTGCCGTTGTGTCTTTGTGGCAAATTCGAAGTAGCCACCAAGTCGCTAAGGCACAAAGGTTCACGAAGGAGTCCAAGGGGAACCTCGCCAGCATTAGTGCAGATCCCTTGTTACTTCAGATCCTGAACCTCCTCGCAAAATGTCAAGGTCTGTCCCCAAATGCGCTTGCTGAACATGCTCAATATAAAATCTCACGTACCCGCGGGCTGCTAACGGCGCAGGCGGTACCCACGCTTTTTTTCGTTTGTTCAATTCTTCTTCACTAATATCAAGGTGAAGGCGCCTTTTTTCAACATCCAGTTCAATCATGTCACCGTTCTGAACGAGCGCCAATGTTCCACCGATGGCTGACTCGGGAGAAACGTGAAGCACAACAGTACCAGCCGCCGTTCCACTCATTCTTCCATCGGAAATCCTCACCATGTCGAGAATGCCTTTCTTCAAAATCTTTTCAGGAAGATCAACATTTCCTACCTCGGGCATTCCTGGATACCCTTTAGGTCCTACACCTTTTAAGACAATGACGCAGGTTTCATCGATATCAAGATTTGGATCATCGATGCGTTCATGGTAATCTTCCATCGTTTCAAACACAACTGCCCGTCCCCGATGTTTCATCAGACTGGGCGTTGCCGCAGACGGTTTGATGATCGATCCGTCCGCGCTTAGGTTTCCTTTGAGGACTGCAATACCAGCTTCTTGCTGAAAAGGCATGTCGACTTTGGCAATCACATCTTTATTATAACAAGCTGACTCAGCATTATTTTCCCCGATTTTTTTTCCATTCACAGTGATAGCATCATTGTGAAGATAATCTTTCATTTCTTTTAACACGACGGGTAAACCACCGGCGTAATAGAAATCTTCCATGAGATATTTACCAGACGGTTTGAGGTTTACCAGCAACGGTATTTTACTTCCGATTTTGTCAAAATCTTCCAGGTTCAAGTCGACTCCAATTCTTCCAGCTATCGCCAGCAGGTGTATGATGAAATTTGTGGATCCACCCACCGCGGCATTCATGACAATAGCATTTTCAAAAGCTTTGCGCGTTAGAATTTTCGAAAGCTTTAAATCCTCTTTCACCATTTCAACAATGCGTCGTCCGGAAAGCTGCGCCAGCACTTTTTTTCTCGCGTCGACTGCCGGGATTGCCGCAGCGCCGGGTAACGTTAGGCCTAGTGATTCGACCATACAAGCCATCGTAGAGGCGGTTCCCATGGTCATACAGTGACCATTGCTTCGGGCAACACCGATTTCCATCTCCTGTATTTCTGCATCGGAAATATTTCCCACCTTTTGTCTTTCCTTTATTTCCCAGTTAAACGAACCGGAACCCACACACTCACCTCGGAAACGCCCGCTCAACATGGGACCGCCTGGCACGACGATCGTTGGTAAATCCACACTACATGCACCCATCACGGTAGATGGAGTCGTTTTATCGCAGCCAGTAAGTAACACGATACCATCCAGTGGATTGGCCCGAATTGTTTCTTCAACATCCATGCTGGCCAGGTTTCTAAAGAGCATGGTAGTCGGGCGCATGAGGGTTTCGCCTAAGGATGTCACCGGAAATTCCATAGGAAATCCCCCCGCCTCTGCGATTCCCCGTTTGACTATTTCAGCAAAATCTCTGAAATGTCCGTTACAAGGGGTAAGCTCCGACCAGGTATTACAAATACCGATGACGGGTTTGCCTCGAAAGTAATCATCGGGATAACCTTGATTGCGTAACCAGGACCGATGTACAAAACCCATCTTATCGGATTTGCCAAACCAATCTTTGCTTCGCAGATTTTTTTTCTCAGTGGACATAATATTGTTTTAAATTCAATTTCGAAGGTTGTTCTCCTTTGTGAAACTTAGTGTCCTCGTGTCTTAGTGGCAAAAATCGAGGTAGCCGAAAAGACGCTAAGACTCAAGGTTCACGAAGTTCGACATCTCAGTCTTTTTTCCACTCACCATTTAGCAATCTGAATATGTTCAATGGATTTCCATCCTGTAATTCGGAAGGCAAAAGCGACGTGGGGAAATTTTGATAAGCCACGGGCCTTGTAAATCTTGTAATGGCCCCCGTTCCAACCGACGTTGTCCGGCTGTCTGTCGTAGCGGGAAACGGTCCGCCGTGCACCATCGCGTGGCAAACTTCCACTCCAGTAGGGTATCCGTTAATTATGAGACGTCCGACTTTTTGTTCCAGGACGCTGATGAGGTCACGATATTCCTTTAAATCGTTTTCTGTCGCGTGAAGCGTTGCTGTGATATGTCCGCCCAACTTTTTTGCTGCTTGAAGGAGCTCTTCCTTCGTATCTGCAGTAATTGCAAGCGTGGAGGGACCAAAAACTTCTTCCTCCAGTGTATGATCATTTAGAAACGATTTAATAGATGCATGGAGTAAATGGGCTGTGCCACGGCTGCCAGAACCTTCTGAAGGACCTTGCGCTAAAACTTCCACACCATTGGCACCACTCAGTTTTTCAATTCCCTTTTGAAAACTCCCCTGAATTCCAGAGGTAAGCATCACACCTGCATTTATCCCTTTGATATTTGTTGCAAGAGCATCTTTAAATTTTGATCCATCATCGGACTTTGGAATAAAGACCAACCCCGGATTGGTACAAAATTGTCCGACACCTAAGGTAACGGCAGCAGCAAGGTCCTGCGCAATTTTTTCTTTTCGTTCTTTTAAGGCATCTGGTAAAATAAATACTGGATTAGTGCTTCCCATCTCCGCATAGACTGGAATGGGTACTGGCCTTTTGTTAGCTTCATCAAACAGCGCCTTCCCGCCGCGGTATGAGCCTGTAAAACCAATGGCCGTAATGGCAGGGTGTTTCACCAACGCCATACCTACTTGAGTTGACCTTCCATTTACCATAGAGAATGTCCCTGACGGCATTCCTGATTTTTTCACTGCACGCTGAATAGCCAATCCGACAAGCTCGCATACGCCTGGATGGGCTGGGTGCGCCTTGAATACCACTGGACATCCGGCAGCCAACGCAGAGACTGTATCACCACCCGCAACCGAGAATGCAAACGGGAAGTTGCTAGCGCCGAAGACTCCCACTGGGCCGAGTGCACGCTGCATACTTCTGACATCAGGCTTGGGTAAAGGTTTTCGGTCTGGATCGGCCAGATCGATTCGTGCACCGACCCATGAACCCTCCCGAAGCAGGCTGGCAAAAAGCTTAAGCTGCCCAACGGTACGGCCACGCTCACCGGTAAGGCGCGCTTCCGGTAGTCCGGTTTCTTCCATGCCACGTTTGATTAAATCATCGCCAAGGGCAACAATTTCATCAGCAATAGTTTCCAAAAATGTTGCCTTATCTTTTCCACTAACGGAACGATAAGTTTGAAATGCTTCGGAAGCTTTTTCAATCGCGTTATTTATTTCTTCTCCGGTAGCTTCATAAAAAGCAGGTTCGAGCTTTTGTCCTGTAGCGGGATTCTCGCCATAGAATGCTTCCTTTCCCGAGCTCGATAATGTTTCACCAATTATATTCTTTCCAGTCATCGACGTGTTTATGTTTTTAAGTGTGTATGTATTTACGTGGGTTTTGTATGATCGAAAGTTCAGTGCTTCTCAACGTTAGCAAGTGTTGAAAATGTTCAGTCCCACAACCCTAAACACTTAAACACCCAAACACGTAAACACGTGCCTAGCCGACGAAGTTTACCAGCGTACCGATAGGTTCAATAGTTATGGTGACCTGATCGCCCTTCTCAAGGGTAAAGTCATTTCCAGGCACGATGCCAGTTCCTGTCATCAAAAAACTTCCATTTGGAAAACTGCATTCGCGATATAAAAATCCCACAAGCTCTGTAAACTTTCTTTTTATCTGGCTGATGGCAATCGAACCTTCAAAGACTTTTTTGCCAGCTCGCGCTATCTCCAATTGGATGATCGTGTTTTCAGGAAGGGGCTTTTGCGTAACAAAAATACAAGGACCCAGGGCCGCACATCCATCATATGTTTTTGCCTGGGGAAGGTATAATGGATTTTCTCCTTCGATACTTCGTGAGCTCATGTCATTCCCAATGGTATATCCCACAATTTTACCACTCGAAGTTATCACGAGGGTAAGCTCAGGTTCAGGTACATCCCACGTTGAGTCCTTTCGGATTCTTACTTTTCCTCCAGGGGCCGCTACTCGGCCAGGTGTTGCTTTAAAAAATAACTCGGGACGTTCGGCCTCGTAAACACGGGCATAAAAATCACTACCTCCAGCGTTTTTAGATTCTTCCTGCCGCCCAACTTTGCTTCTTAAATAAGTCACACCACTGGCCCAAACCTCCTGACTTTGAATAGGAGCCTGTATTTCTTTCAGCACCGTGTCGCGCCCCTGGGTCAATGGCTTTAGCTCTTTCGTCGCCTTTTCGATTTTTTCGAAAAGGTTATCGTCGTTGATAAAGGCGTCCCAATTTTGATTTTCTAACTGAAACAAGGAATTATCTTTTTCGAGGATAATGCCCTGTTTTACTTTGTATACTCTCATGATTTAATTGTTATTTTTCAAGATTACATTCTTCTCCGCTAACAGCAAATTCAAGCCGCTTACAAGGAGGGATTTGAAACTAAAATCTCACCACTTCCCAATAAACTTTTTTTGGCTGAAAGTTCTGATCGAATAACAAAGGGTAATTTTTGCGGCCTCTTACAGGGAAATTGTCCAACCAGCTGGACTTATCAGAGACGTTCCAGAAGGTCACCCCGGTGATTTTATCCTTGTACTCGCGGAAAACTTTAAAAACCATTTTGTATTGTTCAGTTTGCTTAGCTTCCATTTCAGGCGTAAATGCATCAGATTCATCGGCCCGACGTTCACGGCGTGAATGCTCAGATTGATAGACGGAAATATCTAATTCAGTGAACTGAATCTTTAATCCGAGCGATGAAAACTTTTCAACTGATTGTCGTAGTTCTTGTTCCGTAGGACTGAAAATTGACCAATGTGCCTGCAGTCCGACTCCATGAATGGGAACCTTTTTGTCAAGGAGGCCCTTCAGCATCTTGTAAATTCGTTCTCTTTTTCCTGCGCTTTCTGTATTGTAATCATTGTAAAAGAGCAAGGCATTGGGATCTGCTGCATGTGCATACTCGAAAGCTTTTGCCACGAATTCTCCTCCGCAGATTTTATACCAGGAGGACTCGCGGAAGTATTTTGAGTCATCGTCGTCA
>Ga0111539_10008257_pt1 | contig 13250 bp, 7 predicted proteins | sample RhiMethybrSRZTD1_FD_79667 | JGI IMG/M metagenome (GOLD analysis project Ga0111539, IMG submission 79667) | Populus rhizosphere microbial communities from Tennessee, USA - Rhizosphere MetaG P. TD hybrid SRZTD1 (version 2) (version 2) | ecosystem: Host-associated > Plants > Roots > Rhizosphere >...
CCCAACGGCCTGGTCGGGATGACCGGCACCGACTTCGGCTACAAGGAAAACATCCGCGACAACGACAACGTCGCGCCGCGGGTCGGATTCACCTACAACGTCGGTGGCAAGAATGACTTCGTCGTCCGCGGCGGCACTGGCCTCTATTACACGACGCCGGTCTCGAACATGACCTTCAGCCCGCAGATCTACAGCCAGATGGTGACCGCGGCGTTCCTGCCGCCGGCGAGCGGGTTGTGCCCCAACGGTACGGCGTTCATCACCAATCCGGCCTGCGGCGTGACGACCTTCGACCAGGCGAAGGCGGCGGCGCCGCCACAGTCGCCGCGCATCATCAGCCCCGACTACCAGAACCCGTACACGTGGCAGAGCAGCATCGGCTTCCAGAAGCAGATCAACTCAGTGACCGGCTTCGAAGCGGACCTGACGCACTTCAACCAGTACAACGACACGCGCACGGTCGATCCAAACCTGTTCTACAACCCGGCAACGGGCTACAACGTGAACCCGGCAGCGGTGGCCGGCGTGCCGAATCGTCCGAACCCTGCATATACGCAGATCGCCTACTTCGTCAGCACCGGGCGGCGCGATCAAACACAGATCTCGACGGCCCTCAATCGCCGCTTCAAGAACAACTTCCAGAGCGGCGTGACCTACACCTATATGATCTCGATGCACGACGACGGCAACATCGGCTACACGGCGCCGGGTCAGAACAACCAGTTCGATTACCTTGACGGTGAGTACGCCACGTCAACCGACTTCCAGAAAAACACGCTGCGCGCGTGGACCTTGTATCGGTTGCCCTGGGGCATTTCGACGAGCGTCTCGTATTTCTATGGCTCGGGCGCGCGCTTCGCGGCGACGATTAACACCGCTGTCTACGGCAAGCCGGGTACCAACCGTCTCAACCTGACCGCGACCGGTGCGCCGACCAACGCCATCGTCATCCCGGCGTCTGCGACGCTGGCCAACGGCGACGTCATCGAGATCGCGAGCCGCTTCCACGGACCGTCGACGATCGCGTCGGGCGAGACCATCCCGCGCAACGCGCTGCAGGGACTGCCGCTGCACAAGGTGGACCTGCGCTTGACGAAGGACATCGCGATCAAGGGGTCGACGAAAATCTCGTTGATTGGGGAGGTCTACAACCTCTTCAACCATCACAACTACGGTAGCTACAACCTCAACCTGAACGCGACCGCCCTGGCGACGACCGCGCTGTTCGGCCAGCCGCAGCAGAATACGGGCAACGCCTACATCTCGCGGCAGGCGCAGTTTGCGTTCCGTTTAAGCTTCTGACGTTTATTCATCTCTTAACGCGACGTTTGGATTCAGCCCGGCCGCGCGCCGGGCTGGAATCCAGGCGGCGATCGATGCGATCAGGGTGAAGATCGCCGCCATCGCCGCGAATGTCGCCGGGTCCGTCGCCGACACACCCACCAGCAGGCTCGCCATCACGCGGGTCAGCGCGATCGCGGCGATCACGCCGAGCACGATGCCGCCGATGCTCAGTCGCAGGCCCTGGCCGATGATCAGCGACAGGATGCTGCTCTGCGTGGCGCCGAAGGCCATGCGCACGCCGATCTCGGTCGTGCGCTGGCGAACCGTCGTCGCCAGCACGCCGTAGAGCCCGATCATCGCCAGAATCGCGGCGACACCCGCGAACACGCCGATCAGGATCAGCGCGAAGCGTGTCGGTGCGACATGTTCGTCGAAGTACGAACGCCATGTGCGCGGCTCGGTCAACAGCAGCCGCGGATCGTGCTGCGTGAGCGCACCGCGAAGCGCACTGGTGATCGCGTTGGGATCGCCGCTCGTTCGCACTGCCCACCTGAACGCGGCGCCGAACTGCGCGTAGCCGTCGGTGAAGAACATGCCTTCCTCGCCGTCACTCATCATCGTGGAGTGGCGCTGGTGCTTGGAGACGCCGATGATCTCGAAGGTGTCGGGCTCGGGTGTCGTCACGCGCGCGAGCATGCGCTGGCCGACAGCCTTGCCGTCCGGGAACAACTGCGCGGCCATCAGGTCGTCGATGATGATCACCTTGGCCGCCGGATTGTTATCGGCCGCCGTGAACGCGCGGCCGGCGACGATCGGCGTCTTGGTGAACGCGAAGTATCCCGGCTGCACGAAGTGCGCGGTCGCCTGCTGAAATTTCGCGGGATCGGTCGCGGCGTCGAGCGGGCCGAATCGCGCCAGCGAGTTGCCGCCGTCGAGCGGAATCGGCCCGGCGGAGGTCGCATCGACCACGCCCGGCAGCGCTTTCAGCCGCTCGAGCATCGTCCGCTGGAATGCAGCGCGTGCGTCCGCGCCCTGCGCCCGATTGTTCTGGATGAGGAACGTCATGACGTTCTCCGGGTCGAACCCGGGATTGGCGGCCTGCAGCGCCATGAACGTCCGGATCATCAATCCCGATCCGACCAGCAACACGAACGCGAGCGCGACTTCCGCAACCACCGCGCTGTCGCGCAGCCATCGGCCCGACGATCCGCCGACCAGGCGGCCGCTCGAGCGCAGCACGTCCATCACATCAGGACGCGAGGCCTTCCATGCCGGCAGGACGCCGAAGATCAGCGCCGCCGCCAACGCGGCGAGCGCCGTGAAGGCGAGCACGGTGCCGTCGAGCGACACCGCCGTCGCGCGAGGCAGCCCCTCGGGCGAGAGCTGAATCAGCGCGTCGATGCCGAACTGCGCGAGCAGCAGGCCTGCGGCGCCGCCGACCGCCGCGAGCACGATGCTCTCCGCGACGAGCTGGCGCACGATGCGCCAGCGATTGCCGCCGATGGCGGCGCGCACCGCGAGTTCCCGCTCGCGCGCCGACGCGCGCACCAGCAACAGGTTCGCGACGTTCGCGCACGCGATCAGCAGCACGAAGACGACGGCTCCCATCAGCGCGACCAGCTGCGGCCGAACGTCGGCGACGAGATCGTCATGCATCGGCTCGATGCGCAGGTTCATGTTCGAGGTCTGCTTGATCGGGAAACGCGATCGCAGATCCGCCGACAGGCGATCGAGCTCCGACTGCGCCTGATCGAACGACACGCCGGGCTTCAGCTTCGCGACGACGCGCAGCGAGACGTTGTTGCGCGATCCCGTTTCGAAGTTGACCCGGCTGGCGATCAGGATATCGGGACGCGGATCGACGTTGGTGCCCGGTGGAAACAGGATCTCGAACGCCGGCGCAAGCACGCCGACGATCTCGGCGCGGCCGTTGCCGAACGGAATCGACTGGCCGACGATCGCGGCGTTGCCGCCGAAGCGGCGCTGCCAGAACTCATGGCTGATGATCGCGATGTTGGGCAGCGGGGGAGGCGGCTGCGCGCCTGGAGGCGGCAGCGCATCACCCACGGGGGGCGCCGGCTGCGGCGTGCCGTCGGCCTCGATGAAGTCGCGGCCGACCTGGATGCGATGGCCGAGCAGACTGAAGAAGTTCGTCGTCACCGCGCCGCCGGACACCTGTTCGGCTTCACCCTGGCCATCACCGCCAACGGTGGGACGAAACGAGGTGATCGCGGCAAAGCCGTCGAACAGCGTCGTGTCCTTCCGCATGTCGAAGAAATCGCCGGGAGGCAGCGGGAAGTCCTTGACGTTCCGATTGCGCAGGTCGGACCACACCGTGCCCAGACGCGCCGCGTCGTTATAGGGCAGCGGCCGCAGCAACACAGCGTTGACGACGCTGAAGATTGCAGAGGTGGCGCCAATGCCGAGCGCAATTGTCAGAACGGCCGTGATGGCGAACGCCGGCTGGCGTCTCAGGCTTCTGAACGCAAACAGGACGTCGCGAATAAACGATTCCATCTGGATCTCCCGGTGGCCAATAGGCATGTTCCATGCCCGGCCGCCGGGAGGTAGGACTCCGAAAACCGGCCCAAAGTTGTGGGCCTACTGGACGGCCTGCTCGTAGTCGGGGTAAACGCTGTCCGATTGCGAACAGAGTCGGGCCGCCTCCACGTAGTCAATCTTTCCTGTGCCCAACAGTGGGATGGACTTCACATGCAGGATCACGCGCGGGACGAAGATCTCTGGCAAACCGATCTCGCGCGCCGTCGTCATCAGCTGGGCACGCTGCACATCGGCGTGTTCCGTCAGCAGCACGAGCCGTTCGCCCTTCTTCGGATCGGGCAGCGCCACGACCGCATGCGCCGACTTCGGATACGCCTTGCCGGCCAGCTCCTCGACGCCGCCGAGCGGCACCATCTCGCCGGCGATCTTCGCGAATCGCTTGACGCGGCCCTTGATCGTGACGAAGCCCTCCGCGTCGATGTCGACGATGTCGCCGGTGTCGTACCAACCGTCAGGCGGCGGCTCCAGCACACCAGGATTCTCCGCGCGCAGGTAGCCGAGCATCACGTTCGGTCCGCTCACCGATAAGCGGCCGCTCGCCTCGACCCCCGGCACTTTCTCGAGACGATGCTGAATGCCGGGCAGGAACCGTCCGACGGTGCCGGCCTTGAAGTGCATCGGCGTGTTGACCGTGATGCCCGGCGACGTCTCCGTCGCGCCGTAGCCTTCGAGGATGCGAATGCCGAACTTCTCGAACCACACGCGACGGGTCTCGGGCTTGACGCGCTCCGCGCCCGCAAACACGTAACGAACGGAGTAGAAGTCGTAGTTGTCCGCGACGCGCGCGTAGCCCGCCAGGAACGTGTCGGTGCCGAACAGGATCGTCGCGTTGAGCCCGTAAGCCAGCTCCGGGACGGTGCGATAGTGCAGCGGCGACGGATACAGGAACGTCCGCACGCCCGCGAAGAGCGGCAACAGCAATCCGCCGGTCAAGCCGAAGCTATGAAACACCGGCAGCGCGTTGAGGACGATGTCCTTCGGGTTGACGTCAATCACCGTTGCGAGCTGGTGCCGGTTCGCGAGCAGGTTGCGATGGCTCAACACCACGCCCTTCGGCGTGCCTTCAGATCCGGACGTGAACAGGACGACCGCCGGCTCGTGTGATCGCGTCGCATCCTGGCGCGGCCGCGCGCGCATGCCGCGAACAAGAGCGAAGAGCTTCGCAACGATCCCGATCTCACCGCGGATGTCCTCGAGATAGACAATCGTCGTTGACTCGGCGAGCGCGTTGACGAGCGGTTCGAGCTTGGCTTGTTCGATGAAGCGGCGAGCGGTCACGATGACACGCACCTGCGCCGCCGCGCATGCCGCCTTCGCGGCGGCCGGGCCGGTCGAGAAGTTCAACATGGCGGGCACGCGGGATTCCGCCTGCAGTGCAAAGAACGTGACCACCGCTGCCCGCGACGTCGGCAACATGACACCGACGCGCTCGCCGGCAATGGTGCGCCTGGCGAGCACACCGCCGAGGGCGAAGCTGGCGGTGATCAACTTGCCGTAACTCATCGGCTGCTGATCGAGATCGTCGAGCACGACGTGCCTTGAGCCGTGCATGCTGCGCGCTTCCAGCAACGCGTCGAACATCGTCATATCCAGTCGCGCGGTGTTGAAGACCAGTTGCACCATCACGTCGCGGAGCTCACGGCGCAGCGCCTCCCGGCGGGCTTCTCCGGTCAAGCCGTCAGGCACCGTCAGCTTGCGCGGCGGCATCACAGTGATGCGAATGCGCGGGAACCAGCGCTTGCGCACCGCCGCGAAGCGCGAGAACGGCGTGCGCTCGACGCCTTCGATACGCACCGGGACGAGCGAGGCCTTGGCGTGCTCGGTAATCATCGCCGGCCCCTCATAGACCTTCATCAGGCTGCCGGTCGTCGTGATGCGGCCTTCGGGAAAGATGATGCACACCGCGCCGCCTTCGACCGCGCGGATCATGCCGCGCAGCGACAACGGATTGGTCGGATCGATCGGCATCGCGTTGATTAGGGACAGGAACGGCTTCACCCACCACTTCTCGGAGACGAGCGTGTTGATGGCAAAGACTGGCGTGCCGGGCAGGAACGCGCCGAGCAGCATGCCATCGAGGAACGAGGCGTGATTGGCCGCGATCACGGCGTGCGACTGGGCGGCACGCGCATGCTCGATGCCGATCACCTCGACGCGATAGAGCACGCGCAGCACGAAACGGATCGCCATCTTCAACATTGCCTTACGAAGAATCCACGCCGCGACCACGACGACGGGCACCGTGAGGATGCCGCAGAGGCCGAACAGCTCGCCCATTGTCAGGCCCTTGGCGAGTACCCACGCCGCGAACACCGCCGATGCCGTCATGAACAGCGAGTTGACGATGTTGTTCGCCGCGATCACGCGGGCGCGATGCGCGGGCTCGCTGGCGTGCTGCAGGAGCGCGTAGAGCGGCACCGTGAAGACGCCGCCGGCGACGGCCAGCGCAACGAGATCTCCGAGGACGCGCCAGTTTTCCCGCTGGGCGATGAACCTCGAGGCGGTCATGCCCGCTGCGGGCTCCCGGCCGGCGCTCGACAGGAACAGATCGAACGCGAAGGCGGCCATCAACAGCCCAGAAACCGGCACCAACCGGGCGCTCACTTCGCCGCGCAGCAGGCGCTCGGCGAGCAAGGAACCGGCGGCAATACCGATCGCGAAGAGCGCGAGCATCAGCGTCACGACCTGCTCGTCGGCGAACAACACGTCCTTCGCGAACACCGGCAGCCCCGACACGAGCGTGCCGCTGATCAACCAGAACCACGACAGCGCCAGCACCGGCAGGAACAACTCATCGCGCGACGCCACGTGCTTGACGACGTCGATCGAATCGTGGAGCAGGCGAGGGCGGGCGACGTTCGTTGAGCGCGGCGGCGCGAGCGGAATGAAACGCGCGCTCATCCAGCCGATCAACGCGACCGCGACGCCGAGCATGCCGACGATCAACGCGCCGTTGTCGCTGTGCATCAGCGAGCCGCCGAGGATCGTGCCGATCAGGATCGCAAGGAAGGTGCCAGCCTCGATCAACGCATTGCCGGCGACCAACTCGTGCTCGACGAGGTGCTCGGGCAGCAGCGCGTATTTGATTGGCCCGAAGACGGTCGAGTGCGTGCCGAGGCCGAAGAGGGCAATGAGCAGCAGCGGCACGCTCGCCAGGGCGAAGCCGGCCGCGCCGGTCGCCATGATGAAGATCTCCGCGATCTTCACCCAGCGCGCGATCTTCGCCTTGTCGACCTGATCGGCCAGCGTGCCCGACGCGCCCGAGAAGAGAAAGAAGGGCGCAATGAAGATGCCGCCGGCCAGCATGACGAGCGTGGCCGCGCCGGTGCCGCCTGTCTGGGCCAGGCGGTAGGTCACGAAGATCGCAAGCCCGCTCTTCAACAAGTTGTCGTTGAACGCGCCGAGAAACTGCGTGATGAACAGCGGCGCGAACCGACGCGACTTCAGCAACGGCAATACGACGGCACTCATGGACCTGACCCTTCCCTAGTTGTTAACCGAGTTAACGGCGGCCCATGCGGCCGCGACCAGGCGATCACTGACAGGTTCAAGCTTCAAGGCAATGCGGCCATAGGCCGCGAACGTCGCAGGTTGCAATACGGCGCCGAGCACGAGCGCGGTCGCGAGATCCGGATCTTGCGGCGGGATCTCCGACTGCTCGATGGCGCGGGCGATCACGGCGCGCATCACGGTCACCGGTGTCGGCAACTCTCTGGAGAGCTTCGACAGCTGGCCGTGCTGCACGAACACGAGGAAGTTGAACCGCGTCGGATTGTCGTCGTGTGCGCGGCAGAAGCCGCGAATCATCGCGCCGATCTTCTGCCTGGCGGTCTGTTCGCGCGCGGCGAGCGACTCGAGCTCGCGCGCGAACGAGGTGTAGTTGTGCTCGAACGTCTGCGACACCAGATCGTCCTTGCTCTCGAAGTGGCGGTAGAGCGCGCCCTCCGAGATGCCGACCTGGCGCGTGATGTCGCGCACCGACGTTTCGGTGATGCCGCGCTCAACGAAGAGCCGGGTGGCCGCTTCCTCGATGCGCTGGCGCGTATCCGTAAAGCGATGTCTTGGCATAGTGAGTAAACGTTAACTCACATTATCGCCAACCCGACCGTGTAAGTCAAGTCTCGTTAAAACAGGCCCATATTTGTGTATTTACTGGTGCCTAAGGGCACTTAGGGGATCCGTCCTAGACGCGCGCCACGCCGGCAACATCGAGGCGACGATGGCGATCGATATCACCACCAGCGTGCCGCCGCCGAAGGCGATCGCATCGCGCGCGCCGACGCCGTAGAGCAAGGATCGAATCGCGCCGCTCGCCGCCGCGGCCAGGACCAGGCCGATCACGGCGCCGATACCTGCGAGCACGGCCCCTCGTCGAAGGAAATCCCACAGCACATCCATCCGGTTAGCGCCGATCGCCATGCGGATGCCGATCTCCTGCGTACTTTGCTGCACGGTATACGCGACGAGGCCGTAGATGCCGATCGCCGCGAGCACGATCGTCATCACGCCGAACATCGTCAAGGCGCCGGCCGCGAGCTCGTAGACCGACAATGCCACGCGCGTCTGCTCCGACAGCATCATCGAGCGCGTGATCGGAATCGACGGGTTCAGCTTCTGCACGTGATCGCGGACCCGGCGCAGCGCGGAGGCCGAATCGCCGATCGAGCGCGCGTGAATGGTCAGGCCCGACACGTAGTTCTGCAGCAGCGGGTAGTAGACAAACGGTCGCGGCTCTTCCGACAGGCGCGAGTACTTCAGGTCGCGCGCCACGCCGACGATGGACCGCCAGTCGCCGGTGGCGGTCTTCAAGCGCTTGCCGATCGCGTTCTCCGGCGTCTGCCACATGCGCCGCGCCAGCGTCTCGTTCACGATCACCACCGGCGTCGCGTTCTTGTCGTCGCTGCGCGTGAACTCGCGGCCGGTGAGCAAGGGAATCTTCAGCGTGCGGAAATAGTCTGGCCCGACGACGTTGTAGAGGAACGACAGATCTTCGTCGGCCCTCGGCGCATATCCTTCGATCGTGACGGCGCGCGATGAGTTGTCGACGAGGCTCAACGGCACGTTGAGCGCGAGGGCGGCGCTTTCGAATGCCGGCTCGGCTTGCGCCGCATCGAGGAAGCGGTTGATCAGCTCGAGGCCGCTGGTTTCGTCGTAGCCGCTGGTCTGCAGATCGATCGCGAGGGCGGTGACGTTCTGCGAGTTGAATCCGCCGTCGGCATGACGCGCGGCCGAGTAGCTGCGCAGCACGAGACCCGCGCCGATCAACAACACGAGCGACACCGCCACCTGCGAGACGACCAGCGCCGATCGCATCATCCCGCGCGCCGCCATGCGCGGCGAGATGTCGTTCATCAATGTGATCAGTTCGACGCGCGAGGTCTTGAGCGCCGGCACGAAGCCGAACACGAGCGCGCACGCGCAGGAGAGTCCGAGGGCGAACACGAGCACATATCCATCAACCGAGGTGTTGAGATACACCTGCGTCGGCGCCGAGCTGGCCGCGCCGGAGCCGATCAGCGGCAGGATGAAGGAGGCGAGTGCGACGCCGCCGAGCGCCCCTGGGATGGCGAGCACGAGGTTTTCAACGAACAGCAGTCGCAGCAACCGGCGCCGGCTCGCGCCAAGCGCGAGGCGCACGGCGAGCTCACCGCGGCGGCTGATGCCTCGCACCAGCACGAGATTGGCGACGTTCGCGCACACCACCAGCAGGATGAGGAGGCCCATTCCTCCGAGTAGTCCGATCGCCGGCAGCCAGTAGGTCTGCGCGCCGTATGGCGACTGCCAGATCGGAATCACCGTCGCGCGACTGGCGAAGTTGGGAATTGGTTCGCTCGCGTCGAGCTGCGCCGCGAGGACGCGCGTTTGCGCCGCCGCTTCCGTGATGGTCACGCCCGGGTTCAAGTGTCCAGCTGTCATCAGCATCATCGCGTTGCGTTGATCGAGGCGCCCGGGAGGGAAGACCACGGGCTGCATCATGATCGGGACAAACACGTCCACGACCATGCTGACGACGGTGCCGCGGAATTCGGGATCGGCGACGCCGACGATGGTGAGCGGCTGGCCGTTGATGTACACGGTCTTGCCGAGGACGTTCGGATCGCCGCCGTAGGCGCGGCGCCACAATCCATCGCCGATCACCGCGACCGGATGCTGGCCCTGCGCGACATCATCCGATTGCTGGAGGGTGCGGCCCAGTTGCGCGCCGACGCCCAGCGTCTGGAAGTAGTCGCCCGTGACAAGCTCGGCGACGCTGCGCGTGGCATCGCTGCCAAGACCAACGCTGGCGAAGATCATGATCGAGCCCGCCAGGTCCGCGAATGCCTGATCGTGCTCCTTCATGTAGCGATAGTCCGGATGCGACATCCCCGTGTGGCGGCCGCTGCTGGTGCGGCTGAGCATCACGGCGATCGAAGACGACTCGCGCACGCCCGGCAGCGGCTTCAACGCGAGGCCCTTGAACAAGCTGAAGATCGCAGCGTTGCCGGCGATGCCGAGCGTGAGCACCGCGATCACGACCAGCGAGAAGCCGGGGTTCTTGATCAGCATGCGGGTGCCGAAGCGGACGTCCTGCCACACATCGGCGACCATCGCGACGGCGCCGCCGCGCCACACCGCGCGCGCTTCTTCCTTGGTTTGCAGCACGTTGCCGAATTCGTTGATCGCGGCGAGCCGCGCCGATTCCGGATCCTCGCCGCTCTCGATGCGCTCCCTGATCGCCATCCGGAAGTGAGTGCGGATCTCCGCGTCGAGGTCGCGATCGATCGCGCGGCGCCGGAACAGCCAGCTCAACGGATTCATGTCAGCCCTTCGACTTCGCTCTAGCCCCTGGAGCGCTTCGGGTTAAGGATCGTGCCGATGGCCAGAACCAGCTGCGACCATCGATCGCGTTCCTGCAGGAGCTGCTTCTTGCCCTTGGGCGTCCACCGGTAGAATTTGGCGCGCTGGTTGGCCTCGGTCTGCCGCCAGTCGCTCTTCACCCAGCCCTGTCTTTCGAGGCGATGCAGCGCCGGGTAGAGGGAGCCGGTTTCAATCTTGAGCGACTCGGCGGATTCGGTCCTGATGGTCTGGCCGATCGCGTAACCGTGTTGCGGCCCCCACTGCAGCGTCTGCAGGACGAGCATGTCGAGCGTGCCCTGCAAGATCTCCAGACGAGGCCGGTAGCGCTTCTGTTCCATAAGGATGTAGAAAGTCTACATCCTAGGGTGTAGGTTGTCTACAGCCTGATCAAAGTGCCTAGGGTGCCTAGGGTGCCTAGGGTGCCTAGGGTGCCTAAGGTGCCTAAGGTGCCTCAGGTGCCTGAGGTGCCGCCAAAAATGCCGGTGCTTGACGGTAATAATATACTTGACTAACCGTCATAAGCCTGCCATTATGCGTTCATCATGGCGACCGCGAGCGAACCCCAGACCCTCCGAGAAGCAATCATCTACTTCGCGGATTACGAGAACTGCCGCAAGGCGGTCGAGGCCATCCGTTTCCCAGACGGCAAGCCCACTTGCCCGACCTGTGGGAGCGATAACGTCACTTGGCTGGCGACCCAGAAGCGGTACAAGTGCTACGCCAAGCATCCCCGCGCCCAGTTCTCCCTTAAGGTCGGCACTCTGTTTGAGGACTCGGCTGTCGGTTTCGAGAAGTGGCTCCCGGCGCTCTGGCTGCTCACCAACTGCAAGAACGGCATCAGCAGCTACGAACTCGCACGCGCTCTGGGCGTCACTCAGAAGACCGCGTGGTTCATGCTGGCGCGGCTGCGAATGGCGTTGCAGTCCAAGACCGACAAGTTCGACGGGCAGGTCGAAGTCGATGAGACTTTCATCGGTGGGCAAGCCCGTTTCATGCACAAGGGCAAACGTGATCGCGTGATGAAGGGCAAGATCGCTGGCCGCGCTCATCTCACTACCGTGGTCGGCGCAGTCAAGCGCGGACGCAATGGCGAACCGAGTCAAGCGGCTGTGCGCGTGGTACCCAGCACTCGCCGTGAACACGTCATGCCGTTCGTGCGCGAACACGTCCACGCTGAGAACGCCATCCTCTACACCGATGCCCTGCGTTCCTACGAGCAGAGCGGCAACTGGCGCGGATCGAATCCCGAGTTCGATCATCAGGTGATCGATCACGCCATCGCCTACGTGCAGGGCGACATTCACACCAACACCACCGAGAATTTCTGGGCGCTCGTAAAGAGAATGCTCAAGGGCACCTACGTTTCCACCGAACCGTTCCATCTGTTCCGCTACCTTGACGAACAAGTGTTCCGCTTCAACAATCGAAAGGCGACTGACGCCATGCGTTTCGCGCTCGGACTCAAGGGCATCATCAACAAGCGCCTCACCTACGTTGCACTCACCGGATCGGAGTTACCGCAAACGTGCTGAAAAAAGACTCCCGCAACTCAAAAGAGGCCGACGTAAGCGACGTGCCAGCCGATAACCCGACTGGCACCATGCGACGGTTTGAATCTGGCCTTGCCAAAGTTCTCGCCGTCCCTAAAGTCACTTCTTTCGTTTCCGCGAAGCGCCGAAGCGTGGCAAAGAAGCGCCGCCGAGCTGCTTTGTGAGGTAGTCGACATCTCGCTTCAACTTTGCGCGGTCGTAGTTCCAGCCCATACCAGGGCCGTTGATTGGGCGCGTCAATACAGCTTTATCGCATTCTTCGTCGATGGCCTTGGTGGAGAGATGGAATGCAAGGTAATCGGCTGGCTGAAAACACCAGCTTTCGTGTTTTCCCAAAAAGGTCATACCGAGGAGACGATGATCCATCTGCCGCTCTTTAAATACCGCTTCATGAAGAATTCCCACGTGATGCGCGTGTTCCTTCTGCTCCTCAAAGTACACATGCAAATGCTGCCGGGGACTCATCGTGTCGAGCATGGCGTGTAGACACAATTGGACGCACCCCATGTAAGGGGATAGGGCGCGCTCCGCTATCGTGCCAGCAACGACTTCTTGGTAATCCTGATGCTTCATTCCTCCGGCCACTCTTTGTAATCCGTGCCGCGCTGGAATCGGTCCCATCTTTTCGAGTAACCGCTTGAGCCGGTCGCGCTTGGAATTCCATCGCAGATCATTCATGTGTAGCGAGCTGCGTGGTTTGAGCTTCGTAAGCCACTCTTTCTCGCACGCCGCCCATTGCTCTAGGGTGCCAACCCAACCAGCGACGACACACTTCGGCCCATCTGAGTGCCTGCTCTCATCGAGATAGGCTTTCAGCAACATGAGTAGATTGTGTGGGCCGACGTTTCCAATTTCACCAAGATCGGCAACCGAAATTCCAACCAAACTAACAACCTCACTTTTGTTCAAAGCGAGGGTAATAACCACTAGAGGTTAGTCTAGTATATTATTACCTGCTTGACATCACTCTGACAAAATGTAAGATAGGCGCCGATGACACACCTGCCGTCGATGTCC
>Ga0111539_10008258_pt1 | contig 13250 bp, 10 predicted proteins | sample RhiMethybrSRZTD1_FD_79667 | JGI IMG/M metagenome (GOLD analysis project Ga0111539, IMG submission 79667) | Populus rhizosphere microbial communities from Tennessee, USA - Rhizosphere MetaG P. TD hybrid SRZTD1 (version 2) (version 2) | ecosystem: Host-associated > Plants > Roots > Rhizosphere >...
CGCGCCCTGCAGCGCCGCGCTGGTCGGCGTTTCACCGAGCGGATTGTGGCGTCCGATCGACTGGGTGATGGCGCTGCCCACTCCGGGCAGCATGGCGATTTCGACCTCGGGCGTCGCGTAGCGCGCAATGTCGCAGATCTCGGTCTCGTACAGGCCTTGTGGAAAATATTCGATGCCGACGCCGATCCCCTGCGCTTCTGGCGCCTGCACGAAGCTCGTGAGCGCGGCGACCACGTTGCTCCAGATGTCCCCGCCCGTGGCAACGGGGGTGATCATCGACGCCGACTGATCGAGCATGATGATGAGGTCGACCGGCTTTTGACCCGAGACGTGCTCGGACGCGGCACAGACCGGTCCGTCGAGCCCGCCCTCGCGCCCGCTCTCGCCGCCCGCGCCTCCGCCGCTGTCGAGCTGGAAGCCTCCGCCGACCCCGTTGGAGCCTCCGAACGCACCCACCCCCGCGGCGCCCGCGCCAGCTCCCTTGCCGCCACCATTGACCTGGTTGCTCGGCCCACTGCTCTCCGATCCGCAGGCGAACGCCGACACCAAACCGAGCGCCGGAATCAAGGCGCACAAGCCGCGAGAGACACCCATCGAGGGCAGTGTCTCGCCGGCGCGGTAGCGCTTTCAAGCTGCTTCGCGCCCGCCGAAAGTTTCTACCCTCGCTAGACGAAACTCCGTCGTGCCAGTGACGCAACGCGGGGGTGATCCGGGCTTCGGTAACTCGGGACCATGGAGATCCTCCCGGAAGCCCCCGAAGCGCCCCGTCCCTGCTCGACCTCCGCGGTCGCGCTCGACTTCGAGCAGAAGCTGATCGAACCACTATCGTTTCACGCCGCCCTCCAGGCAACGCAGAGCGGCCGTTTCGTTTGGATCGACGTTCACGCCACGGACTGCGAAGAAGCGAGGCGGCTGCTCTCGGAGCTCGCCTTGCTCGACGCCGACGTGATCGACCAGGCGCTCTCCCACGAACCGTCGACCCAGCACGCGCGCTACGAGCGCTACCTGCACGTGGTGGTCTCGGGGTGCCGGGCGCGCGGCAACGGTTTCGAGTTGGCGCGCGTCGACGTCGTGGTCGCAGGCTCCCTGTTTCTGACGATCCACCGCGATCCTGTCGAGTTCCTCGCTGCCACTTGGCGCGACTACGCCGGCGACTTCGTGAGCTTCGCCCGCAGCCCGAGCTTCTTGCTCTACGAAGTCTGGGACCATCTGCTGGACAGCTATCTGACCCTGCAAAGATCGATCGAGCACCGCGTCGAGATGCTGCAGAACGAGCTGAGAAGCGAACACGTCGACGACCGCGTGTTCGCGCGCTTGTCGGAGCTCGGCGCCGACCTCCTTCATTTCCGCAAGATCGTGCTCCCGGCGCGCACCGTGCTCTCCGATCTCGCGACGCGCCGCTCGCTGTTCGTAAGCGAAGCGACCCAGGGCTTTCTCGGCAACATGGTCGGCACCGTGGAGCACGTGCTGCAAGACTTGCTCGTCGACCGCGACATCCTCTCCGAGGCCCTGAACCTTCACATGTCGATGGTCGGGCACCGCACCAACCAGGTGATGAAAAAGCTCACCGTGGTCAGCGTCGTCTTTCTGCCGCTCTCGTTCCTCGCGGGCGTCTACGGCATGAACTTCCAGTACCTGCCCGAGCTCGGCTGGCGCTTCGGTTACGTCTACTTCTGGTTCACCGCGGCTCTCGTCGTCGCCGCCATCCTCGCCTTCTTGAAACGCATGCGCCTGCTGTAGCCAGCTCGAGCCGGCTGCTGGTTGTCGGTCCGGCGCGGTATCTCGCGATTCGCTTCGCTCCACTCTTTCCGCACACAACGCCGCCCGCTCCGCCCGCTCCGCGCCTCTGCGGAGGGGCGAATCGTCATCCGCGACGCCGATCACCGACGCAAATGGCCGGAACTACTCGAATCCCGAGCCCACGAATCGAAACCGCAAGCCCACCCACCCAATTCTCGAAATTGGTGGCCAGGCAACCGTTGCAGACGCATCGATTGCAGATACCGCCAGCGTTCCGTAAGTGGGCAAAAGGACCGGAGATTTCAAGCTACGCGCGAGCGTGTCTCCACGCCCTTCCGCTCTGCCAAAATCTAAGGAAAATCAGGTGTTGGCTCGCGCCCAATTGATGGCTTCGCAACAGTTGCCATGCCCTCAGTTGGGCAAATGGGGAAGGACGGCAGGCGGTCTCGTTCGCGGGGTGCAAAGCGCGGAGAAAGCCGGCGCCGCGATGTGTTCACGCCGAGTCCGCGGGGCGGTGCGGACGGGCGGTGTCGAAGGCGATGTGTTCGCGCCGAGTCCGCGGGGCGGTGCGGACGGGCGGTGTCGAGGGCGATGTGTTCGCGCCGAGTCCGCGGGGGCGGTGCGGATGGGGGCTATCGACCGAGGTCGACGCGGGCTTCGAGCAGGTTCGTGCCTGTGGCCGCGTCCCACGTCACGCCGTTCGACAAGCGTAGCGCGTAGCTCGGATTGTCGCGAAGGCTCGCGCTGGCGTCGGGGAATCGAAGGCCGATCCGATATTCGCCGGCGGGCAGATCGGCGGGAACGGCGCTCGACAAGCAAAGGTCGACCGGGTTGCCGGGCGTCCATTGCCGCGGATCGACGGTGACCGGAAGGGTGCGGCGCGCGGGGCCTTCGAGTACGAGCTCCACGGTGCGCGGGTTGTACGGTCGCGCGAAGCCGTCGTTGACGAGCCGGAGCGACACGGAGAGCGTTTCTCCCGCGCGCAGCGTTTGCGGTGCTTCGAAGCGCAAAAGAGCCAGGCGGTAGCCGAGTCGGCAAGCGATCTGGCCGAAGCATCCGCCATCGCGCCAGCCGCTGATGACGTCGGGGTGGTAGCTGATGTTGAGAAAGCCGAAGCGCAGCGCCGCCATTTCGGCCATCGCCGGCGCGCATGCCGTGCGGGCGGGGTACACGGCGCAGGTCTCGCCGCCGACCGGCACGAAGGCCGAATCGGCCAGCGCATAGTCGCGCTCTCCTGCTTCCTGGTAGGTGCCCATATCCGTGGCGCTCGCCAGGAAACAATCGTTGTGATGACCGACGCGGGACAGCGAAGAGCCGCTGAGCGCGGTCGCCGCGGTGAGCGGTCCGCCGTAGGCGTCGCTCTTGAACGAAGGCCTGCGTACGAGCACCGTTCGGTCCGCGGGCAGGGCTTGTAGCAACGCATCGAGAATGGCTTTTCTCGAGGCAGGCTCGGTCAGATTGTTGGTCGACGAATGCCATTCTCCCCACGCGCCGACGAAGCCCGCCTTCAGAGCCAGGATCACGTCCGCGTTGTCGCGCAGTAGCGGGGTCAGTTGCTGGATGTGGGCGAGCACGCGCTCGAGCGGCGCGTCCGGCGAAGTGGCGTCGTCGGAGTAGTGAAAACGCGGCAGCACCTTGAGCCCGGCGCTGCGCACCGCGGCGAAGGCGCTCGAAAGCTGGGTCAAAAGCGCGTCGTCGAGGTCGCGAGCCCGGTAATCGTCGATCAAAATCTTGCCGTAGATCAGCGTGAAACCCTGCGCCCTCACACCGGAGAGCGAACCGAGGCTTCGCATGTCGCGGAATTGAAAGAACCCGCGCTCCGGATTCAGCACCTCGGTGCACTCGGGATCGGCCGACGGATCGGCGCCCTCGCTGAACAGCTTCGGTTGAAGCTCCACGATGGTTCTGGGTTCGGACGACGTCAGAGTGCAGCCATCGCCCGCGCTTCCCCCCGCGCCGGTTCCGCTCGTGCCAGCCGTGCCGCTCGTGCCGGCGCTGCTACCGCTGCCTCCGTTTCCGCTCGTGCCAGAGGTCCCGCCTCCTGCATCGGGTTCATTTCCGCCCCTGCCGCCCGCGTCGGGATGGTTCGCATCGGGAGTCTGCGGGAGCGCTCCTTCCGGCTCCGACGTGCAGCCGCCGCCCACGAGCGCAAGCACGACGAGGCCGCGTCGAGACATCCGGCTCAGCTTACGTCAACTCGAGTTCAAGCGTCGGTCTGCGTGGCTTCTTGGACCCAGTAGAGCTGTTTGTGACCTTGTTTCTCGAACTCGGCGGCAAGGGCCGCGGCCTTGCTGCGACCGGAGAAGGTGCGAATCAGGTGTCGGCTGCCATTGTCGTCCTGGCGCCAGAGCTCCCAGCGTCGGAGCGCGCTCAGGATCGCTTCGTCCTCTACGTACTCGAGGTCATCCCGATCGAGGGCCAAGGTCTCGACTACATCCTCGAGACAGTCGGTGAGTGGATGTCCCTGAGGAGCGTCGATACTTGCGAGCGCTTCGGGCTCGAGTTGGCGCAGCGCTCCCAGCGCTAGAAAGCCGCGTCCGGTAAATGGCGACCCGAATCGAAGGGACTCTTTCCAGCCCAGGCCGTCGATCCAGGCGCGCGACGCGCGGATGCCGACGCGCGCCTCAAGACTCGACATGTCGAGCTTCAAAGTGGTGAAAGGCACGAACCGTTCGATGATGCCCTCCTCGAGCCAACGGATGTAGCTGTCGACATCGCTGGCGCGCACCACGTGTTCGTCGGCGATGAGCTGCTCGATGTTCCAGATCGAGTCGAAGACGATGTGCGCCGGCCCGTTTCCCGGAAAGGGGCCGCCCTGTCCGCCTTGCCACTTCGCGCGTGTCCAGCCTAGGATTTCGGCTCGGCTCGCGGTGCCGTTACGAAAAGCGCGGAGCAGCTCGAGCATCTCGCGAACGCCCGGCGCATTCCCTTCGGCCCTGACGAAAGTCACGGCTCACTATGACATGAGGCGCGCTCACGCGTTGACGGCGCGGGGTAGCGGCGAGCTTTCGAGATCGGGCGCGGCGTAGGTGCGCGTCGGTTCGGGGAAGCCGCACGAGGTGCCGTCCTTGTGAACGACTTCGGCTTCCCACGGCAGCTTGTAGCGGCCCGCGACGAGATCTTGCATGTACGTGTACGGGCAGTCCTGCGCGCCGCCTTTGACGGCGACGTAGCCGCGGTGGGCGAACTGATAGATGTTGTTCTCGACGCCCCAGACGCGCCGCGCTTCGCGCACCAGATCGGGGCGCACCTCGGCAGTGATGATTTCGTCGGGGCGTCCGCTGCCGGCGGCCAGCGTCACGCCGTCGAAGCCGACGATCATGCCTTCGCCCATCGAATCGAAGGTGCCGTCGCTGCCGCACATGCAGACCGACGCCGTGTACATGAGGTTGCAAAAGGAATTGGCCTGGTTGGTGACCTTCCACGCGTGTCGGATTGGCGCCGTGTAGCCCGCGGTGCGGATCATGATCTCCGCGCCCTTGTACGCGCACTCGCGTGCCATCTCCGGGAACATGCCGTCGTGGCAGATGATCAGGGCGAGCTTGCTGCCGTTCGGGCCGTCGCACACTGGGATCCCGAGGTTGCCGGGTTCCCACGGTTCGACCGGAACCCACGGGTGGAGCTTTCGGTAGTAGAGGCGGAGCTCGCCGTGGTCGTCGAGGATGATGCCGCTGTTGTAGGGGTTACCGCCCGGGTTCTTCTCCATCAGCGAGAAGCAGCCCCAGATCGAATTCGTGCGGCACGCCTCGCGGAAGGCCGCGACCTCGGGCCCGTCGAGCGAGCACATGATCGCGGGGTTCGTGTCCATCGACAGGCCGTGGAGCGCGTATTCGGGGAACACGACCAGATCCATCGACGCCATGTTGCGCCGCGCCTTGCCGACGAGCTCGCAGATGCGCCGCGTCTGGGCAGCGAGATCCGCCGGCGTGACGACGACCGGAAGCTGTAGCTGCACCATCCCGAGCACCACGCCGTTCGGCGTCTTGTTCAAACCACCGAGTCCACTCATTGGGGAGCCTCCGCGGCGGAGTATGCGCCGAGCTTCGGGCTGCCGAGTTTCGGCTCCGAAGCCTGGATGTAACCTCGTCGAAACCGTAGGGCGGCGCGCCGGCTTCGGGTTAGCCTGGTGGGATGACGAGAGGCCGGCTGATGCTCGGCAGCACGCTGGCGTTGACGATCGCTTGCGCGTCAGGGCCGTCGCCGCGCTGGAAGCAGGGAGGGGCCGCGCTCGACCTCGGTAACGCGTACTGGACCGACGGGGACTCGACGGTCGAGATCTTGCCGAGCGGCGAGATCCGGGAGAACGACGAGCTCCTGTTCCGCGTCGACAAGTCGGGGCGGATCAGCAGCGCCGATGGCGAGCGCGTCGCGATCCTGTTGCCCGACGGCTCGCTGGTGGCCGAGGTGGGGGACGCGCCGCTCGGCTGGGTCGGCCGGGGCACTTCGTTGCTCTCGGACCGGCGGACGCCGGCGGTGTACATGTTTCCCGCGGGGCAGGTGGTGATCGCCGATGGCTCCGGGGGCTGGGACGCGGCGGGGTACTGGATTCATTGCGACGGGAGCATGCTCTGGACCTGCACGCTCGTGACGCACGTGCTCGCAGCGCGCGATGGCGTCGATGGCGGTGATTCGAGTGGTGGTTCGGGCCTCGGTGGAAATCCGCTCGAGCTCTTGCGGCTGCTCGAGCTCCTGAAGCTCGCGCATTGAGATCCGTGGTAGATTGGTGGGTTCGAGGGAGCAGGAAATGCTGCGTCGGAAGCTCACTTTGACATTGATCGCGGCGCTGCCGCTCGGCTGCTCGTGCAGCGACGACGAGGAGCGACCGCCGTCGGCGGCGCCGGATGCGGGAGCGGACGCGAGACGCGACGCGGATCGGCTCGATACCGGCCCCGATCAGCAGGTGATCGATGCCGCAGCAGAGGCGGATGCGCGCCCGGCCGAACCGACGCGCGGGAGCTGCGGTGACACTGCGTGGAGCAAGCGCTTCGGCGCGAGTCCCGCCGGAGACGCGCTGGCGGACGAGCAGGCGTTCGCCGTCACCACGACGCTCACCGGTGATCTGGTCGCCACCGGTTGGTACAAGGGTGACGCGGATTTCGGCGGCGGGCTCCGCGCGGCCGGCGCCGACAACACGTCGATGTTCGTTGCGCGCTTCGGTGCGGACGGCAGCCACGTGTGGAGCCGCGGCTTCGGCGATCCGACGCAGGGTCTTTTGTTCGCACCGCAAGCTCGTGGCCGAGCGGTGGCGATGGGCGACGACGAAAGCGTGCTGATCGGCGGTCAATTCGCGGGACAAGTGGACTTCGGCAAAGGTCCCATCACGAGTCGTGAGACACCGCTCGACGCCGACGCGGGGCTCGACGCCGGAACCGACGCGGGGCTGGGGTTCTGCTTCACGTGTATTCCCGACGCGGTCGTGATGAAGCTCGACAGCGCCGGGACCACGCAGTGGGTCCGTCACTTCGGTAGCGACGGCACCGATCTCACGCGCGCGGTTGCCCAGGCTCCGAACAACGTGATCGCGGCGGGCACCGTCGAGGGCAGCGTCGATTTCGGCGGCGGGATCACCACGACGAACGGCCACGGGGACGCGTTCGTGCTCGCGCTCGACGGCGACGGTAAATACCAGTGGGCTCGGCGCTTCGCGGGCAGCGGCGAAGACGACGCGTTCGGCGTCGCGATCGACCCCACGGGCGGCATTCTCGTGGCCGGAAGCTTCACGGAAACGATGACAATCGGGGCGAAAACGCTGTCGAGCCCCGGGCATGCGAGCGGGTTTCTCGCCCTGCTCGACCCGAGCGGCAATCCGGTGTGGGCGAAGGAGTTCGTAGCGACTCAGCTCGCGCTCGCGACCGCTGTGGCTGTCGACGTGAGCGGCGACATCGTCGTGGTGGGCGCCTTCCGCGGTACCATGAAGCTCGACCGCACCGACCTGGTGAGCGCTTACAACGATGCGTTCGTCGTGAAATACGACGGGGCCGGGAACCAGGTTTTCGGCGCGAAGCTCGGCGGTGCGCAGAACGACGAAGCGAACGCCGTCGCGGTGGACGGGAACGGGCGCGTCTTCGTCGCGGGCGGCGTCGGCTCCGACAACGTCGACTTCGGGGGCGGCCCGATCCGGGGCGGCCGCTCGGACGATCTGTTCCTGGTCACGTTGACGCCGATGGGCGAGCACATCTGCAGCCGTCGCTACGGGAACGCCAACGGCGCGAGCTCCGCGCTCGGGCTCGCGCTCGATCAGGGCGGCAACGCGCTCGTCGCCGGCGCGTTCTCCGGTACGGTCGATTTCGGCGCCGGCGCGCTCGGGAGCACGGGTGGCAACGACATCTTGCTCGCGAGGTTCGACGACATCGGCGCGCGCTAGGCTCAGTAGCCCAGCGGTACCAGCGTGAGCTGCGCGCGGCGCTGGGTGTCGCCAAGGCCGAGCTGACCGACGTCGTTCTTGCCGGCGCAAAGCAGGTGCTCGTTCTCGTCCCGGACGCAGGTGTGAAAGCGGCCAACGCCGACCTCGAGGGAGCCCGTACCGAGCGCGCGGGTCATGCCGAGGACCGGATCGAAGTTGCCGGCAGCGAGCTGGCCCTCGACGTTGCGACCCTGGCAGAACAAGCTCTTGTCCGCCCTCACGCCGCAGGTGTGGAAGGTGCTCGTCGCGACGCTCGTGTAGAGCGCGTCGCCGATCGGCACCGGCGAAAGCACGAGCCCGCCGCCCGCGCCGATGCGGCCCTCGAGGTCGTTGCCCCAGCAGACGAGGCGGCCGTCGCGTTTCTTGCCGCAACTCCCTTCCTGCGCGGAACTGATTGCGACCCAATCGGTATCGGTGCCGACGCGCAGGGGCGTCACGGCTTGACCGGGCACGCGCGTTCCGAGGCCGAGCTGGGCCGCGCTATTGCGTCCCCAGCAATAGAGCGCCCCGGGGGCGCGCAGCGCGCAGCTGTGGCCATCGCCGCCCGATGCGTCGACATAGTCGCTGGCGATCCCGACCTGAGTGGGCGTGGCCACGATCGGCCCGAGATCGAGCTCTGCCGTGCCGAGCTGCGATTCGGAGTTGTTGCCCCAGCACCACAAGGTGGAGTCTTCGAGAATTGCGCAGTTGTGCCCGCTGCCGCAGGTGATCTTTTTGGCGGGGGCCGGTAGCGCGACCCGGATCGGGCCGCTGCTTGCCGGATCACGCGAGCCGAGCTGGGCGGTCGCGTTGTCGCCCCAGCAGTAGACGGCGCCGCTCCCCGAGATGCCGCACGCGTGCGCGCGGCCGGCCGCGATCTGCACGAGCGCTTCCGGCACGTCGACGCGCACCGGCGCCGGTCGAAAGTCGGTGCCCCAGTCCGTCTTTGCGCCCCAGCAGTAAGTCGTGCCGTGCACGATGGCGCACGCCGAGTATTCGCCGACGGCGAAGACCAGGTTTTCGGGGACGCTCGCGTCGGGCGCGATCGGTGCGTCGGTGGCCGCATCGCTCACGCTCCCGGCACTTCCGCCGGTACCGCCGATAGGCGTCGCACCGCCGTCGCCTGCCGTGCCACCGACGCCTGCCGTGCCACCGAGCCCTGCGTTTCCGCCAGCACCCGCGGCGGCCGGCCCATTCTCGATCAGGAGCGGTGAATCGAACCCGCAGCCCGCCGCCAGCGCGCCGAGCAAGAGAGCGCACTTCACGGCGCGATCTCCCCGCCGATCACGATGCCGAGCCCGGCCCAGGGCCCGTGGAGCGAAGCCGGCCGCTCCTGCGACACGCGACCCGTCAGCTCCGGATAAAGAACGCCCGCTTCGAGGAGTAGACCGAGCCGGAAGCGCGAAAAACTCAGCTGCGGCACCACGCCCAGCGAAAGATCGAACGCTGCCGCCGTGCTGTCGCTGCCGCGCACGCCGTCGCGTCCCGGAACACCGTCCGCTCGCACCACCATCAGCGACCCCGAGAGCAAAGCGTCGAGAGACCAGGGCCGAGAACCGATGCGCAGACCGAAACCGGCGCCGGCGCGGCTACCGAGCCAATCGATGTCGCCGCTCGCGCGCGCGGTCTCCGCCGTCTCGACGCCGAGCTCGCCCTGCAACAGCCAGCGCTTCATGAACCGGCGGCGCAGCACCAGCGAAGGGCCGATCGTTGGCACGGCTCTGCCGAGATGGCGCCAGCGCAGCGCGCCCGACGCGAGGAGCTCCCAGCCGGTGTCGTCGCGGGCGGGGCTCGGCCCGGTGTCGACCCTGCGAACCGGAGGGGGTGGCGGCGGCTGCGGCGGCGGCGGTTTTCGCGCGCGCCGCGGCGGCGGCTCGGGCGGCTTTTGCCCGGTGATCATCTCGAGCCACGAGCTCAGAAACAGCTGCGATGCGGCGATCGCCACGGTGCGCTCGCGATCCACGGTTTTCGCGCCCGGCGCCGGCAGCGTCAGGGCTTTTTTCCCACCGCTCGCCGGATCTTCGACTTCGATGTAGAGCACGCCGCGCTTGCATTCGATGCGCACGCTGGGCGCCCGCGCCCGTTCGACGCGCGCGGCGATCACCGCGAGCTCCACCCGGAGCAACCGCTCGGTCTCCGCGACGTCCAGTCCAGCACATTCGACGTAGTCGAGCGAAGGCGCCGCGGGCGGCTGATCCGCGCTGGGCGGGGGGACGTCCGCGACGGCGGGCTCGGCGCTCACTCCGCGCGCCAAAAGAGCGGGCAGCGCGAAGCACGCAACGCCTGCCGGGACCTTCACTCGGTAGGTTTTGCATTTTCCGCCCGCGGTCACCACCGCACGTTCCGCGTGTCGTTCCCCACTCGGCGCTGAGCGTCACTCTGTCAGGTTTCGCATCTTTTGCGCCTGGGGGCCGTCGGGATAGCGTTTGACGTAGCGCCTCGCCGCTTCGACCGCGCGCTCGCGTTGCCCGGCTTTCAGCCAGGAGGCGGCTTCCTCGGCGAGCGCTTCGCTGCCCAGCGTGCCACCAAGCGCTGCACACTTTGCGAAGACCGCGGCCGCTTCGGCGTGTGATCCACGGTTTCGCTCGGCGCGGGCCAGCATGAAGAGCACGTTGCTCTTGTTCGCGGCGCCCGGATGTCGGGCGAGCAGCGTGCGCAGCAACCGCACGGCTTCGTCCCAGTTCTGAGCCGCACGCGCTTCGTCGGCCTGTGCCAGCAGCTCCTGGGCCGACAAAGCGGCGGGTTTGTCCGCGCCGCGCATCTCGTCGCGCAGCGAAGGACTTTCGTCGCTCACGAGCGTCGCCGACGCCGAAGCCGTCTGGATCGTTTGCGCGTGCCAGGCCTGCACGTTCAAGGTCTCGCCCGCGGCGAGCTCGGTCGTGCGGCGACTGTCGTCGATGCGAACCCGTCCTTCGAACACTCGAACCTCGGCCAAGCTTTCGCCGAGATCGACCGAGAACTGGGTGCCGAGCACGGTGACGCTGACGTCCCCGGCGCGCACGACGAACTCGCGCTTGTGGTTCGGTCGCACCTTGTAGTGAACCTTGCCCGCGCGCTGAACGACCTCCACCCGCTCCGGTCCGTCGATGACCGTGCGGATCCCCGCTGACCCGAGCAGCGTCGCTTGCGACCCGTCGGCGAAGCGCACCTGACTCTCGAGCGGCGCGCTCGCGATCGACGCCGGCGCCCGAGGCGCGTCTGCGAGCTCCCAGTGGACGATCGCACCAATCGAAACCGCGACCGCGAGCGCCCCGCCCGCGAGGGTCACGCGCCGCAGCGTGATCCAGGGAGCGTGCGGCGCTTCGGAAGCGCCGTTTCGAAAGCGCGACCAAGTAGCCTGTATCAAGCGCCGTTCGCGCAGATCGTCGTACGAAATGCGCTTGGCGCGAGCGGCTTCGATCGCGCTAGTTCTGCTCGGTTTCATCCCCAAACCTCCGTAAGACATGTTTCTCGGCCCGCGCGATGCGTCGTTTGATCGTCGCCAGACTCACCTCGCACAAGCGCGCGGTGTCCGACAAAGACTCTTCCTGCACGTGATGCAAGAGCCACGCCGTGCGATCCTCGGGCGCGGCCGAAGCCAGCGCGGCGTAGACATCGATCACCTCGGGGAGCCGTCGCGGTTCGGTCGTGCCGAACGTGACGAGGCTGAGCGCCGAGCGGAGCCGCTCCAGGCGCCAGCGCCGCTTGAGATGCCGGTGGACCTGCCGGACGGAGAGCCGGTAGAGCCAACCACGAAAGCTTTCGACGACCTCGAGCTTGCTCAGGTTGCGCAGCGCCTCGACGAACGTGAGCTGCACGACGTCGTCCACGTCGGAATCGGTGCCGAGTAGGCGAAACACGATGCCCGCGACGTAGCGGCCGTGGCGACGAAAAAGTTGAGAGAACGCGGACTGGTCGCCAGCGACGCTCAGCCGGACGAGCTCTTCGTCCGGAAGATCGGGGAGCTGTAGACGCAGCACTGCAACCATCGATTCCCTGCTTTCGTTTAGTGCGCCCGAGGACCGCCAACTGGCTCACGGCGGACCTCGCGCTCGTTAAAAAAAACCAGCGATTGCGCTGAGCCAGTACCGACGACTCCGGTGCACCTACTCGAGTCACCCACAACGGGGCGCGCTCCAAAACGAGAGGACCGACCTTTGATCCAATCGCAGAAACTGGCGATGCTCGGTGCGGGCATGCTGGCGCTGGCAGGCTTTTCGGCCTGTGTCGGCAATTTGGCCGAGCCTGACGGCTCTGGCTCATCTGCTGGGCCTGGTGCTGGCGCGGGTGCCGGCTCCGGTAATGGCCCGGGCGCCGGCGGCTCGGCCAGCGGAGGCTCGAGCTCGACCAAGAACGTCGACTGTAGCACCGCGCAAGCGGGTGTCGCGCCGCTTCGTCGCCTTACTGCACGCCAGTACGCCAATAGCGTGCGCGACGTCTTCGACGGCAAGGTAACGGCGAGCCCGCAGTTTCCGACTCAGGACACGGGAATCTCCGTGAGCGGTTTCAGCACCGATCCCGAAATGACGGCGGTCTCACAGCGCGGCGCCGAATCGATCATGCTCGCGGCCGAAGATACGGCCGTGGCCGTCGGTGAGCGCCTGGCGGAGTTTCTGGACTGCTATCCCGCGCAACAGAACGAGGCGTGCGCCTCGCGCTTCATCGATCGCTACGGGCCTCGCGCTTTTCGCCGCCCGCTGCTCGCGGACGAGCGCAGCGCGCTCCTCGAGCGCTTTCGCGCTGTGACGGGCCAGGGCTTCGACGTGGCGATCGCGGCCGTGGTGCAGACGCTGCTCGAGGCACCGCAATTCCTCTATTTGGCCGAGATCGGCAGCGTCGACCGCCCGAGCGGCGCCTTCGAGCTCACGGGCTACGAGGTGGCGAGCCGCCTGTCGTATCTGCTCTGGGAGAGCGGACCCGACGACGCACTGATGGGCGCCGCGGCCGACGGCACGCTGGCCACCGCGGCGGGAGTGCGCGCTGAGGCGGAGCGGCTGCTCGACGACCCGCGGGCCGAACAAGCGCTGACCCGGTTTTATCGCGAATGGACGCGCATGAAGCCGGTCGCGAAGGACGCAACGACGTTCCCCGATTACACGGCGAGCCTCGCGAACTCGATGCAGGAGCAGTTCGACCGCTTCGTGGTCGA
>Ga0111539_10008259_pt1 | contig 13248 bp, 15 predicted proteins | sample RhiMethybrSRZTD1_FD_79667 | JGI IMG/M metagenome (GOLD analysis project Ga0111539, IMG submission 79667) | Populus rhizosphere microbial communities from Tennessee, USA - Rhizosphere MetaG P. TD hybrid SRZTD1 (version 2) (version 2) | ecosystem: Host-associated > Plants > Roots > Rhizosphere >...
AATGCGTACGTTTCTGAGTCACTGAGCACAAACTTTTTGCCGCTATTCGGGAGATCGAGCCCTGAGGACTCCTGCACCCCGCACCACTTGCTGACACTGCCGTACAGCTTTAGGACGAGCTCGGCCAGGCGACTCTGCCTAGACGGCGGCGTCATCCTCAATGAAGCAGCGATCGCACCTTCTCTATCCGTCGAGCGAACGCAGGTAAACGCGGTCATGAGCGACAAGTACTGCTCTTTGATCTCGTCGAGTACATCGTCCACTGGGAATCCAATGAGCGCGTGTGCCGCGCCACTCAAGGCACTGGAAAGACTTTTTGCAGCAACGAGGCAGCTAGCGGCTTCACTGACCGTTTGCCATGCATAGCGTCCGAAACGGCAAACATGCACGAGTTTTCAGAGTACTTCAGCCCGCTTCTCACATTCCTACTCCTTTCGAAACCGTTCGCCGGCATGCGCGGACCAACGGTCGCGCCTGTTTCGCTCAATCATTTTTTCTCCGTTCAGAAATACGCTGCTTCGCGCGCTCGACGGTTTCGGGTGCAAAGAGGCTCGGATGGCGAAGGACCACGGCTTCGAACGTAAAGTCATGCATTCCCGCTTCCACTAACGCGGCGTAGCCGTCAGTCTCCTTCGTTCTGCTAACAACCCTCTCCACGGTCGGGAGAATTCCGTGTCGTCTAATGCTCTGCCAAGTACGCGACGCATGCGCACGCCGGCTCCTCGTTGATTTCACCTCTTCGACGGCGAAAACGGCTTCGAGCGCCCCTCGCTCCGCATCGGACTTTGCACCGTACGCGGCCGCTCGAAGCTCTACCGCACGGCGACGCGCTTGCTTGCTATCTCCGGGTGCTTCTTCGACGTCCCCCGCCTTCAGTAGCGGTTTGATTTGGAGTCCGGCGTTACTGTAACCGGCTTCGTTGCCAATTGCTTTGCATAGGCAGCTGGCGTCAGTCCGCGCAGTGCCTTCTTCGGTCGCTCTTCGTTGTACTCCCGTCGCCACGATTCGATGACAACCTGCGCGTGTGCGAGAGAGGTGAACCAGTGCTCGTTCAGACACTCGTCGCGGAATCGACCATTGAACGACTCGACGTATGCGTTCTGATTCGGCTTGCCTGGCTCGATGAGCCGCAGGCCAATGCCTCGCTCGTGTGCCCAAGTCAGCATCGCCTTGCCACAGAACTCCGCGCCGTTGTCGGTGCGAATGATCTTCGGCAGAGCGCGGTACGCACCGATCCGCTCGAGAATGCGCACAACCTGCTGGCCGCTGATGTGGTGAGCAGGGACAAGCGCGACGGATTCGTGCGTCGCATCGTCTACGATCGCCAGGCACTTGATGGCGCGTCCACCTGCGACATGGTCGAAAACGAAGTCCATCGACCACACTTCGTTCGCCACCTCGGGTCGGACCAGCGGCCGACGATCCGCCACCGGCACCTTCTTGCGTCGGCGACGCTTGATCTGCAGCTTCTCCAGCGCGTACAGCCGATCCACCCGCTTGTGGTTCACGCAGTGGCCAGCCTGCCGTAGCTTCAGGTAGATCATTCCGGCGCCGTAGAGCCGATGACGATGCGCCAGCTGCACGATCCGCTCGTGCAAAGCGGCGTTGCGATCCGCGGCAGGCTGATAGCGCAACGAGCTCGCGCTCATGCCGATGAAGCGCAGTGCCTGACGTTCGGACAATCCTTGCGGTGTCATCCAGCGCACCAGCTCGCGTCGAGCCGGTGCGCTCACCACTTTTTTCGCAGCGCTTCGCGCGCGACCTCGTTCTCCAGCATCTTCTCCGCCAGCAACTTCTTCAGCTTGGCGTTCTCCGCCTCGAGCGCCTTCAACCGCTTGGCATCGGAGACCTCCATGCCGCCGAACTTGCCGCGCCACAGGTAGTAGCTCGCCTCCGAGAACCCATGCTTGCGGCACAGCTCCTTCACCGGCATGCCCGCATCGGCCTCCCGCAGGAAACCGATGATCTGTTCCTCGGTGTATCGCTTCTTCTTCACGTCCGAACCTCCTCATCTGGGGCCGGACTCTAAATCACCGTGCTACTGAAAAGTGGGGGGACGTCGGTCCCGCGCCCGTACCTGCTGAGTGCTCACCGCCGGTCGAGCCCGTCGTGAGCACGGTGCCCGCCGTCACGCTCGTGCCGGTGCTGCCGATCGGTGCCGGATGAGCGCACCGACCGATCTGTCGCTGCTCATCGAGCGCACGCTGCTGGCGTTGCGCACGCTCGGGCAGCAGGCAAGTGAGCTGACGGCCGAGCAGCGCGACGAGGTGCGCGAGGCGATCGAGCTGTTCGTCGATCAAGACATGGCGCTACGCGGCTTCCGGCGCGTCGAGGATCTGCGCGAGCTGTTTCCTGAGGGCAAGGTGCCACCGTGCGGTTGACGCCTATTCGAGCCATCCCTCGCCGAAGTGCTGCCGAATTGACGCTACGACTCCATCCAATCCCGGGAAGATTGTGCGGTGGGAAAAGCCCAACCCCGCGAGTTGAATGCGTAGTTTGCGCCGTACGCCCGCTGGTATTCGAATCTTTAATGATCTGCGCACAAGCCTCTCTTGCTGCGCGGGCTTGAACTGCCCTCCCTTTCTCGGAAGCGGAAACGCAGTGAAGCACGCATCTTGAGCCACGATTCGCTCGTTGATGTGACTGGGATACACAAGCGTCATGTCGCGCAACGTGCGCCGGTCCTGGCGCTCTAGGCTTTCATGCCATGCCTTCATTTCGATCGCCCAGAGAACACTGTCTTGCTTGTCGTGTCTGAAGTTCGCCACCGCAAAGAACAGTGCCTTTAGAGGGTTTGTCGTCCAGTCCAGTAGTCGTGTCGGCAATCCGTAATGACGTGCGATATATAGCCACTCCCAGTCTGAGTGGCTGCGGGTTCCAAGGTACGGATAGGAGTACTTTCGAAATTTGTCGAGCAAGTGATCCTCGAAGCTGTACCAGTCATGGTAGCCCTGACCTTGCACAAGAAACGGCAACCGGCCGATCTCTGGAACAAGCGGCCAATCGTGAGATTGACCGCGGAACACCACCGGTTCACCTTCCAACTCATGCTTCTCGACCAGCTTCAGCAGATCGACTGCGTCTCTGATTTCTAGAGGTTTCTCTTTTCGCATGCGCGCTGCAGCTATTGACGGCGTGAGTTCGGCCGCTTGCACGAAGCGGTCCCCGCATCCCTCTCCGCCACCTCGGGGATCGACACCGTACACTCACTGAATGAGTATTCAAACGTCACGCACTTCGGTTCAAAGTCAACGTGAATCAGCGCGACGACCGATGCGATGACCCCCACTACAAACGTGAACAACGGAACGAGATTCCACGTGATGCCCATCTTCCAGCGTGGCAGCTTCGCCTGAGCGTTCGGGTCGGCTTTGCGCAAGAGCGAACGATGCTCGCCCATCAAGAGAGCGACGCCGATCAATAGCAACGTGAAAACGAAGAACGAGACAGGCCAGACGATCCATCTCGGATCAACGTTATTGTCGGCGAACGAGCCGGCGGTAGCGAAAAGTATGCCGATGCCGCCCGTGGTGGCTGCGATTAGATACTTGCGAAAGCTGTCGCCGTATTCTCTCGAACGTTTCAGATCTTCATCGCTCATTCTGGCGCCTCCCCGCTGAAACAGCCGCAGCCACCGATTTCGCCTTCGTCGAACTGCTCGTCTCGCATGAGACGTCGTCTGAAGTCACGCAACGTCAACGGTTTCCGCTTGCCGCCGCCGCGTCGATCGACCAGAACAGAGACGTTCTTTCCTAGGTATCGCCGCAGCTCTAGCTCTTTTGCTTCATGGTGTGCGTATCGATCAGGCAGCTTGCGCAGAAGGTTCGCGAAGTGACCCTGCCCTGCCTTGCAGCAAAAGCCACCGCAGTTGTTATGGGTGAAGCCAAGGTCGTAGAGACGCGGCGGCCGAATCCGTTCCCGCTTGAGCCAGTCGAGCATCTCAAGCTTCGATAGGTATGGAGGGTCGCAAAGCGGCGCTGCATACGTCCAGCCCTCTAGCGCGCGCCGTTCTCGAATGCGATCGAAACGATGAGATTCGGTCCAATCGATGCCGACATGTACAACGGTGCTCCTTGGATCACAGTTCTCGGCGAGCCATCTATTCGATGGCTCACGCTTCAAGAGCTTGCTACAGGGGTCGATTCTCGCATTGCCCAGAAATCGCTCGTCGCGAAAGACATCCCATGGTGTTCGACCGTCTGCGATCCGCACCAACGGTGCGCCCACGTTCTTGGCTGCTTCATCGAGGAATCGATACAGGTCTGCGTCCTCGATCAGGGTATCGGCAAACAGCAAAGTCACGTTTCGCCTGCCATCCTGGAGAACAATGCGCTTCGCTGCAGCCCACGACCCGAGGCCGCCACTGAACATGACGACACGTTTCAGAGAGGGCGTCTTCCTTCTCGCCATGATCCCTATTTCCTGTTCTGAGGTTGTCCGTCTTCCAATCAGAGGCTACCTGCGCGGAATCGCTCGGTGGGCCGTCTACTTGGTGTCTACTTGTTGATTCTTGACGCTGTTGCGCCCTCACCAATTTCGGTCGCCGAAGTAGCTCAAATGCCTAGTTTTTTAGTGGCCATTCGATGGCGCCCCCGGCCGGAGTTGAACCGACGACCTACCGCTTAGGAGGCGGTCGCTCTATCCACTGAGCTACGGGGGCGTTTTCTTGGACAGATTGGCGCGGGGCGGCATATTACCATCCACATCCTGCCGCCCTCCAATTCGAGGAATCCCATGCGCACGCTCCTCGCCCTGCTCCTGTCGGCATTTGCTCTCCCGGCCTTCGCCGCGCATCCCGGCACGCTCCTCGTGCTCAACAAGGCCGAGAGCACTCTTTCGCTGATCGACCTGGCCACGAAGAAATCAGCCGCGACGATTCCAACCGGTGTGGAGCCTCACGAAGTCGCGGTGTCGCCGGACGGCAAGCTCGCGGTCGTCTGCAACTACGGATCGTCACCCACGCCCGGCAACACGCTCAGTGTCATCGACGTCGGCGCGCGCAAGGTGCGCCGGACGATCGATCTCGGCAAGCACGTTCGTCCGCATGGCATCGCATGGCTGCGCGGCAACCATGTGGCGGTGACGACCGAAGGCTCGAAGACGCTGCTCACCGTCGATATCGAGGCAGGCAAAGTCTCCGCCGCCATCGATACCGACCAGCTCGGCTCGCACATGGTCGCGCTCGCGCCGGCTCACAACCGTGCGTTCGTCGCCAACATCGACTCCGGCTCGGTCTCGGTCATCGATCTCAAGCAACAACGACGCATCACGAACATTACGACGGGAGACGGCACTGAAGGCATCGCGATTTCGCCGGACCAGCGCGAAGTGTGGGCCGGCAATCGCGACGGCAACACGATCTCGGTCATCGATGTAGCTTCATTGAAGGTAGTTGCAACACTGCCTTCGAAGTCCTTCCCAATCCGAGTGAAGTTCACCGCCGACGGCAAGAACGTGCTCGTCTCCAACGCGCAGTCCGCGGCAGTCGCCGTGTGGGACGTTGCGACCCGGCGCGAGGTCCAGCGCATCAAGATGCAGGAACCCAAGGCACAGCAATGGGGCGCGCCGATCGGCATCCTGGTCGCAGCGCCGCTGTCGCAAGCCTTCGTCGCTACACCCAATCTCGATCAAGTCGCCGTGATCGATCTCAAAACCTGGCAAGTGGTCGATTGGCTGACGACGGGCGACGAGCCGGACGGGCTCGGCTACTCGGAGCTCCCGCTCTGACTTGCGGCGGTGCGATTGGGGCTAAGACCTACGTCTGATGCGTATCAAGCGCGTCACGTCGCGCAGGTAAACTGCGCGCCCGCTATGAAGACCATCGGCGTCATCTCCGATACGCACGGACTCCTTCGTTGGGAAGCCGAGGCCGCCCTCGCAAAAGTCGATCACATCATCCACGCCGGTGATGTCGGCACTCCGGAAGTTCTCGAGCGTCTGGAACGCATCGCGCCGCTCACCGTCGTACGCGGGAACAACGACAAGGGTCCGTGGGCCGACACACTGCCCGCGAGCGCGATCGTCGACATCTGCGGTCAACGGCTCTACGTCCTGCACGACATCGCCAAGCTCGACATCGATCCGACGGCAGACGGTTTCGCGGCGATCATCGCGGGTCACTCGCACAAGCCGGGCGTCTCGGAAAAGAACGGCGTGCTGTACTTGAATCCGGGCAGCGCCGGTCCGCGCAGATTCAATCTGCCGATCGCGGTCGCGAAGATGGTGATCGACAACGGCACGGTCCGCGCCGAGATCTGCAATCTCACGATCAAGCAGCCAGCCGAGCGCGCTTAGTAGCCGCGAGCTCGATCCACCACGCCGCTGACCGGCTCGCCGCGCTCCAATCGGCGAACCTTCTCCGCCACCTGTCGCGCTGACGGGCCGATCACCGTGATCGCCGAGACGTGCGGCGTGATGCGCACCTTTGGATTCGACCAGAGCGGATGATCCGGCGGCAGCGGCTCCTGTCGGAACACATCGAGCGCCGCACCGGCGAGATGTCCGCGATCGAGCAACTCGATCAGCGCTTCCTCAACAAGCAATCCGCCGCGCGCAACGTTGATGACGTACGAAGATGGCGGCATCAGCGCGAGGGTTTGGAGATTGAAGCGATCCTGCGTGGCCGCCGTCAGCGGCGCGATGATGACCAGCACACGCGATGCGCGCATGAACGCGACGAAGTCTCCCGCCCCGCCCTGCTCCGCATACGCGCGAATGCCGTCATGATCGTGCGCCGAGCGCGCAAAACCGTTCACTGGAAAACCCAGCGCGCGAAACGCCGCCGCGACTTGCAGACCGAGAACACCGAGCCCGAACACGCCGATCGGCCACTCCGCGGGATCGTTCATCGGCAGCTGCTTCCAGACATGGGCACGCTGCTGCTCGTGGTATTCACTACGATGTCGCAGCCAGTGGAGGACGGCGTAGACGCAGTAGTCGGCCATCTGCGCACCCATGCCGGCATCCTCGAGCCGGATCACCGGAATCGACGTCGGCAGGACCGGGCTCGACAGCAGTTTCTCGACGCCGGCGCCGGTGCAGAAAAACGCCTTCAGGCGATTGTTCTGATCGAAGAATTCCTTGCCGGGCGAGGCCCACGCGATCGCGTAGTCCGCGCTGCCCGCGCGTCCCTGGCCCCAGATGTCGACTTCCGCGTCAGGTAATTCACGCGCCAGCGCGTCGCGCCAGCGTTGGCATGAAGCCGGATTGTGATGAGCGACTGTGATGCGCATGCGAGGTGAGCATATTAGCGTCGCCCCGTGATGCACAATGCTGTGTTCGGCAAGAGAACCCGTCGCCCGACGCGATACGGTTCGAGTGCGTCCGCCATCGCCTGCTTCAGGCTCTCCACGCCCGCCGCCGGCAGCGTCGCCCTCGCCTGCTCCATCGGCGCCGACATGTCGCTCACGATCATCCAGTGCAACTCCGTCGACTGGACCTCGAACAGCACTTCGACTGTCTGCGTCTGGATCTCCGTGAACCCTGCTTTCCGCAGGACGCTCTCGAACTCCGACAGCGGCGCGAGCCGGAACGGTCCGGGCGAGCCGGCGCGCGGCGGCGGACGCGGAATGAAGTGCGAGAGCGCCTGGTGAATCGTCATGAAGAACGCGTTCTTCTCCGGCTCGTCCCACGCCGACATTGCGAAACGTCCGTTCGGCTTGAGTACGCGCCGCAGCTCGCTCGCGCCTTGCAGCGGGTCGGCGCAGAACATCAGGCCTTCCTTGCAGGTGATCGCGTCGAACGACTCGTCCGCGAATTCCATCTTCGTGAGATCCATCGGCCGATGCTCGATGCTGTTCACGCCGGCCGAGCGCGCGATGCGCATCGCCGCGGCAACCATCGATGGCGACGAATCGATCGCGACCACTTTGCCGCCCGGATGTACGCACTCTGCGAGAGCGAGCGACGGCAATCCAGTGCCACATGCCGCGTCGAGAATCGTCTGCCCTGGCGCCGCCCCGCTGGCCTCGCAGAACCAGCGGACCATGGATGCGAACACGACTGCGTTCCAGTCGTGCCACTTCTCCCAGCCGCTGCGATGAATGGTTTCGCCCGCCACGGCGCGGAGCTTAGCGTCAACCGCGGCGAGATCAGAGCACGTTCGGACGAAAATCGACGATACGAACGATCAGCGCGCTCGCGCGATCGGTCGCTGCACTGATCGCAGCGCTCTGCGCAACGATTACAGCGGTGTCGTAAGCACTCAGTGACTCGCCATCGACACGCAGTCCGTTGTCCAAAGCGAATAGCACGATCGTACTTCCGTGGACTGCGTCGAGGTTCGCGCGAGTGCTGAAGATTTCGTGCCGGACACTGTGCGTGGTGCGGCCGCGGCGTGTCATGACGTTGAAGTCGAGCGTCGAGCCGCCGTTCAAGGTCGCTTCGATCGATCGCTCGCCAGGAAACCCGACCGGCTCGCCGCGAACGAGCTCGATGCGGCGATCGGGCTCGTGCAGGGTCATCGCGCCGCTCAGCAGGACGAGCGTGCGGTCGACGTTGTCGAAGCGCGAGAACGGTCCGTCGCGATCGACCTGTGCGAGGCTCAAGCGCCAGTCGAACTCGTCGAGCGAAGCACCGGGCGGCGAGACGAGAATGTCGCGCGTCGTGCCGCCGCCGTTCTTCCAGGGCCGCGAAGGGTAGTCAGTGTTGCGCAGGATGCGGAGCATCCGCGCAGACTACCAGAGCTTCGCGACCCGCCCGAGATGGACGTGCCGGGGCTCGTCCGTCAGCCATGCCCCTTCTTGATCTTCGCCAGCTGCGCTTCCTGCAGCATGAGCTTCAACATCTGCAACCGCCGCAAGCGCCGCGCCGTCGCATCGTCCTCCGCGACAGTCGCTCCACGGGCCGGCGCAGAATAGAAGAAGAAGGAGAAGTCCTCCGGTCGCGCTGCGCCAGTGCCCGCGACGGACTGAAAAAGCGGCTGGTTCCGCGGACCTTGCCACACGGCTTCGTGGGCGGCCCGCGCCCGCGCCAGCACGGTCTTCTGCGTGGCATTACGATCGACCGTGTCCACCCACTCCAGCAGCTCGGGCGTGGCGCGGTCGGTCAGGCGATCAAACTTACTCATGTCCATCTCCTTGAGGCCAACGACTTCGGTCGGCTCAAAGGATGGCGATTACGGGGCGGGCGAACTGTCAACCTGTTGACACAAGGACAGGACCTCGACGACTTCGACCGGCTGCGACTTGCCCTTGACCGGCATCGAGGCGGTGCAGCCGAGCTTGAACCCCGGACCCAGCTGCGCCGCGACGTCGCCCGAGACGAGGATGGTCGCCTGCATCTCGCGCGTCAGAGACTCGACGCGGCTGGCGAGATTCACGGCATCGCCGACCACGCCGTATTCGACGCGGTTGTCCGGACCGATCAACCCGGCGATGACTGCGCCGGTGTGGATGCCGACGCCAATCTCCAGCGGGCCGATGCCTTGCTCGCCCAGGCTCTCGTTCAGGCCTTTCAGGCGGTCGACAATGCCGAGCGCGGCGCGAACGGCGCGCTCGGCATGATCTGGATACGGCTGCGGTGCGCCGAACAACGCCATCACACCGTCGCCGAGGAATTGCTTGACGACGCCGCCTTCCGCTTCGACTGCCGCGACGACTTCGGTGAAAAACTGATTGAGCAGCCGTAGCAGCACGGTCGGATCGAGACGCTCGCTCAGGCTGGTGAAGCCACGGATGTCCTGGAACAGGATGCTGACGTCGCGCCGCCCGCCTTGCAGCGGCACGCGCCCCGTCAGCACGGCCTCCGCGACTTCGTGCGAGACGAAGCGACCGAACGTGTCGCGAATGAGCTCGCGCTCCTCCAGGCCGTCGACCATCTCGTTGAACGATCGCGCGATGAAGCCAAGCTCGTCCTGACGATCGATCTTCGAGCGATACTGCAGGTTACCGCGCAGCACCTCTCGCATGCCGCCGACCAGCCCTTGCAACGGCGCAATGATGCCGCCGGCCAGTGCCACGCCGATCAGCAACGCGCCAAGCAGACCTGCAGTGCCGATGATCACAAGGCGTCGCTGCAACGAGCGCAGCGGTGCCAGCGCTTCGTCGTACGACCGTTGCATCAGCGCGAACAACGGTTGCTGGAGAGTGGACTGCACCGGCACGATCAGCGACAGGAACGTCTTATCTTCCACCGAGAACGGTGACGTCGTGCGCGTGCGCGTGCTGAGCAGCGCCGATCGCGCGGTCGGCGACGGAATAACCCGATCGCGCGTCTTGGTTTCCCAGGAAGATGCGAAGACGCGATCCTGCGTCAGGAACGACACGTCCGTTCCGGTCGAGCCTTTAAGCCGTCCGGCGAACCGATCATCGATCGCCTCGCCAATCAGCAGGAAGCCGATCACGTCCGGCGCGAACACGGGCACTGCCACGAGCTGGAACAACTGCCCGTCGATCTCGACGATGCCGGCCGCCGGCTCCTCGGAGTCGATCGCTTCCTTCAGCGGCGACATCTCCTCGATGCCCTCGCCCCGTCGATCCTTCTTCGACGACGCCACCAGCACCGTGCCGAGCTCGTCGGTAATCCAGAACAGGTCGACGCCGATGCGCTCCTGCCAGCTTTGAGCCGCCGAAGCCAGCGTCTCCGGTTCGTACGTCGCAGGATCGAAGTGCGTCGCTACCGCGCTCTTCAGCGCGAAATCGCTGGCCAGGAGAATGGAGTTCGTTTCGAGTCGCCGGCCGCGCTCCTTGATCAGTCCCTCGAACACTTCGCCGGTGGTGAGCAGCTCGCGATCCAGCGTGCGCTCGATCTCGCTCGACACGACGATGCGAGTGAAGCCAAGCGTCGCCAGCAGCACCGCGATGATCAGCGAAGAGAAAGCGATGAAGATCTTGGTGCGCAGGCGGGCGCGCACCCACCAGTTCATTCGTCCCACCGAGCGCCGCGTGTCGCGGGGCGCGCGCGCACCGTAGCAAGCGAAAGCTTGAAGGTCAGCTGTGAGTCGCTGGCGCCGAGCTCGACGCGCTGCGCGATGTCTTCCGTCTTGTCCTTGCTCTGCGCATGCCACGCAGTGATGGTGTACGTGCCGGCGTCGAGCGCGGGCAGAATGAACGAGCCGTCCTCCTTGGTCACCGCGAAGCGATCGTTCGGCAGCACCAGGATGATCGCGGACATCCAGTCATGAATGTTGCAGCCGATCTTGACGACGCCGGGCTTGTCGAACAGCACTGGCGGCGCATCCTCGCCCTTGTACAGCGGCAGCTCGAAGCGCTTCGGCCGCGAAAACGAATACACGTGATGCCGGATCTGGTCGCGATTTGGGAACCGCACCTGCGTGCCGACGGCGATCGGCAACATCTCGGGTACGAACGTCTTGTTGAACTGATCCATGATCGCCGGCGCCGACGCCGGAGCGGGTTGCAACGACGCCGGCTCCTGCACGAAGACGACTGCGTTCGCGATCGGCTTGCCGTCCTGACCGACGACCTGGCCCGACACGGTCCGCGCCGTGGCGCTGAAGGCCAGGGCCGTCGTGCCGAGAAACGCGAAAAGAAGTTTGAATGCTTGCATCAGTAGCGAAACCGATAGCTCAGCTGCCAGCCATCATGCGTGCGTTCGCTCGCGGTGCCCGGACGCTTGCTGGAGAGCGAAGTGTACTCGACGGCAATCCGGTGCCGCAGACCCCATTCGAAAGCGTAGCCCCCGGTGATGCCGTCGCCGCGCTCCGACGTCGAGTTGCCGCCGTCGAGGTCGGTCACGCGGAACCAGTCGTAGCGAACCGTCACGCGATGCGCTCGGAGTCGGTACGAGAGCAGCGCGTAGTACGCGCGGATGTCGCTGTCGTTGGTCGTGTCGCGCACGAGCGCAGTTCCGTCGAGATACTGAGCGACGACGTCGAGACTCTCGATTGGATGCAGCACGACGCCGATCGTCGTGAAGTGCGTGTTCCAGGAGCCGTCGTCATTCTGGTCGCCGCGATTGTCGAAATATCCGACCTTCAGCGCCCCGCGCTCGCGTGGATCGGCGATCGTCGCGAGCGCGTAGGCAGCCGGCCGATCGTCGCGCTCGTCGAAGATGTCGGTGCGCGTGCCGTTCGGCAGCGGCAGATCGCTGTTGAGACCGCTCAGACCGTCGCCGATTACCCAGCCGCGCAGCGCGAGCAAGCGTCCCAGTTGGTCCGGACCGTAGCCGCCGCCGAGCACGAGGCCGAGCCGCGGTCCGCGCTCGCCCTGATGCCACCACTCGCCTTCGAGGCCGGCAACGCTGATCTCCTCCCACAGCCAGTTCGAGAGCGCGGAGGCCGAGAGCGTGTATTCCGGTGTCCACGCCGGTCCGACGTGCTCGAGCGAAAACGGGTTGCCTGCCAGTCCGGCCTGCAGTCCCCAGCCGCTCTCCTGCCCGCCCCATTCGCGCCGCAGAAAGGCTTCCACCAGCCACGGATCGTAGTTGTCGGCGAGGTCGGGCTGCACGTTCGCCTGAGCTTGTGCTCGAATGCCCCACGGCAGCGACGCACCGAACTGCAATGCGAGTTGCGACAGATCGACGCGAGTGACGTGCTCAAAGCCTGCGTCGCCGACCCGGCCGCCGTAACGCAGCTTGCCCGGACCGCTGTCGGTCCAGCTGGGAAACTCCGGCCCGCGGGCCACTCGCACATCGACGAGTGCACGCAGCCAGACGCGGCTGCTTTCCTCGTCAACGTCGTACTGTGCCTGTGCCGCCAGCGGCACGAAGCCGCAGCAGGCGAACAACAGCGATGCGATTGGGGCGGAGCCGCGAGACATGGCCAGTCGCTCGGCGGAAAAGAGCGCAATGGTATAGTCGCGCCCCGCACGCTGCCACTGCCCAAAGGCAGCGCCCCGTGTCGGAGAATCCCGCTGTGCCCCTGAATGCCACCACGATCATTGCGCGCAACAGCCTGTTCCGCGGCCTGCCCGAGCAGACGATTGCACAGATCGCCGCGCTGGCCTCCCGCCGCACCTACAAGGCCGACACGGTGGTTGTCATGCGCGGCGACCCGGGCGATGCACTGTATGGCGTGATCACCGGACGAGTGCGCATCAGTGCGAGCGGCGCCGGCGGCAAGGAAATTTTCCTGAACATCATGGAGCCCGGCGATGCGTTCGGCGAGATCGCGCTGCTCGACGGGCAACCGCGCACCGCCGCGGCAACGACGATCACGCCGACGGAGCTGATGATCATCCGGCGCGAGGACTTTCTCGGGTTGGTGAAACGCGAGCCGCAGCTCGCCGTCCACTTGATCGAGCTGCTGTGCAAGCGAGTGCGCTGGACTTCGGAGCAGTCGGAAGACTC
>Ga0111539_10008260_pt1 | contig 13247 bp, 10 predicted proteins | sample RhiMethybrSRZTD1_FD_79667 | JGI IMG/M metagenome (GOLD analysis project Ga0111539, IMG submission 79667) | Populus rhizosphere microbial communities from Tennessee, USA - Rhizosphere MetaG P. TD hybrid SRZTD1 (version 2) (version 2) | ecosystem: Host-associated > Plants > Roots > Rhizosphere >...
CGCCGACCTGGCCGGCGGCGTCGCCGAGCTGGGCGGCCTGCGTAGGGACAACCGGCGCCTGGAGGCCGAGGTGGCCCGGCTGCGCGCCCAGGAGCGGACCTACGCCGACGTGCTCGAGGAGAATCGGCGCCTGCGGGGGACGCTGGGCATGGCGAGGCGCTGCGGCTGCCGGACCGTCGGGGCCACGGTGGTGGCCGGCTCCGGCTCCAACTTCCAGCTCTCGGTCACCGTCGACGCCGGCTCGCGCCAGGGGGTCCAGCGGGACATGGCCGTGCTCGACGCCGACGGGCTGGTCGGCCGGGTCACCCAGGTGACCGCCGACTACGCCACCGTGCTGCTGGTCACCGACTCGGCCAGCGGGGTCGCGGCCAGCCTGGCCCGCGGCAAGGCCCCCGGCATCGTCAGGGGCAGCGGCTCCCAGCTGCTCTCCTTCCAGCCGGTCCGTGCCGGCACCAAGGTCGAGCGCGGCGACCCGGTGGTCACCCAGGCCTACCAGGGCAGCGTGTTCCCGGCCGGCCTGCCCATCGGCGTGGTCGAGCGGGTCGACCCTGCCGGCGCGGCCAGCCTCGTCCCCCGGGTCGCGGTCCGTCCCTACGCCAGCCTCGGCGCCCTCGACGTGGTGGCCATCGTGGTCGAGCGGCCGACCCCGCCGGCCCGGGGGAGCTGAGCGGTGCGCCGGTTCCTCGTCCTGGCCGTCGTCCTGGTCGTGGCCGTGCTGGTCCAGTCGACCGTGCTGGCCCGGCTGACGCTGGCCGGGGTCCGGCCCGACCTGCTGGTCCTGGCCGTGGTCTCGGTGGCCGTGGCCACCGACCCGACCACCGGCGCGGTCTTCGGCTTCGTGGCCGGGCTGGTCGCCGACCTGCTCTTCGACCTGCCGGTCGGGGTGTCGGCGCTGGTCTACACGGCCGTCGGGTTCGCCGTGGGCACCGTCCGGGTGTACGTGACCGGCCACCGCCCCCTGGGCCACCTGGTCCTGGTCGCCGCGGCCAGCCTGGCCTCGGTATGGTGCTGCGGGCTGCTGCTGCGCGTGCTCGACCTGTCGTCCTGGGCGGCCGTCGCCCGCGCCGGCCCGCTCGTGGCCGTCTACAACCTGCTGCTGACCCCCTTCGTCTACCCGGTGGTGTGGGCGCTGACCGAGCGCGTCCCCGCCCGACCGGCCCAGCATTGGTAGGTTGTGCCCGTGCGCCCGCCGTCCTCGCCGCTCCGCCCGCGCCTCACCGTGCTCACGATCCTGGTCGCGGTGCTGTTCGTCGCCCTGTCCTCGCGCCTGTGGTACCTCCAGGTCCTGGCCGGCGAGCGCTACGGCGACCTGGCCGAGGGCAACCGGGTGCGCCAGGTCCTGGTCGAGGCCCCCCGGGGCCGGATCCTGGACGCCAGGGGGCGGATGGTCGTCCGCAACCGGGCCGCCTGGGCGGTCACGGTCAAGCCGACGCAGCTCGGCGACCGCCGCCGCGAGGTCCTGGGCCGCCTGGCCCGGGTGCTCGGCGCCACCCGGGCCAAGCTGGAGGCGCGGATCGCCGACTACACCGGTTCGCCCCTGCGCGGCGTCCCCGTGGCCGAGGACGTCCCCACCCGCCAGCTCTTCTACCTGACCGAGCACGCCGACCGCTTCCCCGGGGTCGCCCCCGAGGTGCTGGCCCTGCGCGAGTACCCGGCCGGGACGGCCGCCGCCCACGTGCTCGGCTACGTCGGCGAGATCTCGGCCGACGAGCTCAAGCAGCGGCGCTTTCGCGGCTACGACGCCGGCGACATTGTCGGCAAGGCCGGGGTCGAGCTGACCTACGACAAGTGGCTGCGCGGCCGCGACGGCGTGCAGGACCTCGAGGTGAACGCGGCCGGGGAGGTGGTGCGGGCCCTCGGCGGCCGCCCCCCGACCCCCGGGCGCGACCTCCAGCTCACCGTCGACCTCGACCTCCAGGTGAGCGTCGAGCGGGCCCTGGCCGACGGCATGCGGGCCGCCCGCCGGCTGCCCGACAGCCAGCGGGGCGGCACCTACCCGGCGTCGGCGGCCACCGCGGTCGTGCTCGACCCCGACGACGGGTCCCTGCTCGCCCTGGCCAGCCTGCCCCAGTATGACCCGCGCCGGTTCGTGGGCGGCATCTCGCGGCGCGACTTCGCCAGGTACGCCGACAGCCCGGGCAAGCCGCTGCTGCACCGGGCCGTCCAGTCGGCCTACCCGCCCGGCTCGACCTGGAAGCCGTTCACCGCCCTGGCCGGCCTCAAGGCCGGCACCATCACCCCGACCAGCACCTACACCTGCCCCGGGTCGTTCACCATCGGCAGCTACACCAAGCGCGACTGGACCCCGCGCGGGCACGGCGTGGTCGCCCTCACCAACAGCCTGCGGCTGTCATGCGACGTCTACTACTACAACCTCGGCGCCCAGCTCGGCCTGGCCGAGCGGGCCCAGGAGGAGCGGGGCGAGAAGGTCGACGAGAAGATGCAGGCCACCGCCCGGCAGTTCGGGTTCGGGGGTCAGCCGGCCATCGACCTGCCGTACGGGGCCGAGGGCACGGTGCCGACCCGGGAGTGGCGCCGGCGCTTCTGGGAGCAGAACAAGAAGACCTACTGCGCCGGCACCAGCGCCCTGTACCGGGAGCTGTGCCGCTACGGCTGGCGCTGGCAGGGGGGCGACAACCTCAACATCGCCATCGGCCAGGGCGACCTCCAGGTGTCGCCCCTGCAGCTGGCCCTCGGCTACGGGGCCGTCGCCAACGGCGGCACCGTGTACCGGCCCCATGTCGGCCGGGCGGTGCTCGACCCGGCCAGCGGGCGGGTGGTCCGGCGGGTCGAGCCCCGGGTCGCCGAGGTGGCCGAGGTGCCCGGCGGCGCCCTGACCGCCGTCGGCCAGGCGCTGGCCAGCGTGCCCACCGGGGGCACGGCGACGTCGGCGTTCGCCGGCTTCCCGCTGGACCGGTTCCCGGTCGCCGGCAAGACCGGCACCGCCGACCTGCCGCCCCGGGCGCCCTTCGCCTGGTTCGCCTCCTACGCCCCGGTGGGCGACCCAAAATACGTGGTCGTGGTCATGGTCGAGCAGGGCGGCCACGGCGGCGAGTCGGCCGCCCCGGTGGCCAGGGCCATCTACCAGAAGCTGTTCGGCCTGCCGGTGACCCCGGTGGCCCCCGGCGCCGACCGGAGCGGCTGATGCTGGCGCCCAGAGCTGTCGTTCTCCATAGCCCCCCCGCCGGTGTGGGTTGGAGCGGCTGATGCAGGAGTCCTGGGGCTCGTACTCCGACCGGGTGTCCCGGCTCGGCTGGGAGCAGGCCAGCGACCGGCCGATGGCCTGGCGCGCCCCATGGCGGCACCTGGACCCGACGGTGATCCTGGCCGCCGTGGCCCTGACCGCCCTCGGGCTGGCCGCCATCTACTCCTCGACCTTCGCCGGGCTCCACGCCCAGGGGCTGCCCGAGGTCTCGATCATGCGCCGCCAGCTGCTCAACCTCGGCCTGGGGCTGGGCGTCATGGTGGTGGCCATGGTGGTCGACTACCGCCGCCTCCAGGCCTGGGCCTGGGTGGTGTTCGGGGCCGTCGTGGTGGCCCTGGCGCTCGTCCTGACTCCGCTGGGGTCGGCCACCAACGGCGCCCAGTCCTGGTTCGAGCTCGGCGCCTACCAGATCCAGCCGTCCGAGTACGCCAAGGTCGGGACCATCATCACGCTGGCCGCGGTGTTCGGGGCCAGGCGGGAGACGCCCGGGATCCGCCGGCTGGCCGCCGGGCTGGCCGCGATGGGCCTGGTCTGCGCCGAGATCCTGCTCCAGCCCGACTTCGGGACGTTCATGGTGTTCGTGGCCATCCTGTTCGGGGTGCTGCTGGTCAGCGGGGTGCAGTTGCGCTGGCTGCTGGTCCTGGCCCTGATCGGGGTGATCGGGACGGTCGGCATGTTCAAGCTCAACGTCCTGCGCGAGTACCAGAAGGAGCGGCTGACCGCGTTCATCGACCCGAGCGCCGACGACGGTGGACGAGGCTTCACCTACAACTCGAGGCAGGCCCTGATCGCCATCGGTTCGGGCGGGGTCAGCGGCAAGGGTTACCTGCGCGGCACCCAGACCAACCTCCAGTACGTGCCCGAGCAGAAGACCGACTTCATCTTCACCGTCATCGGCGAGGAGCTCGGCTTCACCGGGGCCATGGGCCTGCTCGCCCTGCTCGGCCTGCTGCTCTGGCGCGGCCTGCGCATCGCCGCCGTGGCCAGGGATCCCTTCGGCGCCCTCCTGGCCGTTGGCGTGGTCACCATGCTGGCCTTCCAGGCCTTCGTCAACATCGGCATGACCATCGGCATCATGCCCATCACCGGGATCCCCCTGCCCTTCGTCTCCTACGGCGGGTCGTCCCTGGTCGCCACCTTCCTGGCCATCGGCCTGCTCGAGAACGTCCACATGCGCCGGTACCTGTAGCTCACGGGTGGACGCGCCCCCTCACCCGCCCCACTCGGCGGGCGGGCCCCCAACCGGGAGGGTAGCCGACCTCGGGATGTGGCGCGGGCGGCTGTCCACAGCCCCGCGGGTCCGGCAGGCCCGGCGGGCCCGATGGGGGTTCTTTGCCGGAGCTGGTCGGTTCTGGCAGACTCTTTGGCAGTCTTGCGCCATGCCATCCGGCGGTGCGGCCCGGCGGCGTTCACGCCGCTTCCTGCTGTTCCCGGGGCATCTCGTGGTACCCGGCCACCGTGCCGACGTTCCAGGGCTTGCCCGGAGGGGGAGTGCCGGTCCGCGTTCGTGGCCGTTCCACCGGTGGCGGGGGGAGGTGCCACTTCCTCTCGAGCGCAGAAGGTTTGCGGTCGCCCGCGACGGCGGCCGTCCGAGCTTGATAGAGGAGCATCGATGGCCTCCCCCGACGACGCGCGGGCCGACAAGGCTCGCGACCAGTCCACCGTTCCCGCATCCCCGCCGGCCTCCCCGCCCGCCACAGATGAGCCCACCACGGCCCCGCAGCGTCGTCCGCGCGGGGCCGCGTCGTTCCCGGGGGGTCCGCCCCCGGCCGCGCCCCCCCCGGCGGACGTCCCGGTCGCCCCGACCCCCGCGCCCGAGCCCGCGCCGCCGCCCCGGTTCCGGGTCACCACCGTCGAACCCGCGGCCGCGTCGTTCCCCGGCGGCCCGCCGCCCTCGGCCCCGCCACCCCGCGACGACCCGCCCCCGGCGGCCACCGCCCGAGCCGAGACCGCCGCCCCGCCGTCAGCGCCGCCAGAGGCGCCCCAGCGGCCGGAGGCCCCGGAGCCGGTCCAGCGCCGAGAGGCCCCCGCACCACCGGCGGCCCCCGAGCCGGTCCAGCGCCGGCAGGCTCCCGCGGCGCCCGCGGCCCCGGAACCGCCGGATGCACCGGCCGGCAGCGGCGGTGAGGGCACCGCGGCAGGCCCGGCTGCGGCCGGCGAGACCGCGGCCGTCCGCACCGGTCGCCGCCGCCGGCGTGGGGGCCGTGGCCGAGGCGCCGCCGCACCCGCCGATCCGGCGGCCGCGCCCGCCGAGGCGGCCGGCGCCGATGCTGCCCCGGCCGCCGCCGGCGTCACCGGCCTCGGCGGCCCGACCGCCCGCGACCCCGCTCCCGCTCCCATGTCCGACCTGGCCGGCGACGGCCCGGCCCCGGCGGGGCCCGACGCCCCTCCGGGCGAGGTCGCGGCCGCCGCCCCCAGCGGGTCGGCCAGGACCCGGGCCCGGCGCCGCCGCCGGGCCGCGGCCAAGGTCCGCGGCCGGGATCCGGCCGCCGACCCCACCCAGCCGGCCGTCCCCGACGCCGCGGCCGGCGAGACCGCCGGGCCGTCCGGCGCCGGCGGCGCCACGGCCGGCGAGGCCGCCGAGCCGGCCCGGACCGGCGGCGACACCACCGAAAGCACCAGGGCCAGGGCCCGCGGCGCCCCCGCCGGCGACGAGAACGCCGCGACGGCCCCCACCGGGGCCGCTCAGGGCGAACGGGCCGACCAGCCGCAGCCGGCCTCGGCGCCCACCCGCACCTCCCGGTCACGGCGCCGCTCCGGCGGGGGCGGCAACGGCGACGCCCAGCAGGCCCGCCCCGGGAACGGCGAGCCGCAGCCGGACGACGGCGAGCCCCAGGCCGGGGCCGGCACCCGGACCGCCGGCGAGCGCGGCTCCGGCCGCAGCCGGCGGCGGGGCCGGGGCGGCGGCCGCCTGGTCGCCGTCGACGCCGCCGCGGTCGTCGCGACCCCCGAGGCCCCGCCCGAGGGCGAGGCCAACAAGCAGCAGGGAGACGGCCGGGACCGGTCGGGCGGCTCCGAGCGCTCGACCCGGCTGGAGACCCGGTCCAGGCGCGAGGGCGCCCGCCAGGGCGACCGGGGCCGCCGGCGCCGCCCCTCGGGCCTGACCGAGGAGCAGAAGCGGATCCTGCGCGAGGAGGGCCCGGACCGGCGCATGGTCGTCACCGAGGGCGCCGAGCGCACCCAGATCGGCGTCCTCGAGGGCCCGACCCTGGTCGAGCACTACGTGACCCGCAAGTCCGGCCGCTCCATGGTCGGCAACATCTACCTGGGCCGGGTCCAGAACGTCCTGCCCGGCATGGAGGCCGCCTTCGTCGACATCGGCCGCGGCCGCAACGCGGTCCTGTACGCCGGCGAGGTCAACTACAACGAGGAGGACCTGGACGGCGAGGCGCCCCGGATCGAGAAGGTCCTCTAGGCCGGCCAGTCGGTGCTCGTCCAGGTGACCAAGGACCCGATCGGGGCCAAGGGCGCCCGCCTCACCGCCCAGGTCTCCCTGGCCGGCCGCTACCTGGTCCTCCAGCCCGAGGACAACACCTTCGGCATCTCCCGCCGGCTGCCCGAGGCCGAGCGGTCGCGGCTGCGCGACATCCTCAAGGAGGTCCGGCCCAAGGGCCTGGGCCTGATCGCCCGCACCGCCGCCGAAGGGGCCAGCGCCGACGACCTCCGCGCCGACCTGGCCCGGCTCCAGGCCCGCTGGGAGGCGGTCGAGCGCAAGGCGAAGAAGTCCAGCGCCCCGGCCGTCATCTACTCCGAGCCCGAGCTGGTCGTGCGGGTCATCCGCGACATCTTCTCGCCCGACTTCGTCGAGCTGGTGGTCGACGGCGACGAGCTGTACCAGCGGGTCGAGGAGTACCTGACCGAGGTCGCCCCCGACCTGCTGCCCAAGCTGCACAAGCACCAGGGCAAGCTGCCGGTGTTCGAGCACTACCGTGTCGTCGAGCAGATCCACAAGGCCCTGGAGCGCAAGGTCTGGCTGCCGTCGGGCGGCTCGATCGTGATCGACCGCACCGAGGCCATGACGGTCATCGACGTCAACACCGGCAAGTTCGTCGGCAAGGCCAACCTCGAGGAGACGGTGGTCGCCAACAACCTGGAGGCGGCCGACGAGATCGTCCGCCAGCTGCGCCTGCGCGACATCGGCGGCATCATCATCATCGACTTCATCGACATGCTGTTCGAGCGCAACCAGCAGGCCGTGGTCGACCGCCTCCGGGACACCCTGGCCAGGGACAAGACCAAGAGCCAGGTGATGGAGGTGTCCTCCCTGGGCCTGGTCCAGATGACCCGCAAGCGCGTCTCGGGCGGCCTGCTCGACAGCTTCTCCGAGACCTGCCCGACCTGCGACGGCCGCGGCGTGGTGATCACCCACGAAATCCAGTAACCTTGGCGGTCGGCGCTCCGGCGACCCTGTCTGACGCCGCCCCCATCTGTGAAAGGACGATCCCCAGGTGTACGCCGTCATCCGGACCGGCGGAAAGCAGTACAAGGTGAAGGTCGGCGACCTCATCGACGTCGAGAAGCTCGGCGACGACGGCGCCAGCCTCGAGCTGGAGCCGCTGCTGGTCGTCGACGACGACGGCAACGTGACCTCGGCCGCCGACGACCTGGCCAAGGCCAAGGTCACGGCCAGCGTGGTCGACCAGCGCCGGGGCCGGAAGATCCGCGTCTTCACCTACAAGAACAAGACCCGCCAGCGCCGCACCCTCGGCCACCGCCAGTCCCTGACCAGGCTCAAGGTCGAGACGATCGACCTCGGGACGCGCAGGCGCGCGGCCCGGTCCGGCGCCAAGGCCAGGCAGGAGCCGAAGGACAAGCAGGAACAGGAAGGCTGAGATGGCGCACAAGAAGGGCGCATCCTCCAGCCGCAACGGCCGCGACTCGGCCGCCAAGCGGCTCGGGGTCAAGCGCCACGGCGGCCAGCTGGTGACCGCGGGCACGATCCTGGTCCGCCAGCGCGGCACCCGCATCCACCCCGGCGAGGGCGTCGGCCGCGGCGGCGACGACACCCTGTTCGCCAAGGTCGACGGCACCGTCGTCTACCACATGGTGCGTGGCCGCAAGCTGGCCAGCATCGACCCGGACACCTAGCCGGCCGCGGCCTGGCCGCGACTCCGGCGCTTCGCCGTGTTCGTCGACGAGACCACCATCGAGGTGACCGCCGGGCGCGGCGGCGACGGTGTCACCTCCTTCCACCGCGAGAAGTACCGGCCGCGGGGCGGGCCCGACGGCGGCGACGGCGGCCGCGGCGGCGACGTCGTGCTGGTCGCCGACCCGGGCATCGGCACCCTGGTCGAGTACCACTTCCACCCCCACCAGCGGGCCCGCAGGGGCGGCCACGGGCAGGGGAGCAACCGCAAGGGAGCCGACGGCGAGGGGCGGACCCTGCCGGTGCCGGTCGGCACCCTGGTCCGCGACGCCGAGGGCCGGCTGCTGGCCGACCTGGACCGGCCCGGGGCGCGGTTCCTGGCCGCCCGCGGCGGCCGCGGCGGCCGCGGCAACGCCGCCCTCTCCGGCCCCGGGCGCCGGATCGCGGCCTTCCACGAGAAGGGCGAGCCGGGTCGCCAGCGCCGGCTCACCCTCGAGCTGCGGTCGCTGGCCGACGCCGGCCTGGTCGGCTTCCCCAACGCCGGCAAGTCCAGCATCGTCGCCCGGGCCTCGGCGGCCCGGCCCAAGGTGGCCGACTACCCGTTCACCACCCTCGAGCCGGTGCTGGGGGTGGTGCGGGCCGGCGACCACGACTTCGTCCTGGCCGACGTGCCCGGCCTGATCCCGGGCGCCGCCGCCGGCAAGGGCCTGGGCCACCGCTTCCTGCGCCACGTGACCCGCTCGGCGGTGCTGGTCCACGTGCTCGACCTGCACCCGCTGGAGCCGGGCCGCGACCCCGAGGCCGACCTGGCCGCCCTCGAGGCCGAGCTGGCCGCCTACGACCCGGAGCTGGCCGACCGCCCGGCGATGGTGGTGGCCAACAAGGTCGACCTGCCCGAGGGTCGGGCCCGGCTGCCCGAGGCCGAGGCGGCGGCCAGGCGGCGCGGCCTGCCCTGCCACCGGGTGTCGGCCGTCACCGGCGAGGGCATGGATGCGTTCCTGTACGCCCTCGGGGCCGAGGTCGCCCAGGCCAGGGCGGCCCGGCCGGTCGCCGCGGCCGCCCCGACGGCCACGATGGCCGCCGACCCCGAGGTGCCGATCGCGGTGACCAGGGAGGGCGCGGGGTTCCGGGTCTCCGGCGACCGCCCCGAGCGCTGGGTGGCCATGACCGACCTGGACAACCCTCAGGCCGTCGCCTACCTGCAGCGACGCCTGCGCCGGGCCGGGGTCGACGACCTCCTGGCCGAGGCCGGGGCCAGCCCCGGCGACGAGGTCCTGGTCGGCGAGGTCGCCTTCGAGTTCACCCCCGACCCCCTGGCCGACACCCGCGGCCGCGACCGGCCCCGCCGCCCGGCCCGCTAGGAACCCGGAGCGACCCGGAGCTGGACGGTGCGGACCTCCCAGGGCCGCAGGTCGAGCCGCAGGACGCCGCCGGCGACCGGCAGGTCGGGCCCGGGCCGGCCCAGCAGATCGGCAGCCCGGGCGGCGACGACCCGGCCGCCCACGGTCGCGGCCACCGGCATCGGGTGCTGGCAGGCCAGGCGCAGCTCCAGCCAGTCCCCGCGCCGCCGCAGCGACGACAGCACCACCCCCGGGCCCTCGACCCAGAGCCCGCCGCCCTCCAGCCCGTGGACCGCCCCCGGCGGCCCGCTGCCGGGGGCGGCCAGCAGGTCGTGGCGGAAGCACTCCATGAGGGTGAGCACCCCGTCCTCGTGCCAGGGGCCCTGATGCGGGTAGACGGCCAGGTCGGCGGCGCCGGTGCCGAGGCACTGGGCGCCCGGGGTCGGGGTCTGTGGCCCGGCCGGCTCCTCCCGGTAGCGGTGGAGGTCGCGGCTGATCTGGCCCACCGACCGCACCAGGGTCAGGGCCAGCTCGGCCGGGTCGGCGAGCAGCTCGTACTCGGTCACGTGGTCCAGCAGCACGGCCACCCGGCCGGCGTCGACGAACCCGCTCGCCGGGAAGGTGGGCAGCGGCACCTCGCCGTGCCCGCCCTCGGCCGAGGTGCCCCGCTCGACCACCGCGAACTGGCCCTCGGCGGAGGACCGCCCGGCGGGGCCGGCCAGCGGCACGTGCAGCCGCAGCCGGTGGTCGCGGCAGGGGTTGTCGACCACGACCCGCAGCCGGACGAACGGCTCCCCGGCCCGCAGCTCGACCTGGAGGAGCGTGTGGGCGTCGGTCCGCTCGGGCGAGCGGGCGGCCCCGGCGGGGTCGAGGGCGGCCGGCCAGCGGTAGGTCCGGCGGACGGCCAGCTCGCCCCGGACCGGCCCGCCGGCCACGGCGGCCACCTCGACCCGGTCGGGCTCCTCGACCAGCAGGTCCTCGGTGGGTGGGGCGTAGTTGTAGAGGTCGCCGGCGTCGCCGCCGTCGACCAGCCGCCCGACCCCGTCCAGCGTCACCTCGCCGGCCCGCACCCGCAGGGTCCCGTCGCCGGCGACCTCGACCGAGACCAGCCCGTTGTCGAGCCGCCCCGGCCCGGCGACCACCGGGTCGGCCGGCCGCCCCGCGCCGCCGCCAGGCCAGGCGGAGGTGACCGGGGGCGGCAGCGTCCCGCGTCCCGGGCTGGCCGCGACCGCCTTCCAGCCGAGCGCCGGGACGGGCACGGCGGCCAGGAGCCGCCGCCGCGGCGGGGCCACCACCCGCACCTCCCATGAGACCTCGGGGGCGGCGCCGGCGGCCGTGTCGACCTCGGCCCGCAGCTCGTCCATGTCGAGATGGGGTGGGTTGGGGTGGTCGTCGATCTCGAAGACGAGCCGGTGGCCGCCGTCCCGCTCGATCCGGATCCCGTTGATCCACCGGTTGTAGAGGTTGCGGCCGTGGATCCGCCGGAACAGCTCGGGCAGGCGCCTCCCGGGCAGCGTCTCGGTGTGGACACGGGCCGGGGAGCGGCCCACCTCCTGGGTGGCCACCGGCCGCCCGTCGGCCAGTTCGAGCGCGACCTCGTCCCAGTCGTCGGGCACGGCCAGGTCGAGGTCGACCAGGCCGGCCCGGGGGAACGGCGACGGGTTGAGCACCGCCACCGCGCCTCGGGGCACCCGGCCGGCCACCTCGGCCGCGACCCGCTCGGCCAGCCCGGACCCGAGTTGGGCGGCCTCGCCGAGGCGCACGGCGACGTGGTCGGCGACCGCGTCGGCGCCGCAGCCGGTGATCGAGTCGTGTCCGGAGGACTCGACCAGCCGCCGCCAGCCCAGCTCCAGGAACGGCCCCGGCCAGCCCGTGCCGTGCAGCGCCTGGAGCGGCTCGGCGTAGCGGGCCAGCAGCCGCTCGGCCCGGGCGCAGGCCGCCTTGAGGCAGACCCGGGCCGAGATCACCCCCATGAGGATGTTGGCCCGGGCGCTGGAGCGCAGCTCGCCCTGCCAGCGCGGCAGGTCGTCGCCGTCGGCCGCTGCGCCGTCCAGCACGTAGCCGGCCAGCGTGCCCAGCCGGACCCGGTAGCGGTCCTGCCCGCGGTTGATCTCCTCGACCACGTCGAGCAGGTCGGGCAGGGGGGTGGAGTGGTCGGCGCCGTACATGGCCAGCACCGGGTCGGCGCCGAAGTACGGGGTCAGCCGCTCCAGCAGCCGCCGGCCGGCGGCGGCCACGTCCGGGAAGGCGAACAGGCCGGCGGCGTTGCCGTACCCGCCGACCAGGTACTCGGTGCGAACGCTGGAGCCGTCGGGGGCGCTCCAGTGGAAGGCGTGGCGGTCGACGGCCGCCGGCACCCCGCGCCAGACGGCGGCGTGCCCGAACCCGGCCAGCCGCAGCAGCTGGGGGACCTGGGCGGCGTGGCCGAACTGGTCGGGCAGGTAGCCGACGGCCATGGCCTGGCCGAAGCGCTCGGCCCGGGCCACCCCGGCCTCCAGGTTGCGGACCAGGGTCTCGCCCGAGACCAGGAACTCGTCCGAGAGGATCCGCCAGGGCCCGACGGCAAGCTGGCCGGTCGCGACCAGGGCCTGGATCCGCGGCTCGGCCTCGGGCCGGATCTCCAGGTAGTCCTCGAGCATGGCCGTCTGGCCGTCGAAGGTGAAGCAGAAGCGCCGGTCGGCCTCGGCCCGGTCCAGCACGCCGTCGACCAGGTCGACCAGGCGGAGGCGGAACCGCTGGAACGGCTCGTACCACTCGCGGTCCCAGTGGGTGTGCGGCACCAGGTACAGCAGCCCCGGGGGCGGCTGGGTGGCTCCATGGCTCATGGCGGCCAGCCTACCCGCCGGCCCGGCCTAGCCCTCCGGCGGGTTGTGCTCTAGGAGCGGGGCCATGCTGGCCAGGTAGGCGGCGACGGCGGCGTAGTCCTGGTCGGCCAGGCCCCCGCCCTTGGCGCCCGCGTACAGCTCGGCCACCCGCTCGGTCCCGGGCAGGCTGGCCCGGGCCGCCCGGGCGGCGTCGACGGCCAGCCGGAGATCCTTGTGCATCAGGGCCAGCCGGAACCCCGGGTCGCCGTAGTCGCCGCTGCGCAGCTTGTCCCGCTTGGACCGCACCGTCTGGGTGGCCACCGAGGCGCCTTCGAGCACGTCCAGGGCGTCGTCGGGCGACAGCCCCAGCACCCGCCCGAGGGTGAACCCCTCGGCGACCGCGACCGTGACCCCGCCCAGGACCAGGTTGACCATCAGCTTGGCCGCCTGCCCGGCTCCGACCGGGCCGACGTGCCAGGTCCGCTCCGGGTCGCCGAGGACCTCCAGCAGCGGCCGGGCCCGCCCGACCGCCTCCTCGGCCCCGCCGACCATGATGGCCAGCGTGCCCTCGGCCGCCGGACCGACCGACCCCGCGACGGGGGCGTCGACGAACCCGACCCCCCGCGCCTCGAGCGCCTTGGCCACCTTCCGGGCCGGTGCCGGTCCCGTGGTCGACATGTCGATCAGGAGGCTTCCCGACCCGAGGCCTTCGGCCAGGCCGTCCCGGTCGTGCACGACCTCCTCCAGCGCGCCGCCGTCGGTGAGCATGGTGATGGCCACGTCGGCCTTGGACCCGGCCTCGGCGGGGGAGC
>Ga0111539_10008261_pt1 | contig 13247 bp, 7 predicted proteins | sample RhiMethybrSRZTD1_FD_79667 | JGI IMG/M metagenome (GOLD analysis project Ga0111539, IMG submission 79667) | Populus rhizosphere microbial communities from Tennessee, USA - Rhizosphere MetaG P. TD hybrid SRZTD1 (version 2) (version 2) | ecosystem: Host-associated > Plants > Roots > Rhizosphere >...
ACGCCGGCTCGGGGTTCCTGTTCGGCGTCGTCGGCTGGATCGTGCTGTTCCTGCTGCTGCAGAGCAACCGACTGCCCAAGGGCGTCGGGCCGGGGCTGGCATCGGTGTTCGGCGTCACGTTCGCCGTCACCTTGGGCGTGCTATGGGAGATCTTCGAGTTCGCGGTCGACAGCCTCTGGCCGGCGGTGAACATGATGAGCAGCGAAACCGGCGTGCGCGACACGATGCAGGACCTGATCGTGGACGTCATCGGCGCGGTGATCGTCGGCATCATGGGCTGGGCGCATGCCCGAACGGGGCGGTACTCATTCGTGGCCGACGGCTTGAACGAGTTCATGCGCCGCAACCCCCGGCTGTTCCCCAAGCGCGACGGCAAGAATCCGAAGCAGTCGAAGAGGTCCAGGAAGTCCAGAAAGTCCTGATCCCCTCTCCCAGGGGGACGGGCCGGGTCGAAGTCGAAGTCTCGCTGCGGCGAACGTCGCCGACCACATGTGACAGGGCTGTTACCGAGACGATCTGGCTCCGAGTCTGTTGTCGCGGTAGTCTCGACCTGCCACTCAAACTCGCGCAGCCCGCATGTCGCTGCACGCCTGCACTTGCATTGGAACCGATCTCCATGAACTCACCTCTCCTGCGCCTCCTTGCCATTCCTGTTCTTGCGTTGCTGTTCCTTGCGTGTGCGGCGGCGAGCCTGAATCCTGCACTTGAAGGAATGGCAGAGGACCCACTGGCGGGGTCGCCTGAACAAGTCATTGCGGCCGAGCAGGACAAGAGCCCGAACGCCCCCCCTCCCAAGGCCGCCGATCCCATGGCGAGTTTCGCGCGCATGATCGGCGGCGAGTGGAAGGTGACGTTTGCGAGCGGCACAAGCATGTACGACACCTATCACTGGGGCCCGGGCAATCACTCGGGGCGCGTGATGACACACGGCCAGGACGCAGCCGGCAACCCGTGGCGCGGACTGGGCGTCGTGTACTGGCATCCGGCCCTCAAGCGCGTGTGCTCGCTGAGCCTGAACCCTTACGAGGGAAGCGTGTCGGAAGGCTCGATCACGGTCGACTTGGGGGGCGAAACCTCGGAGATCATCTCCGACCTTTACCAGAACGGCGTGCACCGCAAGCTTGTCTCGCGTGATACCTTCGACGGCCCCGACAAGTATCACTCCGCGCTGCTGGAGGAGGTCGAACCCGGCAAACTCACGGCACTGACCGAGTGGGACTACTTCCGTTGGAAAACGCTCACCCCGGTGCGCCCGCTCCCAGCAGAGAATCCACCGAAGCCTTCGGAGCGCCTGAAGGCCCTCGAGCCGCTCGTCGGCCGCATCTGGGACGCCATTGTCCAGAAGCCGGATTGGCGCGAGGGGGGCGGAGATGCCGTCCACATCGAGTCGACCTTCGAGTGGATCCCGTACATCGATGCGATCTACGCACGCACGTTTGCGCTGCGCGGGAACGGCGTACCCACGCACGTGCTCGATGCCTATTTCTACCACCACACCGGAACCAATAAGTTGCGCTGCCTCGTACTGTCGCACTGGGGGGGGCAGAGCGGCGTGTACGAGGGCGACGTGACCGTGCTCGACGCCGGAGGCGCCGGGGGCGGCGGCGCCGTTGCGGGGCTGAAGGGACTGCAACTCGATCTGAAGGGCTACGAAGGCGACCAGGCCGTCACGCGCATCGTGCGCTTCGACTTCGAAAAGGACGGCACCCTGCACCATCGCGTGTGGTCTCTCGGGGGGGGCGGGAGCGATGGCGCCCCCGCCGAGCGCACGCTCACGCTCGATGTCCACCACACTGCTTCAGACATGAGCAAGAGCATCCGGAATGTTTTCCAGGATTCCAACAACAACTATTGGTTCGGAAGTGATGAACAAGGCGTCTATCGCTATGACGGAAAGACCCTAACCCAGTTCACGACGAAGGACGGCTTGCCCAGTGACCGCGTCGGCGGCATTCACGAGCACCCCCCCACGGGCGGCATCCTGGTCTCCACCTCGGAAGGCATCAGTAAGTTCGATGGCAAGACCTTCAGCCCATTAGCCATGCCGGAGACCACTTCCCCTGACAGCGCCTGGAGACTGCATCCTGATGACCTGTGGTTTGGAGGCGGCCAGGATTCGGGCGTGGTTTATCGTTATGACGGCCAGACGATGCACCGTCTGAAATTCCCCAAGACCAAAGACGGCGAAGAGTTCCTTGCCCAATACCCGCGCGCGCAATTCCCGAACATGAAATACAGTCCGTACGATGTCTACGCCATTTTCAGGGACAGCAAAGGACGTATGTGGTTCGGCACGGAACTCGGCGTGTGTTGCTACGACGGCAAATCGTTTTCATGGATTTCCGAGGCTGAACTTGGATTCGACGGTACCGGCAGCGCTTTCAACGTTCGCTCCATTATTGAAGATAGCGATGGCAGGCTCTGGTTCACCAGCACCTTCAATCGCTGGAATGTTGATCGCAATGGCGCAGCCGGAGATGCGGGGCAGGGAATTGAGTTCAGGAAAGAACCGGGAATCGGCCGTCCGGAAGACAAGGGCAAAGATCCCTGTGCCTACTTCATATCAAGCGTCAAAGACAGCCATGGCGACCTGTGGCTGGCCTCGTGGGGCGCAGGAGTCTGGCGCTACGACGGCAAGAGCATGACCCACTATCCCGTCAAGGATGGCGACAAGGACACAACGGTGTTCTCCATCTACAAAGACAACAGGGGTGACCTGTGGCTTGGCACCCACCAGGCAGGGCCGTACAAGTTCAACGGCAAGACATTTGAGAAGTTCGCACCCCCGCAGGCCCGGACCAGCGAGTCGACGAAGCGCGATCCTTACTTCACGCCAACCGAGGCCAAGACGACCTCGTCCATGCCGCGGGTGATCATTCGCAACATGCGGGAGGATCGCGCCGGCAACATCTGGTTCGCCACATTCGGCGGCCCGATTCGCTATGACGGCAAGGACTTCACGAACTTTGCAGAAGAAGTGGGCCTGGCGAACACGCGCATCTTTTCGTTGCTGGAAGATCGATCCGGCGCACTGTGGTTCGGCTCCATCACCGGCGGCGCTTCGCGCTATGACGGAAAGACCTTCACAAAGTTCACGGAGAAAGAAGGCCTCGCCGCCAACGACGTCATGTGGATCTTCGAAGATCGCGATGCCAATATCTGGTTCGGCACCAACAACGGCGCCAGTCGTTACGACGGCAAATCGTTCACCAACTTCACCACGAACGACGGCCTCCTCGACAACTCGGTCTACACGATCGGCCAGGATGCTGCCGGGCGAATCTGGTTTGGAACGCAGGGCGGCATCTGCTCCTACGACGGCAAATCGTTTTCCAATTTCGCCGATCAGGTTGGAAGATCGTTTTCGAATATCCGCGCAATGGCTGTGGACCGATCAGGAAACCTCTGGTTTGGCGGCCAGGGGGGGGCGTACCGTTACGACGGCAAGATTCTGACCACGTTCACTTCCAAGGATGGGCTGGTGGATGACTTTGTTGGCTCGATGATCGTCGATCGAGCGGGAAACGTCTGGCTGGGCCACCCCGGTCACCCCGGTGGCGGAGGCGGCGCCAGCAGGTACGACGGCACGTCCTTCAAGCGCTTCACGCCAAAGGATGGCCTCAACAGCGCCAACGTTTATGCGGTGGGCGAAGACAAGGCTGGAAACATCTGGTTTGGCAGCGTCGACGCGGGCGCGTGCCGCTACGACGGCAGGACCTTCACCAATTTCTCCGCAGCCGCCCAGTAGTCGTTTCCAGTCCAGGGCAGATCAAAGTGATGATCGCTTATTGAGAAGCGGCTTGGAACGAAGAGCAGCCACATGGCCAGTCGACCTCAAGGGCTACGATGGTGCTGCGTTCACCCATGCGCGACCTGCTCTCGATCAACCAGACGCTGCGCAATCTCAAGCGTTACGCCGAGATCGTGACCGTGCTGGCCAAGCACGGCTTCGGCGATGTCGTGCATGAAACGAAGCTGGATCGCCTGGTCGAGCGCGGCGTGAGCCTTGTGAGCGCCGGGAGAATTCGTCCCGAGTTCGAACATCTTCCACGACCGGTGCGACTGCGAAAGGCCATGGAGAGTCTGGGGCCGACGTTCGTCAAACTTGGTCAGGTATTAGGCACGCGGCCGGACCTGATTCCTCGAGAGTGGGCCGACGAGTTCAAGAAACTCCACGACGACGTTCCGCAGATGGACTTTGACGTCATCGAGCGGCGCCTGGAAGAGGAATTCCCGGAGCGGCGATCGGCGATCTTCCGATCGGTGCAACACAAGGCGCTGGCTGCCGCGTCCATGGCCCAGGTGCATCGCGCGGTGCTCAAGGACGGCACCCACGTGGTGATCAAGGTGCTTCGGCCGGGCATACGCGAAACCACCGAGACCGACATGGAGATCATGCGCACGCTCGCGCAATGGACCGAGGAGCACTTCGCAAACATGGGGTACAGCCCCATTGAGGTCGTCAATGAGTTCGCGCGCGAGCTGCAGAAGGAAGTCGATCTGACGCACGAAGGCCGCGCCACCGATCGGCTTCGCATGGCGTTTGAGGACGACCCCGAGATCGTTTTTCCGAAAGTGTATTGGGAGGCCACCACGCGCAACATTCTGGCGCTTGAGGAGATCAAGGGCGTTTCGCTCGCGCACGTGGCCGACGGCGAGTTGAGCGAGAAGGATCGCAAGCGCGTGGTCGCCAACGGCGCGCGCGCGGTGCTGCGGCAGTGTCTGGAAATCGGATTCTTCCATGCCGACCCGCATCCCGGCAATCTCTTCGCGCTTCCGACAGGCCGCATCGCCTTCATCGACTGCGGCATGACCGGGCAACTGGACACGCGAACCAGCCAGCAACTGGCTGATCTCGTGTCAGCGGTGGTGAACGGCGATGTGGACCGAGTGATCATCGTGGCCGGCGCGCTGGCGGATGTTGACCCCAACAAGCTTGAGGATCGCAGCCTTCGGGCCGATGTCCGGGAATTCGTCTCGCGCTTCCAGAGCCAGCCGCTGGAGCAGTTGAATCTCGGGCCGTTGCTCCAGGATTTCTTCGACCGGCTGCGGGCGCATCGCATCCGTTGCCCGAGCGACCTGGTGTTCCTCATCAAGGCGCTGACCACGATCGAGAGCGTGGGCGCGGCGCTTGATCCCGATTTCCAGATGACCGAGTTCGCCCGCCCGTACGTCGAAAAGCTCGTGAAACGGAAGTACGGCATCGCGGCCCTGCGACGGCGCATCGCCGCCGGGTTTGCGGGTTACGCGGAACTGATGGAAGACATACCGGTCGAGATCCGCTCGCTGCTGTCGCAACTGCGCCGCAACCGCTTCGCCGTCAACATTGAGCATCGCGGACTCAATCGCCTGGTCAACACGATCGAGCATGCCAGTCGCAACATCTCGTTCGCGCTGGTCATCGCCGCCATGCTCGTGGGCTCATCGATCCTGGTGTTGGCGGCTCGGGCGCCCGGAACCGGCGTGCTGTGGTTTGTCGGGATCGTCGGCTTTGTCGCTGCCCTTGTGCTGGCAGCGCTGATGATCATTACCAACAAGCGCCTGAAGAAAGACAGGGACTGATCCTCCCCGGCACTTTGCATGGCACTCTGAAGCTCACGATCGCTTCTAGGATCGCTTTCTGGATTTCTTCCGAGGCGGTGGCGTTCGCCGGGCCTCCACCACCTCGCCCAATCCCTGCAGCAGTCCGCTGGCGCCCTGAAGAACCGAACTCACGGCGCTTCGAGCTGCACGCCCCGACGCGCCTGCGGTTTCCTTGCCCAGTTCCAGCAGGTGGCCATCGGCAGCCTTCAATACTCTCTGTGCGGCCGGCTTGATTCGCGTGCCCGCGCGCCGGGAACGATTCACGATCAACTTCATTTCGTCCTTGGCAGCGCCATTGAGTTTCCGACCCGCGCGCCCCAGGGCCGCGATGAACTCCGACTCAATCGTCCGCAAATCCTTCACCGTCGTGGCGGCATCGTGCTTCACGTACTTCCCGCCACGCTTCGTCGTGCCCGACACGATCGATCGTGTGGCATGCACCGTCGCTTCGGCGGCATCGGTCAGCCCATCAACCACCTGCCTCAGCACGCTTCGGCTCGATGCCGGCACAGCATTGTTCAGGCCCGACGCAGCGCCCTCGATGAACTTCTGTGCGAGACTGGGAACATCGCGCAGCCTCATGTCGTGATCGCGCAGCGCCTTCAAGGTCAGTTTGCGCACCTGCTCGCGCGCATCCGCAGCCGGCCGCTTCGACGTTTTTCGCTTCGATGGACGAGACGTCGCCGACGAGGTGCGAGGCCTCGCAGATCTCGTGTTCCGATCCGTGGTCCTGCGTGCAGCGGTGGCCATGGCGATTGCTCCTGAGGCGTTGTGTGTCATCATACGCGCGCTAGTTCGGACCTTGGACCATCCGCGCGTCACGCACCTGGATGTGACGCGCGAGCAATGCGAGCGCGCGGTGTGCGTGATGAACCGGATTGCAGCCGCGTGAGCAAAAATCGAAAACCCCCGAGTCTGGCGACCCGGGGGGTGACGCGAATAGCGGGGGCAGCCTATTGGGACGAGGAGAGGCCGATGTTTGGTGGCAGATCTGCCTTAGGCTGCTCCGGACGACGTATGCGGTAAACCATTGGCGTACAAGGACTTCGACAGTGTCATAGCCGGGGGATCGTCGGCATGCCCGCCAACGCCAGCGGTGCGGCCTGTGCGCAGCGTCGACACTTCTCGCGCGCCTGGTCTCAATCGATGTTGGTGGCGCGCCGATCACAGATGCATGTACGTTGCCAAGCCCTCCGCCAGATGATGCGAGAGCCCGCATAGAGATTGGAACCATGCCGTTCACACCTGAAGATTTCTACGTCGGAATGATCGCGTACTTCACGGTCAACGATCTGCGCAAGAGCAGGCATATCCGCACCATCAACGCGACGCTGGACAAGAAGCCCAGGCCGTTCGTGTGCTTCGCCGAGGATCGAGGCGAGTCGTATTGGACTCCGCTCACGACGACCTACAACCGCTGCAAGCGGACGATCGACAAGAAACACCTGCGGCACGCCACTGGACAGTTTCTCGCGCAGGGCGACCTGATCGTCAGTGACGGCTTGAACACCTTCGCGGGCCCGATCGAGGTGTTCGCCAAGCGCTCGCAGCGTTTCGATCAGTTCGAAGGCTACAAGCGACCGCATTTGAGCCCCGAAGGCGTGGCCGAAGTGCAGAAGATCGTCGAAGTGCGCGGCGGCATGCTGCCGGGGACGGTTGACAGCGAACACCAGTTCGCTGCGGCGGCGTGACGAGGCGGCGTGGTTCGCTTCGACTAGGCGTCGTCGGGAGGCACGCTCCGCCGGCGCGGCGGTGGCATGCAAGGCTGCGCAAGGTCGGGGTACACCAAACGCCGCTACGGAACCCTCTCAGCAACGCGTCTCATCGGCGCACGGCATCGACGCGCACGATCAAAAGGGTGTGCAAAACGGGGAAGGCAATACGGCATCGGTAGACATCGAAGCGGGCGCCCACCCATCCGAGCCTTCGCAGCACTTCGCGCACAGCGTCGGGGTAGCGCGGCGCGCCATCGAGCGCCGGAACGCTTTCGGTCGCGCCCAGGTAACGCACAGTCTCGCGCTGCGGCAGCAGATCCGACATCCGCTCGTCGTAGACCTGCTCCGGATGCGAGCGCCGTCCATAGACCACCGCTCGGGCCGTTGCCGGATCGCTCAGACCTGCCGGGACCAGCAGATCCCACACCACGGTTTCAACCGGCATAGTGATGAACATTCGGCCGTCATAGAAGGCATGCGGCACAACCTCGGCGTTCTCGTGAAGTTGCGTCGAGTAGATCGTCACGGCCCCGGCGCGGCCCGGTGGCATGACGAGTTCCGTTTCGATCCCACCCAGCGCACTGGGCTTGGGGATCATGTTCGGAAGCGGGTGCGTGCAGAATTCGTGCAGCAAGTCGACGCCGCGTTCGCGTCGCGGCTCGACGATCGGCGCGGCGTCGGGGCCCGCGCCCTGCACTTCGTTGTGCGGGCTGTCGCCTGTTCTGATCCAGCGCACGATGCTCAGCGGTTCCCTCTCGCGCAGCCGCTGCATGCCGATGTCGCCCATGATCAGGGCGACGTCCTCGACGCTCGCCGGCGAGGGCTTGGGGAAGGAGATCGCGGTGCGGACCTGCATCTGCACCTGTGTGCCCCACACATGAGCATGAGCGCGAAAGAGCGACCTTCGAACCTTGACTTCGTACTGGTCATCCTTCTCGCTGGCGATGCCGCGGAGAAGCGAGGTCAGTCCCTCTCGATCGCCGCCGTGTTCGGCCGCAAACTCCTCGAAGCGCCGGAAGGCGGCACGGATATTCTCGATGACAGGCCGGGGGACGTCGCGCGCCTCGGCCGCTGCCAGCAGTCGTGCGCCAGACCGGCGCGATGGGACATTCGCAGCCTCCGCCAGGCTCGCTGATCGAGCAAGTCGAAACACCTGCCAGCCGAGTTTCTTATCCACACGCAAGGCGTTCTCGAGGTCGACAGCACGCTCGATGGGATCGGGCAGGGCCGTCACCAGATCAGCCAACGCCCGCTGCAGGTTCGCCATGAGAGCCCCGGCCGCACCCTCAAAGGGCACTGGCGAAGCGAGGGGTGCCGATCTGTCGGACGTCACGGTGCTAATACATCAACTCCTTCGGCTGGTCGTCAACACGCAAAAGCCATTGTAACACCGCTGGTTCGAGTTGCGAGATAATTTCAGAAACTTACTGATACCTCATTGACAGGCCCGCCGATTGTCCGGATACTCGCCGCTCGCCCCGACTGGGGATTCCTGCCAGCCCCCCAAAGGAGAAAGCCAAGATGAACCGCCGAGCATCTGTCGCCACATTCGCCATTGCCTCCGTCGGGATCGCTCTTCTGGCTGGTGTTGCTGACGCACAGCACACGTGGACCGCCACAGCCAGCGCCCCCTGGTCGTTGCCGGCGAACTGGCTTGGAGGTAACGCGCCTCCGGCAGGTGGTGGAGCCGGAGTCACACTCACCTTTGGCAACAGCGGCGCGTTCGCGTGGACGGCCACCAACGACTTGGGCAATCCGTTCGTGCTCAACGGTCTCACGCTCGACAGTCTCTCTTCCGGTCTGGGCACCATCGCAGGCAGCACGCTTCAGTTCAATGGAGCAGGTGCGCTGCTGAGCAACACCGGTACCGGCAACTGGACGATCAGCAACCCCATCGATCTTGCCAGCGATCTGACCCTGGGCGGCGTCGGCGGGACCGGCCCGGGCACGACAACGCTCACCGGCGCGATCACCGGCGCCGGCGCGCTCATCCTCGGCGGACCGCAAGCCAGCAACAACCTCACCAACATCTATCAGATCGGCGCGCTCGGTGCCAGCAGCGCCATCAATAGTTACAGCGGCGGCACGATCCTCAATTCAGGCACGCTGATGCTCGCCAACACCAGCGCATTGCCGCCGGGCACGGGTACGCCGCTCGGCACGGGTCAGGTCATCGTCAACGGCGGGTCCTTCGGCTCGCCGATCGGCTCGGTGTACGTGCCCAATGACTTCGTTCTGAACAGCAATCTCAACATCGCCAACTCAGGGTTCATCTATCTCACCGGCGTATTGAGCGGTCCTGGCGGCCTCAACGCGCGAAACCAGGGTAGTGCGCAGCCAACGCCGGCAATGGTCGAGATCCGCAACCACTGCACGTACACCGGCCCGACCAATCTCCAGTCCACCACGCTGCATACGGCCTTGGGCGGCATCTTCGGCAACTCGACGCTTTCGGCGCCGCGCGTCCTGATCAACAACCAGGGCAGCATCCTCGGCTCGTCGGCCATTACTGTGGGCGCCGGGGGTGCATTGCTGCTGGACAACACCACCGCAGCCGAGCAGCGAATCTCGGGCGTTGCGCCCGTGACGCTCAAGTCGGCCGAACTGGCGCTCACCGGCAATGCCACGACGGCCGTCAACCAGTTGGTCGGTCCGGTCACCGCGTCGGGCTACAGCACGCTTACCGTAACACCCACCGCTGGCGCCGGGGCGCAGATGTCGGTGGCGAGCCTGAGCCGCACGCTTCGCGGTGCGATATTCGCACGTGGCAACAACATCGCTGCCGCGCCCGGTCCAGGAAACTCGAACATCTACGTCACCAGCCCGCCGGCCATGGTCGGCGGCGGAGGTGCTGACGGTACAACAACGATCAGCATCATTCCATTTGTGGTCGGCTCGCCCTTCTCGGGCGGCCAGGCGAATGCGACGGACCTGGTCACGTACGGCACCAACGGTATCCGCCTGCTGACCCCCAGCGAATACGCCGGCGCGTTGGGAGGCAACGCGAACGACAACGTGCGACTGATCGCGGGAACCAACAACGATGCGACTCATACCGTTAACGCGCTGGTAACCGAAGGTCACGTCAACGGCACGGGGACCATCAATATCACCAGTGGCGTGTGGCTGACGAGCCCGCCCACCAACACGCCGCAGACTATGGTGAACAACATCGACTTCGGCGTCGCCGAGGGTCACATCATCATCGCCGGCACCAACGCTGCCGCACTGACAATGGGCGGCCGGATCAGCGGATCCAATGGCGTCACCAAGAGCGGCTACGGCACGATGACGCTGACCAACCCGACGAACAATTTCTCCGGCCCGATCACGATCAATGCCGGCGTCTTGTCCTTCGCCGATACGGCCGTGCTGGGCAGCAGCAATCAGATCGTCTTCACCTACAACGGCAACGTCTTCCCGCAGTTCCAGTTCACCGGCGCCAGCGCGACCTTCCCGCAGAGCGTGATCGCCAACGGCGGCCACTTCCGGCTCAGTTCCACCTCGGGCGGCGCCAGCATGACCTTCGACGGCGTGATCAGCGGCGACGGCGGCGTGCAAACCCTTGCCTCCGGCGCGGGAGCCAGCATCACTTTCACCGGTAACAACACGTACCTGGGCGGGACCCGCATCGCCAACGGCGATCTCGTGTTCAGTTCGGACGCGAATCTCGGCAACCCTGCCGGCGGCATCGATCTGGGCACCGCCGCCGCCAACGAAGGCATCAAGTTGACCGGCAACTGGATCACCGGCCGTCCGATGCACATTTCGCTTGTCGCTGGCATCAATACGCAGGCGAACAGCGCGACCCTCAATGGCGTGATCAGCGGCAACTCCGCCATCACCAAGGCCGGCGCCGGGACGCTGGCGCTGAATGCCGACAATACCTACACCGGCGCGATCACGGTCGGCGGCGGCACGCTCGCCGTCAACGGCGCCACCATCGCACCGGTCACCATCAACGGCGCCTGTACGCTCGCTGGCAGCGGGCGCGTCGGCGCCGCGACTCTCAATGCGACCGGCAAGATCGCGCCCGGTAACAGCGCCGGCACGCTCACAGCGACCTCGCTCACATGGAACGGCGGCGGAACGATGGACTTCGAGTTGGGATCGCCCGGATCGAATCAGGATCGGCTTGATCTTGTCGGAGCCCTGACCAAGGGCACTGCCGGCGCGTACCAGTTCGACTTCACGACATTGCCGGCGTTCGCCTCCGGAACCTACACGCTGATCAACTTTGGCTCGAACAGCGGATTCAGCGAATCGGACTTCACGTTCACCGGGCCCGGAGGCCTCCAAGGCGAGTTCGTCCTGCGCGGCAACCAGTTGCAGTTCGCCACACCAAGCGCCTGTCCGGCTGACGTGGCTCCGCCGGGCGGCGACGGAGCCGTGGATGTGAATGACCTTCTGGCGGTCATCACAACCTGGGGTCCGTGTCCGATCCCCCCGGACGCCTGTGATGCCGACATCGACTTCTCGGGCGCCGTGGATGTGAACGATTTGCTGGCCGTGATCTCCACTTGGGGAGCCTGTCCGTAACACGCCTCGTGCTCATGGAAGCATGATTCTGTTGTTGTCGTGTTTCACTTGGCGCGGCGAACAAGCTGACGCAGGACCGGCGGAATCGAAGGCATGCGCGATCTGGTGGTGAACGAACGGGAACTCCTCGACAACAGCCGCAATTCCGGGAGCGTTTGCAGGCCGCCTTGAGGCGCCGCAGCCACGACGGCCGCGGTCACGTCGCGGCAGACGCAGCGACGGTAGGGAACGTCACCGAATTTATCCGCTAACACCGGCCGGCGCAGTGCGCGCTCTCGTACTGATCAGCATGCGGCAACGACAAGAGGACGGGCAAACGATGATTGCCGCGCGCAGGCATATGCGATGGAGGTCACGCTGATGCTGATACTTACGCACATCATGAAGGTTCGTCGTGTCGTTGTGGCGATGGCGCTTGCCCTCACCCTGGCTGGTTCGTTGGGCAGCGCAGGAGCGAGCCTTGCCGGTGATGGTGATGATGAGTCGCTGGCGGTGCCCGGCAGCGACCACAAGTACCCGGTGAAGATCGAACGCGATATCGGCGGCAAGACCACGACGCTGGTCATCACCGGCGCTGGGCAGCGCACCAAGACCTTGTTCAAGGTGTACACGGTAGGCAGTTATGTTCAGCAGGGCGTGGCCATCAAGGATGCCGCAGAACTGGCGACCCAGGACTGCGCCAAGCAGTTGCACATCATCATGCAGCGCGACGTGGACGGCTCGACCATGGCTGAGGCGCTCATCGACGGCATCGGCCTCAACTACGCCGATGAGCAGTTCGCCGAGGAGAAGAAGGCGCTGGCGAAGTTCATGGCTGACACGCGCCTGAAAAAGGGCAACGAGGTGTGGCTGACGCACCTGCCCGGGGTGGGCGTGCATTTTCGCATGCCCGGCGAGCACGAAACACTGATCAAGGATGTGCCGTTTTCCGTGGCGATCTGGAAGATCTACCTCGGCAGCAAGAACGTCAGCGAGGACGTGAAGAAGGGAATCACCGCGCGCCTGCCGATTGCCGCCGCGACGCCGTGAACGCCTGGCCGATCTCAGCAGAATCGGCCGGTACGATCAACGGCCGTCAGCGACTCTTTCGTTTCGGCTATCGCACATCGCTGGATGTTGTGCGAACGGCCGCGCGCGAGTCCGGCGCGGTGACTCTGTCGGGAAGGCACCCGATCCAGTGGAAGGACCTGCGATCAGGGATAGCCTGCCACGCCATTAGGTCGTGCTGAACCGGTATGATGTTTGTTTCGGAGACCGCATTGATGACCCGCGCGCCCGCCCCCCCCCGCCCCCCTGCCCCCCTCGCGCCCCCCCCGCCCCCCCCTCCTAAGGAGCTCGGACGATGTGTGAACGGCATAGAAAGGCTCCATGATTTGGTTGGCGGCGGGCTGCCCGGCAACGGGCTGTATG
>Ga0111539_10008262_pt1 | contig 13247 bp, 14 predicted proteins | sample RhiMethybrSRZTD1_FD_79667 | JGI IMG/M metagenome (GOLD analysis project Ga0111539, IMG submission 79667) | Populus rhizosphere microbial communities from Tennessee, USA - Rhizosphere MetaG P. TD hybrid SRZTD1 (version 2) (version 2) | ecosystem: Host-associated > Plants > Roots > Rhizosphere >...
CTACTGGAAGGCGTTCCCGGCCTGGCCAAGACGCTCACGATCAAGACCGTGGCCGAGGTCCTCGGCGGGACCTTCAAGCGCATTCAGTTCACCCCCGACCTCGTCCCCGCCGACCTCGTCGGCACCCGCATCTACCGCCCCGACACGGGCGGCTTCGACACCGAGATCGGGCCGGTGTTCTGCAACTTCCTGCTCGCGGACGAGATCAACCGCGCGCCCGCGAAGGTCCAGTCGGCCCTGCTCGAGGTCATGCAGGAGAGCCAGGTCACGATCGGCCCCCAGACCTACGCGGTCCCGGATCCGTTCCTGGTCATGGCCACGCAGAACCCGATCGAGTCCGAGGGCACCTACCCGCTGCCCGAGGCCCAGGTCGACCGCTTCATGTTCAAGGTCGTCATCGACTATCCGAGCGAGGGCGACGAGCTCACGGTCGTCGACCGCTCGCTGCGCCCCGAAGCCGACGTCGACCGCGTCCTCACGCCCGAGGAGCTGCACTCCTACCAGGAGGCCGCCCGCCGGGTCTACGTCGACCCCGACGTCGCGCGCTACGCCGTGGCCCTGACCCTGGCCACGCGCGAGCCCGAGCGGGTCGGCCTGCAGGGCCTGGCCAACTACATCGAGTTCGGCGCCAGCCCGCGCGCGTCGATCAACCTCGTGCACGGCGCACGTGCGCTCGCCCTGCTGCGGGGCCGCAATTACGCCCTGCCCATCGACGTGCAGGCGCTCGCCTACGACGTCTTGCGCCACCGCATGGTCCTGACCTACGACGCCCTGGCCGAGGAGATCAGTACCGACGCCATCCTCGACCAGGTCGTGCAGGTCGTCCCGCGTCCGAAGAGCGTTGTGCGCGAGGCAGTCGCAGCCGGATGACTCACGCCGCCTCCAACCGGCGAGCCGTGATGGCGAGCGGAGGCCAAGCGTGAGCCTTCCCCAGGTCCGGGATCGCACCCCGGAGCGGCCGGGTCCGGGTCCGACTCCGGCCGCGCTCCTGCGTGCGCTCGACATCACGCTCGCGCGACGGGTGCAGGGGATCATGCCCGGCGAGCACAAGGCGCCGGGCATCGGTGGCGGCATCGAGCTGGCCGCGATCAGGCCCTACGTGCCCGGCGACGACGTGCGCACCATCGACTGGAACGTGACCGCCCGCATGCGCGAGGCGCACGTGCGCGTCCCCGTGGCCGAGCGCGCCCTGACCACGTGGTTGCTGCTCGACAACTCGGCCTCGATGCACTTCGGCACGGCCGACCGCCGCAAGGCCGACGTGGCCGAGGGTGTCGCCCTCGTGATCGGCCAGCTGGCGACCAAGCGCGCAAACCGGCTCGGCGTCTACGCCTTCGGCGGCCGCGAGGCCCTCACGCTGCCGCCGCGCCAGGGCCGCACCGGCCTGCTCGGCCTCATGCTGGCGCTGCGCGAGGAGCCGCCGGCCGAGGGCGGCGGCGCCACGTCGCTGGGCGCGGCGCTGCAGCGCGCCGGCGGCATGGCGCGCCAGGGTGGCCTGGTCGTGCTCGTCTCGGACTTCCGCGGGCCCCAGGACTGGCTCGACCCGCTGCGCGCCATCCGCGCCCAACACTCGGTGCTGTGCGTCGAGGTGCGCGACCCGCGCGAGCAGGAGCTGCCGGCGATGGGCGTGCTCGCGCTGGTCGACCCCGAGACGGGCCGCCAGATCCAGGCCGACACCCGCTCGCGCAAGCTGCGCCAGCGCTTTGCCGCCGCGGCGGCGTCCGAGCGCGAGCAGGTCGCGCAGCTGCTGCGCGATGCCCGGGTCGACCACGCCGTGCTGTCGACCTCGGGCGAGTGGCTGCGCCCGCTGGCCACGCGGCTGGGGCGGGGGCTGCGATGAGCTTCCAGTGGCCGCTCATCCTGCTCGGGCTGCTGATCATCCCGCTGCTGGCCGCGTTCTACGTGCTCCAGCAGCGGCGGCGCACGAAGTACGCGGTTCGCTTCACCAACCTCGACCTGCTCGCGAACGTCGTCTCGAAGACGCCGAGCTGGCGCCGGCACATCCCGGCGGTCCTGCTGCTGCTGTCCACCGCGCTGCTGATCTTCGCGCTGGCCCGCCCCCGCGTGGAAGCGTCGACCGCGCGCGAGCAGGGCGCGATCATGCTCGCGACCGACACGTCGGGCTCGATGACCGCGACCGACGTCAAGCCCGACCGCATGACAGCGGCGCGCAATGCGGCCAAGCAGTTCGTGACCAAGATCCCCAAGCAGGTGCGGCTGGGGCTCGTGACCTTCGACCAGGCGGCGCGGCTGCTGGTCAACCCGACGACCGACCGGTCCCAGGTCAACGACGCGCTCGACTCGCTCCAGGCGCAGGGCGGCACGGCAATGGGCGACGCGCTCAGCGTGTCGGTCAAGGCGCTGCAGTCCGCGTTCGGCCCCAAGGGACTGCAGATCAAGCGGGGCCAGAAGCACGCGCCCGCCGAGGTGGTGCTGCTCTCGGACGGCAAGAACACGACCGGCGCCACCGACCCGATGGGCGTGGCCCAGGCGGCCAAGAAGCTCGGAATTCGCATCAACACGGTCGCGCTGGGCACCCAGAGCGGCACGGTCCAGGTGCAGGACAACCTCGGGTTCACGCAGACGATCCAGGTCCCGCCCGACCGACCGACGTTGCGCCAGATCGCCCAGACCACCGGCGGGCGCTTCTTCAGCGCGCCCGACGCCAAGAAGCTGCAGCAGATCTACAAGGACCTCGGCTCGCGGGTGAGGTCCAGGCCGGTCAAGAAGGAGGTCGCCTACGTGCCGGCGGCCGCCGCGATCGTGCTCATGCTCGCCGCGGGCGGGTTCTCGCTGTTCTGGTTCGGGCGCCTGCCTTAACAGGGCGCTTCGACCCGAACGCCGGCGGGCCTGCGTATCCCGCCACATGACCACGACAACCACACTCGGATGGGTCGCCGTCCTGGCCGCGTCGGCCGGACTCGCCGCGACCCCAGCCTTCGCCGGCGCCCACGTCAGCGCGCGCCATCACCGCCACCACCATCACCACCACAGCAGCATCCCGCAGCACAACGGCGGCGATCACGACGCCGACAACAACGGCGGGCCGAGTGACGGCGACGGCAACATCTAGGGCACTGGCCGGCGTGATCCTCGCCGCCGCGCTCGCCTTGGCGGGCTGCGGCGGCGGGGAGCACTCGGCTGCCCGACCCGCCGCGTTTGCCTGGCTGCATCCGGGTGCGGCGCCGAGCGGCTGGACGGCCGTGCGCCTGCCCTCCGGCACGGCGACGCTCGCCTACCCGCCGGGCTGGCGGCCGATCACGAGCGATCCGGGGACGGTCTCGGCCGCCGCGGTCGGGCCGCACGGCCTCATCGTCGGCTACCTCAACGCAACGCCGCGCCAGGCCAACGAGTCGCTCAGCAACTGGGCGACCTTCCGGCCGACGCACAACGCGAAGGAGGGCGACCGCTCGGTCCGCGTCCTGTCGGCCGCGACCGGACTGCGCTTCGCCACCGGTCGGGGCTCGTGCGTCGAGGACACCTACCACACGGCGCGCGCCCACTACCGCGAGGTCGCCTGCCTGGTCGCCGGCCGCCATGGCCAGTCGGTCGTGGTCGCGGCGGCCACCACCGCGGCATGGCCGCGCCTGCAGGCGCAACTTCACCAGGCGGTCGGGGCGTTCCGGGCGTAGGGGTCGTTGGCGCCCCGCCCGGGCCCGGGCTCGGGTCGTGGCCGGGGATCGGTGGCGCGGCCGGGGGGAGGGGTTTGTGCAGTTAGGTCGCCAGCCGAGCACCGACCACCTATCCGCCGAGCAATCCAACCGCACCGCCCAGGGCCAGGAACGGTCCCAGCGGGACGGTGCGCCTGCGGGCCGCGAGGCCCGTGGCGGCCGCCGCGAGCAGCGCCACCAGCAGCGCCGGCACGACGGCCGCGCCGAGGTAGAGGCCGAGCACGGCCGCGAGCTTGACGTCGCCCATCCCCATCGCTCCCGGGCGGACAAGCGCGGGGACGAGCAAGAACGTCCCCGCGGCCGCAGCAGCGCCCAAGTGCCCGGGGAGGTGCCCAGGGTCGAGCACCGCCAGCAGGGCCAGTCCGGCGCCGGCGCCCGCGGCCGTGAGCGCGTTGGGGATGACTCGGCGCCGCAGGTCGATGACCGCGGCGGGCACCAGCACGGCGGCGAGCGCGACGTCGCCCAGGAGGCCCATGGCGCGGCGAACGTAGGGCCGCGCAGGGCGATCCCGAGCTGCAGCGCGCGATTCGGCACGGAGTTGTGACTACTCTCGACGGAGTGCTCCGCCGCATCATGTGGTTCGTCGTCGGTCTCCTCGCGCTCACCGTCGTGGCCGCGGCGATCGTGCCTCGGGGCGCCTCCAAGCAAGCTCCCCTGCCCGCGATCTCGGTTCCGGAGCGCACGACGCTGAAGGTCGACATCGGCGCCTCGCCGGCGCGCGCCCGGCAGATCGCCGCCCACGTCGGCGACCACCTCCTGCTCACGGTCGAGTCCGACGGCATCGACTCGGTCACGATTCCGGCGCTGGACGAGATCCAGCCGGTCTCGTCGACGACACCGGCCCAGTTCGACACCCTGCTCGACCAGCCGGGCCGCTTCGAGATCCGCATGCAGGACGCCAACAAGGTCGTGGGCGTCCTCGACGTCAAGCCGGCGTCTTAGCGACCGCTAGCCGCCGGGTGCACCCCGGGCTCGCCGCCGGCGGCGGCTGACTGCGCGTCGTGGCCGGGCTGGAATCGCCCGTTCCCCTCGCACCAGGGGCACTCGACGTCGTGCGGCTCGCCGCCCAGGGTCGAGATCAACTTCCCGGTGCCGCGGCAGGGGTAGCAGCGCTCACTGTCCTCGGCCATGAAGGACGCGAGGATAGGAAACCCGACCCGCGTCCGGCCTGGGTCGGCGCCTACGCGCTCTTCGCCGCCCGGCCGGCCGCCCGCAGGACCTCGTCGTTGGGCGGGTTGTCGCTGGCGTCGTCGGCGAGGTGCGCGTAGGGCACGCTGCCGTCTGGCGCGACGATGAGGACGCCGCCGAGCTGAGCCGGATGGCCCCTGGTCCGGGTCTGGAACAGGCCGGTGCGCAGAGCGCTCGTCGTGCCCCTGGCGACGACCCGCGGCCCGAGCAGCTCGTTGACGGTGGCGATCTTGGCGCCGGCGGCCTCATAGGACTCCCGCGCGGGGTCGACGAGGATCCGCAGCCCGTCGACCTTGTTGGCCTTGATGAAGTCGCGCGCGTGCGCGGGCGTGCCCTGGCCGATGACCGCGAGCGAGACGCCCGCGGCCTCGAACTTGTCCCGGTCGCGATGCAACTGCACCGCGTGCTGGCGGCAGAACGTTCAGCCGTAGTGGCGCAGCCAGACGAGCACCACGGGCCGGTCGGCCCAGAGGTCGCCGAGGCGCACGTCGTTGCCGTCGAGGTCCTGGACGACGAGGGCCGCGAGCGCGTCCGCGTTGTCGGGCGCGCGCGTCTCCTGGCGTCGCCTGCTTGCTCCCAGCGGCACGGCCCGAAGGTATCAGCCGTGTGCCTCGCCGACGTCGCCGCTGCGGACCGTCAGCCACGACTGCCAGGTGATGCGGAGGATGACCGCGGTGATGGCGAGGCCGATGATCGGGTCGGCCACGGGCACGCCGATCGCGACGACGATGGCGCTGGCGATCACGGCCAGGCTGACGTACGCATCCGCGCGCGCGTGGTTGCCGTCCGCGGTCAGTGCGGGGCTGTGCAGCACCCGGCCCGCGCGGGTGCGGACCTGCGCCGCGAGCCAGTTGCCGAGGAAGCCCACGGCCCCCGCGGCGGCGAGGGCGACCAGGTGTGTGGGCGTGGTCGGGTGGATGAGGCGGCTGACCGCCTCGACCCCGGCGACGCAGGCGGAGACGAAGATAGCGGCCACGACGAACAGGCCCGCGTAGCGCTCGGCCCGCGCCGAGCGCATGGCGAACGCGACCGCGAGCGGGATCGCCGTGGCGGCGTCGCCGAAGTTGTGGATGAGGTCCGCGAGCAGGGCGACGCTGTCGGTGGCGACGAAGATGATCGTCTGGGCCACCGCGGTCGCCGCGAGCACGCCCAGCGAGAGCGCGACTGCGCGGATGCCCTTGCGCGAGCGCTTGATGCTCGGATCGACGAGCCCGTGTGAGTGCGGATGGGCGTGCGCGTGATCGGTCGCCGTCGTCACGGCCGGTCAGCTTAGGCGCCGGCCGGCCGAGTCTCGCTCAGTATCCGTGGCCGCGATGCACGGGTCGCTTGACCGCCTCGCCCGCCGCTCCCTTGCGCAGGTCGCGGATCGAGTCGCGGATGTCATCCGCCAGCGCGTCGGCAAGCTCACGCGTCTGGTTGATCTTCACCAGCACGCGGATGATCCGCTGGTCCTCGTTGGCGGGCGGCATGGCGTAGGCCGGCACGAGCCAGCCGCGGCGGCGCGCGAGCTCGCCCACGAGCTCGTCGGCATCGAACGGCTCACCCTCGCGCACCCGGGCGATGATCAGCGGCAGGCTCGGGTTGCCCCCGACGATCTCGAGCGCGTCGGTCTCCTCCGACCGCTTGGCCAGGTGGTCCGCGTTGGACTGCATGGCGCGGACGGCCGACGTGTACCCGGCCTTCCCGAAGCGGATGAAGACGTAGTACTGCGCGTGGATGAAGGCCGAGCTGCCGGAGAAGTTCAGCGTGAACGTCGCGTCCTTCTCCCCCAGGTAGTCCTCGTAGAACACGAGCTCCTCGGGGAGCTGCTCACCGTCGCGGAACACCAGCCAGCCGACGCCCGGGTACACCAGCCCGAACTTGTGTCCGGAGACGTTGATCGACTTGACCGAGGGCAGGCGGAAGTCCCAGGCGAAGTCGGGGTCCGAGAACGGGAAGACGAAGCCGCCACTTGCGCCATCGACGTGCATCGGCACCTCGAGGTCGCGCTCGTCGCGCAGCCCCCTGAGCATCTCGTCGATGCCGGCGATGTCGTCGCACTCGCCGGTGTAGGTCGTACCCGCGACGGCGATGACGCCGATGGTGTTCTCGTCGATGTGGGGCTCGAGGTCCTCGGGGCGCATCACCGAATGACCCTTGGCCACGTCGATCTTGCGCGGCTCGACGTCGAAGTAGCGGCAGAACTTGTCCCAGACGACGTGGACGTCGGCCCCGTAGACGAGGTTGGGGTTGTCGTCGGGCCGACCCGCCTTCTTGCGCGCGTTCTTCCAGCGCCACTTCATCGCGAGCGCGCCGAGCATGACCGCCTCCGAGGAGCCGGCGCACGCGGCGCCCGGATCGTCGGGCTCGCCGTCGCCGTGGAAGAGATCGTGGAGCATGCGGACGCAGCGGCGCGCGATCTCGGCCGTGCGCGGGTACTCGGCGTGGTCGATGTAGTTCCGGTGCAGGTTTTCGTCGATGATGACCCGCGCCTCGGGCTCCATCCACGTGGTCACGAAGGTGGCGAGGTTCTTGCCCGGGTCGCCGTCGAGCAGCGCTTCGGACTGGACCACATGAAGCGCCGTACGTGGCGTCGTGGCCTCCTCTGGCATGCGCCGCGAGATCGCAGGATGGGTGAAGTAGCGCTCGGCGATCATGAGCTGCGGATCGACTTCGGGCAAGGAAGGCCTCCTGGGGGCTGGACGGAGAGAGCAGCCTACGCTGCGCGCACCGCCGCCCGCATGGCGTCGAGCGGGGCGGCCGCGCCGGTCCAGCGTTCGAACGACAGCGCGCCCTGGCGCACGAGGAGCTCGAGGCCGTCGACCGTGGTCGCGCCCGCGGCCTTGGCCGCCGCGACGAGCGCGGTTTCGCGGTCGCCGTAGACCAGGTCGACGACGACCGGCCAGTCGATGCGGTCCACCGGGCTCGCGCCCGGGTCCTCGAGGCCGACGGCGGTGCAGTTGACGAGCAGGTCGGCGGGCTCGATCCGCTCGGTCGCGCGGACGCCGAGCTCGGCGGCGAGGGCCGTCGCCCGCTCGCGCGTGCGGTTGTGCACCGCCACGTCTGCGCCCTTGTCCTTCAGCGCCCACGCCGCGGCGCGCGCGCTTCCCCCGGCGCCAAGCACGAGCGCGGTCCTTGGCGGCGGCGCGGGCAGCGCCGCGATCAGGCCCGGGGCGTCGGTGTTGTCGGCTTCGATGGCGCCGCCGGCGAACGTGAGCGTGTTGGCCGCCCCGATCGCCCGCGCGACCTCGGTCGCGCGGGTGGCGACGGCCAGCGCGGCCTGCTTGTGCGGGATGGTGACGTTCGCGCCCACGAACCCGGCTGCGGGGAGCGCCCGTGCGGTTTCGGCGAACAGGTGCGGCGGCACCGGCAGTCGCTGGTAGACGAAGCCGTCGAGGCCGGCGGCGGCGACGGCAGCCTGCTGCATCGCGGGGGAGCGCGAGTGCGCGACGGGCCAGCCGAGAACGCCGAGCCGGCGGACGCCTACGGGCACTTGGTCGGCGAGCGCCCGCCGGACTGTGCCCGCGCGGCGTTGTACCGCGCGGTGGCGCGCTGGAACTCGGCGAAGGTGCGCGCGAACGCGTGCTCGCCGCAGCCGCCCGGCTTGACCACGTAGTACAGATACGGCGTGCGCTTGGGGTGAGCGGCGGCGCGGATCGAGGCGAGACCGGGGCTCCCGATCGGCGTCGGCGGCAGGCCCAGATGCGTGCGGGTGTTGTAGGGCGACCGTATGCGCAGCTGCGACTGGGTCAGCGGACGCATCCAGTTGCCGGTCGCATAGCGGATCGTCGCGTCGATCCCGAGCGGGATGTTGCGCCGCAGGCGGTTGTAGATCACGCCCGCGATGACCGACCGCTCGCGGCGGAGCATGGCCTCGCGCTCGACCATCGAGGCGATGATGAGGACGTCGTAGGTCGAGAGGTTCTTCCGGTGTGCCGCGCCCATCGAGACGCGACGGATGGCGCGCTTGAACGCCAGCAGCTGCTGATTGACGAGCTGCGTGACCGGCGCGGTGGACCGGAGCTCGTATGTGGCGGGGAACAGGAAGCCCTCGAGCGACGGCGTCCCGCGCGGCGCGCCGTAGCGGGCGGGCTTGAGCACCGGCGAGCGCTTGGTCGCGGCCAGGTAGCTGCCCCGGAGGTTGCTGTTGGTGCGGATGCGCGCCGCCTCCTCGCGGCGCGAGCGGCCCTCGGGCACGGTGATGGCGACCTTCCGGACCGGAGGCGGGCCGTGGCTCAGGAGCGTCAGGACGTCGCCGTAGGACGAATCCTGGCGGATGCTGTAGACGCCGGGCCTGAGCTCGTCGCCGGCGAGCCGGGCGCGCAGGCCGAAGAAGAACGACGACGAGATCACGCCGCGCTTCTCGAGGATGTCGCCGATGTGCCCGTCTTCGGCGCCCTTGGGGATGAACACGGTGGCTCGGTGCGTCGAGGGGGCGCCCTTGAACGGCTGGAAGAGCGAGACGACGAACCAGATCGCCACGGCGACCAGCAGCAGGGCGGCGACGGCGGCGATACGCACCAGCCACGTCCGCCCCCTGCCGCGCGGCGGCTGGTCCTTGGGGCGCACGGGAGGGCGCGGCGGGGGTGGGAGCGGCGGCGGTGCCGCATGCCCGTACTCCTCGTCGGGGTCGTCGCCTTCCGCGAGGAACGACGCACCGCCGTCTGGGAGCTCGTCGAGGGGGATCTCCGCGGTCGCCTGGGCCTGCGCCTGTGGCTCCGCCCGCGGGCTGACGAGCGGGTCGTCGGGTCCGCGCGGGATGAGTGGCGGCGCGTCCCCCGGGTCCGCGGGCCACGGCGCGGACCCGTCGGCGGACGGAGCGTCGCCCGGATCCGCCGGCCACGGATCGGATTCCTGCGCGGCCGGGGCCTGGCGCTCGGGCATCGGCCGAGGCTCGGGTTCGGGTTCGGGCTCCATCGTGGGCCCGGGAACGGGATCGGGCGGCGCGGGTGGCGGCGCCGGATCGGGCGCCGGCGGCGGCGGGGCCGGATCGGGCGCGGGAGGAGGAGCCGGATCGGGCGCCGGCGGCGGCGCTGGGTCGGGTGTCGGAGGAGGAGCCGGATCGGGCGCAGGCGGCGGCGCTGGGTCGGGTGTCGGAGGCGGGGCCGGATCGGGGGCCGGCGGCGCCGGACCGGGGGTCGGCGGCGAAACGGCCTCGGTGCTCCGTGCGGCGGCGCCCTTTTCCGGAGGAGCCTCCGCATCCGACGCCCGGTCGAAGCGCTCGGGGTCGGCCGCGGGCGGCATGGGCGGCGGCGCGGACTCGACGTCGGAGAGGTCAGGCGGGGGTTCGCCGCGCCGCTCCGCACGGCGTGCCGCGCGGTCGGCCCGCGCCCGCGCGCGCTCCTCGGGCGTGCGCTCCCGGGACTCGTCGCCTCCGCGCTTGAACAGCGGACTCAAGGGCGCGCCTCCAGCCAGCCTTCCAGCAGGACGGCGGCGGCGCGAGCGTCCTCAGCGGCCTCCCCGGGGACGCGCGAGGCAAGCGTCGTCGTGAAGCGCTCGTCGTAGAGCTCGACCGGCACCTCGAGCCGCTCGCCCAGGCGCGCCGCGAATGCGCGCGCCTCGGCCGTCTGCGGCGAGTCGCCGCCCGACAGCGACAGCGGCAGCCCGACCACGACGAGCACGGCGTCGTGCTCGTGCACCAGCGCCTCGATGCGCTCCAGTCCGCGGTTGGTATCCGGGCGTTCCACCACGCCGACGGGGGTGGCGAGCGTCCCGGTGGGGTCGGAGACGGCGACGCCGCACCGCGCCGCACCGTGGTCCAGCGCGAGCACCCTCACGCCAGCGCCTTCTCGATCGCCTCGCGCGCGGCCGCGAGCGCCTCGGGCAGCTTCTCGGGGTCGCGGCCACCCGCTCGTGCCAGCGTATCGCGGCCGCCACCACCACCACCGGTGACCGCGGCGGCGACCTTGACGATCTCGCCCGCGCGCAGGCCTCGCTCGACCAGCGACGGCGCCACCGACGCGACGAACTGGCTCTTGCCGTTCGTGCGCGCTCCGAACACGATCGCGGCGTCGCCCAGCTTCGCCTTGACCTGGTCCACCGCCCTGAGCAGCGCGTCCATGTCCGGCGCCGGGACCTCCTCGACGAGCACGGTCGCGTCGCCCACCGACTGCGCGCGCTCGACGAGCGGGCCGGCATCGACGCCGCTCCGACCGCCGGATCGAGCCGCCTTCTCGAGCTGCTTGCGCTCGGACTGCAGGTCGACGATCGCATCGGGGACCGCCTCGGGCTGCGTGCGCAGCAGCTCCGCCGCCCGCACGAGCAGCGCGTCGTGCCGGCGCAGCCGGGCGATCGCCTCCGGGCCGGTCAGCGCCTCGATCCGCCGGACGTTGGCCGCGCTCGAGGTCTCGTGGGTCACCACGAACGCGCCCACCTCGGCCGTGGAGTGCACGTGGGTGCCGCCGCACAGCTCGCGCGAGAAGTCGCCCTCGCCCACCTCGACCATGCGCACGATCTCGCCGTATTTCTCGCCGAACAGCGCCATGGCGCCGAGCCGCCGCGCCTCCTCCAGCGATGTCGTCAGAGCGTGCACCGGATGGTTCTCGAGCACCCAGGTGTTGACCTGTTCGACGACGTCGCGCAGCTCGTCCTCGGTGAGCGCAGAGCCATGCGTGAAGTCGAAGCGCAGCTTGTCGGGCCCGACATACGAGCCCGCCTGGCGCACGTGCGGCCCCAGCCGGCGGCGCAGCGCCGCGTGCAGGAGATGGGTAGCGGTGTGGTTGGCCTCGGTCGCCCGGCGCTCCTCCGCCGCCACCGAGGCGATGACGCGCTCGCCCTCGCGCAGCGCGCCCTCCACCGGCCGCACAGCCACGACCTGGTCGTCGCCGAGCCGGTAGACCTCCTCGACCGTCGCAACGCAGTCCCCGTCCTCGCAGCGAACCGAGCCGTGGTCGGATACCTGTCCGCCGCCGGCGGGATAGAACGGCGACTCGGCGAGCTTGACCAGCACCCGCCCCTCGTCGTCGGTCACCGCGCCGACGGTCGTGCGCTGCTCGAGCGTCGAATAGCCGACGAAGTCGGTCTCGAACCCTGCGCGCCCCGCGAACTCGCGTGCGAGGTCGCGCAGCTCGCCCCCGCCGACGCGGTCCTGCGCCACGGCGCGCGCCCGCGCGCGCTGCTCCTCCATCAGCACCTCGAAGCCCTGCTCGTCGACCCCGAGCCCGTGCTGCGCGACGAGCTCGAGCGTCAGGTCGATGGGGAACCCGAACGTGTCGTGCAGCCGGAAGGCGTCCTCCGACGCGATGCCCTCGTCGCCCTGCTCGCGTGCGTGCGCGATGAGCTCGTCGAGCAGGCGGGTGCCCTGCTCGAGCGTGCGACCGAAGCCCTCCTCCTCTGCCGCCATCCAGCGGTCGATCGCCTCGCGCTGCTCGTACAGCTCCGGGTAGGCGCCGCCCATGAGCTCGCGCACGACCGCCGCGTACCGCGGCATGAACCCCGGCTCCATCTCCAGCATGCGCCCGTGCTGGATCGCCCGCCGCATGACCCGGCGCAGGATGTAGCCGCGGTCCTCGTTGGAGGGCACGATGCCGTCGGCGATCAGGAACGTGGCCGCGCGCGTGTGGTCGGCGAGGATCCGCAGCGCCCGCGTGGTGGGGAAGTCCTGGTCGCGCGACCGCCCCGACAGCTCCTCGCCCAGCGCCATCAGCGGCGCGAACTGATCGGTCTCGAACACCGAGGGGACGTCCTGGAGGATCGCCGCCATGCGGTTGAGCCCCAGCCCGGTGTCGATGTTCTGCGCCGGCAGCGGCGTCAGCACGCCCTCGGGATTCTGGTCGTACTGCATGAAGACGAGGTTCCAGTACTCGAGGAAGCGCTCCGTGTCGTCGCCCGGCCGCTCGTCGGCGCCGCCGAACTCCGCGCCCCGATCGAGGTAGAGCTCCGAGCACGGGCCGCACGGCCCGGTCGGGCCCGCCTGCCAGAAGTTGTCGTCCCGGCCCAGCCCGATGATGCGCTCGCGCGGGACGCCCAGCGACTCCCAGGCCGAGATCGCCTCCTCGTCGGGGCCGAGCCCGAGCTCGTCGTCGCCGGCGAACACGGTGATCCAGATCGCGCCAGGATCGAAGCCGAGCCCCTCCACCGAGAACTCGAGCGCGTACTGCGCCGCGCCGTGCTTGAAGTAGTCGCCGATCGAGAAGTTGCCGAGCATCTCGAAGAAGGTCAGGTGGCGCAGCGTGTTGCCGACGTTCTCGATGTCGGTCGTGCGGAAGCACTTCTGGCACGTCGTGAGACGGTGGTGCGGCGGCTTCTCGCGCCCGAGGAAGTACGGCTTGAGCGGGTGCATTCCCGCCGTCGTCAGCAGCACGGACGGGTCGTACTCAGCGGGCACGAGGGAACCCGAGGGCAACCGTTTGTGGTCGCGCTGCTCGAAGAAGGAGAGGAAAGCCTCGCGGATCTCGTCCGACGACATGC
>Ga0111539_10008264_pt1 | contig 13246 bp, 4 predicted proteins | sample RhiMethybrSRZTD1_FD_79667 | JGI IMG/M metagenome (GOLD analysis project Ga0111539, IMG submission 79667) | Populus rhizosphere microbial communities from Tennessee, USA - Rhizosphere MetaG P. TD hybrid SRZTD1 (version 2) (version 2) | ecosystem: Host-associated > Plants > Roots > Rhizosphere >...
AGCGAGGCGCCGAAGTCGACGTTGGTGTCGCCGTTGAAGTAGGTGGTGGTCTCCTTGTTGCGGCGGCGCACCACCTGGTCGGGCGACCAGTCCTTGTTGCGGTAGTAGGTGAAGACGTCGCCGTGGAAGCTGTTGCCTCCCGACTTCGTGACGACGTTGAAGACGCCGCCGGTCGAGCGGCCGTACTCGGCGCCGTAGCCGCCCGTCATCACCTGGACCTCCTGCACGAAGTTCATCGTGAGGTTGGTGCCGGAGGTGCCGAAGCGCGGGTCGGTGGCCGACAGGCCGTCGATGATGTAGTTGTTCTCGGGAGCCGAGGAGGCCCCGACGTTCGGGCTGGTCGCAAAGCGCGTGTCGTGGTCGCCCATCTCGAGCGTCACGCCCGGCGCGAGCGTCGTCAGCTGCTGGAAGTTGCGCGCCGTCGGCAGCGTCTCGAACTGGCTCGCGGTGACGTTGACGCCCGTCGTGGTCTTGCTGACGTCCACGAGTGGCGACTCACCGACGACGGTGACCGCCTCGGTGAGCGCGGCCTTGATCGAGAGGTTGACGGTCGCCTCCTGGCCGAGGAAGACGTGGAGGCCTTCCTTGGTGAGGGGCTGGAACCCGGAGAGCGACGCATTCACCTTGTAGTCGTCCCCCGCGGGGATGTTCGAAAAGCGGTAGCGGCCCTGCGCGTCCGTCGTCGCGGTGCGCACGCCTTGCAGGCGCGGTCCCGACAGCGACACCGCGGCGCCCGGGAGCACGGCTCCCGTCTCGTCGGTGATCGCGCCGGAGACGCTACCGCTCGTCTGCGCCATGGCCAGCGGGGCCGCGAGCGCGAGCGCGAGCATCACGAAAACGAAAAACCTGGTCTTCACTTCTGTGTCCTCCTCGCCTGCGTGAGGCGATTCCATCTGCGGAATGGAGTCGGGCGAACGCCCGCTGTATGCAGCGACTTGGAGGCAAACGCAGTGCCGCGAGACTGCCCGAAGCGAATGAGATCTGTGCTGATAGGTAACTTGTCTTTTTTCAGTGTGTTATGGCTCTCTCTCGAGGGTTGCCCGTGGTAGCGAACCGGCGTAGCGGAGTGTTTCGATCCAAAATTTGAGATATTCGTCCAAACATCCGTATGCCAATTGTCCAAAAACGTGGACGCGACGGCAGAACGCGTCTCGCCTCGTACAATGGTCCTCGCACCCGTGAAGATGGCGAGTGGCGGACCGCGAAAGCGGAGGACCGGCCGAGTCTTGCGCTGGTGGCCCGCTCTGGCGGCCGCGGTCCTCGCCATTGCAGCCGGGCGTAGCGTTCGTGCGGAGCCCGCGCCGGCGGCGCAGTCTCGTCCGATCGTGCTCGTCGGGATCGACGGAGCCGACTGGCTGACGATCGATCGGCTCGTCGCTCGCGGCGAGCTGCCGGCGTTCGCGCGGCTCAAGGCGCGAGGCCGCACGGGCGTGATGCGCGCGACGCCGCCGCTCTTGTCGCCGATCCTGTGGACGACCATCGCGACGGGGCGGCGCCCCGAGGACCACCGCGTGCTCGACTTCATGGTGGACGTGCCGGGGGGCGGCCAGGCGCCGGTCACGTCGTCGGAAAGGCGCGTCGCCGCGCTCTGGAACGTGTTCTCCGAGCGCGAGCGCAGCGTCGCGGTCGTCGGCTGGCTCGCGACGTGGCCGGCCGAGAGCGTGCGCGGGACCATCGTGACGGACCGGGTGGCGATGCGGCTCGCGGAGGCGGCGGCCGCGCCGGACCCGCGCGCGTGGTTCCCGGCCTCGCGGGCGCGCGAGCTCGGCGCGCTGCTGGTGCGGCCGCAGCAGCTCACGCGCGAGGACCTCGCGGCGTACGTCCCGCTGAGCGCCGCGGAGCTCGAATCCACACAGCAGGCGCTCGCCGCGCCGCCCACCGCGCTCTACAAGAACCCGCTTGCGCACCTCGCCGTCACGGTCGCGGCGGCGCGCAGCCACGCGCGGCTCGCCGAGGCGCTGCTCAAGCCGCGCCAGCCCGACCTGCTGATGGTCTACCTCGACGGCGTCGACGCGCTCTCGCATCGCTTCGTGCGCGACCCGAAGCGCGGAACCGGTGTGATCGAGCAGGCCTATCGCGAGGCGGACGCGTTCCTCGATCGCCTGGCCGCCGCGTGCCGGCCGAACGCCTGGATCGTCGTCGCGTCGGACCACGGCTTCTACGCGCCCGACGCGGGCGTGTCCGAAGACCCGGCCGAGCTCGCCGGGCCCGCGACGGCGTGGCACCGGCCCTACGGCATCGTCGCCGCGATCGAGGCGCGTGACCTCCTGTCTTCCTCCGCGCGCTCGCCCGCCGCGCCGGGCGACGCCGGCAGCGTGACCCCGCTCGACCTCGCGCCGACGATCCTTCACGCGGCCGACATCGCGCCGAGCCTCGAGATGCCGGGGCGTGTGATCCGTGCGCTGCTGCCTCCCGAGGCCGCTGCGCGAACCGTCACGCGCGTGCGCTCGCTCGAGCCTGCGCGCAGGGCGGCCGCCCCGCCGCAGGCCGACGCGGCGGACCCGGCGCTGCGCGAGCGGCTGGTGGCGCTCGGCTATGTCGGCGCGAGCGGAAGCTCGCTCGGCCGCCTCAACCTCGGCGAGATCCTCTACCGCAAGGGCGACTACGCCGGCGCGGAGCGCGAGCTGCGGGCCGTCGTCGCGGACCAGCCGAAGAGCGTCTCGGCCCTGCTGTGGCTCGCCAAGGCGATCCGCGCGCAGGACCGGCCGCAGGCGGCGCTCGACCTCTATGAGCGCGCGCTCGCGCTCGAGCCGGCGGGCGACGCGCTCGTCGAGGCGGTCGAGCTCGCGGCCCGCAGCGGCCAGCCCGGGACCGCGCGCGTCCTGCTGGGCCGCTTCCCCACCCGGACCGAGACGCGCGCCGACGCGGCGGTCGCCCGGGCGATCCTCGCGTCCGCCGAAGGCAGCCCCAAGCAGGCGGAGAGCGAGCTGTGGTCGGCGCTCGGCTCCGATCCGATCCACGAAGGCGCGCTCGAGCGCCTGTTCGAGCTGCTGCGTCCCGCGGGACGCTCGCGCGACGCCGTGAATGCGCTGCGCCGCGCCGCGGAGCTGGCGCCCGGCTCCGCGCGGATCCAGGCGCTGCTGGGGAGCGCGCTCCTGGCGAGCGGCGATGCGGCCGGCGCCGAGGCTCCGCTCGCGCGCGCCCAGCAGCTCGTGCCGGACGCCGTCTCGGTCGGCCTCGAGCTCGCCCGCGTGGACCTGGCGCAGGGCCGCGCCCCGCAGGCGCGCGCGCGGCTTTCGAAGCTTCCGGCGTCGCGCGATCGCAGCGTGCTGCTCGGCGTCGTCGCCACGCGCGGCGAGTTGTGGGAGGAGGCCGTCCGCTACTACCGGGAGGCGCTCGCCGCCGGCCCGATCGACAAGGACGTGCTGAACGCGCTCGGCTGGGCGCTCTACCGCAGCGGCCGCGGCCGCGAAGCGACGGAGCTCTTCGACCGCTCGCTCGCGCTCGACGCCGCCCAGCCCGAGATCCGGCGCCTGCGCGCGCAGCTGGCTGGCCCCGGGGAGCCCTGAGCGCGATGCGGCGCAAGCTCGCGGCCGTGGCCGCCGCGCTGGCGGCGCTCGCCCTCGCGTTCTGGCTCGCGCACCCGCGGAGCGCGCCGCCGAACGTGCTGCTCGTGACGATCGACACGCTTCGCTACGATCGGCTCGGAGCCTACGGCTACGCGGCCGCCGCGACGCCGGTGCTCGACGGCCTCGCCCGGCGCGGCGTGCGCTTCACGACCGCGATCGCGCACGCTCCCCTCACGGCCCCGTCGCACGCCTCGATCCTCACCGGCCTCCTGCCGCTCGGCCACGGCGTGCGCGACAACGGCGCCTTCGCGCTGCCGCAGGAGCCGCGGACGCTCGCCGAGGTCTTCCACGCCGCCGGCTACTCCACGGCGGCCTTCGTCTCGGGCTTCCCGCTCGACCGCCGCTACGGCTTCGCGCGCGGCTTCGACAGCTATGACGACCACCTGCAACGGGGTGGCGACGCCCGGCGCGCCGCATACGTCGAGCGCTCGGCCGCGGACGTGAGCCGTTCCGCCCTCGCCTGGCTGAAGACCGCGCGGAGCCCGTGGCTCGCCTGGGTCCACTACTTCGACCCGCACGCGCCCTACGAGCCCCCGCCCGATCTCCAGGCGCGCTTCGCCGCGAATCCGTACGACGGCGAGATCGCCTCGGTCGATCGCGAGCTCGGCGCGCTGCTGAAGGCGGCCGACGCGGGCGGGTCGCGGACGCTCGTGCTCGTCACGTCCGATCACGGCGAGAGCCTGGGCGAGCACGGCGAGGCCACCCACGGCGTGTTCGTGTACGACGCGACGCTGCGCGTACCGTTCCTCCTGGCCGGCCCCCGCGTGCCGCAGGGCCGCGTCTCGGACGTGGTCGCGCGCGGGATCGACGTCCTGCCGACGCTCGCCGACTACGCGGGCCTTCAGGCTCCCGCGGGCGTCGAAGGCCGCACGCTGCGGCCGGCGGCGAACGGCGAGGCGATGGCCGACGCGCCGGCGTACGCGGAGTCGCTCTTCTGCAGCCTCAACCTCGGCTGGGCCGAGCTGCACGCGTTGCGCAGCGCGCGCTACAAGCTGATCGAAGCGCCGCGGCCGGAGCTCTACGACGTCGCCGCCGATCCGGGCGAGCGGCAGGACCTCTCGGAGACCCGTGCCCGCGAGGCCGAGACGCTGCGCGGCGAGCTGCGGCGCGCGCTCGAGCGGCGCCCGCCGGAGGCCGCTCACGATCCCGGCTCGGAAGCGCGCGAGCGGCTCCGCGCGCTGGGGTACGTCGGTGGAAGCGCACCAGGCCGGCCCACGGGGCGGGACCCCAAGGACGGCATCGCTCTCGTCGAGCGCCTCGAGCGCGGTCTCGCCGAAGCCCGCGCGAACCCAACGCTGGCGACCTCTGAGCTCACGGCGTTCCTGGCGGCCGAGCCCGAAGCCCCGCTCGCCCGGCGCCATCGTGCGATCGCCTATCAGTTCGCGGGCCGGTACCAGGACGCGATCGCGGACATCCGCGCGATCGAGGCCCGGGGACCCCTCACGCTGGAAGACCAGACGGTGCTCGCCGAGTCGCTGCGGCTGGCCGGACGCGCGGACGAGGCTCTGGCCGTTCTCGACGAGGCTCGAAAGGCCAACCCCCAGGCGCCCGAGCCGCTGCTGCTGCGGGGGCGGACGCTGCGGGCGATGGGCAAGGACGAGGACGCGCGCGCGGCGCTCGAGCAGGCGATCGGGCTCGATCCGGCCAACGCCGAGGCCAGGCGGGCACTCGCCGAGCTGGCGCTCGGCCGCGGCGAGACGCAGCAGGCCGAGGCGCTGCTCCAGCAGATCGTGGACGCCGACCCGACCGACGTGCCCGCGCTCGTGAAGCTGGGCGTGGCACGGATGCGCTCGGGGCGCGGCCCGGAGGCGCTCGCGCTCTTCGAGCGCGCCGTAGCGCTCGACCCGCGCAACGCCGAGGCGCGGCTCGACCTCGCGGCCGCGCTCGGCAAGAGCGGACGCTCGGCCGAGGCGATCCCGCACTTCGAGAAGGCGATCGAGGCCGGCGGCCGCACCACAGCGGCGCTCAACGGCCTCGGCGTGGCGCGGCTCGAGACGGGCGATCCGCAGGGAGCGGCGCGGGCCTTCCGCGACTCGCTCGCGCTCGACCCCCGGCAGCCGGGGATTGTGGACCTGCTGCGGAAGGTCGCGGGAGGGCCGCGGTGACGCGCTCGAAGAAGAAGACGCGCGCGCGGACCCAGCCAGCCGCGGCGGCGCCCGCCGCGACGCCGCGTTCCGCCCGCAGCGCATGGCTCGTCCCGGCGCTGCTCGCGGCCGCGGTCCTCGGAGGGGCGGCGCTCTTCTTCGCGCTGCGGCGTCCGGGCGCTCTGCCCGCGGCAACCGGACGCGGGCTGAACCTGCTGCTGGTCACGCTCGACACCACGCGGGCCGATCGCCTGGGCTGCTACGGCCACGCCGCGGCGAAGACGCGGCACATCGACCGGCTGGCGGCGGAGGGGACGCGCTTCGAGACGGTGATCGCGCCGGCCCCGATCACGCTGCCGTCGCACAGCTCGATCTTCACCGGCCTCTATCCGTTCGAGCACGGCGTCCGCAACAACGGCAACTTCTACCTGGCGGAGCGCTTCCCCACGCTCGCGACCGTGCTCAAGGCCCGCGGCTACCGCACCGGCGCCTTCGTGAGCTCATTCATCCTCGACCGGCGCTACGGGCTCGACCGCGGCTTCGACGTCTACGACGACCGCATGGAGGGCGAGTACGCGCAGGTCGTCGCGCTCCAGGCCGAAAGGCGCGGCGACAACACGGCGCTCGCGCTCGGGCGCTTCGTCGACGAGCGCGCGAAGGAGCCGCAGGCGCCCTTCTTCGCGTGGCTGCACCTCTACGATCCCCACGAGCCGTACCGGCCGCCGCGGCCCTTCCGCGACATGTTCGCGCAGGACCCCTACGACGGCGAGATCGCGTTCGCGGACGCGATCCTGGCCTCGGTGCTCGACCGGCTGCGGGCGGCGGGGCTCATCGACCGCACGCTCGTCGTGGTGACCGCCGACCACGGCGAGAGCCTGGGCGAGCACGGCGAGACCACCCACTCGATGTTCGTCTACGAGGGCGCGATCCGCGTGCCGCTCGTGCTGTGGCGGCCGGGGCTCGTCCCCGCCGGCCGCGTCGTGGGCGATCCCGTGCGGCTCGTCGACGTGGCGCCGACCGTCCTCGAGCTGCTCGGAGCGCCGCCTTTGCCCGCGCCGCACGCGCGCAGCCTCGTGCCGCTCGTCGAAGGGCGCCCGGCCGGCGCGCCGCCGCCGGCGTACGCGGAGACGCTGCTGCCGAAGTTCTACATGAACTGGGCGCCGCTGCGGGCGCTGCGCGACGGCCGCTACAAGCTGATCGACGCGCCGCGCCCCGAGCTCTACGACCTCTCGGCCGACCCCGGCGAGTCGCGCAACCTGTACGCGGAGCGCGCGCCTTTGGCCGCGGCGCTGCGCCAGGGCCTCGAGCGCCTCGCGACGGCGGGCGACGCGATGAGCCTGCAGACGCTCGACCGCGAGGCGATGGAGAAGCTGGCGGCCCTCGGCTACATCGGCGCCGGGGCCGAGCCGCAGACGGGCGACGCCAGCGACCTCGCCGATCCGAAGGACTTCATCGCGCTCTTCGACCGCCTGCGCCAGGCCAACAGCGCCGTGCGCGAGCGGCGCTTCGACGACGCGATCCCGACCCTGAAAGCGGTGCTGGCCGGCGACCCGAGGAACGCCTTCGCCACGCTGATCCTCGGCAGCGCCTACATGGGCCGGGGCTCGAGCCGCGAGGCGATCGCCCAGTTCCGCCGCTACCTCGAGCTCGTGCCCACGAGCTCGTACGCGCACCAGTGGATGGCGATCTGCCACGTCCGGCTCGGCGAGCGCGAGCTGGCGCTCAAGGAGGCCGAGGCGGCGCTCGCGCTCGACCCGAAGTTCACGGACGCGCGCGTGCTGAAGGCGGGCGTGCTCGCCTCGCGCGGCGAGCACGCCGCCGCGGTCGCGGTGCTGCGCGAGGCGATCGCCACCGACCCGGCGAAGCCGATGCTCCGGCTCGACCTCGCGAAGATCCTCGCCGAGGCCGGCCGCCGCGACGAGGCCCGCGCGGAGTTCGAGACGATCCTGAAGCTCGAGCCGACCTCGGCCGCCGCGCTCACCGGCCTCGGAGCCGTGCTCGCCGAGCAGGGCGACGTGGCAGGCGCCGAGGCGACGCTGCGCAAGGCGCTCGCGAGCGAGCCCGCGGCGGCGCAGGCCCGCCTCAATCTCGCCCAGCTCCTCGAGAAGGCGGGCCGCTCCGCCGAAGCCGCGGCGGAGTACCGGACCGTGGCCGACGACGCGCAGGCCCCGCCCGACGCGCGCGCCGCCGCCCGCTCGCGCCTACAGACCGCGCACTAGCCTTTTAGGGGGGTTTGGGGGGCGTAGCCCCATCTCATCTAGGGGGGGTTTGGGGGGCGAAGCCCCCCATCTCAGAGAAAGCCAGGAAGCAGGCAATCAGCCTGCAGCCCCGAGCTCCCTCAAGTCCCGAGAATGGTTGCACTCGGATCGCACGGGTTCATTGGTGGATTGGGTGGAACTCGGGGCGCCCCGAGTTACCTGGATCAACTCGCCCCGGGGCGAGTCGTGGCTCGACGAGCTTTGGAGGGTTGACGCCGAAGACAACGGGCGCGGAGCGCAGCCGGATTCACTCCGGCGGAGCGAAGGGGGGGCCTGGGGGGTGCGACAGAGCACCCCCCAGACAAGACTCAGAACTGGAAGCGCACTCCGAACTCGGCCTGGCGCTGGCTGTTGGGGACGATCTGCGTCGCCGTGCCGAAGTTCTCCGAGGTGTACGTGTTGACGAACCCGAACGCGGGGTCGCCGGCGAAGTTCACGTGGTTGGTGATGTTGAACATCTCGAACAGCACCTCGAGGTACTTCGAGCCGCCGAAGCGGAACATCTTCGAAAGCCGCGCGTCCCAGCTCAGGTAGTTCGGGCCCGTGAACGAGTTGCGCTCGAACATCTGGCCCGTCGCCGGATCGATGGCGCGAACGGCGTTGCGGATGCCGCCGAGGCCGGCGAGCGCGTTGTAGGGCTTGCCCGTGTTGTACTGGAAGCCGCTCGAGAACTGGAGGCCCAACGGCATCTGGTAGACGAGCGCGGCCGTGACGCGGTGGCGCACGTCGTTCGGCGTCAGGCCGTAGTCGAGCTCGTAGTCGGCGTTCGTGATGTCGGCCGGCTGGCTGCCGAAGTCGTTGCCGAGATTCTTCGCCTTCGACCAGGTGTAGGTGGCCATGCCGTAGAGCTTGGTCGTGCGCACCTTGCTCGCGACGTAGACGCCGTTGAAGCTCGAGTGGCCGCGGTTGCCCTCGACGATGAACGGGCCGTAGGCGCTGTCGAATACGCCCACCGGCGAGATCTCCGTGTTCACGTTCTGCGGCGTGTTGACCCTCCAGCGGTGCACCTCGTCACGCCCGCCCGACCAGACGTAGTCGATGTCGAAGGCCACGCTACGGCTCGGGGCCACCGAGAAGCCGGCGTTCGCGTGGTGCGAGTTCGGCTGCACCAGGCCGGGATCGGTGAGCCGGACCTGCTGGCCCGCGAAGGTCGGGTCGAGGAAGCCGTTGCGGATCTGGTCGCGGTTCGCCGCGAAGAAGTTCGGCGTCCACGGCGTGGGCGAGGCCGAGACGAAGTTGAGCGGCGTCGCCGGGTCGGACCAGGCCTCGTAGAGCGTGATGTTCTGGAAGATCTCGTCGAAGTAACGGCCGTAGCCGCCGCGCACCACCAGGGTGGCGTCGCCCTTGACGTCGTAGGCGAAGCCGATGCGGGGCCCGAAGTTGTTCGTGTCGTTCTTGAGCTCGCCGTTGTAGCCGTGGGCTTCGAGCGAGGCCTTGCCGACGCTCTGGAACTTGTTCGAGTACGGGCCGGTCTGCATCTCCCAGCGCAGGCCCAGGTTCAGCGTCAGGCGCGGCGTCGGCTTCCAGTCGTCCTGGACGTAGCCGGCGACGTAGGTCCAGTTGTCGTTCGCCTCGTTGGTCCCGGCCGAGCCCGTGAAGGTGTCGGCGATCGAGTTGGCGTAGGCGTCGACGCTGTTCGCCCCGGGAATCGGGTTGTTGAAGATGAAGTAGCCGTAGAGCGTCGGGATGAAGAAGCCGCCGTAGTGGGACTTCAGCAGCTCGCCGCCGACCTTGAAGTTGTGGTCTCCGGCCCACTCCTGCTTGCGGAAGGAGAAGTCGTCGCGGATCTGCCAACGGCGCTGGATCGTCTGCTGCGGCGTGTTGACGCTCGCGCCGGCGGTGAAGTCGGGCGTGTTGATGCCGGGGATGTTCGGGAACTTGGCGAGGATGTTGTTCTCGAAGTACTGGAACAGCACGCTGATCTCGTTCACCTTGCTGGTGTCGATGACGGTGGTGTTCCTGGCGACCGCCGAGTGGATCTTGTTGGTGTTGGTGGCCGCGACGGTCGAGATGAAGTTGCCGCCCGTGAAGTCGTTGTCGCGGGCCTGGTCCTCGAGCGCGTAGCGCACCATCATGGTGTTCTTCGGGCTCAGCTCGAAGTTCATCTTCGCCGTCAGCAGGTGGTTGCGGAACGTCTTCTCGATCGGGCCCTCCTCGTCGGGCAGCACGCCGTTCGTGAAGATGGTGGCGGTCTCGTTGCGGCGGTTGCGCTCGTAGGACAGGAAGAAGTGGGCCTTGTCCTTCTTGATCGGCCCGCCCAGCGTGCCGCCGAACTGCTGCTGGCTGAAGTCGGGCTTCTCGGCGCCCGTCTGCTCCTCGAAGTAGGTGCGCGCGTTCAGCGACTGGTTGCGCGCGAACCCGAACAGCCCGCCGTGGAAGTCGTTCGAGCCGCTCTTGGTGATCACGTTCACGACGCCGCCCACCGAGCGGCCGTACTCGGCGCTGTAGCGCTGGGTGGTGACCTTGTACTCCTGGATCGCGTCGGCGCTGAACTGCTGCAGCAGGCCGCGCACGACGCCGTCGTTGTTGTCGCCGCCGTCGACGTTGATGATGACGGAGCGCCCGGTGGCGCCGCCGTAGCTGATGCCGCCCACCTCGGTCTTGGTCGGGTCGTAGTAGTTCGAGGGGCGCGTGCCGGGGACCAGCAGCGAGAGGTCCTGGAACTTGCGCCCGTTGAGCGGGATGTTCTCGACCATCTTCTGCGTGATCACCTGGCCGACGTCGGAGGTCGTCGCCTGCACGAGCGGGGTCTCGCCGAGCACCTCGACCGTCTCGCTGACGGCGCCGACCTTCATCGAGAAGTCGACGTTGGCGTTCTCACCGATGCGGACCTCGACCGCCTTCGTCACCTGGCTGCTGAAGCCGGTGAGCGTGGCGGTCACGTCATAGGTGCCGGCGGGGAGCGCCCCCACGCGGTAGGTCCCCGTCCCGCTGACCGTCGCGGTGCGGGTGAGACCGGTCGCCAGGTTCTTGGCGGTCACCGTCGCGCCCGGCAGGGCCGCGCGGCTCTCGTCGTGAACGCGGCCGTCGATCGTGCCGGTGCCCGTCTGGGCCGTCACCCAGGACGGCGCGCAGAGGCTCGCCGCGAGCGTGATCGCTGCAGCCATGCCTTGCCAACGGCTGAACTTCATATCCACCTCCAGAAGCTGTTGCGCGCGCCCCTTCGACACCTCGTGTGCGAAGAGCCGTGGGGCCCTCGTTTTCGATCACGTCCTTGACGCCTCACAAACTGCAACAACCAAGCCAATCGACGTCCTGATATTTGGACGCCAACGACTGAGCACAAACGAGTTGCGGCGACCAACGGTCTGGATGGAGACCCACTCCACGATCGTGGATCGCACGGTCCAATCTCGTGGTTCGGACGACGCTCTCGGCGTTCGGGCCTGAGATAGAGTGGAAGCCTCCCACCCCTCGCAATGCAGCGTCCCGTCACTGCCCTGCTCGGCCCGACGAACACCGGGAAGACGCACCTGGCGCTCGAGCGGATGCTGACGCACGCGAGCGGCATGATCGGCTTCCCGCTGCGCCTGCTGGCGCGCGAGAACTACGACCGCGTGGTGGCGGAGCGCGGTCGGGAGCGGGTCGCGCTCGTCACCGGCGAGGAGCGCATCGTCCCGAAGGAGCCGGCCTACTGGATGTGCACCGTCGAGGCGATGCCGCTCGACCTGCGCCCCGACTTCCTCGCGGTCGACGAGATCCAGCTCGCGGCCGACCGCGAGCGGGGCCACGTCTTCACCCACAGGATCGAGCACGCGCGCGGGCGGCTCGAGACGTGGCTGATCGGCGCCGACACGATCCGGCCCCTGCTCAGGAAGCTGCTGCCCGACGCCGAGATCACGGGCCGGCCGCGGCTGTCGACGCTGCGCTACTCGGAGCCGAAGCAGCTTTCGAAGCTGCCCGCGCGTTCGGCCGTGATCGCGTTCTCCGTGCGCGAGCTCTACGAGGTGGCGGCCCGGCTGCGCCGCGAGCGAGGCGGCGCCGCGGTGGTGTTCGGGGGCCTGAGCCCGCGCACGCGCAACGCGCAGGTCGCGCTCTACCAGGCCGGCGAGGTCGACCACCTGGTCGCGACCGACGCGATCGGGATGGGGCTCAACCTCGACATCGACCACGTCGTCTTCACGAGCCTCAGAAAGTACGACGGCGTGGGGCCGCGCGCGCTGCTGCCCGCGGAGGTCGCGCAGATCGCCGGCCGCGCGGGCCGCCATACCCAGGACGGCCGCTTCGGGCCGAGCGCCGAGCTCGGCCCCTTCGAGCGCGGGCTCGTGGAGGCGGTCGAATCGCACCGCTTCGCGGCGCTCTCGCACGTGTTCTGGCGCACCGACGAGCTCGACTTCTTCTCCCCGCTCGCGCTCCTCGGCAGCCTCGAGCGCAAGCCGCCCCAGCCGTTCCTGCTGCGCATGCGCCACGCCGAGGACGAGCGCGCGCTCGCGGCGCTCGCCGCCGACGCCGAGATCGCCGCGCTCGCGCGCGACGCCGACTCCGTGCGGCTGCTGTGGGAGGTCTGCCAGGTTCCCGACTTCCAGGCGGTGCTGAGCGACGCTCACACGCGCCTCCTCGCGCGCGTCTTCCGCTTCCTGCGCGGGCCGCTCGGCCGGATCGAGGAGGACTTCCTGGCCGCGCAGGTGCGCGAGATCGACAGCACCACGGGCCCGCTCGACGAGCTGCTCGCGCGCATCGCCGCGATCCGCACCTGGACCTACCTCTCGCACCGCCCGAGCTGGGTGCCGGAGCCGCGCTTCTGGCAGGAGCGCACGCGCGACGTCGAGGACCGGCTCTCGGACGCGCTGCACGAGCGGCTGACCCAGGAGTTCGTCGACCGGGTGGGCACGGTGATCGCGCGCCACGACCCGGGCGAGCTCGTGACGAGCGTCGCCGACGACGGCGAGGTGCTGGTGCAGGGGCTGCGGGCCGGCCGGCTCGAGGGCTTCCGCTTCCGGCCGGAGAAGCCGAAGAGCGACGCGTCGCGGGCCCTGCTCGCGGCGGCGAACCGCGCGCTCCAGGGTCTCGTGCGCGAGCGCGTGGAGGCGCTCGAGGGGGATCCCGGGAGCGCGATCGCGCTCGGCCCGGGCGCGGAGCTCGCCTGGCGCGGCGCGCCCGTCGCACGCCTCGTCGCCGGCGACGCCGCCCTGGCCCCCCGCGTCGAGGTGCTGGGCTCGGACCTGCTGGACGCGGCGCTCAAGGAGCGCGTGCGCAAGCGGCTGGCCGTCTGGCTCGACGCCGAGATCACACGCGCGCTCGCGCCACTCGTCGCGCTTCGCGAGAAGGCGCCGGCCGGTTCTTCGCGCGGGCTCGCGTTCGCGCTCGCCGAAGGCCTCGGCGCCGTAACGCGCCG
>Ga0111539_10008265_pt1 | contig 13245 bp, 18 predicted proteins | sample RhiMethybrSRZTD1_FD_79667 | JGI IMG/M metagenome (GOLD analysis project Ga0111539, IMG submission 79667) | Populus rhizosphere microbial communities from Tennessee, USA - Rhizosphere MetaG P. TD hybrid SRZTD1 (version 2) (version 2) | ecosystem: Host-associated > Plants > Roots > Rhizosphere >...
AAGCTCGCCGCAGCGCTGGCGCTCTTCGGTATGGCCAACGTGCCGTTCATCTACATCTCCGTCAACTACTGGCGCACGATTCACCCGGCGACGACGGTGGTGCCGAAACTGCCGTTCACGATGGGCTTTCCGTTGTGGTTTTGCGTCACCACGTTTGCGCTGCTATTTGTCGTGCTGTTGAAACTGCGAGTGCGGGTCGAGGAGCAGCAGGCCCAGGTGGACGCACTCTATCTCTCTCTGGATGAACGATAATGAAGATGCTGAAGCGCTGGTGCGCGGTGTTGTCGCTCGTGCTCGCCTGCGGTGTGTTCTCTGTGGCTGCCCAACAGCCGTCACCACAGCCACAGCCGCAGCCTTCGCAGCAGAACAACGACTGGATTCCGATCAACCAATTGCCGCCGCAGGAGCAGATGGCCGCAGCGCCGCTGCTCATCGGCGCTTACGTATTCGTGCTGGTCGTCTTGTTTGCCTACGTGTTCCGGGTCGCGCGCCGGCTGCAGTCCGTGCAACAGGAACTCGATCGGCTCGGCAGCACGCTCAAGCAGGGTGGTAGAGCCTGATGCCGACCGCCGCGCACTTCCTTTACATCCCCGGTGTGCTGCTGGTGGGCATCGTGATCGGATGGATTCTCGGCTCGCGCGCGGCGGCCGACGCTTACGCGGCGCAGCTGCGCAGGCAGCAGAAACCGAAGTCCTAGATCAACTCCCAACTTCCAATTTCCAACTACCAACCACTCCCAACGCCCAAGTCCCAACTCCCAATAACGATCAAGGAAACTTGGGAATCGGGAGTTGGGAATCGGGAGTTGGGAATCGGGAGTTGGGAATCGGGAGTTGGGAATTGGGAGTGGTTGGTAGTTGGGCGTTGGTAGTTGGGAATTGATCTAGCGCCCGATCGCCAACCTCTGCGCAAGGACTTCAGGTAGCCCCGCTGCGATGATCTTGGCTTGGGCTGTGGCGACGTCGTAGGCGACGCGCAGCACCGTGATGGTGCGTGAGGCGGTGTCGAACAGACCACACGCCGCTCGGGGGTCGCCGTCGCGCGGCTGGCCAACCGCACCGCAATTGATCAAGTACTTCGCCTTCGGATCCAGCGTCAGGCGGTGGCGCGCCCCGCGCGGGGGACCAATCGAGCTGAGATCGTTGTCGTACTTGAAGACGGCCGGCACGTGCGTGTGGCCGTAGAGGCAGAGCGGACGCTGGGAAGCGATGATCGCGCGCCGCGCGTCGAGGTCGTCGAAGATGTAGGCGTCTTCGTCGAAGGGCGAGCCGTGGCAAATCTCGACGATCTCGTCGATGACGGCAGGGCCTTGTGGCATCGCGGCGAGCCATTCGCGATTGGCGCCGGTGAGCTCGGTGGCCGTCCAGCTGATGGCGTGGCGGGCCAGATGATTGAAGCTCTCCACGGTCTCGATCCCAGCGCCCACCTTGTCGTGATTGCCGCGGATGATCGTGGCGTGTTCGAGCGACTGCACGCGTTCGATTACCGCGTTGGGATCGGCGCCATATCCGACGAGATCACCGAGCACGAGGACGGCGTCGCATTCACCGGCCGCGGCGAGCGTAGCCTCCAACGCCTCGAGGTTGGCGTGAATGTCGCTCAGGATGAGATATCTCATTCAGTACTCGATCCAGGCCAGCAGTCGCTCGACCACTTCGGGCACCGGTCGAGTCGCATCGATTCGCACGTGCGCGTGAGCGTAGGCCAACTGACGCCGTGTGTACAACTGATCCAGCTTGGCCCGATCGGCGGCCAGCGGCCGCCGTCCGTCGGCCGGCACGCGATCGATGACCCGCGCCAGCGGCAGATCGAGCCAGGCCACCGCGCCATCAGCCAGCATCAGCGCGCGATTGTCGGCTTCGGCGAACGTGCCGCCGCCGGTCGCGACAATCGCGTGCCGCTCGGGCAGGAGATCGCTCAGCACCTGACGCTCGAGCTGGCGAAAGTAGGGCTCGCCCTGCTGGGCGAAGATCGCCGCAACCGATCGCCGCTCGCGCGCTTCGATGCGTTCGTCGATGTCCTCGACTCGCCACCCTGTCGCGCGACCCATTGCTCGGGCCACCGTGCTTTTGCCAGCACCCATGAATCCGACCAGGTACAGTTTGTCTGCCTTCACGCCCGCAGCGACTCGAGCACAGCAAAGAACTCGGGATACGACACGGCCGCCGCACCCGCGTCGTGGATCGTCGTCGGTCCCGACGCCCCCAGTGCGGCCACCGCGAACGCCATCGCCAACCGATGATCGTTGCGCGTGTCCACCTCGCCACCGCGCAGGCGGCGAGAGCCGCGCACATGAAATCCATCGGGCAGCTCGTCGATGTCAGCGCCCATGCGGCGCAGTCCATCGGCGAGCGCGGAAATGCGATCGCTTTCCTTGACGCGCAGTTCCTGCGCCCCGGTCACCCTCAGCTCACCGCCGTGCGTCGCCAGCGCACCGAGCACGGGCAGTTCGTCAATGACGCCGGGCACGTCCTCGGGAGCGATCACCGTGGACCCAAGGTGCCCATGGCGCACCCGGATAGTGCCGATGGGCTCGCCAACGTTACTGCCGTTTTCGACCGTGACGTCCGCACCCATCCGGCGCAACACGTCGATGACTCCGGTGCGAGTCGGATTGATGCCGACCGACCCAATCTCGATCTCCGACCCGGCCAGCGACGCGGCGGCGACCATCCAAAAGGCCGCCGACGAAATGTCACCCGGGACGTCCAGGTTCTGAGCCGCGAGACGTTGCCTGCCCCGTACAGATACAGAACGTCCGCGCGCCTCCACCCGCACACCGAACGCGTCCAAGGCCCGCTCCGTATGATCCCGCGTGGCGAGGGGCTCATGGACGGTGGTGAGCCCGTCGGCGTGCAGACCGGCAAGGAGAACCGCGGTTTTGACCTGCGCGCTTGGAACCTCAGGAGCGAACTCGATCGGCTGGATCGATGAGGTGCCTTGAATCGAGAGCGGTGGCCGGCCGTCGTCGGAACCGATGCGTGCGCCCATTCGCTCCAGGGGCAGAATGACCCGTCGCATCGGCCGGCGCCGCAGCGAATCGTCGCCGGTCATCGTGGTTTGGAATGGGTGTGCCGACAGGATTCCGGCCAGCATCCGCATGGTGCTGCCGGAGTTTCCCGCGTCGAGCATGGCAGCAGGCGCCGAGAGACCGCCAAGGCCGCGGCCGTTCACTGTCAGCGTCAGGCCGCTGGCGTCACGTCCGACTTCCTCGATCGCGACGCCCAGCGCCCGAAGGCAGCCGATGGTGGATGCGCAGTCGCCGCCGGTGGAGTAGCCTCTGATTTCGGATCGGCCATCGGCCAGCGCCGCGAGCAGCGCGTAGCGATGTGAGATGGCCTTGTCGCCGGGCGGCCGGACGCGCCCGCGCACGCCGCGAGGCGCGGGCTGTACCATGGCTGTTTGCGGCGAAGGCATCATCGAACTATAACAGGAGGGCTGGAGGTAGGGATGCGAGCGAGGTTCGCTGGTCTGGTGGGCGCCCTGGTGTGTGTGACGGCAATCAACCTTCACGCCCAGAACACGCTCACGTTCTTCGCCAGCATCGTGGATGACAAGGGCACTCCGGTCGCGAGCCTCACACCCGACGATCTCAAGGTGGCGGAAAACGGCGTCGAAGGAAAAATCGTCAAAATCGAGCCCATCGACTGGCCGATCAAGGTCCAACTCCTGATCGACAACGGCACCGGGATGGAGCAGGGTCTGGTGCAGATTCGCAACGGCGTCAAAGGGTTCGTCGAGGCGCTGCCTGACGGCATCGAGATGTCGCTCATCACCACAGCGCCGCAGCCTCGCTTCATCGTCCGCCCCACCATGGACAGGCAGGCGGTCATTCAGGGCGCGGACCGGATTACTCCGGATTCCGGCACCGCGCGGTTTGTCGAGGCCCTGAACGAGGCGGCCGCACGCATCGATAAGGAAAAGGGTAACTATTTCCCGGTCGTCGTGATTGTGGGCTCGGTGACCGCCGATGGCAGTTCCTTCGTGGAGCGCGACGTGCAACGCATGCTACAGCGATTCTCGGACCGGGCCGCCACCGTGCACGTGGTGATGATTTCGACGGGCTTCCGCGCAACCAACGCGGTGTCCGGGGCAAACCAGACCAACGTAGGGGACGCCGTGGCGAAGACGACCGGCGGCCGCTACGACAACATCGCCGCCATGACCCGTCTGGCCACACTGTTGCCGGAGATCGGTGCGCAGGTGGCGAAGAGCCACGCCCGCCAGAGCCGTCAATTCCGGATTACATTTCAGAGACCGAACGGCGCCTCCGGCCCCCTCGGCCAGGTGGATGGCGCGGCCCGTGCCGGATTCACGCCGTCGCTCACGATCAACGGACGGCTGCCGTAAATTATAATTCGTCACACTGATGACCAACGGAAACAGCGTCTGTCTCCAGTTCCACAGCACATACGAGATGCTCGATTTCGTGCAGGTCGCGAGCGACCATCTCGGACGACTCGCCGGGCTCGACGACGAGGCGCTGCACTGGGTCGGCGTCGCCGTCCGGGAGTCGGTCATCAATGCCATCAAGCATGGCAACAAGGGTGACGAGCACAAACATGTGCACGTCGAGTTCACACCACTCGACACGGGCCGGCCAGCCGGTATCGCCATTCGCGTGCGTGATGAGGGGCCGGGATTCGATCCCGAGACCATCTCGGATCCGCTGGCGCCTGAGAACCTCCTCAAGGCGAGCGGCCGCGGCATTTTCCTGATCCGCAGCTTCATGGACGAAATGGTGTTGCAGCGCGCACCCCAGGGCGGCATGGAAGTGGTGATGATCAAGCGGGCCGCCGCACCGCAGTGCGGAGTGCAGAACGCCGAGTGACCCATTCGACTCGCTCAGGGCAGGCCCGATGACCAATGGTGCTCGCTCAGGGCAGGCCCCCCCGGATCCAGTTTTTCTCGCCACCGCGGTCGAAATCGTCCTGAACGCCGGCGGCATTCAGCTGGCGCGTCGCGAATCGGGATTCCACGTTGAGAAGAAAGGCACCATCGATCTCGTTACCGAGGTCGATCTCGAATGCGAGCGGATGTGCCGCGCGATTCTCGGTGAACGTTTTCCCGATCACGACATCCTCGCTGAAGAGATGAGCCGCGATCCGCGGCAGCCGAGCACGTCGGCGTATCGCTGGGTCTACGACCCGCTCGACGGCACGACCAATTACGCGCACGGACTGCCCATCTTCTGTTCCTCACTCGCACTGCAGATCGACGGCCGCACCGCGGTCGGGGCCGTGTACGACGCGACGCGCGCAGAACTCTTCACGGCCGAGCGGGGCGCCGGCGCGTTTCTCAACGGTCAACGTCTGCAGGTATCGACCGCTGGCGAATTGATCGATGCGCTGCTCGTGACCGGGTTCCCCTACGACGTCCACAAGCAGACGGCCGATCTCGTGACGATGTTCGGAGCCTTTCTCGGCCGGGCGCGCGCGGTGCGGCGTCTTGGATCAGCGGCACTCGACCTGTGCTACGTCGCGGCCGGGCGGTTCGACGGGTACTGGGAACAGCACCTGTGGCCGTGGGATGTTGCGGCCGGTGCGCTCGTCGTCACTGAAGCCGGCGGCGCTGTCACCGGCATGGATGGATCGGAATTCGACTCCGCCGCCGCGCACCTCGTCGCGTCGAATGGCCGAGTCCATGGCCCCATGCTGGACGTGATTGCCGACGTCCGGCGTTCTCTAAACCGGACGAACTGACGCCTGAACGCTACACGGTTGGTGGTGAGTGGTTAGTGGTTGGTGGTGAAAAACCACGAACTTACATACGAACCGACCACCAACCACCAACTACCAACCACCTACCAGTGCTGGCATTGCACGTGCACTGTGGCGCTGCGACGTAGGGACAGCGCGTTGCCTGACGCCCTCCAGGGCGACGCATGCGTCGCCCCTACATTGGAGACGTCACATGCTGAAGAACGTGTTCATGAAAGGGCTGCTCGCCGGTGCGGTGCTCATGTGCGCGACCGGTGCGAGCGCACAGGGTCTGGGACGGCAGACTGTCAACTTCACGCTCGGCTACTTCACACTGCTCGGCCCCGATGCGCGCGATGACGACGACGTGCTGAATGTGAATCGCACGTTCTTGCTGTTCGACATCGACGATTTCAATGGCGCGTCGGTGGGCGGTGAGTGGCTGTTTCCGCTGGCGCGCCACATCGAAGGCGGCATTGGCGTGAGCTTCTCCTCGCAAACCGTCCACAGCATCTACGAGGACTTCGTGGACCCCGACGGCACCGAGGTCGATCAGGATCTGCATCTGCGGCAGGTGCCGATCGCCTTTACGGTGCGGCTGATTCCTGTCAGTCCGCGTTCGGTCGTGCAGCCGTACTTCGGCGGCGGTCTCGGTCTCATCAGCTGGCGCTACAGTGAAATCGGCGAGTTCATCGATTTCAGCGCCGGCAGACAGATCTTCGACGGACGCTTCGTGAACGACGGTACTGCCGTGGGCCCGGTTGTGCTGGGCGGCATCCGATTCGCGGGTGACTCGTTCAGCAGTGGCTTCGAGATTCGCTACCACCGAGCGAGCGGCGATCTCGATCAGGACTTCGCTGCGCCGAAGATCGATCTTGGCGGCTGGACCTACAACTTCACAGCGGGATTCCGGTTCTGAACGCTAGTCGCGCCTGTAGAGGGACACGCCCCCTCCCTCACAGACCTTCGTCATCCCTCGGGTGAACCCATCGTGGCGACGGACTCGTTGCGCGAGAACGTCGCCACCTTCCGACTGTTCCTCGACGAGCATCCAGCCGGCATGAGGGGCTGGCCCGGTCTCGAGCGCCAACTCCCAGAGCGCGCCGTTGCCCTCGTGCACGAAGTCGGCGATTGCGAAGCCGTCGCGTGAGAGCTCCTGCATGTAGTGGGCGAGCGAGCCCATGCTGGCGAGCACTTTCTCACCGTGATACGCAGGCGCAAGGCACGCGGTCACCGCTCGTCTGGCGACACTGTTCGCCGCGTCGAGCTGGGCCTCGACGATGAGCGGAGCGTGGCGGCTCCATGGTGGCGATTCGACGAGCGTCGAGGCGATGAGCAGAGCCGCGAGCATCCACGCGATCAACGACCGGGCGACCATGCCCGCGGCGACTCCACAGAACAACGCGCACGCCGTGACCACCGGCACCATGTAGCGGATCCGAAAGGGGTGCGCCTCGAAGAAGGCGTACGCAGGGAGCGCGGCTGTCGCGAAGAGCGCCACCGTCACCAGATGCGCGCGCTCCTCCTGATGCCGCACGCCCCGCCAGACGATCAGCGCTGCGGCTGCGAGCCCCACGATTTCGATCACGTACCCGCTGAGGACATGAGTGCCCCACCAGATTGCCAGCAGCGACTTGATCGCCTGTGCGTCATACGTGGGATCGCGCTGGTAGAACCCTCCTGATACGAACCACTGGCCGATGGTCACGCGACTGAGCACGAGAAAGATCGCGCCCGCCGCCGCAGGCCATCGTGCGAGCCGCCATGTCTGTCTGGCGATCACGCCGAGCGTATGACCCCGTTGCCACAGGACGAGCGCCGCAACCGCGATCGCGGCACCAAGAATCGGCCATGCTTCATATCGCGTCCACGCGGTGAGAAAGAGCGCCCATCCGAGCGATGCCGGCACCTGTTCGGTGGACGAGGTGGGGCCGGTCCTTTCGGACTGGCCAGCAGTCAACCAGTCGTGCAGCTTGAGCACTGACACGAGCGTGGCCGCAATCAGCAGCGGCTCGGTCATCGGCGTGACGTGCACGTACAGCAGGTTGGGATTGAAGACGAGCAGAGCGACGGCGACCACTGCGCCTGGCACTGATCCGGTAATCGACATCACGAGCCGCGCCATCGCCCATGCCGCGACGCCGAAACAGGCGACCGACAGCAGCGATGCGAACGCGCCCGTTTGGTAGAGCACGTCGATTTGCGTCGGCAGGATCTGGATCAGGTGCGGCAGCGGCAGCCAGACCGCTCCGATCTGTTGCCATCCTGGGGTCAGGCTGTCGATGACGCGCCGTGCCACGACGAGATGTGCCTTGGCGTCGTAGTGGGCGAGGACGAGCCCTGCGTTGAGGTAATAGATCCACGCCGCGAGCCCGACGAGCAGCGCGACCGCGGCGAGCAGCCGCTCTGGATGTCGAGCGCGGGCTATAATCACGGGGCCGCGTCAAGAATAGCGCGGATCGACCAGCCACCTCAGTGCGTTCCTTCATCACCTGGCTTCATGGCATCGCCCTCATGATGGGTGGGCCGGGACTCTTCACCGTCGCATTCCTCGATTCGTCCTTTGTCTCGCTTCCGCAGATCAACGACATCCTGGTGGTGCTCATGGTGACCGAGCACAAACAGCGGATGCCGTACTACGCGTTGATGGCCACCGCGGGATCGGTGGCCGGCTGTCTGGCCATCTACTACATTGCAGAGAAAGGTGGAGAGACGTTCCTGCGGAAGCGGCTGCATGCCGGACACATCGAGCGTGCGTTGGCGCTCTATCGGCGGCATGGCGTGCTGGCGTTGATGGTGCCGGCGCTGCTGCCGCCACCGGCGCCGTTCAAACTCTTCGTGCTGGCAGCGGGTCTGGCCGAAGTGCGGCCCTGGCAGTTCGTGTGGGCGATCGCGGTGGCACGCGGCGCGCGCTACTTCGCGCTCGGGCTTCTCGCGATGTACTACGGAGACAGGGCCCTCGAACTGATGCGCACGCACGGACAGGTCATCGCGCTCTGGGTGGCGGGGTTGATCGTCCTGGGCGCCATTGTGTGGTGGCTTCGCGCCAGACGGCTCGCGCGCACGAGGGCGGCTGACACCCCGTGAGCGTGGAGCTGTCGATCCTCATCCCGTTGTATAACGAGGAACCGAACGTCGCGCCTCTGCATGCGGAGCTGTCGCCAATCCTCGCGGCGATGGACGTTCTGTACGAAGTCCTCATCATCGACGATGGCAGTACGGACGGGACGTTCGACAGGCTGCGCCAGATCAAGACCGCGGATCCTCAGACGCGCATCGTCAGGTTCTCGCGACACTTCGGACAGACGGCGGCGTTAGCGGCGGGGTTCGCCCATGCGCGCGGGCGATTCGTCGTGACGTTCGACGGCGACCTTCAGAACGATCCGGCCGACATCCCTCGTCTGCTCGACCTTGCGCGCACCTACGACGTCGTCAGTGGCTGGCGCAAAGATCGGAAGGACGATTTCCTGACGCGCTATGTGCCGTCGGTGATCGCGAACCGGCTGATCAGTCTCGTCAGCGGAGTTCATATTCACGACGTCGGCTGCTCGCTCAAGATCTTCCGCGCCGAGGTGGTCAAGCCGCTGAAGCTGACGCCGGGGATGCACCGCTACTTGCCGGCGCTTGCCAGCCAGCTTGGCGCCCGCGTGACCGAGGTCGTCGTCAATCACCGTCCGCGGCGGTTTGGGCAGTCGAAGTACGGCCTGTCCCGAACGTTTCGGGTGGTATCGGATCTGTTCAGGCTCCGGCGTCTGATGCGAGAGGCCGTTGACCCAGCGACTCCAACGGCGCGATTGTATGAAGTTGCGGAAGTCCTCGAATAGATCGCCGTCTCCGCCGGCGGTCTTCAACGGATCGAAACTGATCGCATACGCGGTCCTCGATTCGTCCTTACCATACGCTGGCCGCGGCAACATCTTTGTCGGTGGCAAGGTCCTTGGGCGAGTCCCTCGACTCGCTCTCACGCGCTCACGTGGGGAAGCCTGCGTCGTCTATTGCAGTCTCGCGTGGCGTCCCCTGGCCGTTTCTTGCTTTGCATCAGTGCGGGAGGCCCGCCGCTCCGCAGAGCGCGATTACCCAGGTGTCTCTCGTCGATGGCGTCGAGTGGAAGTGACGAAGCGCCAAGTTGAGAGCTACCTGCGGGAGCTCTGGAAGGGGCAGGAGTGCAGCTTCTGCGGACGTCGTCCGGATCAGATTGAAAAGATCATTGAAAAGCGTCGCGTTCGGATTTGTGACATTTGCGTCCGAAAGATCGGCGATCTAATGGGACTCATCGGGGTCGGCAAAAACTCGGCGCGAGGCTAGGGCCAGAAGTCGTCGGCGTGGGGTGACGGGCCGGAACCTCCCGTGCCTCTTCTTGCGTTACGCAGCTGGCGTCGGCCGAGATAGTCCAAGAGGAGGATTACCGAGGTGAAGAGCGCGATCACACCGTAGACGACTACGAACGTCATCATGGCGTCCTCCGGCCGATAAGCATGATGGCTATGCCAGAGAGCGAGACGCATGCCGCTCGAAAACGCCCGGGCATTCGCTCGAGAAGCGTTGACTCGACGCGGTTCGTGCGATCCTCGAAGGGTCGTCGGCGCGCAGTTTTCGCGCGGTAAACTAACGCGATGTCATACCGCAGCCATCTCGAAGCCCGCATTGCCAAGAAGACGACCAAGGCCATTACCGACTTCAATCTGATCGAAGACGGCGATCGCATCATGGTCGGCCTCTCCGGCGGCAAGGACAGCTGGGCGCTGATGCAGACGCTCGACAACCTCCGCAAGCGGGCGCCGATCAGCTTCTCGTTGATCGCCGTGAACGTGGACTCCGGCTACAAGGACTTCAAGCACGGGGTGATCGCCAAGACCTGCGAGGAGCGAGGCTGGGAATATCGCATCGAGCACACGTCGATCGGCGACGTCATGGACGACATCCTCGACTCCGGTGCGACGCCGTGCTCGCTGTGCGCGCGTCTGCGGCGCGGCGTGCTGTATCGGATTGCGACCGAAGTTGGGGCCACGAAGATCGCCCTCGGCCACCACCTCGACGACTTTGTCGAGACCTTGCTCCTGAACCTGTTTTTTGCCGGCGCGCTCAAGGCCATGCCGGCACGGCTGGTCTCCGACAACGGCGAGCACGTTGTCATCCGTCCGTTCGCATACGTCGGCGAGGACGAGGCCCGTTTGTACTGCAAGGAAGTGGAGCTGCCGATCATCGGCTGCTGCTGTCCGGCCTGCGGCGATCTGAGCCTGCAGCGGCAGCGCGTCAAACGTCTGATCATGGACCTCGAAGTCGAGCACCCAGGCGTCAAGCAATCGATGCTCAAGGCGCTCGGCAACGTCATGCCGCGGCATCTGCTCGATACTCGTCTCAACCCGAGCGGCGAACTCCGCGATAGCGCGGCGGTTCGACTCGAAGAAGCGACGGCCGGTCAGCTGATTCAGATCCAGTCCTGACAACGACGTCACATGCGCGCTGTCATTCAACGCGTGACCTCCGCGCGCGTGCGTGTGGGCGACCGCGTCACCGGCGAGATCGAGCGCGGGCTGCTCGTGCTGGTTGGCGTTGGTCGCGGCGATACAGTCGCCGACGCGCAGTACATTGCTGGCAAGATTCGCGACCTGCGTGTCTTCGAGAGTGATGCCGGCAAGCCCATGGATCGATCGGTTGTGGACGTGGGAGGCGCGGTGCTCGTCGTCTCGCAGTTCACGCTGTATGGCGACGTGAGGAAAGGCCGGCGACCCTCGTTCGACGACGCCGCGCCTCCGGCTGATGCCCGAAATCTCTACGAAGCGGTCGTGAGAGAATTGCAGGCGGCACACGTGCCGGTGTCCACCGGCGAATTCCAGGCCATGATGCACGTCGAGCTGGTGAACGACGGCCCGGTGACAGTGCTCGTGGACAGTAAACGGCAATTTTGATGAATCGATCGCTACTCGTTTCAGCAGCGCTCGTGCTGCTTCCCTTGTCGGCGTCTGCACAGCAGCGTCCGCTCGTGACAGAGGACCCCGAGACCATCGGCGCCGGACGAATCCTCGCCGAGGCGGGGTTCGACTACGGTCGCGACGTGAGCTATCCGGCCTCCGGCCTGGAGGGCAACCTGCTGCGCATTCCACTCATTGGTCTCAGCATCGGCGTCAGCTCGATCGCCGAAGTCCAGATCGACGGCGGGCTCTACAACCGCTTGTCGATCAGCGAAAGAAACGTCGCACCGCTGTCGGACATGGTCACTGCGACCGGCGACACGACGTCCAGCGTTGAAGACTGGTCGCTCGGCATGAAGGTGCGGTTGCTGACTGAAACCGCATCGCGGCCAGCATTCGGGTTCCGTTTCGCAACCAAGCTTCCGAATGCCTCGAATGAGAGTGGACTGGGCCTGGACACGACCGACTTCTTCGCGTCCGCACTCGGCGCCAAAACCGTACAACGGATTCGCTTCGTCGCTAACGTCGGGCTCGGAATCCTCGGTGATCCGACTCGAGGCGATCGCCAGAACGACGTGTTGACATACGGCTTTTCGATGGCCCGGGCGCTGACGCAGGCGGCGGAAGTCGTCGGCGAGATCAATGGCCACATCGACACCGCCGAAGGCGCGCCGCCGCCAGGGACGGGGTCGCGAGGACAGGTGCGTCTGGGTGCGCGCTACACCGTCGGCGGATGGCGTGGCGACGTTGCGGTCCTCCTTGGCGTGACCTCACGCGATCCGAGCATCGGCTTTGCGGCCGGCTTCACCTACGTCTTCAACGCGTTCACGATTCCCTGATGGCGCTGCGAGTCACCAAGGCGCACGCCTACGGGAACGATTTCCTGTTCGTACCGGCTGGCGAGGTGAGCAGCAACCTCGGTGACCTGGCCCGCCGCATGTGTCATCGCCACCACGGCATAGGTGCGGACGGCCTGATCCTGTATGGGCTTCGCCCCTCGGGTGCGACGATGCAACTCCTGAACGCTGATGGCAGCGCATCGGAGCTCTCCGGCAATGGGCTGCGATGTCTGGCTGCTCTCGTCGCACGCGCTCAGTCGCTCTCGGCAAATGCCTCGATCGACGTCGATACCGATGCCGGGACGAAGCGCTTGGAACTGATCGGGCGAGAAGGCGAGCGCTATACCTTCCGCGCCGCGATGGGGACGCCGGAGAACCTTCGGGAAGAACTCATTCCTGTCGCTGGTGAAACGATTCGCGCCACCGTGCTCCGAATAGGCAATCCGCAGTGCATCGTGCTCGGACCGCTGCCCGATGCCGATCGATTTCAGCGCATTGGACCGCTGCTCTCGACACACCCGATGTTTCCGGCCGGCACGAACGTCGAGTTCGCTCAGGTCGAGACGCCGGACCGCGTGCGGATTCTGATCTGGGAGCGCGGTGTCGGACCGACGACCTCGTCTGGGACGGGATCCTCCGCGTCAGCCGTCGCGGCCGCCGCGCATGGCGGCGCCGCCCGATCCGTGGACGTCGTCGCGCCCGGCGGCACGCAACGTGTCGAGTGGCGTGACGATGGCGTTTATCTGACCGGGTGGGCGGAAATCGTCATGGAAGGGCAATGGATCGTTTTCTGAT
>Ga0111539_10008266_pt1 | contig 13244 bp, 10 predicted proteins | sample RhiMethybrSRZTD1_FD_79667 | JGI IMG/M metagenome (GOLD analysis project Ga0111539, IMG submission 79667) | Populus rhizosphere microbial communities from Tennessee, USA - Rhizosphere MetaG P. TD hybrid SRZTD1 (version 2) (version 2) | ecosystem: Host-associated > Plants > Roots > Rhizosphere >...
CGCTCCGCCGGTTTCAGCAGGCATCGAAGCACCGGCCATGCGTCGCCAGATCGATTCGTTGCTCGGCGGCGGCGCGGCGCCGGCGCCTTCAGCCAGCGAGACGGGCGCGGCGGTCGCGTTCGTGTGCGAAGAGGACGTGAAGCAAGCGATCCGGCAAGGACGCAAGATTGTGATCGCAGAGCGCACGATTGTTACTCCGTCCGCGCGCGATCTCGCGCAGGCGCACCGGGTGTTCGTTTCCGCCACGTGGCCGCACGCCTGATCCGTATTGCTGCTGAGCAATTTCACGTATTTGTCGGTTGACCCGATCGGGACCGGATGCTAGCCTACGGCACCCAGCTTGCAGTCATGAGCACGCGCCCTTAAATCTCGCATGACATCAGTCACCCGACTGCTCGTCGTCTTTCAAGCAGGCTTGCTCGTCGGGTGCGGTCTTCTCCCCCACTCGCGTCGTCCGCCCGCTCCGCCACCGCCGCCGGCCACCGTTCCCGTCGCTCCGTTCACCGGTCATGTCGCGCCCGAGGTGCCTCTCGTCGCGGATCCGGTGGCTGAGCTGATCGCGCGGGTCGAGCGGGAGTTCGAGGCCGGTCGCGAGGAGTGGCAGCGGGATCGGCTTGGCGCGGCGCGCGAGCGATTCGACCGCGCGGTGGACATGTTGCTGAGCGTCAAGGACGGCGCCCGCACCGAACCGCGGCTGGCCGCCGAGCTCGAGCAGCTGCTCGATCGCATCAGCGCGCTCGACGTCATGGCGCTGCGCGAGGGCGACGGCTTCACGGAATCGCGATCGGAGCCGGCAGCGATCGACGAGCTGCTGACGGCGGCGACATTCGAGCCGCCCGCGCCGATGGCGACCACCGAAGAAACGGTCGCCCAGGATCTGCAGCGGCTCCCGCGCGACGTCCCGATCGCCACCAACCAGAAAGTGCTCTCGTACGTCGAGCTGTTCCAGGGCCGTCTCCACGACTTCATCCAGGCGGCGTTGGATCGCGGGCAGCGCTATCTGCCGATGATTCAAACCGTTTTCAAGAGCGAAGGGATTCCGCTCGACCTCTCATACGTTCCAATCGTCGAGAGCGCGTTCAAGTCCAATGCCTTGTCGCGCGTGGCCGCCAAGGGCATGTGGCAGTTCATGCAGGGCACCGGCAAGGAGTACGGGCTCGATCAGACCTGGTTCATCGACGAGCGTTCGGATCCAGAGAAGGCGACGCGAGCCGCGGCGCAGTACTTGAAAATGCTGCGGGATATGTTCGACGGCGACTGGTACTTCGCGCTCGCCAGCTATAACGCCGGACCCGGCCGGTTGCAGCGCGCCGCCAAGACGTCGAAGAAAACCGATTACTGGGAGCTCACCGCCTCGTCGCGCTATCTGCCGCGTGAAACGCGCGAATACGTCCCGATGATTCTCGCCGCGATCATCATCGGCAAGAATCCCACGCTGTACGGCTTCGACGTCACCGCGCCGCCGCCGCTGGCATTCGAGCTGGTCAAAGTGCCGAACGCGCTCGATCTGAAGTTCATTGCTGAATGGGCTGACGTTCCCATTGAGCAGATTCAGGAACTGAACCCCGAGCTTCGCCGGACCACCACGCCGATGGGCGGACACGAGCTGAAAGTGCCGATGGGGACCGCGGCGACGATCCGCGAGCAGCTCGCATCGGCCGATGCGCTCTACCGCACGTTCCGGTTTCACGAAGTCAAAGCGCGCGAGACGCTGACCACCGTCGCTCGCAAGTACGGCGTCGGCGTAGCCGAGCTGCGGGCCGCCAACGAGCTCAGTGCGAAGGCGCGAGTCCGGCGCGGCCAGGTGCTCAGCATTCCGCAGCGGACCGCCGCTGCCCTGCCGACGGCTCGCACTGCGCAACCGTCGGTGGCATCGAACGGCGTCCTCTCACCGGTCACGTATCGCGTCCGCCAGGGCGACACGCTCTCGAGCATCGCCCGTCAGTTCGACACGACCGTCGATTCGCTCAAGCGGCTGAATCGCCTCTCGAGCGATCGAATCAGCGTCGGTCTTCGACTCACCGTCAGACGGTAGGAAAAGACCTCCGAGGTCATTTCGGCAGTCTGAAAAAAACGCGAAATGACCTCGGAGGTCATATCGCAATTCCTGCAACATCCCTCGCCTCGCGCCTCACAGACAGCGTTCATTCGACTGGCCGGGAACTTGCTCCATGCAAGCGTGCTCCATGCTCGCGAAAGTCTCGGCCGCTGCCGTGTTCGGCATCGACGCCATTCCCGTGTCCGTCGAAGTCGACGTGACGCCCGGATTGCCGTTGTTGACGATGGTCGGATTGCCGGACACGACGGTTCGCGAGAGCCGCGACCGCGTCAGGACGGCGATTCGCAATTCGGGTTTCCCGTTTCCGTCCGAGCGCGTGACCGTGAGCCTCGCGCCGGCGGACGTCCGGAAAGTCGGCGCGGCGTTCGATCTGCCGATTGCGCTGGGCGTGCTGGCGGCGTCGGGCCTGCTGCCGCATCGGGAATCGACGCGATTCACGATCGTCGGAGGGCTGTCGCTCGACGGGCGGATTCCACCGATGCGCGGGTTGCTGCCGATCGCCGTCAGCGCCAGGCAATGTGCGAGCGGTCTCGTGTTTCCCGCTGGCAATCTTCAGGAAGCCGGCATCGTCGAAGGACTCCCCTTGTTTCCCGTGTCGTCACTGCTCGAAGCCGCACGCGTCGTGACATCGCCGAACCCGTTGCCGGCCGCGGCCGAAGTGCGGGTGGAAGATCTCGAACACGTGCCGGCGGACGACCTTGCCGAGGTGCGTGGGCAACTCATGGGCCGCCGGGCTCTCGAGATTGCCGCCGCCGGCGCGCACCATCTGCTCTTCAGCGGCCCGCCCGGCGCCGGCAAGACGATGCTGGCGCGGCGGCTGCCGGGATTGCTGCCGCCGCTGTCGTTCGACGAAGCGCTGACGGTGACGACCATTCATTCCGTGGCGGGCCTCCTGCCGCCGGGCGGCGGACTGCTGCGATCGCGCCCGTTTCGCGCGCCGCATCACACCTGCTCCGATGTGTCGCTGGTCGGCGGCGGCAGCATTCCCAGACCGGGAGAATTGAGCCTCGCGCACGGCGGCGTGCTGTTTCTCGACGAACTGCCGGAATTCAGCCGCCGGGTCCTCGAGACGCTGCGGCAGCCGCTCGAGCAGGGCGTCGTCCACATCGCGCGTGCGGCGCGATCGGCGAGCTTCCCTGCTGAAATCATGCTCGTCGCCGCGATGAATCCGTGCCCGTGCGGATTCGCGACCGATCGCACGCGTACGTGCCGATGCGCGCCCGGGACGATCGAGCGCTATCAGCGGCGGCTATCGGGACCGCTCCGCGATCGCTTCGATCTCACGGTCGAGGTGCAGGCCGTGCCATGGAAAGACGTGCGCGCGACGACCCCGATCGAGTCGACGCGCGACGTTCGACGTCGCGTAATGGACGCGCGAGCCGCGCAACAGATCCGGCAGGGCTGCCTCAACGGACGCCTCGATGCGCGACAGGTGCAGCGGATCTGCCGTCCGGCCGACAAGTCGGTTGAGACGTTGCTCGGACGCGGTGTGGCTCGACTGGGTTTAAGCGTTCGCGGCGTGACGCGCGTATTACGAATAGCCCGCACGATCGCCGATCTCGCTGGAAGCGCCGGAGTCGAGCGGCCGCACCTGGCAGAAGCGCTGGAATTTCGGGCCTCCGAGGGTCTCGCGGACAACCGGCTGCACGTGCCGGTCGTCGAACAGTATTGAAAGTGACCCAGGCCGCGCACAATGTTGAAATTGGTTGGCGGTCTTCCCGGTTTGTGGTAGGGTTTCCCAGTTTGCCTGGCCGAAGTGGCTCTGAGCAGGGGGTTTAGCCAGATTTTCTGAATGCGGTCGACACGTTACGCCATCCTGATCGCGAACCGAAAGACGGGGGCCGTACGGCGGTTCACTATCAGCCGCCGACTCCTGTTGTGCGCCCTGATTTCGGCCGTGGGTATCATCGTGACGCCCTTACTCCTGGGCCTCGGGGCCAAGACGGCTGGCGAGGCTGAGCTGGCCGGGCTGCGCCTCACGAACGAAATCCTCCGCCTCGAAAACGAGAGTTATCGGGAAGCGACCGGCGAGCTGACCGGTCAGATCGCGTCGCTCCAGACGGTCCTCACGCAGCTCGGCGAACAGGCCCAGCTCGACCCGGCGACCAAAGCCGCCATCGACAAGCTGCCGGCGCTGCTTCGCGCGCGGGCGATGGGCGGCGGCGCGACGCGGATCGATCCGGCGCTCGCGCGTGCCGTGAGCGGCTCGCCGGAAAGCACGTTCGGGATTCTCAGCGATCTGCTCGGCGTGCTCGAAGATCGACTGGCGACCGTCAAGACGAAGATCGAAGGTCAGCAGGCGCTCGCGCGCGCAACGCCATCGATTTGGCCGTTGATTCCGCGATGGCTTTCCTCCGGATTCGGCATGCGGCCGGATCCGTTCACGGGCCGTCCGGATTTTCACTACGGTCTCGATATCTCTGCTGATCACGGCACGCCCGTGAAGGCGACTGCGGACGGCACGGTCGAATCCGCCGAGTACTCCGGCAACTACGGCAACGCGGTCCTGATCAGTCACGGCTTCGGCATCGCGACCCGGTTCGGTCACCTGTCACGCTTTGCCGTGCGGCCTGGCCAGACCGTCAAACGCGGCGACGTGATTGGCTTCGTCGGCGCCACGGGCCGCGCTACCAATACCCACCTGCACTACGAGATCCTGCTCAACGGCCAGCCCATCAATCCGTTGCGGCTGCTGGCGAGGCCGTAAGACCTCGGGTTTCGTTTTTTGCTGGGTTCCTCGACAATCAGCTGGGTTTCCTTGCAAAAAACGAAACCCGAGGTCTTTGATACAATCGCTGGATTACCCACGGCGCTGAAGAGCCGACTGTAGGGATCCACTTCGCCCTCCGCGTCGGCCGACATCGCCGGCCGGCGTCGGCATGATCAATACCCTCCTCGCCAAGGTCATCGGCACGCAGAACGAGCGCGAGCTGAAACGGCTGCGGCCGATCGTTGCGCGGATCAACGAGCTCGAGTCAGCAACCACGAGCCTGAGCGACGCGCAGCTGCGCGGCCGCACGTCCGAGCTGCGTGAACGGGCGGGCCGGGGCGAGTCGCTGGATGACTTGTTGCCCGAAGCTTTTGCTGTTGTCCGCGAAGCCGGCCGCCGCACGCTCAACATGCGGCATTTCGACGTGCAGCTCATCGGCGGGCAGGTGCTGCACGGCGGGCGGATCGCCGAGATGAAGACCGGCGAAGGCAAGACGCTGGTCGCCACGCTGCCCGCCTATCTCAACGCGCTCAGCGGCAAAGGCGTGCACGTCGTCACCGTCAACGACTACCTGGCGCGACGCGACTCCGAGTGGATGGGACGCATCTACCGGTTCCTCGGCATGTCGGTCGGCGTGATTCAGCACGAGCTCACGGATGCCGAACGGCAGGTCGCCTACGGCTCGGACATCACCTACGGGACCAACAACGAGTTCGGATTCGACTATCTGCGCGACAACATGAAGTTCGAGCTCGCGCAGTTCGTCCAGCGGGGCCACCAGTTCGCAATCGTGGACGAGGTCGACAGCATCCTGATCGACGAGGCGCGGACGCCGCTGATCATTTCCGGACCCGCCGAAGAGTCCACCGATCTCTACTATGAGGTCGATCGGATCATTCCGAAGCTCACGCCCGGCGCCGTCACGCAGGGCAACGTGAAAGCCGAGGAGCGCGAAGCGCTCGAGACGACCGGCGACTATCTCGTCGACGAAAAGCACAAGACCGTGCAGCTCACCGAGACCGGCATGGCCAAGGCCGAGAAGATGCTCGCGCATCGACTCGTCGCCGGATCGGCGGGTCTGTACGACCCGTCCAACATGCCGCTGCTCCATCACATCCACCAGGGGCTGCGGGCGCACACGCTGTTCAAGCTCGACGTCGAGTACATGGTCAAAGACGGCCAGGTCGTGATCGTCGACGAGTTCACGGGCCGGCTGATGCCCGGACGGCGATGGAGCGATGGCCTGCACCAAGCGGTCGAGGCGAAAGAAAAGGTCAAGATCGAGCGCGAGAACCAGACGCTCGCAACGATCACGTTCCAGAACTACTTCCGCAAGTACCAGAAGCTCTCGGGCATGACCGGCACGGCCGAGACCGAGGCCGAAGAGTTCGCGAAGATTTACAAGCTCGACGTCATCGTCGCGCCGCCGAACCGGCCACTGCTGCGCAAGGAGGAGCCGGACAGCGTCTACCGCACCGAAAAGGAAAAATACGACGCGATTCTGAACGACATCGTCGCGCAGCAGGAGACCGGCCGGCCGACGCTGGTCGGCACGGTGTCAATCGAGAAATCAGAACGGCTTTCCGGCATGCTCAAGCGGCGTGGCATCAGGCATGTCGTGCTGAACGCGAAGTACCACGCGCAGGAAGCCGAGATCGTCGCGCAGGCGGGACGCAAGGGCAACGTCACGATCGCCACCAACATGGCCGGCCGAGGCACGGACATCCTGCTCGGCGGCAATCCCGAGTTCATGGCGCGGCAGCAGAGCCTCGCCGCACAGATTGCCGAGCGTCTTCCAAAAGGCGAGGAGAAGTTCGTCGACGACGACGACTTCGTCTACTTCTATCACCTCGAGAGCTTCTACCGCGTACCCCGGAAAGAGTACGAGCGGATGTTCGACGAGTTCAAGCGTGAGACCGACGCCGAGCACGAGATCGTCGTCGGAGTGGGCGGACTCCACATCATCGGCACGGAGCGCCACGAAGCGAGACGCATCGACAACCAGCTGCGCGGCCGCGCCGGCCGCCAGGGCGACCCGGGATCGTCACGCTTCTATCTCTCGCTCGAAGACGACCTGATGCGGATCTTCGGGTCGGGCAAAATCTCCGGCCTCATGCAGCGTCTCGGCATGGAAGAGGGCGTGCCAATCGAGCACGGCATGGTCACGAAAGCCATCGAGCGCGCCCAGAAGCAGGTCGAGGCGCAGAACTTCGCCACCCGCAAACATCTGCTCGAGTACGACGACGTGATGAACAAGCAGCGCGAGCAGGTCTACTCGCTGCGCCGCGAGCTGCTCGAGGGCAAGATCACGCTCGGCGAAGGAGAAACCGAGACCGTCGACACGCGCGGCTATCTGATGACGATTGCCGAAGAGATTGTCTCGAGCCTGGTCGACACGCACGCCAACAAAGATCAGGATCCCGAGCAGTGGGATCTCGGGGCGTTGTCCCGGGCGATCAGCGATCTGTTCGGCATCGAGCCCGCCGCCGTCGAAGCGCTGCAGCTCGACCAGGTCACCGCCGACGAAATGACGGACAAGATCCTGGACTTCGTCGTCGCGCGCTACGAGGAAAAGGAAAAGCTCGTCGAGGTCGAGCCGTCCATCCTGCGCAGCGTCGAGCGGCAGTTCATGCTGCACATCGTCGACACGCAGTGGAAGGATCACCTCTACAGCCTCGACCATTTGAAGGAAGGCATCGGTCTGCGCGGCTACGGCCAGCGCGACCCGCTCGTCGAGTACAAACGCGAGAGCTTCACGCTGTTCCAGGCGATGAAGGACCGGATCGACGAAGACATGATCCGGTATCTGTGGCGGCTGCGCCCGACCGTCGCCGAGGGCAGCCCGCAGCCGGCGGTGCGCCAGGCGCCGCCGCGGCGGCAGGCGCCGATGTCGTTCAGCGCCGGATCGTCGACGACGGCCGGAGCGCCGCAGCGCGCCGCGGCCGGCGCCACCGCGACCGCCACGGCGGCGCGTCCCGCGCGCACGGGCGGCGACGACGCGCCGGTGAAAACGGTGCGCCGCGACGAGCCGAAGATTGGCCGCAACGATCCGTGCTGGTGCGGAAGCGGCAAGAAATACAAGAAGTGCCATGGAGCATGAACGCAGTGCCAAAAGATAGTGTCCTGATCGAACGGGAACGGCTGGCAGCGGCGAGACAGATTGGCAACGGCCTCCTCGAGGCGCTGACCTTCGACGACATCCTGCTCGTCCCGCAGCACTCGCGCGTGCTGCCGAGCCAGGTCGACGTCAGCTCGCGACTGACGCGGCGGATTCGCTTAAACGTGCCGCTCCTCAGTGCGGCGATGGACACCGTCACCGAGAGCCGCCTCGCGATCGCCATGGCGCAGCAGGGCGGCCTGGGCGTCGTCCACAAGAATCTCAGCATCGCCGAGCAGGCGTCCGAGATCGATCGCGTCAAGCGATCGGAGAGCGGCATGATCGTGAATCCGATCACGCTCTCGCCGCGGCACCGGATCTACGAAGCGCTCGAGCTCATGAAGCGCTACCGCATCAGCGGCGTGCCGATCACCGAGGACGGCAGCAAGGAAGGGCGGCTGGTCGGGATCCTCACGAATCGAGATTTGCGATTCGAGAGCCAGGTCGATCGGCCGATCGCCGACATCATGACGCGCGAGAACCTGGTCACCGTGCCGGTCGGCACGACCCTGGACCAGGCGCGCGAGATGTTCCACGAACACAAGGTCGAGAAACTCCTCGTCGTCGATGCGGATTTCCGGCTGAAGGGGCTGATCACCGTCAAGGACATTCAGAAGCTGATCAAGTACCCGAACGCGTGCAAGGACTCGCTCGGGCGATTGCGGGTCGCGGCGGCCATCGGCGTGAGCGCGGACGCGTTCGAACGCGCCGATGCGCTCGTGCATGCCCACGTCGACGCGCTCGTCGTCGACACGGCCCACGGGCATTCGCAAGGTGTGCTCGACAGCGTCGGGCGTCTCCGCGAGCGCTATCCGGACGTGGATCTGATTGCCGGCAACGTCGCCACGGCCGACGCCACGCGCGCGCTGATCGATCGCGGTGTCGACGCCGTGAAGGTCGGTATTGGCGCGGGATCGATCTGCACCACACGCGTGGTCGCCGGCATCGGCGTGCCGATGATCACCGCGATTGCCGAGTGTGCGCAGGCCGCGGCCGATCACGACGTGCCGATCATCGCGGACGGCGGGATCCGCTACTCCGGGGACATCACGAAGGCGATCGCCGTCGGTGCGAGCGCGGCGATGATCGGGAGCCTGTTTGCGGGAACCGACGAAAGTCCCGGCGAGATCATCCTGTATCAGGGCCGGAGCTTCAAAGAGTACCGCGGCATGGGATCGATCGGCGCGATGCGGCGCGGCAGCCGCGATCGGTACTTCCAGGACGAGTTCGACATCGAGACCAATCCGGACGCGTCCAACAAGCTCGTGCCGGAAGGAATCGAGGGACGCGTCGCCCACAAGGGGAGCGTCGCGGCGATGATCCACCAGCTCATCGGCGGGCTTCGCGCCGGAATGGGCTACTGCGGGTGCGCCGACGTGCCGACCCTTCAACGCGAGGCCCAGCTCCGCAGAGTGACGGCCGCGGGCGTCCGCGAGGGGCACGTCCACGACGTCATCATCACGAAAGAAGCGCCGAACTACCGGGTCGAGTGACCTGTTAACGGTTCCCCTCGGGAAGCGTCTTTCGGTCATGACAAGACGCTCTCTCCTCTTCGCCATCGGGTTGTCCGGACTCTGGCTGAAGGCCTGGCCGGGCCGGGCGCTCGCGGCCGCACAAACGGATCCCGAATGGATTCGCATGTGGGAAGCCGCGCAGAAAGAACGGCCGGCCACGATTCCTCCGGTCGCGCGCATTGCGCCAGCCTCCGAACCCGGTCAGCCGCTGATCATTCATGGCCGGCTGCTCGGCAAGGACGGCCGTCAGCCGCTTGGCAGCGTGGTCGTGTTCGCGTACCACACCGGTCAGGACGGTCTCTACGATCGCCCCGGGCAGCCTGGCTGGCGGCTGAAAGGCTGGGCGAAGACGAACGCCGACGGCACGTTCGAGTTCCAGACGATCAGGCCGGGACCGTATCCGGGTCGCGCGATTGCGGCACACGTTCACCTGTCGGCTGACGGTCCCGGGGCTCCGCGCGAGTGGCTCGATGAGCTCCAGTTTGCCGACGATCCGCTCGTCAAGGACGAGGATCGCCGAAAGTCGGATCAGGCCGGCCCATTCGGGACCATTCGTCCGGTGCGCACGGTCGCCGGCGTTCAGCATTGCGACGTCAACTTCCGGCTCACGGGAGCACATCGCTTCTGACGCCTGACTTCGAACGTGCGGACGTGGCAGGCGCCTCGGTCGCGCAACTTGTGCGCGCGTCGCAGCAGGGCGACCGTGACGCGTTCGGTCAGCTTTACGAGCGCTTCGCGGCCTACGTCCACGCAATCCTGCTCGCCCGGCTGCCGCCGCAGGAAGCGCCCGATCTCGTGCAGGACATTTTTCTCTCGGCGTTCCAGCGTCTTCGCAGCCTGCGCGAGCCGGCGGCATTTGCGGGATGGATCGCCGCGATCGCGCGAAACCGCGCGATCGATTTTTTTCGGCATCCGGCCATGCCCGTAAGCGACGACTCGGCGGACCCACCGGCGGAGACTGTTGCGCCGGACGTACGGCTCGACGCCGCTCGAGCCCTGCAGGCGATTCGAGAGTTGCCGGACGCCTATCGCGAGACGCTGGTCCTCCGTCTCGTCGAAGGCCTGACGGGTCCGGAGATCGCCGCGCTCACCGGGCTCACGCCCGATTCGGTCCGCGTCAATCTGCACCGTGGCTTCAAGCTGCTGCGGGAGCGACTGGGAATTGCCACATGACCACATCCACGCGCGGCGACGACTCGAACAGCTACCTGTGGGACCGATCCGGCGAGGTCGACCCGGCGGTCGCGGATTTTGAGCGCGCGCTCGGCCCGCTTGCCTACAGGCCCGCGGAGCGGCCGCTCGCGTTGCCGGCTCCGGCGGTGCTGCCGCCGCGGCGGTGGCCGATCATCGCCGCGCTCGCGGCCGGCCTCGTCCTCGTGACCGCGGCATCGCTCTTCTACTGGCGTCTCCAGTGGCCGGCCGGGCAGCCGTGGCGCATGGCGGTCACGAGCGAAAGCGGCGCGCGGACCGACACGCTCGCGGTCGGACAGTCGCTGAAGCTCGACGCGAACTCGACCGCGTCGGTTGACATCGCGCGCCTGGGAACGATGAGCGTTCAGCCGGGCGCCGAGGTCACGTTGCGCACCACGGGCTCGAGACGCCATCAATTGCGCCTCGATCGCGGCGCCGTGCATATTCGCGTCTGGGCCCCGCCACAGCGCATCTTCGTCGCGACGCCTGCCGGCAACATCATCGATCTTGGCTGCACTTTCACGCTCGCCGTGGACGACTCGGGCACCGCGCGCCTCATGGTCCAGACGGGATGGGTCCAAATGGAGAACGTGCACGGCGAATCGCTCGTGCCAGCCGGCGCCTCGAGCGTGATGACGGCCGATCGCTCGCCGCTCGTGCCCCTGTACGACGACGCCTCGCCGGAATTCCAGCGGGCCGTGCGCGCGTTCGAAACCCGCGTGGCCGACGCCAATGTTTCTGCGGAGCTTGCGGCTATCCGGCGCGACGCCCGCGTGCGCGACATGCTGACGCTGCTCATGCTCGCCGTGCGCGAACGCGATACTGTGCGCGCGTCGCTGCTTGAACACGCAGCGACGCTGTCTCCTCCGCCGCGGACGCTGTCCGGCAATCCCGCCGCGTTCGACAGCAACGCGATCTGGGAATGGCGCGGGTCGCTGCCGCTGCCGCCGCCAAAGGCGTGGTGGCGCAACTGGGCCGACGTATTCCCCGCCCGTTAACGCTCGATCGCCGCCGCCGTCCTTGTCTCAGAGGCAACGACCAACGCCTCACCGACAAGCGAGGTGCGTGATGACGCTTCGAAAGATCGCCGCCGGAACGATCGCTGCGGCGCTGCTGATCCCTGCCGCGACTGACCTGTCTGCTTCGGCGACGCCGGACCCTCTCGTCATCGATCGCAGCCAAAGCCGCGTGTCGTTCATGGTGACGAAATGGGGCTTCCTCGAAGTCGAAGGGCTGTTCCACGATTTCAGCGGTGTTGTCGTCTACGATCCGCAGCGGCCGGAGGCGTCGCGGATCGAGTGGCGCGTGAAAGTCGCATCGGTCAAGACCGACGAGCGCAACCGCGATGAATCGCTGCAGCAGCCGGAGTATTTCGACGCCGCGCGCTATCCCGACCTGACGTTCGTCAGCGATCGCGTCACGGCGGTCAGCCCCGCCGAACTGGAGGTGCAGGGGCGGATCACGATCAAGGGCCGCACCAAGCCGCTCACCGTCCGGGTGCGGCACGCCACTCAGCACGAGCCGCGGATACAACAGCCGGTCGAGCGGTTCGAAACCGAGTTCACGATCAACCGCTACGACTTCGGCATCGTCGGCGGATCGGTCCTCGGACCCGTCATCTCGCGCGAGGCGCGGGTGCGGATTCTCATCGTGGGACGGATGCCGTGATCTCGATCTGACGCCGGTCGCCGCCCAGCGCGTCGATCTTCACGAGGATCGCGTCGAAGGGAGCATCACGCCAGCGATCGGGCCACTCGACAGCCATGACCGTTCCTGACAGCAAATCGTCCAGCGCCAGATCGTCCACCTCTTTCGGGACCAACCGGTACAAGTCGACGTGCTGGAGGGTGATCCGTCCGCGGTACTCCTGAACGATCGTGAACGTCGGGCTGGAGACGTCTTCCGGATCGCAGCCGAGGCCGGCGGCGATCCCGCGGACGAACGCCGTCTTGCCTGCTCCGAGCGGCCCTTCGAGCAGGACGACGGCCCCCGGTTGCAGCCGCGCGCCGAGATCGCGCCCGGCGGCGACCGTCTCCGCTTCTGACTGCGTTATGGTGGTGCTCACTGCTTCGGCGTCGCCTTGCGTCGGCGGCCTGTGAGATCGAGCACAGCCTCGCCAAGCCGCGCGGCGACGTCGCCGGCAATCATCCCGACCTCGCCTTCCTCGGCCTCGGAGAGATCGCCGGCAAGACCGTGCAGATAGACCGCGAGCTTCGTCGCGGCGTCGACGCTGCGCAGTTGGCCAATCCAGGCGGCGATCGCCCCCGTCAACACGTCGCCGGTGCCGCCGGTCGCCATCCCGGGATTGCCCGTCATGTTGATCGACAGCTTGCCGTCAGGCGACGCGACGATCGTCCGGTGACCTTTGAGTACGACGTGCACGCGATGCGTCGTCGCGAACTCGCGCGCGACGTCGAGACGGCGCTGTTGCACGTCGTCGATCGACGTGGCCGTCAGGCGTGCCATTTCGCCCGGATGCGGCGTGACGACGATCGGCACACCGGTGCGTCCCACGAGCCGGCCGGCGTCGCCGGCAAACGCGTTCAAGCCGTCGGCATCGAGGACGAGCGGAACGCGGGTGCGCTCGACCAGGGCACACACGACCGCGCGCAC
>Ga0111539_10008268_pt1 | contig 13243 bp, 8 predicted proteins | sample RhiMethybrSRZTD1_FD_79667 | JGI IMG/M metagenome (GOLD analysis project Ga0111539, IMG submission 79667) | Populus rhizosphere microbial communities from Tennessee, USA - Rhizosphere MetaG P. TD hybrid SRZTD1 (version 2) (version 2) | ecosystem: Host-associated > Plants > Roots > Rhizosphere >...
CGTCGTCGTCGCGCCGGCCGCCACCGTCCCGTTGTGGCTCTCGTTCCGGACGGTGACCGCGTTGCCCGAGACGGTCAGCCGGCCGTTCCACAACTGGGTGATCGCCGATCCGCTGGCCTGGGTCCAGGTGACCGTCCACGACGTGATGGTCGCGGTGCCGGCGTTGCGTACCGTCACCTCGCCCTGGAAGCCGCCCGGCCAGGAATTGGTCAGCCGGTACGTCGCGCCGCACGCGCCACCGCCACCACCACCGGGCGGGGTGGTGACCGTCCGTCCGGGTGACACGACCGACGTGTTCCCGGCCGCGTCGCGGGCGCGCACGGTGAACGTGTACGTGGTGTTGCCGCTCAACCCCGTCGCCTGGAACGTGGTCCCGGTGGCGGTGCCGACGACTGTCGCCGCGCCGCTGCCGGTGGCGCGCAGCACGTCGTAACCGGCGACGCCGACGTTGTCCGTCGACGCGGCCCACGTGAGCGTTGCCGAGTTCGCGGTGACGTTGCTCGCCGCTGGCTGGCCCGGCGCGCTGGGCGCGGTGGTGTCCGGGCCGGAGCCGCCGCTGTAGCGCTCGGCGAGGCTGATGCCGGTGGTGGCGCCGGCGCCGCCGAGGCGCACCTGGTGGTCCAGGCTGACGAACTTCCCGTTGAACTGGAACAGCGTCGGCTTGAGCATCGCGTACTTCTGCTCGTCCCAGGTGACCCAGTCGTCGCGGAGCAACCCGCCGGTGTCCCCGGAGTTCGGGTTGATGCACCAGAACGTCTGGTGCATGCCAGTCTCCACGATGAGGTCGCGCAGCGCGGTCATCCACTTGTCCTGGCGCGGATCCTGGCCGAGCCGGCCGCCCCACTCCCCGACCAGCAGCGGCGCGATGCCGTTCTCGTGGATGTACAACCAGTTCGGCCGCCACACGTCGTTCGTCAGCGAGGTCTTGTCGAAGTTGCCCTGGAACCACGGCTGGTCGAACACGAGCGGGCCGTAGTCGTGCGGCGAGTAGACGAGCTGGTCCTGGTTCGCGCCGAGGTTGACCGGGAAGTCGCGAACGCCGCGCAGGTTGCCGCCCCACCACGTCGAGAAGTAGTCGGTCGGCGTCGTCGACGACCACGACACGCCGGCCCGCGGGTAGATCTCGATGCCCTCGCAGAGAATCAACAGGTTCGGGTTGATGGCGAGGATCCGCCGGCCGGCCGTCTCGCAGGCGTTCTTGAAGTTGTCGACGTCGGTCGAGCCGTCCCACTTGGCGCGCGGGCTGCTGTTCGCGGTGCCGTGCGGTTCGTTCTTGATGTCCATCGCGACGATGGTGTCGTTGTTGCGGTACCGGGTGGTGACCCACTCCCACGCCACGTAGAACTGCTCGGCCGTGACGGATCCCTTGTACCACACCGGATACACGTGACCGGAGTTGTCGGCCTCGGCGCTGTGCACGTCGAGGAGGACCTTCAACCCGTAGCGCTCGCAGAGCATGAGCCAGTAGTCGAAGATCTGCAGGTTGTTCAGCCCGGCCAGTTCGGGGTTCGCGAACGTGTTGACGTTCGGCGCGGCGACCGTCTGCCCGGCCCGCCACTCCAGAAGGAGTTGGGTGGAGATGGGCACCCGCACGATGTTGATTCCGCGTTCGGCCATCTGCCGCGTGAGCGTCTCGATGTTGGCCGACCACAGCCCGTGGAAGACCCGCTCGGACGCGTTGTACCCGAACCAGTTCGCGCCGCTGAGGACGACGCGGTTGCCGGCCTCGTCGACGATCGTGTTGCCGACGGTGTGCAGCCAGTCGTTCGTCGGCACGGCCTGGACCGCGGGTGGGGCCGCGGCCCGCGGGGCGCCGGCAGCCGGCGAAGCTGATGCCGGGACGGCGGCCGCCGTCGCGAGTAAGAGGGCGACGGCCAATGTGGCCGGCCATCGCCGGACGTGCACGGACATGGGGGGCTCCTCTCGACAGCGGGGCGGCGCCGTCATCACGCACCCAAGGGTTGGGAGCGCTCCCACGTCATCCTAGGTTCACCGCGATCAGATCGCGACATGTCGATCTTTTGATGCGACGGGGTGGGCCTGCGGCCCGCGTCGGATCTGTCCTCCAAGCGGTCAGGATCTGACCGCTTCGATCGGTACCGTCGATCCGTGACCGTCTCCCTGCGCCAGCTCAACCGCACCTACCTGCGCCGCCAATCGCTGCTCGATCCCGATCCGCGACCCGTCGACGAGGTCGTCGCCCACCTCGTCGCCTTGCAGGCGCAAGAGGTCGACGCGCCGTACGTGGGGCTGTGGGCCCGGATCCCCGGCTTCCGGCACGAGCACCTGACCGACGCGTTGAACGACCGGCGGGTCGTGCGCGGCGGGCTGCTGCGTGGCACCCAGCACATCACCACCGGCGCCGACTACGCGTGGCTGCGTCCGCTCGTCAAGGAGCGGATGGGGCGGGTCGGGCTGTCGCCGTTCGCCAAGCAGACCGCCGGCCTCGACCTGGCCGAGCTGGCCGGTGCGGCCCGCGAGATCCTCGCCGGGCAGGTGTTGACCCGTCCGGCGCTGGCGAAGCGGCTCGGCGAGCGTTACCCCGGCCGCGACGCGATGGCGCTGGCGTGGGCGGCGCAGCACCAGCTGTCGCTGTTGCACCCGCCGCCGTCGGGTACGTGGCGCCGGCGCGGACACGTGTCGTGCGTCCTCGCGGAGGAGTGGCTGGGCCGGCCGCTTTCGGACAAGCCGACGGTCCGCGAACTCATGTGGCGCTACCTGGCCGCGTGCGGGCCGGCCACCGTCGCCGATCTCCAGATCTGGTCGGGGTTGCGCAAGCTGCGCGACGAGGTCGAGGAGCTGCGGCCGGAGCTGACCGTCCACCGTGACGAGCGGGGCCGCGAACTTTTCGACCGGCCCGACCTGGCGCTGGCCGACCCCGACGAGCCGGCACCGGTGCGGTTCCTGCCCGAGTTCGACAACCTGGTGCTGAGCCACGAAGACCGGACCCGCATCGTCAGCGACGAGGACCGGGCGCTGGTGTGCCCCGGCTACTCGATGGTGCACCCGACGTTCCTCGTCGACGGCTTCGTCGCGGGAATCTGGGCAGTTGAACCCGGTGGCGACGCGGCCGGCGTGCGCGTCACGCCGTTCCGGCCGCTGTCCGACGAGACAACGGGCGAGGTGCTGGCCGAGGCCGCTCGCCTGCTCGAGTTCCTCCAACTCGGCGACGGCGCTGGGGTGCGTCTGGAGAGGCCCGTCAGGAATTTGCACCGGGTGTGACAAATCTGTCCGTGCGTCCGCCGTTTCAGCCGGTAAGGTGTGGCCTCATCTGCGGGAAGGGCGGTTGCGAGCACATGTCCACCAGCTACGGCGTCGACGGGCGCGTCGCGGTCATCCGGATCGACAACCCTCCGGTCAACGGCCTGAGTCACGCCACCCGCGAGGGCATCGTGCGCGACGTGCAGCGGGCCCTCGACGACGCGGAGGTCGACGCCGTCGTGCTCACCGGGCGGCCCGGCTTCTTCTCCGCCGGCGCCGACATCACCGAGTTCGGCACGCCGAAGGCCGGTGCGGATCCCAACCTACCTACGGTGATCGCGACGATCGAGAACGCCGCGAAGCCGGTCGTCGCCGCGATCGACGGCGCCGCGCTCGGTGGCGGCCTCGAACTCGCGCTGTCCACCCATTACCGCGTCGCGACGGCGAAGAGCAAGATCGGGCTGCCCGAGGTGAACCTCGGCATCGTGCCCGGCGCGGGTGGCACGCAGCGGCTGCCGCGCGTGCTCGGCGCGCGCCTCGCCGCGGAAATCATGACCAGCGGCACGCCGCGGTCCGCGGGAGAGTTGGCCGCCGTCGAGGGCCAGCGATTGTTCGACCGGATCGCCGACGGAGATGTGGTTGCCGCGGCCGCGCAGTTCGCGACCGAGGTCGCCGCGGTGCGTCCGCTGCCCCGGGTGCGCGACCTCACCGTCGACGCCGAAGACCTGGAACCCTTGCGCCGTCAGCTGATCCGCCGCTCGCGCGGGTTCCGTGCGCCGCTCGAGGCGCTCTCGCTCGTGGAAACCGCTGTCTCGGCGCCCATCGACGAGGGCCTCGCCGCCGAGCGGGCCACATTCGCTTCGTTGGTCGCCAGCGATCAGTCCGCCGCGCTGCGGCACGCGTTCTTCGCCGAGCGGGCCGCCCGGAAGATTCCCGACGTGCCGGCCGGCACGGCCGCGCGCCCGGTCGAGCGGGTCGGCGTGATCGGCGCCGGGACGATGGGCGGCGGCATCGCGATGAACTTCCTGAACGCCGGCATCCCGGTGACGATCGTGGAGACCGCACAGGATGCGCTCGACCGCGGGCTTCGCGTGGTGCGCAAGAACTACCAGATCCAGGTCGACCGCGGGAAGCTCGCCGGATCGGACCTCGAGCGGCGCATGGATCTGCTGACGCCGAGCCTCGACCTCGCCGACCTCGCGGAGTGCGATCTGGTCATCGAGGCGGTGTTCGAGGACATGGACGTCAAGCGCTCCGTGTTTGCGCGGGTGGACGGCGTCGCGAAGGCGGGTGCGGTGCTCGCGACGAACACCTCGACGCTCGACGTCGACGAGATCGCGGCGGTTACGAAGAGGCCGGCTGACGTCGTCGGGATGCATTTCTTCAGCCCGGCGAACGTCATGAAACTGCTGGAGGTCGTGCGGGGCGCGCAGACGGCGGACGATGTGCTCGTCACCGCGATGGCGGTGGGCCAACGCGTGGGCAAGACGTGTGTGGTGGCGCGGGTCTGCGACGGCTTCATCGGCAACCGGATGCTCGCGTCGTACCGCGACGCCGCGTACGACCTGTTGCGCCGCGGGGCCACGCCCGCCGAAATCGACGGCGCCGTCGAGGGTTTCGGGTTCGCGATGGGTCCGTTCCGCATGGGCGACCTCGCCGGCAACGACATCGGTTGGGCGATCCGCAAGCGTCGCTATGCCGAAGACCCCTCCCTGCCCCGCGACGAGATCGCCGACGCGTTGTGCGAGGCGGGCCGGTTCGGGCAGAAGACTGGTGCCGGTTGGTACGACTACGAGGGGCGCAACGCGGTCCCCAGCCCGGTGGTCGACGATCTGCTCGCCGATTACTGGCGTCGCCACGGTGTTTCGCGCACGACCTTCGACCCGGAGGAGATCGTGCAACGGTTGGTGTTCGCCCTCACCGACGCCGGTGCGCGGGTCTTGGAGGAGGGGGTCGCGCTGCGCGCGTCGGACATCGACGTGGTGTATCTGTTCGGGTACGGTTTCCCGCGCCACGAGGGCGGCCCGATGCACTACGCCAACCGGGTTGGATTGCCGGCGGTGGTCGAGGCGCTGCGCCGCTTCCACGGCGACGGCTGGCAGCCGGCGCCGCTGCTGGAGCGGTTGGCCCGCGAGGGCGGCAGGTTCGTCTGAGCGCGCCCCTCCGGCAGCCGGGCTAGGGCTCGGGCTTCGCGCGGCCGCCGCCGGACTACGACACGGGTTCGGCGATGGTGAGTTCTGTGGGAACCGACCGGTTCGATCCGCTTCGCCATTCGGGCGGACGAGCGGACCGGACCGTTGTAAGCATCAACCCACTAACCGCCTCGGCAGATCACAGTCGATCACTTCTGATTCGCAGCGAGAAGTGTCGTACCCGTGTGGTTGGCTTCGATGCATGGGGGAGGATCGGCTGCTGGCTCTGGCGGAGCGTCGCCCGTGGGCGATGTCCGGTGACGAGTTGATGGCCGCGCTCGACGAGGCGCACGCGCTTCGCCTCGAGGTCGAGGCAGTGACGCTTCGGCTGATCCGCCAGATCGAGAAGGTGAAGTCCGCCTCGGCGCTGGCCGCATCGTCGGCGGCTGTGTGGTACCGCAACCGGCACCGCATCTCCATCCGCTCGGCGCACCGCTGGGTCAAGGTCGCCAAGCGGGTCGACGCGGCCCCGGCCGTCGTGGGTGACGGTGTCGCGTCGGGCGCGGTCAACCTCGACCAGGCGGATGTGGTGACGCGCGCGCTGGCCCGCATCCCCGGCGAGGTGGGTGTCGACATCCGGGAACTGGCCGCCGCGGAGTTGGTGCGGCTGTGCGCCGAGTTGGATCCGGAGCAGTTGAAGCTGGTGGGCGATCGCATCCTGTCCTGTGTGGCGCCAGAGGTCGCGGATGAGCTGGACCGCAAGGCGGCCGAACGCGCCGAGGCGCAGGCGTTGCGGGAACGCTACTTCACGATGACCCCGGACGGCGTGGGGGTGACGCTACGAGGCCGCCTCACGCCGGAAGGCGCGGCGATCGTCCAGGCCGCGATCGATCCGATCTGCTCCCCCGTATCGGGCGACGAGCGCACGGCCGAACAGCGCCGCGCGGACGCGCTTGTCGATGTGTGCCGCCTGGCGTTGGCCAGCACGAACCTGCCCGACAACGGGGGTGACCGGCCGCAGGTGTTCGTGGGCGTCGACTTCGAGGTCATGACCCGGGAACTCGGCCTGGGCACGCTGCCCGACGGCGACCGAGTGCCGCCCGAGACGGTGCGCCGCATGGCTTGCGCCGCCGGGATCATCCCGATCACGTTGAACGCCACGGGCCAACCGCTGGACATCGGCCGCCAGACCCGTGTGGTCCCGGGTGCGATCCGCCGCGCGCTCCTGATCAGAGATCGTGGATGTGCCTTTCCGGGCTGCGATCGCGACGCACGCTGGGCCGACGCCCACCACATCAAGCATTGGAGTCACGGCGGCCCTACAGCCCTCGAGAATCTCGTGCTCCTGTGTTCTTACCACCACGGCGAAATACACCGCCCGAATGGCTGGGCGGTCTTCATGGAGGCCGACAGCCACCCGAGTTTCATCCCACCCATATACATCGATCCACGACAACGACCACAACGGAACAACTACCACAGGCGCGAGTGACATCAGCGTGGCAGCGCCAGCTCCAGCTGGAGCCAGCGCGCCAGATCCTTGATCTCGCGGCGGACGTCGGCGGTCATCTTCCTGGTGAACGGGGCGTCCTCGTGGATCGCGTGCACCCGTAGCACGCCCGCATTCCGGTCGGCGATGGCGTCGAGCTTGCCTACCAGGCGGTCGCCGTACAGGATCGGTAGCGCGAAATAGCCCCACTTGCGCTTCGCCTCGGGCTTGTACATCTCCAACTGGTAGTCGAACTCGAACAGCTCGACCATGCGCTTGCGGTCGTGGATCAGCCGGTCGAACGGCGAGAGCAGCGCAGCCCGTCCGGTGAACGGCTGTCCCAGCAACGACGGGTCGACGCGCCATGTGCCCTTGACGCCCTCCACGACCGCCGGCTCCCCCACCTCACCCACGTCGGCCGGCTCCACCGGACACTCGGGCCCGCGGGCGCGTGCGATGCCCAGGGCGCGCAGCCGGCGCTCGTTGCGGATGCGCCGCGCCTGCGGCGCAGGGACCACCGGGTCGTCCGGGTATACCCGCTCCGCCAAATCCCACAGCCGTTCGCTGCCGCGCCGCCCCGCGATCGCGACCTCGCCGCGCAGCACCATCATCTCCAGCAACTGTGCGACGTTGCGGTTGTTCGTCCAGCCCGTCGAGCGCCACGGCCGCACGCAGGTGTCGGGAAGCTCGCGCGACGTCAACGGCCCCTCGGCGTCGAGCCGGGCCAGGATGTCGCGCCGGCACGCGTCGTTGGCGCGCACCCAGTCGCGGATCGACTCCCGCCAGCCCGGCAGTTCGCCGCGCTTCGCGCCGTCCCACGCCGCCATGTCGGCGCGGTAGAGCGCGAGGTCCTCGCTGGGCCTGATCATCGCCCGCAGTTCGAGCAGCGTCCGGTTCTCCAGCGCGGCGTCCAGGTCCGCCGGCGCGTAGTGCGCCGCACCGAGCCGGCTCCACGCAACCAGGTCGGCACTCGGCGCGATCGCGGCGACCGGATCGATCTGCAGCAACGTCAAGCGGCGCACCACGTCCAGCAGCACGGTGGGGCGCGCGGCGTCCAGGATCTGTCCGCGCACGGCTATCCGCCGCGCGTCGGTACGGGAAAGCTCGTGGACCGTCACGCCACGAGACTAGATCGTGCAACGAGGCGGTCGCACAGAATGTGCGACGCCCGCGACGGTTACAGAACACGATGGTCAGGATGACGCACCGTGTTGTTGGGCTGATGAGGCGGGCGTTCGGTCGAGTACCGACGTCCCCGCCGTCACCGTCGTCACCGCCGCCGTCACCGCCGTCACCGTCGTTGTCGCCGCAGACCGCACCGGCCTGCGGCGAGTCGGTCCTGCAACAGCGCTTGGGCACCGAGGACCGGGCGCAGCGCTTCTACGACACGCAGATGCTCGACCACCTCAACGAGCGGATGCGGGAGTTCGTCGCCAGGCAGACGATGATGTTCCTGGCGACCAGCGACGCGCATGGGAACTGCGACAACACCTTCCGGGCCGGCCCCGCCGGCTTCGTGCGCGTGCTCGGCGCCCGGCAGCTGACCTGGCCGGAGTACCGCGGCAACGGCGTGATGGCCAGCCGCGGCAACATCGTCGAGAACCCGCACGTCGGCCTGCTGTTCGTGGACTTCTTCGACGACGGCGTGGGCCTGCACGTCAACGGGCGGGCCATCCTCGTGCCGGACGAGGTGATCCGGGCCGAACACCCCGACCTGCCCGTCGACGGGGCGCCCGGCCGCCGGCCCGAGCAGTGGGTGCTCACCGAGGTCGAGGAGGCGTACATCCACTGCGCGAAGTTCATCCCGCGCCTTCAGCGAACGGCGAACAGCAGTGGGGCGCCGCGGCCCAAGAAGTCCGACTACTTCGTGGGAGACACCGGATAGGAAACATCGCCGGTTATCGTTCTCTCGTGATCGAGCGGAGCGAAGGCACAATCGGGGCGGCTCTTCCCGAGCTGGGCGGGCGCGTGCTGGCGCTCGTCGGCGGGGCGGCCGCGACGCTCGCGCTGTGCCTGCCCTGGGCCAGTGAGGACGAGACGGTGACCGTCGGCGAATCCGGGAGCAGCCAGGCCCTCGTCCGCGGCGGCGACGAGTGGACCGGCTGGAATCTCGGCGGCGCGAGCACGCTCGACAGCCACCGTCCCGTCCCGCTCGTCGTCGCGGCGCTGCTGATCCTCCTGACACTCGGGCTGCTCGCCGTGTGCTGGCTCGGCTTCGAGTGGGCCGACCGGGCTGCGTCGGCATGGCTCCCCCGCGCCACCGCCGCTGCCGCGCTGGTCCTGCTGGTGGCGAGCCTGTTCGCGGTCAGCGGGATCGACGGCACGTTCGGCGCCGGCCACCTCGTCACCGTTGAGGAGGGTGTGCTGTTCTGGCGGGCGTCCGTCGGGTTGGTCCTCGTCGCGGCGACCAGGGTGGCGATACTCCAGGAGTACCGGCGCGCCACCGCCTGAGGGTAAGAGGCTGAGGGGACGGTCATGCGGCTGCGGATGGAGCTGTTCGTCGACGATCTGGACGCCAGCGTCGCGTTCTACGTCGACGTCCTCGGCTTCCGGGTCGAGCGGTGCGACCCGGGCTACGTCAGCATCCGCCGCGGAAGCGTGGTGCTCGGGCTGGGCCCCGTTGCGAAGCTCCCCGAACACGGGGCCGGCGCGGGTTTCACCCGCCAACGGCTGGCAGCGGACAAGGGTGCCGGCGTGGAGATCGTCCTGGAACTCGACGGCGTCGACGAGGTGACCGCGCTGTACGAGCACAGCCGCACGCGAGCCCGGATCGCCCACGGCCTCGAGCGGCGCCCGTGGGGCCTCGTCGACTTCCGGCTCACCGATCCGGACGGCTACTACCTGCGCGTGACCCACGGCGACGCGACCACCGGACAGGCGCCGGCCGGATAGGCGCCGGGGCGGTGAACTGGCCGCCCCCGCAGTGCTTCGACCCAGGTCACGCGCCCCGGCGACCCGATCCTGTCGGTTTGCGGCGTGATGAACGTGGATCCCGACCGAATCCGAACACTATGGTGGCTTACCGTAGGTGACGTCCTGGCACGAGCCGACTCGTCAGGAAGGTCTCAGGAAGGTCTGATGCCGAGTCCCGTCGACGACCTGCCCGATCCCGGGCCGGCGCGCACCCTCGACGACCTCGCCGACGGGCTGCGACGGCTCAAGGTTTGGGCGGGTGACCCGTCATACGAGAGCCTCAAGGACCGCGTCAACGCCGCGTGGGTCGAGGCCGGGCGGCCGGCGAGCGAGCTCGCGGGCAAGACCACCGTCGTCGACTGCTTCCGGCCCGGACGCCGACGCGTCAACGCTGACCTCGTCACGGCGCTGGTGGCGGCGCTTCACCCGGATCCGGGGTACGTGGCGCAGTGGCGGCAGGCGCTGCGCGTCGTCACCGGGGAGAGCCGCGCCGCGGCGCAGGTCCGCGTGCAGCAGTCGCTGCCGCCCGACCTACCCGGGTTCACCGGCCGGGTCGCCGAGCTGACCGCGCTGTGCGCGATGCTCGCGGGCAACTGCGCCAGCGACACCGTGGTGATCACCGGCATGGCGGGCGTCGGCAAGACCCGGCTCGCGATCCGCGCCGCGCACACCAGTTCCTTCGACCGCTACCTCTTCGTCAACATGCGCGGTTTCCACCCTGACCAGCCCCCGGCCGACCCGGCGGCGATCCTCGACGGCTTCCTGCGGCTGCTCGGGCAGCCCGGTCACCAGGTCCCGCACGACCTGGCGGCGCGCACCGCCGCGTACCGGGAGCGCCTGGCCGGCAGCCGGACCCTTGTGCTCCTCGACGACGCCGCCGACGAGGCGCCGGTGCGCCCCCTGCTGCCGGCCACGCCGGGCTGCCGGGCCCTGGTCACCAGCCGCCGCCGGCTGACCGCCCTGAAAAGGGCCGCCCACCTCATGGTCGACGTGTTCACCCCCGCGGAGGCCGGCCAGATGCTGGCGCTCGCCGCGCCGGACAGCACTGTCGGCACCGACCCGGATGCCGGCGCCCGCATCGCCCGCCGGTGCGGCCACCTGCCGCTCGCGCTGGGCCTCGTGGTCGGTCACATCAACGGCAAGCCGGGCTGGACGCTGACCGATCACGCCGACCGACTCGACGAGCGACACCGCCTGCAGCGCCTCGACACCGGCGTCGAACTGGCGCTGGACCTGTCCTACCGCAACCTGTCCGGCGACGCGCAGCGCCTGCTCCGGTTGCTGGCCCTGCATCCGGGCCAGGACATGGACGCCCACGCGGCCGCCGCGCTCGTCGGCGGCGGCCACGCGGCCGCCACGCTCGTCGGCGGCGGCCACGCGGCCGCCGCCCAGCCAACCAACGGCGGCCACGCGGCCGCCGCCCAGCCAACCAACGCCGACGTGCCGGCCGCCGCCGCGCTCCTGCACCACCTCGGCCGCAACCACCTGCTCCTGGCGGCCGGGCCGGACCGCTACGCCCTGCACGACCTGGTGCGCGCGTACGCGTCGGCGCGAGCCGGTGACGAGGACCCACCGGCCGAGCGCCGGGCCGCCCTGACCCGCCTGTTCGACTACTACCTGGCCACCGCCGCGGCCGCGATGGACGTGCTGGTACCGGTCGAGCGACATCTCCGTCCAAGGATCGCGGAACCGGCGACGGCGCGGCCGGCGTTCGCGGACGCCTGCGCCGCGCGGACCTGGCTCGACTCCGAACGCCCGACGCTGGTGGCGGTCGCGGTGCACGCCGGCGCCAACGGCTGGCCGGACCACACGACGCGGCTGTCGACCACCCTGTTCCGCTACCTCGCGGGCGGGCACCTGAACGACGCGTTCACCATTCACGGGGCGGCACGCCAGGTCGCCGAGCAGAGCGGCGACCGGATCGGGCTGGCCCGGGCGCTGAACAACCTCGCGATCGCGCACACCGCGGAGGGCCGGTTCGAGCTGGCCGCCGACCTCCTGCACCAGGCGCTCGTCGGGTACGAGCAGGTCAACGACCGGCCCGGGGTGGCTCGGGCGCTGGGCAACCTCGGCATGGTCGAGGAGCGGCTGGGCCGCAAGTCGGCGGTGGACCACCTGGAGCGCGCGCTGCCGCTGTTCCGCGACCTCGGCGACGTCGCGGGCGAGGCGCGCACCGAGCTGAACCTCGGCCTGATCGACGAACGGCTGGGCCGCCCCGAGGAAGCGGCCGATCGCTTCGAGCGGGCGCTCGGGCTGAGCCGGCGCATCGACGACCGTCCGGGGATCGCGAGCGCGCTGCGCGACCTCGGCGGCGTCGAGATCAAGCTGGACCGGCACGCGGCCGCCGGCGACCACCTGCGCCAGGCCCTCGCGGTGTTCCGCGAGCTCGGCAACGCCGACGCGGAGGCATGGACCCTGGACAGCCTGGGTTCCCTGCACACCAGCCTCGGCGACGAGGAGGAGGCGGTCGCGTGCCTGCGCCGGGCGCTGGCGATCCACCGCGAGATCGGCGACCGGCACGGCGAGGCGTGGGCGCTCAACGCCCTCGGCGAGGTGGCCTCGGGGCACGGCCGCCCGACCGACGCGCTGCGCCTGCACAGCGAGGCGGAGGCGATCGCCGTCGGCACGGGCGCGGACGAGTTGGCCCGGGCGCACGCCGGCCTCGCCCGCACGCACCGCGACCTCGGCGACCGCGACCAAGCCCGCGCGCACTACCGGCAGGCGCTGTCGCTGTACACCGAGCTCGGCATGCCCGCCGCGGAGGAGATCCGCGCGGCGCTGATGATGCTTGATGCCGCGGGCACGCAGTGACGGCGCGGTGCCGCGTCGTTCATGCGCTCTGAATCGTCTATGAAATCGGCGTTATGACGTCCTCCGACGCCGTTACGGCAGGAACTGCTGATCGATAACGGGCGTATCACGGTGCAGACACTGCCGCATCACGGATTGAGGGACGTCATGCACTTGAAGGTACGGGCGCCTCGGCTGTTCATCGCCGGCGGCGCCGTCGCGCTCATGATGGCGACGGGCATCGGCATCGCCGTCGCCGCCGACCGGTCCAACTCGCCGGCCGCCGCCCGCACGGTTTCGTGCCCGACCGTCGCCGACAAGCTCCCGCCGATCCCGGCCGCCGCGCAGGCCGAGGTGACGAGGAACCTGCAACTGCTGGACAAACAGATCGCCGAGGCCAACAACCGGCTCGCGACGACGGTCGGCCAGGGCGGGCCGAACTTCGTGCAGAACGCCATCCTCGGCCCGCTGGCCGACAAGCGCCGAGCGACGATCGACCGGATCTCGATCGCCATCGGCCGCCACGCCGCCCGTCCGACCGGGCTGGACTCGTTGGCCACGTGCGCGTTGTCGGGTCAGGACGTGGTGCAGCCGCCTCCCGTTGGCCAGCCGCCGGCCGCGGGTGGCCAGCCGCCGGCCGCGGGTGGCCAGCCGCCGGCCGCCGATCCCGGTGCCCGCACGGTGTCGTGCCCGACGGTCGCCGACAAGCTCCCGCCGA
>Ga0111539_10008269_pt1 | contig 13242 bp, 9 predicted proteins | sample RhiMethybrSRZTD1_FD_79667 | JGI IMG/M metagenome (GOLD analysis project Ga0111539, IMG submission 79667) | Populus rhizosphere microbial communities from Tennessee, USA - Rhizosphere MetaG P. TD hybrid SRZTD1 (version 2) (version 2) | ecosystem: Host-associated > Plants > Roots > Rhizosphere >...
CAACTCGGTATCAGCGATGATTACGCGAACTATGCCGAGGGGTATGCTTAATTCTTCCGCGACAATTTGTCCGAGGCTCGTGCCGGTGCCGCCGCCGACGTCGGTGGCGCCGATAAACAGTTCAACCTGGCCATCGGCGTCGGTGCGCACTCGCGCATTGGACGACGACGCCGAAGTGGTCGGCGACTTGTGCAGCAGCGCGACGCCGAATCCATGATGCGCCGGCGCGCGTTTCTTCCAGCGCTTGAGCTCAGCACCGACCTTCAGCAGACACTCGCGCAGGGCGATATGGTTGGCGCGATCGCCGGCCGGAGTTACGTCGCCGGTATCGAGACAATTTTTTAACCGAAGCGCGACCGGATCGATACCGAGTTTTTGCGCGATGATATCCATCTGCGATTCGCCGGCCCATACCGCTTCCGGTATGCCTAGGCCGCGAAAAGGGCAGCCGCGCAGTTTGTTGGTATAGACTAAAGTCGAGCTGACGCGAATATTGGGAATTTTGTACGGCCCGACGCCGTCTTTGAGGGCGCGGTTGCTGCCGGCCAGCCCCTCGGCGTAGGCACCGGTGTCCCAGGTAAATTCCATAGCGCGCGCCGTGATCGTGCCGTCCTTTTTGACCCCGGTCTTGACACGCACCGTTGCCGGCACGGAACCGGCAGCGGCGGAGAATTCCTCGGCACGGCTATTGTCGAGGCGCACCGGTTTGCCGGTCTTGAGCGCGAGCGCCGCGGCATAGGGTTCCAAGCGCATCGCGTTCTTGCCGCCGAAACCGGCGCCGACTTTGCTGCCGATGACGCGAATCTTATCTTCCGGTAGATCGAACAGGTCCGCCAAGCCGGAGCGCACCAGAAAAACTTTCTGCGTGCTGGTCCAGACGGTCAGACGATCGCCGTTCCACTCAGCAACCACGGCGTGTGGCTCGAGCGAGCAGTGCTGCACTTGCTGCGAGCGAAAGGTGTCGTCGAAGATCTCGTCAGCATCAGCGAAGCCTTTATCGATATCGCCTTTCGCGAAGGATGTTTGATGGGCAATGTTGGTGCCGAATACCGGATGCCAGTCGCGCGCCAGCACGGTATTGAGCCGATAGGAGCTTAACTGTTCGTGAACCAAAGGTGCGTTCTCGCTCAGCGCCTCAGCCAAAGTGAGCGCGGCGGGCAGCTCTGCATAATCGCATTCGATGAGATCGAGCGCCTGCTCCGCGGTCGTTTCGTCGACGGCCGCAACCGCGGCGATCACGTCACCGACGTAGCGCACCTTGTCGGCGGCGAGAAGCTGTTCGTCCTGGACGCCGAAACCGAAGCGCTTCGCCGGCACATCGTCGGCGGTGAGAACCGCGGCGACGCCATTCAGCGCTCGCGCGCGGCTCACATCGAGGCGACGAATCTTCGCGTGGGGTAGGTCGCTGCGAAATAACTTGATGTGGAGCATTTCCGGCAAGGCGACATCCACGGTGTAGATGGCGCGGCCGGTGACACTGTCGGGACCATCGAGCCGCGGCAGCGGCTTGCCGACGACCTTGAAATTTTTCACGACACCGGTTGCGTTTTCGGCGGCGCGTACAATTGCAGCAAATTGCCATCGGGATCGAAGAAGTAAAAACCTCTTCCGGTGGGACGCTCGACGGTCGGGATGTCATAAACTTTTACGCCCCAATCTTTCATCTTCTCTGCCGCGAGCTCGAAATCTTCCGGCGAGACCATGAAAGCTTGATGGGTTGCGCCGTCCTCTTTTACGGCGTCTTTTTCGAGCGCCTGTGGCCGCTGGAAAAGCACCACCATGGAATCGCCCGAGCGAAGATCGGCGCGATTGAGGTGATCGCCCATATCATCGCGGTTGAGCTTGGCAATCGTCATGCCGAGAATCTCGGTGTAAAATTTTACGGCGCGCTCCACATCATTGACCGGAATACCGAGATGGTAAACGCCTTTTGTCGTGATCATAAACCCTCCTTGCGGGTAGGTTTCAGCTATCGCTCATAAGATGTCTTCATTCGAATATCATCGGATGATTCCAGCCGTCAACCACGGACTCGACTGTCTTTTCTTTGTCGATAGCCGTGGGGAAATGTTTGCTTCGCTATCGGCAAATTGTTAAGAGAGCATCACGCGGACCCTCGTAAAGCTAGTGTCAGGTGGGAGGCCGGTATGTTCCATAGATCTGTCGAATTCATTGCGGCATTATTTGTCGTCACGCTAGCTTTGCAGCCGCCCATCTTTGCGGCCGAAACCAGACGCCCGGCGGAATGGGACAAAACTCTCGAAGAGGCCAAGAAGGAAGGCAAGATTGTCCTTGCGATTCCTCCGGCCACAGAGCTACGCACCGCTCTAGAGCCGCTTTTAAAGCAAAAGTTCGGCCTGGAAGCCGAGTTGGTCTCTGCACCCGGTCCAAAAAACGCAAGCCGGATCGCTGCGGAAAAAAAGGCCGGCGTAAGTTACTTTGACGCGATTATTTGCGGCACCGGCACTGCGGCGGGATTGACGCACGACGGCATGCTCGAACCGATGGAGTCTTTTTGGATTCTTACCGAAGTGAAAGATCCGAAGCAGTGGTGGGGCGGCCATATTTGGGAAGACAACGTGAGCACGAGCAAGTTTCTGTATTCGTTTCTTGCCGACGTGAGCACGCATAGCACCTGGTATAACACCAGTCTGGCGAAGCCGCAGGAGCTGCGTTCCTTCGAGGATTACTTAAATCCGAAATGGAAAGGACGGATCGGCTTCAGCGATCCGCGCGTGCCGAGCTCCGGCCAGTCGATCTGGTCATTCATGTGGGAGCTGCGCGGCGAGGAGTTTCTCAAGAAATTGGTTCAGCAGGATTTATTCTTGACCCGCGATCTGCGCCAACTCGCCGACGCCTTGGCGAAAGGCAAAGTGGCTTTGGCGTTTGGCCTAGGTCGAAGTCAAACCGAACCGTTTATCAAGGCGGGACTGCCGATCAAACCGGCGCCCGTGACGAAAGAGGGACTGCCTGCAAGCAACAGCTTCGGCGTTCTCGGCATCATCAAAGATCCACCCCACCCCAACGCCACCAAGGTTTTTATCAACTGGTTTCTGAGTCGTGAGGGTCAAGACTGGTACAGCAAAATCATGCAGAACGGCACGCGGCGACTCGATGTTGACACGAAATGGTTGAAAGACTTGGGCATCTCGGCGGCAAAGGACGCGCTCACCGTGCAGGAATACAACCGAGTGCGAAACCATCTCGAAGATAAATACACCAACGTGAGAATTCCCGCCGGGAAATTTGCCGAGACGATACTGCATTAAGCGTCGGATGGGTCCTTCACGCGCGCTGGGGGACGGTGAAAAGCCGATATGATCAAGAATTTCCTGGCGGACGAGCTTCGAGGCCCAGGATATTGAGCGGAGGTGCTGCAATGAAATTCACCCGGATTCTTCTGAGCGGGTTTGTTTATTTGCTGACGGCGTCCGCTTCCATTGCGGATTGCCATGCAGCCACCGTCGATGAGATCGCCCTATACAACAAACCCGATCGGCAAAAGATGCTTGTCGAAAGCGCAAAAAAAGAAGGCAAGGTGTCATGGTATACCTCGCTCATCGTCGATCAGGTCGTGCGACCGATCAAAGAGGCGTTTGAAAAGGAATATCCGTTTCTCCAGGTGGAATATTTCCGCGGCAACTCCGAGCGGCTGGTGCAGAAAATGTTCGCGGAGTATCAGGCAAAGCGCTACGAAGTCGACATGGTCGATGGCACGGTCACCGCGCCGATGGTCAAAAAAGGCGGTTACTTGCAGCGCTTTTACTCGCCTCATCTCGCGGAATATCCGCCCGAATTGAAAGACCCGCAAGGATACTGGGCCGTGAGCAACGTTTATTATTTTTCCTTGGGCTATAACACCCGCATGGTCAAGCCCAACGAAGTGCCAAAAACCTATGAGGATCTTCTCAACCCGCGCTGGAAGGGGCAGATGATGTGGTCAACCAGCCGAGGTTCGGGCGCGCCGATGCTTATCGGCAATATCCTGCAAACCATGGGGCAGGAAAAAGGCAAGGCGTATTTGCAGAGATTGAAAACGCAGAACGTTGCCAAGACCACGGCGAGCAACCGCCAGCTATTGGACCTGGTCATCGCCGGCGAGTATCCGCTGGCGCTGCATATCTTCAATCATCATGCCCATATCAGCAAAACTGCCGGTGCGCCGGTGGACTGGTATGCGCTGGAGCCGGCGTCGGCGACGATCAACACGATTTCGCCGGTGACACGATCGCCGCATCCGCATGCGACGATGCTGTTGATCGATTTCATCTTGTCCGAGAAGGGCCAAAAGGTTTTTCAGGCGGTCAACTATCTGCCGGCGCAGCCGAAAATTCCGGCGAAGCAGGCAGACCTCAAGCCGGGCGGCGGGCGATTCAACAAAGCGCTCTATTTCACGCCCGATTCGCAATTAAATGAGGGTAACGCGTGGGTCGAGTACTTCGAAAATAATTTCTTGCGTTGAGCTCCAAGCGTAATTTGCTTTCCAAGCCTTTTACTTGACAAGCCAAGGGATCTCAGAATAGCGTCGGTCAGCAGAAGATATGGGTAATCAAGGGAGAATTGTGCTGGCAAATCCGAACTGCCGACGTGTTGCTGTGAGCGTTATTTTTTTCCTGCTCTGCGCTTGGTGCGGGTTTGTCCCGTCGCTGGGCGCGGCGAGCGTCGAAGACATCGCCTTGATGAATCGCCCCGATCGGCAAAAGATCCTGCTCGAGGGCGCCAAAAAAGAAGGCAAAGTCTCGTGGTACACCACGCTGATCGTCGATCAGGTCGTGCGCCCGGTGAAAGACGCTTTCGAGAAAGAGTACCCATTCCTGCAGGTAGAATTCTTCCGCGGCAATGCCGAGCGATTGGTGCAGAAGATGCTCGCCGAATATCAGGCCAAAAGGTACGACGTCGATATCATCGACGGCACAGTGTCGCCGACCATGGTGCGGCGCGCCGGTTATCTACAAAGATATTACTCGCCGATGCTCGCGGAATATCCCGCCGAGCTCAAAGATGCCCAGGGTTTCTGGGGTACAACAAACCTGTACTTTTTCGCGACCGGCTATAACACCCGGATGGTCAAGCCCAACGAAGTCCCGAAAACCTACGAGGACCTTGCCAACCCGCGTTGGAAGGGACAGATGATGTGGTCGACGAGCCGCGGCTCGGGCGCGCCGATTTTTATCGGCACAATTCTCAACGCGATGGGGATGGAAGCCGGCAAAGCCTACTTGCAAAAGCTCAAGGCGCAAAATATCGCCAAAACCACCGCGAGCAATCGGCAAGTCTTGGACCTGACGATCGCGGGCGAATATCCGCTGGCGCTGCAGATTTTCAATCATCACGCTTACATCAGTAAAAGCGCGGGCGCGCCGGTCGACTGGCAGCCGCATGAGCCGGTGACCGCGACGATTCAGACGATCGCGCTGGCAAAAAGCGCGGCCCATCCGCATGCGGCGATGCTGTTCCTCGATTTCGCGATGTCGGAAAAGGGCCAGAAGGTTTTTCAACAGTCGAACTACTTGCCATCGCATCCGAAAGTGCCCGCCAAGCAGGTGGATCTAAAACCCGGCGGCGGCCGGTTCAAGCGAGCTCACTACATCAATCCGGATGCGCAGTACGATAAAGGCAACGAGTGGGTCGATTACTTTAATAACGTCTTTGTGAAATAGCGACGGCAAGGCGCCGTGGCGAAGCAAACGTCTGTGGCTTACGAATACTCACTGAAATCTGTGACCGGCAGCGCGGCGCGCCGGGTTTTTCGTCTCGGCGCGGCGCGCCATTTCGACGCTGCCACCGTCGTAATGATCGCAGTTTCGCTGGTGACGGCTTACCTGGTTTTGCCGCCGCTCTATTCGGTCGTGCAAACCAGTCTGTTTACGACTAAGCTCACCGGCGAGATCGATCAGTTTACCTTTCGTTACTACGAAAATCTCATAAGCGAGCTGCGGGTTGTCGGACCGTTTCTAAATACTCTGTATTTTTCCGTCGGCAGCGCACTGCTGGCCACGCTGCTCGGCGGCGCAGTCGCGTGGATCGTGACCCGCACGGACGCGCCGCTGCGCGCTTTGGGCTATTTCACCGCTTTTGCGTCCTTCGGCACACCGTTCATTTTGTACACTATCGGTTGGCTCTTGCTGCTGGGCAAAGCAGGGCCGGTCAATACCTGGCTGAAAGTGTTGCTCGATCAACCGGGACCGGTCGTCAACGTTTATTCACTGTTCGGCATGATCTTTATCGAGTCCCTGCTCTGGTCGCCGTTTGTGTTCTTGATGCTGGCGGCGGCTTTCCGCTCGATGGACCCGTCTCTGGAAGAGGCGTCGGCGGCTTGCGGCGCGCGGGTCTGGCAAACCATGCGGCGCGTGTCGCTGCGCTTGATGCTGCCGGCGTTTTTTTCGGTCATGCTTTTGATTTTCATCCGGTCTTTCGAATCCTTCGAGATTCCCGCCTTGGTCGGTCTACCCGGCGATATTCGCGTGCTGACGACTTCGATCTATCTCGACGCGCAAAAACTGCCGCCGCAATATGGCAGTGCCGGCGCCTTCTCGGTGCTGCTCATGTTCGTGGTGGCGGCGACTCTGTATCTTTATTTTCGTGTGACCCGCGAGGGCGAACGGTTCCACACGATAACCGGTAAGGGCTACCGTCCGGCGGTTATTCATCTCGGCCGCTGGCGATATCTCGCGGGTTGCGGCCTGTTTTTTTATTTTCTGATATTGCTGGTGCTGCCTTTTTTGATCATTCTCTGGGCTTCGCTCTTACCCTTCTATATGCAGCCGTCGTTCGAAGCGATCGCCAGATTTACCTGGAAAAATTACCTTACGGCGCTTAACTTTCCGAAGATCACCGACTCGATCAAGAACAGCATTTATCTCGGCCTCGGCAGCGCCAGCGCGGTGATGGCGCTCACCTTATTTGCCTCTTGGCTTCTGGTGCGCACCAAAATGCGCGGCCGATGGCTGCTCGACTTGCTCACGACCATGCCGCTGCTTTTCCCGGGTATCGTCATGGGCTTGGCAATTCTGCGGTTTTATTTGTTTGTGCCGATCCCCGTCTACGGCACCTTGTGGATTCTGCTGATCGCCTTTGTCACGCGCTACATTCCTTACGGCATTCGCTACACCCATTCGGGCTTGTTACAGTTGCACAAGGAGCTCGAAGAAGCGTCTTACGTGGCCGGCGCTTCATGGTTGCATTCGATGCGCCGCATCGTTCTGCCCCTGATCACGCCTTCATTTCTCGGCGGTTGGATCTTTATTTTTCTGCTTTCCGCCAAGGAGCTCTCGATGTCGGTTTTGCTCGTGAGCCCGCAGACGCCGGTGGTTTCCGTCGCGATCTTTGAGCTTTGGGAAAACGCCCAGGTGGGCGAGCTGGCCGCGTTCGGCGTCATTTGGTCGGTGATCTTGGTTTCGATCGCGGTGATTTATTATGTCATCGCGCGACGCTATGGCGTGCAGCAAAGCTGACGTTTTTGCATTGTTGTAACTTTGCATTTAAGAGTAAGAGAAAGAACCATGCTCACACGCGAAGAAAACGAATTTCTAACTCAAGTCAGCCGCGGCACACCGTGCGGCGAACTGCTGCGCCGTTATTGGCACCCGGTGGCGGCGGCGGGGGAATTCACGGAAGAAAAACCCATTCGCCCTGTGAAAATTCTCGGCGAGGAATTGGTTGTCTATCGCGACAAGAAAGGCAACTACGGTTTAGTCGGCGAGCATTGTCCGCATCGCTCGGCTTCACTTGCCTACGGCCGCGTCGATGACGAGGGAATTCGTTGCCCGTACCACGGTTGGAAGTTCGATTGCACGGGCAAATGTCTCGAACAACCGGCGGAGCCGGCGGACAGCACGTTCAAAGACCGCATCAAACATGTTGCCTATCCGGTCGAGTACCTCGGCGGGCTGATTTACGCGTATCTGGGTCCGGCGCCGGTGCCGCTCTTGCCGCGCTGGGATGTGTTGGTGTGGGAGCATGGCAAACGTTGGATCGTCAAGGAGTCGATCATCGATTGCAACTGGCTGCAGCCGATGGAAAACTCCGTCGACCCGTCGCATCTGTATTGGCTGCACGGCGACACCGCGCATCTCGCGCCGCGCGTAAAAAAATACGCGGAGAAGCACGAATTCATTCGCTTCGAATACGGCATCAAAAAACGGCGCACGACTCTGCCGCTGTCGACCGGCGCGGAGCCCGCTGTCGATGAACATCCATTGCTGTTTCCCTCGGTGCTGCGCCATGTGGCGCCCTATGATGAAGGCAATGGACAGCGTCACAATCTGCAGATCCGCGTGCCGGTGGACGACTTTCACACGCAGGTTTTTCGCGTAAATTTCGTTCCGTCAGAGACCGAACGCTCGTCCGCCGACGCGCCGGTGCCGTTTCGTTTCACGCCGCTCAAGACCGGACCGCGAGAGTACAAGATGAACATGGTGTCGGCGCAGGACTCGATGGCGTGGGAGACTCAAGGTCTTCTCGCCAACCGCGCTCGAGAGCACCTTGGCGTCGGCGACGAAGGGGTCATCGAGCTCAGAAAACTTCTCCGCGAGCAAATCGAGCGCGTCCAACAAGGGCTAGAACCTCTTGGGATTATCCGCGATCCCGAGAGAAATCAGCTGATCGATCTCGGTGTGATCAACGAGCGCATCGGCCTCTTCGCCGCCTCGGACGCAAGAGCGCTGCAAAGCCGCGCCGCGCGCTAAATTCTCGACGGTCCGCTTTCGGTTCTCCGTTCCGACCATTCAGATCACTAAATTTTCCCCTGGAAGGGTTTGCGGTCCAGTATTTACGCCGCCACCCGGTCGATCGTCGATTCTCTGATCATTAACGTCTAAAATTTTCATACCTACATAAGTTGTTGATTTTTCTTGGTTTTTTCGCGTAAGGCTCTTGCCTAAAGAGTTCCAATTCGATTATCATCCAGCAGCGATGAAAGTTTTTCGCAATGTCAGGATGATCGATGCGCGGCTTAAAACTATGGGCGATGCTTTAGCTAGAGCGGGGAAAAGGTAACGATCGACATCAAGGACGGAGGATCTGGTTATGCTCACTAGAGAAGAAAATGAGAAGATCACGCGCGTAGGACCGGGGACCCCCGCCGGTGAACTGTTACGGCGCTATTGGTTTCCCGTCGGCGTCGCGAGCGAGCTTACCGCTGAAAGCCCCACGCAAATCGTACGGATTCTCGGCGAGACCCTGGTGCTGTTTCGCGACAAGAAAGGCAACGTCGGTCTGTTAAACGATCGCTGCGCGCACCGCGGCGCGTCACTTTGTTATGGTCGGGTCGAGGAACGGGGCATCGCTTGCCCTTACCATGGCTGGCTTTACGACACCAAGGGAAACTGTCTGGAGACGCCCGCTGAACCCGCCGAAAGTAAGTTTCATCTGACCGTAAAACAAAAATCCTATCCGGTGCAAAAATTAGTCGGTCTTTACTGGGGTTATCTGGGGCCACAACCGCTGCCGCTGATCCCCAACTTCGATGTTTGGTTCCGAAAGGATGGTCACCGAAAAATCTTCATTCAACCGCAACTCGACTGCAATTGGTTTCAAGCGATGGAGAATTCCATGGACCCGGCGCATCTGCAGATTCTCCATCAGGATACGGCCAATCGCGGCCGGCCGATTAAAGACAGCACGCGCGGACTCACGGATGACGTTCAAGAATTCGACTTTTACGAGGTCTCTTATGGACTCATGAAACGCCGGACGTACAAAAACGGCATAATCGACGAGCATCCAGTGATCTTCCCGAATATATTGCGTCAGGGAAACGTCGGCCAAATTCGCGTGCCGATGGACGATACACACACAAAAGTTTACTTCGTGCGCTTTTTCCCATCTCAAAACGGCGAGATCGTCGAGAACGACGAACCGCCGGTGGAGTACATCAAGCCTTACAAGAACCCGCCCGACGCGCTCCATCCCTACACGAAGTTCCGCATGGACATGGTGCAGGCCCAAGATCATATGGCCTGGGAAACCCAGGGGCCAATCGCGGACCGCACGAACGAGCGGCTGACCAGCTCGGATCGTGGCGTCATTCTGCTACGCGGAGTGATGTTCCGTGAATTGAAAAAGGTGCAGCAGGGTCAAGATCCCATGGGCATCGTGCGTGATCCGGCGAATAATCCATTTATCGACACCCACTTGCTGGAGTCTATTGCACAAATCGGCGACGATCGCGCGCCGCGCGCCGTCAATCAGTAACGCTCCAACCGAGCTCCTCGATCACCCTCCGAGGGGCTCGGTTGTTTTTGCTTCGAGTCCAGAGTCTGCTACTTGGGTTTTCTCAACGAACGCCGAATTCAATCGCCATTATCCGCCCGGTTTTCCGCGCGCCCGACCAAACTCTTAGCTTGCCTTGGCATTGGACCGAGGCTATGATCCAGTCGCTTCAGTGACGATCGAATTCAAGAACAGCGGAGAATAGTTTTTATGGCTGATCTAACAAAGTTGCGCGAGCTGGTTGCCCAGTCCTGCCGCGTCCTCGGCAAACTTAACCTTACAAAAGAGCCCAGCGGCCACGTCAGCGCGCGCGTGCCGGGCGAGGACAAAGTTTTCATCAAAGCGCGCGGGCCCGAGGAGTCGGGTCTGCGGTTTGTCAGCGCGCGCGATATCATCACCGTCGATTTCAACGGCAAGAAACTGGCGGGCGACGACGGCCTGGATGTGCCGCAGGAAGTTTTCATTCACACTTGGCTCTACAAAACGCGGCCCGATGTCGAATGCGTCGTGCACGTGCACCCGTTGACCGTGGTGCTGTTCACGATTTGCGGCAAGCCTTTGCAACCTCTATTCGGCGCGTACGATCCGTCCGGACTGCGGCTGTTGGTCGAGGGCCTGGCGACTTACCCGCGCAGTATCACCGTGTCGAATGAAAAGCTGGGCGAGGAATTCGCTCACGCGATGGGGAATAAACAAGCATGCCTCATGCGCGGCCATGGCATCACCAGCGCGGGGCCGAACGTCGAAGACGCGACGCTGACGGCCATCAAACTCAACGACGCAGCGGTGATCAACTACCAAGCTTCATTGCTTGGCACGCCGCAACCGATTTCGCAGGAAGACATTGAAATTCTCGTCGGCAAGTCGCGCGGCGGCAACCAAGCAGTCCACGCCAATTCCAACTGGCGCTATTACTGTAAGCTGCTCGATGAAGAATAGTTCCTAAACGCGTTCGCGTCGTTCAAGACGTTCCAATCGTTCCAGACGTTCGAGCAATGCTCGGTCCATCCGAGGGATAACCGTTGGTTTGTTTGCCATGGCGCAACCCGTTCTCGAATTTCGCGAAGTCGTGAAACGGTTTGGTGCCGTTAGTGCCGTCGATGGCGTGAATTTTTCGGTTCAGCGCGGCGAGATCTTTACTTTGCTGGGTCCGTCCGGCTGCGGCAAAACAACCACGTTGCGCTTGGTGGCGGGATTGGAAGAACCGGACGACGGCGAGATTCATCTCGACGGCAAAATCGTCGCGGCGCCGCAACGGGGAGTATTCTTACCGCCTGAAAAGCGCCAACTTGGAATGGTCTTTCAGTCCTATGCCATCTGGCCGCACCTCACGGTATTCGAAAACGTCGCATTTCCGCTACGAGTGCGCCGAGAGTCCGCCGACGTAATCCGACTACGGGTCAATCATGCGCTGGAGAGCGTCGGCCTAGGCGGTTTTGCTGATCGCGGCGCAACCCAGCTTTCCGGCGGCCAACAGCAGCGTGTCGCGCTGGCACGGGCGCTGGTGTACGAGCCCGCCGTATTATTGCTCGATGAACCGCTGTCGAATCTCGACGCCAAACTGCGCGAGCAGATGCGTTTCGAGCTGCGCGCGCTACAGAGGAAGCTGACGCTGACGATTCTTTACGTGACCCATGACCAGACCGAAGCGATGACGCTGTCGGATCGCATCGCGGTGGTCAATCGCGGCCGTTTTGAACAAGTGGGGTCACCGGAAGAGATTTACGAAAAACCGGCGACCCCGTTTGCGGGCGAGTTTCTCGGCCGGACGGTCACGCTCGACGGAGCGCTTAGGAAATCAGGCGGCGCCCCGTCGATAGAATTGCCTGGCGGTGGGCGTATTGTGCTTGGCGGGCATTTAACCGATTCGTTGCACGACGGCGCGGCAGTGCGGCTCATCGCGCGGCCGGAGGATATCGAAATTCTTCCGCCGGCGGAACTTGCATCGAATCAGATTGACGCGACCGTCGAGCAAGTGGATTATCTCGGCGACCGCTTCGAGTACTATGTGCGGGGGGCGGGCGCAGTTTTCGTTCTGTCCTCTCCCAAGCGAGACCGCTACCCAGTCGGCGCCAAAGTCCGAGTGAGCTTCGATCCGAACGCCGTGACGATTCATCCGCGCTGAGGATTTGATGAGCATCCCGGCTTCGACCATCGACCTGCCGCGTCCGAGATTTCGCCTGCGCCCGATTCGTGTGGCGGAATGCTCAATGCTCTTGCTTTTCACTGTGCTGACGGGGCTGCCGTTGCTGTTTCTACTTACCGGCAGCTTCAATTTGGCGCAGCCCGGGCGAGCGGCCATGTATGGTTTTGATAATTGGCTCCGCGCGTTTAGCGATCCGACGACGGTCAGCGCGCTTTGGATGAGTTTCCTTCTTTCCGTGGCGCGTCTGGTTCCCGCGATCATCATCGGCGTCATGTTCGCGTGGTTGATCGCGCGCACCGACATGCCGGGTGGCAACGCCATCGAGTTTTTTTGCTGGGTTGCCTATTTTATTCCGGATTTCCCGCTCACGCTTGCGTGGATTTTACTTCTCGATCCCAATTACGGCTTCCTCAACTCGCTGGCGCGCCATCTGCCGTTCGTCGACGGTCCGCTATTCAATCCGTACAGCTTCTGGGGCATCGTCTGGGTGCACACCTCGGCGGGCGGTATCTGGTTTAAAGTGATTCTTTTAACGCCGGTCTTTCGCCGCCTCGGCGCGGCTTTGGAAGAAGCGGCGCGAGTCGCCGGCGCCGGCACGGCGACGATGCTTTGGCGGGTAACGATTCCATTATTATCGCCGATGATTTTGGCGGTCTCGGTGTTGAGTTTCATTCGCGGTCTGCAATCGTTCAACACCGAGCTTCTACTCGGCACCCCCGCGGGGATCTACGTTTACTCGACGCGGATCTATGATTACATCCACCGCGAACCCTCTTCGTACGGCGAAGCGACGGCGCTTGGTTCCGTTTTTATCCTCACTCTCGGCGCGCTGCTGTTTCTCTACTGGCGCTTTCTTCGCGGCAAGCGGCAATTTACCGTGGTCA
>Ga0111539_10008270_pt1 | contig 13242 bp, 7 predicted proteins | sample RhiMethybrSRZTD1_FD_79667 | JGI IMG/M metagenome (GOLD analysis project Ga0111539, IMG submission 79667) | Populus rhizosphere microbial communities from Tennessee, USA - Rhizosphere MetaG P. TD hybrid SRZTD1 (version 2) (version 2) | ecosystem: Host-associated > Plants > Roots > Rhizosphere >...
ACGACGGCCACGAGGGTGAAGCCGGGACTTCGAGAGAATCCTCGTATCGCGTAGCGGACGTCCTGACGCAGATCGTCGAGCCACGGCAGGCCTCGCCGATCGCGATAGCGCTCCTTCATCGGTTCGATGCCGCCGAAGGCGCGTCGCGCCGCGAGGCGCGCGTCAGCCGGCGACATCCCTTGCCGTTCGTAGTCGGCCGCCAGCAGTTCGACATGCGCACGGATCTCTTCGTCGAGCTCGCGATCGGCTCGAGCGCGGCGAAACACGGTCACGAGACGTTTGAGCCGCGCACCCATCATTCGCTCCTGAGCGCCTCGACCGGATCGACACGGCTCGCCCTGAACGCCGGTACGCTCGAGGCCACGAGGACCGTGAGCACGAGCACAGCACAGGCGGTGATCACCGTCGCGGGGTCCTGCGGCGCAACGCCATAGAGGAACGCCCGCAGCCACTGGCCCGCGCCGAGCGCCATCGGAATGCCGATCACGGCTGACGCGCCGGCCAGCGCGATCGCCTCTCTGAGGAACTGATGGACGACGGTCGACCGTTGTGCCCCGAGCGCCAGGCGGACGCCAATCTCGCGCCGGCGACGCGACACGCTATACGCGAGCGTGCCGTGCAGACCGATCGCTGCCAGCACGAGCGCGAAGACGCCGAAGCCGAGGGACAGATTGAGGAGCAGTCGCTCCCGGCCAGCGGTGCGGCCAACCTGCTCTAGGAGTGTCGTCCGCTGCCGGACCATCAGATACGGAGAGACGGCTCGCAGCGCATCTTCGGCTCGTCGCGTCACGACTGCCTCAGCACCTGGCGTGACGCGCAGGTTGACGGAGTTGATGCGATACGGCCTCTGCTGGAGCGGAGCCCAGAACATGGAACCGGTCTTGGTCTCGCGCAGATTGTTGTAGCGCGAGTCGGCGACAACGCCGACGACCGTGACGGGCGGTGAAGGCGGGCCCGGAGTCCCAAGCGTGAGCTGCGCGCCGATCGGATCACGACCGCCGAGCCGCTCGCGCACGAACGTCTCGTTGACGACCGCCACTGGTGGCGCGTGGTAGCCGTCCGACAGCGTGAAGTCGCGGCCCCGCACTACCTGCATCCCGACGGTCTCGAAGTAGCGAGCCGACACGAAATTCAGATGCGCCTCGCGGCGATCCTCCGGGCGAAGCGGGTCGATCACCGTCGTCCACAGATCGTTGGCCGAGAAGAGTCCGTACCACGCCACGCTGGCCGATCGCGCGTCAGGGATCGCATTGAGTCGGTCCTCCAACTGCTGATAGGTGGCCGCGCGCTTCCTTTTGGTTTCGTCGTCGTCGGGCACATTGATGCTGGCGGACCCACCTGGTGCCTCATCGGCAATCTCGAGGGCGACGACGTGTTCACGCTCGAAGCCAAGAGCAATGCCCGACAGGCCGATGGATGTCCGAAGCAACAGTCCAGCGGCCGTCACGAGCAGCAGCGAGATCGCGAACTGCACGACGAGCAAGCCGCGCATGATGCGCCGGCCGGCGGCATCGCTCCGGGACCGGTCGCCGATCACGAGAGACCGCGACGCGCGAAGGCCGTTGGCCCGTACCGCCGGAATCAGACCGATGACGAGCGCGGTCAACATGGTCGCGCCGCTGGCGATCAGCAAGACGCGGTGATCGAGCGACACGTCAAGCACGACACCGTTCGACTGATATGAGATGACCGACGCCAGCGCCGGTGTGGCTGCCATCGACAGCAGGACTCCCAGCACCCCACCTGCCAGCGCGATGACGCTTCCTTCGGTCACGAGCTGGGCGGCCAGTCGTCCTCGGCTCGCGCCCAGGGCCATACGTGTGGCGAGCTCAGGGCCTCGGGCAACACCACGCGCCAGCAGCAGGTTCGCAACGTTGATCGCTGCGACGAGCAGGGCCAGAGCCACAGCCCCCAACACCATCCACAGCGGCTCACCGAACTGGCGTCGCAGCCCCCCAAGCCCGCTCGCACCGTCTACCACGCCCATGCTCAACTCGGACGCCTTGGGTGGCTGCCGCGCCAGAGGTGGCAGCGGCGGCTCCAGCGCCTGAATGTCGCGATACAAGGCCGTCAGTTCGCGTTCGGCCTGCTCGCGGGTCACGTCCGATTTCAAGCGACCCATCACGCCCGAGTAAAACGCCAGCGTCTGGTGCTCCAGCAAACGTTGTTCGGTCAGCGGCCGCAACGGAAACCAGACGTCAGGCACTCGGCCCGCGCTGTGCCCGACAAACCGTGGCGCCGCGACGCCGACAATCGCGCAGTCGCGCTCACGCAGGCGAAGAGTGCTGCCGATCGCATCCTGACGGCGGTCGTACTGACGGCTCCAGAAGGCGTCGCTGATCACGGCGGCGCACGGACCACTCTCCTCGGCACTGCCTTCGTCATCGGCCGCGGCGAGCAGGCGGCCCGCCGCGGCCGCGACACCCAGGACGTCGAAATAGGAACCGGAGACGAGGCTTGCGGCGACGTAGGACGATGATCCCGACGGGAACTCGACACGCTGAAACGGACGTTCGGAAATGGCGAACATGCCGCTGAGACTGCGCTGGCGATCACGCAGCGCCTCGAACTCCGGGTTGAACAGCAGGTAGCGTTCGGCGTTGCGGCGCGGCTCGAGCACGACGAGTTGGTCGACAGCGGCGGCCCCGAGTGGACGCAGCATCGCGGCGTTCATGACGTTGAACACCGCGGTGGTGGCGCCGATGCCGAGCGCGAGCGACAGGATGGCGACCAGGGCGAAGCCGCGGTCGCGTACGAGCGTGCGCATCGTGTAGCGCACGTCGCGAGCCATCGTCTCCAGTAGCGGCACGCCACGACGGTCGCGATAGCTCTCCTTCATCTGCTCGACTCCCCCGAATGCACGTCGGGCCGCAAGACGCGCGTCGGCAGGTGACATCCCGTCCCGCTCGTACTGGTCGGCCAGCAGCTCGATGTGCGCTCGAATCTCGTCGTCGAGATCGCGATCGAGTCGCTGGCCGGCGAAGAGCGCTCGCAGTCGTTTCAGCAGGGTTCGCATCGCTGTATCACCGGCGAGTCTGACGCCTCGCCTCTACTCCGCCCTCAGGGCGACCATCGGATCGACGGCAGACGCTCTCCTGGCCGGCAGCGACGCGGCGATCGCGCCGACGACGACCAAGGCGAGGGAGGCGCCTGCGAGCGTGAGTCCATCATCCGGCGTCAGGCCGTAGAGCAGCTCCGATAGCCATCGCGACGACAACCGCGTGATGGCCAGTCCGAGCGGGACAGCAACCAACGCGCCCGCACTGACGACCACGGCTGCCTCACGCACGACCATGGCGACCACGCCGACCCGCGGCGCGCCGAGCGCGATGCGGATCGCCAGCTCGCGCACGCGTTGGACCACGAGAAACGACAGCACACCATGGAGGCCGATCGCCGTCAGGATCAACCCGAGCACACCGAAGCTGGTCGAAAGCGTGGCGAGGAGCCGTTCGCGAACGACGACGGCATCGATCTCCTCCGCCAGCGTGCGCACCTCGAACTGCGGTACGGTGCTGTCGGCCTTCCACACTTCGTCGCGAACGCGAGCGGCAATCGCCGCGGTCTCGCCGTCCGTCCGGACGTAGAGGATCATCTGTCCTCGACCGGTGTTCGCCTGGAGAAACGGCGTGTAGAGGACGGGCTGCACCGGTGCTCGTGGGTTCGCATAGCGCGAATCGTCGGCGACGCCGACAATCGTGAAGGCGCGGCGAGGCACGCCGGACGTGGTGCAGATCTTCCCGAGCGGCTCTTCGTTCGGATACGCGATCCGCACGAAGGCCTCGTTCACGATGCAGACCGGCTCGGCGTTCGCGCTCTGATCGGCGTCAGAGAAATCCCGGCCGCGGAGCCCGATGCCAAGCGTCTTGAAGTAATCGGGATAAATTGCCTGGCCCGAAGCCGTGATCGGCCGGTTGCCTGATCGCGGATCGTCCATTCGGACTGTGCCGCCACCGACCACGATCGCGCTTCCAGCACCGGACTCGGGCTTGCCCGGCGAGACGTTGCCCATGCTGGCGGAGCGCACGCCCGGGACCCCACGAAGACGAGTCATCAGCTCCGTGTAGAGACGGTCGAGCCGTTCCGACGTGCCCGGCACACCCCGTTGATTGCTGCCGCGCGGCTCGACGCGGACGACGAGCACGTGATCGCGCGCGGCATCCTGATCGGCCCGCGTGAGATTGGCGAGCGTGCGGATGAACAGACCAGCGGCCACGAGCAGCAGCAGCGACAGCGACACCTGCGCGACGACCAGGAGCTTGCCGGGACGCATCCGCGCAAACGTGCCTGCGGCGTTCACGTTCTTGATCGCGGCGAGGAGATCGACCCGCACGACTCGCAGCGCGGGAATGCACACGAACAGCAGCGTGCAGACCAGGGACGTCATCACCGTGAACGCGAGCATGCGAGCGTCCGGCGAGATGTCGAGCGCGATCGGCGTGCGGCCCGTCGAGGCATACGCGATCAGGCCGCGCGTCAGCCAATACGCGAGAACCAGACCGGCGGCGCCGCCCACGGCGCCGAGGACGGCACCTTCGACGAGCACCTGCTGCATCACACGCCATCGGCTGGCACCGAGCGCAAGCCGCAGCGCCATCTCCGGCCGGCGCGCTGCGGCGCGGACGAGCAGCAGGTTGGCGATGTTGACACAACCGACCAGCAGCACGGCGCCGACGATCGCCAGCAGGATGAAGAGGGACGTCGAGAACTGGAGCCGCAAGTCCGAGATGCCCGTCGCGGCCGACACGAACACGATCTTGTCGTCGTAACCGAACCGCGCCCGCATGTTCGGCAGCGAAGGCAGGGGCGCCCCCGCCAGCGATCGCGTGAGGCTCTCGCGATAGACCGGCTCGAGCGGTGCGGCCACCTGCGACGGGCCGACGTCAGCATCGATACGCGCGAGCAGTTGCACCCAGGTGCGGTTGACGCTCGGTTTCACCAGCAGATCGCCGACCACCGGCATCACCGCTGCCTGCATCATCATCGGCACGTAGACGTCCGGGGCAAGGCCGACGTCGACGCCGAAGAACTCCGGTGGCGTGACGCCAATCACATCGAATCGCGCGCCCGACAGCAGCAGCGTCGAGCCGACGACCGACGAAGCGCGCGCGAACCGCCGCCGCCAGTAGCCGTCGCTGAGGACGACCACAGGGTGAGCGTTGGGGACCCGATCGTCATCGGGACCGATCAAGCGACCCAGCTGTGGCACTACGCCAAGCAGATTGAAGTAGTTGCCCGACACAATCTGTCCACTGATCGGCGGCTCGACGCCATCGGTCACCGTCGCCGTGAGCATCAGGGGAAACGCGGAGGAGGAATAGCCAGCCAGCTCTCCGCCGCGAACGGCCTCGCGCAGCGCCTGAAACTGCGGATACGTGAAGCCGGTTTCGGTGCGACCGAGGCGAATTCGGCTGACCAGCTGCAGTGACTCTGGATCACGGATCGGCAGGCTGCGCCAGCTGAGGGCGTCGATCAGCGTGAACACCGCGGTGTTGGCGCCGATGCCGAGCGCGAGCGTCAAGACCACCGCCAGCGTGAATCCCGGGCTCTTTCGCAGCGCCCGGCCGGCGTAGACGAGATCGCGTGTGACGTGCTCGAACCATCGCGAGCCGCGGACATCCCGATACGCTTCCTTCATCGGCTCGACGCCGCCGAAATCGCGCAGTGCGGCGAGCCGCGCCTCCTCGGTGGTCAGCCCCCGCCGCACGTGTTCGGCCGCCAGCAGCTCCAGGTGCGCGCGAACGTCGTCGTCGAGGTTACGCTCGGACGCGCCAGGCGACGCGCGCGTCACCATTCGCTTCCACCACTCCCCGCGGCTCATGGCTGCTCCAGCAGACGCTTCATCATCGCCATCGTCTGCTGCCAGAGATCGGTCTCGACCGCGAGCTGCTTCTTTCCGGTCCTCGTGATCGAGTAGAAGCGCGCGCGACGATTGTTCTCGCTGGTGCCCCACTCGCTCTTGATCCAGCCCTTCTGCTCGAGTCGCAGCAACGCTGGATAAATCGTCCCCTGATTGAGTGCGAGCGACCCCTCAGCCACCTGCTCGATCCGTCTCGCGATGCCGTAGCCATGCAGCGGCCCGAGCCCGTCGAGCGTCTTGAGGATCATCAGGTCGAGCGATCCGTACGGCACTTCATCCATCAGCCACCGTGCTCCTGTTGATAATCAACACGAGGAGAGCACAGGTTCGTGTGGATAGTCAACATGAAAGAACTCTTGCGAGTTCCATAGTTCCGGAGTTCCCTAGTTCCGGAGTTCTAGTTCCTGTGTTCTTGGGCCAGAACTTGGAACCCACAAACTCAGACGAACTCGGGAACTTCGGAACTCGGGAACTCAGGAACTCGCAATTATCTGAATTGCGACACCAGATACGCGTCCGTCTGCGCCACTCCCCTGGCGAGGATAAGGCTGCGGCCGTCGGGCGTGCGCTTGCCGCGAACGATCGCGAGATCCATCAAGTTAGTGATCTTCACGGGCGGGCCGCCGTTGAGATCCTGCTTCCACACGTTGGCGCGTTCGACGGTCGAGTACAGCATCGCCTGGCCGTCCGCGGTCCACTCCATCAGCCCGTTGGCCGTTGCCGGAGCGATCGTACCGAGCGTGCGCGGCGGCGTCGAGCCATCCATCGGCATCGTGACGAGCGTGAGCAGACCGTTCGGGCTCGAGTGGATCCCGGCAAGTGTCTTTCCATCGGGTGAGACCGCCGGCCGATCGATACCCGGCGCGAGCATCGTCGGCTCGCCTCCGTCGATCGACACGCGCCACGTTGACGGCTCCGCCTGGCCGAGTGACGCGCAGACGACGGACCGGCCATCCGGCGTCACCGACAACCACGATGGCCTCGGCAGATGCGCCAACAGGCGTTGCGAGCTGCCGTCGATCGACATCGCCCAGATGCCGGTCTGGCCGTCGCGGTTCGACACGAACACGATGGTGCCGCTGTCGGGCGTCACCGCCGGCCAGGTGTTGGTGCCCTCCTTCGTCAACGTCTCGCGTCCCGAGCCGTCGCGATCGATGATGGCGATCTGCGCACTGCCCCGCTCGCCCGTCGTGACGACGATGCGCCCGTCGTTCAGCGGAGCGACGCCGAGCAGACCGTCATAGCGCTCCGACGCCACACGTTCGGGATCGCCGGCGCCCACCGGCACGCGCCAGAGCGTGTAAACCGCATCCAGCCCGATCGACGCGAACGCCGAGCCGTCGTCTTTGAGCGAGATGTTGCGGTACTCGACCAGGTCCGGTGTGACCCGGCGCGGCTCGCCGCTCGGAAGCGGCTGGAACCATACCTTTCGCGGGAATTCCCTGAACGCATCGATCTGATCGGCCACGAAGAGGATCCCCGAGCCATCCTTCATCCAGGCGGTGAAGGTGACGTCTTTGAATCGCGTGGCAAACGGCGCACGCGCACCAGTGGCGGCGTCGATCGTGACGAGCGCCGCGTCACCGGTATCGGCGTTGTGAACGGCCGCCGCGATTCGCGCGCCATCTGGCGACCACGAGGGCGCGGCGAAAAAGGCCGGCACGAGGAACTCCGGCGGCCGCGTCGTCGAGAGTGTCCGAAGATCGGTGCCATCGTCCGCCGCAGTGAGGAGCGCAGTCGCCCCGCGTTCCGGATGGTTGACTCGATAGAACGCGAAGCGTCGGCCGTCTGGCGAGAAGGTCACGGCGCTATCGATGCCCTCGAGCAGCGGCTGCGGGGTTCCACCGAGTACGCCAATGACAAACAGACGGCCGGCCGGCTGCTCGGCACTCTTGACGGAGTAGTAGATGCGCGAGCCGTTTGGCGCGAACGCGATTCCCCAGAAGCCAACCTGTGCGCGCGGAACCAGCTCGACGCTCCGATCCTCGCCCAGCTGACGGACTTTGAGGCTCTGCAGACCTCCCACCGATTCGACCCAAGCCAGATAGCGGCCATCCGGCGACAACGCGGAATCGATCGCCGTCCCGTTCGCCGTCAGCCGCTCGATGGTCACCGGCTGCTGAACGACTGGCCCGCCGCCGACGAGGCCCCACGCGATGGCGAGCGCGAACGCGATCAGTCCGATGGCCGCAAACACTACGCTGCCGCGTCGTGAACGCGGACGCGTACGCGCGGCGGACGACCGAGGATCGAGCGTGAGCAGCACCTGACGCAGATCGGCGGCGACGTCGCTCATCGACTGATAGCGCTCGCCGGGTGATTTCGCGAGGCACTTCGAGACGATCCCCTGCAACGCCGGCGGGGCGTTCGGAACGAACGCGGTCAGCGGCGGCGGGTGCCCGTCGACGATGCGCTTGAGGATGGTGAAGGCGGTCGCACCTTCGAACGCCCGTCGCCCGGTGATCGATTCGTAGAGGACGCAGCCGAACGAGAAGATGTCGGTGCGGTGATCGATGGCCTGCCCCTGCGCCTGCTCGGGCGACATGTAGCCGACGGTGCCCATGATGACACCGGGGTTGTCCGACGTGTCGTGTGACACGTCTTCCCGGCGGAACAGATCGGCGCGGAGCTTCGCGACGCCGAAGTCGAGCACTTTGGCGTACCCGCCCTCCGCAATCATCAGGTTCTCTGGCTTGAGGTCGCGGTGTGTGACGCCGGCCGCGTGCGCAGCGGTAAGGGCATCGGCCACTTGTACGAGGTACTCGATCATCCGGTTGAGCTCGGGCAGTCCCTGTGCGATCACCGCGCGCAGCGTGGCTCCGGACACCAGCTCCATCGCGATGTACAAGACCGGCGGGCCGACCGCAACGCCGTTACGCTTCGGCGCGCTTTCGCCGATGTCGTAAATGGCGATGAGGTGGGGATGGTTGAGCGCCGACGCCGCGCGCGCTTCCTGGATGAACCGCTGGAGCCGATCGGCGTCGCTCGTCAGACCCTGGCGCAGGATCTTCAGTGCCAACTCGCGGCCGAGCACGGCATCCCTGGCGAGGTAGACCTCACCCATGCCACCGCGGGCGATCAAGCGTGTGACGTCGAATCGCCTGATGGTGGTTGCCGATAAATCTTCGAAAACAGAGGACATCCCGATTGTTCCGTCGCGAGAGGACAGCGGCGGAGAGCAGTCACGCGCATTTTACAGGACCGCCCTCACCGCCATGGCGTGCCATGGGTGGACGCTTCGTCCCACCGCCGGACACCGCGGTGGAAATCGCCGGGGACAGTGTCTCCCGCGCCGCGTCCGTGTGCACCGACTCAACTCGAATCAACCAGCTGACCCTGTTCTGGTACGCGACTTGATAGAGGCGTTCGCGTGGCTCTCGCGTCGAATCCCCGCGTGCTGGTGGCCGACGATCAACCCGACGTCATCGCCGCGCTGCGTCTATTGCTTCGGGGTGCAGGGCTCGACGCCGACAGCGCAACCTCGGTGCAGGACGTTCGCGATCGCTTGAACGATCACGCCTACGACCTGCTGCTGATGGACCTCAACTACGCGCGCGACACGACGTCGGGCGCCGAAGGGCTCGACCTCCTCACCGAAGTGCACACTCGCGATCGCCATCTGCCGATTGTGGTGATGACCGGTTGGGGCAGCATCGACACCGCCGTCGAGGCGATGCGCCGCGGCGCGCGTGCGTTCGTGCCGAAGCCGTGGGAAAACGCGATGCTCACCCAGACGATTCAGCGCGAGGTGAGCGAAGGGCGAGCGCTGCGGCGGGCCGACGCCTACGCGGCGCGCGAGCTCGAGGATGCGCAGCTCATTCAGCGCGGACTGCTGCCCGCATCAATGCCGACGCTCGATGGCTGCGAGATGGCCGCGGTGTGGCGACCCGCGTCCGCGTTCGGCGGCGACTGTTACGATGCGCTTTCCTTCTCGAACACGCGTGCGGCGATCTCAATCGGCGACGTGGCCGGAAAGGGGTTGCCCGCGGCGCTCCTGATGTCGAATCTTCAAGCGTCGGTGCGGGCGTTCGCCAGCGACGAGGCCACGCCGGCGGAAGTCGTCGAGCGGGCCAATCGCGCGCTGTGTCGGCATACGCCGCTCGATCGCTTCGTGACGTTCTTCTACGGCGTGATCGACACGGAGCGGCGCCAGCTGCAGTACACCAACGCCGGCCACAACCTCCCGATCCTCGTGCGTGCCGACGGCACCATCGTACGACTCGATGCCGGCGGGCTCGTGCTCGGTGTCGCCGCCGATGCGCGCTACACGCAGGGCACCGTGGCGATCAGCCGCGGCGATCGGCTCGTGCTCTTCACCGACGGCATCACCGAGGCGGAATCGGCCGATGGTCAGGAGTTCGATGATGATCGCCTGCTCCAGACCGTGGTGAGCCTGCGCGGTGAGACGCCGTGGCGCATGGTCGACGCGATCGTCCAGCGCGTGTCGGCGTTCACCGGCGGCCACTTTCGCGACGATGCGACGCTCTTCGTCGCTGCCATCGCCTAGCATTCGAAGTTCCAGAGTTCCGAGGTTCCCCAGTTCCGAAGTTCGACGAACTTTGGAACTCCGGAACTCAGGAACGGAGGAACTCGCCAGTCTCCGGAGCCGAACAGCCTCGTCCCACAACCGAACATCACGGCTCGGTCTCAGCTGCCTGAGTCGCCCTGAACGCCAATAAACAAAGTACTTAACCCATTCCAGAATGTGGCATAGGCTTTGACCTTTAGAGGCCTCAGGGCCTAGGCCTCAGGCCTCAGAAGCGGGGCTGGGGCCTGAAGGCCTGGGCCCGCGGCCTTGACATCACTGAGCCTGGGGCCTGAGCCCCGAAGCCTGATAGGGATTCGATGCCCGACATTGTCCGAGATCCTGCGATTCTGAAACGAAAGCGGCTGCGCCAGGCAGGGTATGCCACGGTCGGCGCGATCATCGTCGTGGCCGTCTCGATCGCGCTCGCGCGCATGGAGCCTGCGGCGCCGACCGTCGAACAAGCCACCGTGCTCATCGACACCGTCAAGAAGGGCTCCATCGTGCGGCAGGTGCGAGGGCTCGGGACGCTCGTTCCTGAAGACACCCGGTGGCTGCCGTCGACGACGGATGGCCGCGTCGAGCGGATTCTGCTCCGGCCGGGCGCGGCAGTTGGCCCCAATTCCGTGATCCTCGAGCTGAGCAACCCTCAGGTCGAACAGGAAGCTCTGAACGCCAAGCTCGCACTGCAATCGGCGCAGGCGGCCCTCGAAAACCTCAAGGTCCAACTCGAGAGCGAGTATCTGAAGGATCAGGCTGGGGCCGCCGCGCTCGATGCCGAATTCCAGCAGGCGCGGATGCAGGCCGAGGCCGACGAGGAGCTGGCCAAAGAGCAGCTGGTCTCGGAGATCACGCGCAAGCAGTCGCAGCTCAAAGCCACGACGTTGCAGAAGCGCGTCAAGATCGAGAACGAGCGTCTCGCCACGGCGCGCCAGTCGATCGATGCACGGCTGCGCGTGCAGCAGGCGGCGGTTGACCAGGCGCAGGCGGTCGCTGGCCTTCAGGCGAGCCGCCTTGCCGCGCTGAGGGTGACCCCTGGGTTCTCCGGTGTGCTGCAGCAGGTACCTGTCGAAGTCGGTGCGCGCGTGGGACCGGGGGCGAACCTGGCCCGGGTCGCCGATCCGATGCGGCTCAAAGCGGAGCTCAAGATCGCGGAAACGCAGGCCAAGGACATCGAGATTGGCCAGAGCGCCGAGATCGACACCCGCGGCGGCATCATGGCCGGCAAAGTCAGTCGGAAGGACCCGGCGGCGGCGAACGGAACCGTGACCGTCGACGTCACATTGACCGACGAACTGGTGCGGGGGGCCGTTCCCGACATGAGTGTCGACGGCACGATTCAGCTCGAGCGGCTGGAGAACATCCTCTACGTCGGTCGGCCCTCGCTCGGCCAGGAACAGAGCACCGTCGGTCTGTTCAAGGTCACCAGCCCCTCGGGCGACGCCACGCGCGTGCAGGTGGCCCTCGGAAAGAGCTCGGTCAATGCGATCGAGGTGAAATCCGGGCTGAACGAGGGCGATCGGGTCGTGCTCTCAGACATGTCGGCGTGGGATGCGTTCGAGCGCGTGAGATTGCGATAGGCCGTTGAGCCCGGTTTTACCGTCTAAGGTTGTTGGTCCGGCAAGCCGGACACACATTGCGTCGGGTGCAGGTCCTTCGACAGGAGTAGGAGCGAAATGAACCAGCCACTCATCAAGCTGGAAAGTGTCCGCAAGGTCTTCTACACGGACGAGGTCGAGACGCACGCGCTCGACAACATCAACCTCGAGATCGGCAAGGGCGAATACGTCTCGATCGCCGGGCCATCGGGCTGCGGCAAGTCGACGCTCCTGTCGATCCTGGGGCTGCTCGACACGCCCACCGACGGCAAGTACGTGCTGAACGATCGGCCGGCCACAGACCTGTCGCTCTCCGAGCGCGCGCGCGTGCGCAATCGCGAGGTCGGCTTCATCTTCCAGAGTTTCAACCTGATTGGCGACCTCACGGTGTACGAGAACGTGGAGCTGCCGCTCACCTATCGCGGCATGCGGTCCGCCGAGCGCAAACAGCGCGTCACCGCGGCGCTCGAACGCGTCGGCATGGCCCACCGCGCCAAGCACCTGCCCAGCCAGCTCTCGGGCGGTCAGCAGCAGCGCGTCGCCGTGGCACGCGCCGTTTGCGGCGAGCCGTCGATTCTGCTCGCGGACGAGCCGACCGGCAACCTCGACTCGAAGAACGGCGAAGCGGTGATGGAGCTGTTGGCCGAGCTGCACAAGAGCGGCGCGACCATCTGCATGGTCACGCACGACGCGCGCTACGCCTCGCACGCCGAGCGCACCATCCATCTGTTCGACGGCCGCGTCGTCGAAGAATCGCTGGCGACGCATTAGATCGTGGGGGCCGGCTTCAGCCGGCCCTGGGCCATGGGCCGCCTGAAGGCGGCCCCTACGTCTTGTTCGTGTTCGGGACCCTCCCGTCCCGGTCCCGAACGAGGCTGCGCCGCCATCGCCTCGATTCGCACTGAATTCCCAGGCATGCCGTTTGATTAACGCCCGCCCGAGGAGGCACGTCACGCCGATGCGAATCACCGACTCGCTGCTGCTCGATGTCCGTCACGCGCGTCGTGCCCTCCGCGCCACACCGGGCTTCACCATCGCCGCGACGTTCACGCTGGCCCTCGGTCTCGGCTCGGCCATCACGATTTTCAACCTGGCGAACGCCGCGCTCTTCAAGCCCGTTCCCTACCCCGATCCCGATCGTCTCGTCGCCCTGACGATGGAGGGCAGACCGTCGGCGTTCAGCGGCGCGCAGTTCCTTGCCCTGCGGGATCGCGTCAGCCAGCTCGACGCGATGGCGGCTCGAAGCGGCACCAGCAGCT
>Ga0111539_10008273_pt1 | contig 13240 bp, 9 predicted proteins | sample RhiMethybrSRZTD1_FD_79667 | JGI IMG/M metagenome (GOLD analysis project Ga0111539, IMG submission 79667) | Populus rhizosphere microbial communities from Tennessee, USA - Rhizosphere MetaG P. TD hybrid SRZTD1 (version 2) (version 2) | ecosystem: Host-associated > Plants > Roots > Rhizosphere >...
CGCCGGGCGATGGAAGCATTCCTGCCTGCCCATTTACAACGGTCCAGTTGGAAACTTTAAGTCCTCTCACCTTGATCGTAATAGGAGCATTCTCAAGGTTCCATGGGTATTGTGCGATATTTTCTTTTAGTGTTATTGGAAAGTTCATTTTGTCGATGTCTTCTCGCATCAAGGAATAATTCCAGGGTGTTCTCGGCCTGACTTCCCAATACGTATCATCAAAGCCAGCCCGTTTTACTTCCGACCATTCTTCCTCGATTTTCAACGCGTATACAATCGGACCACGTTCGATGCCAACAGAAGTATTGTACCACCAGCTCTTCCTGAACTCCATTGGTAAGACCAAGACTATTTCATCGTTGTTGTTCCAAATGCGGTCAATAACCACTACCCCATTGTTCATCTTAACATCCATTTCTTTATTGTTGATTTTTATTACCGGCCTTGAGCACCATTGGGGTATACGCAAATGGAAAGGAAATTTCACAGCCTTCTGCATCCCCATGGTAAATTTAATATCCTCCTTAAAGGGATACGATGTTTTCTCCTCTACCGTAACCATTTGACCCTCCGCAACTTTCATTGAAACTTCCGATTCACCATAAACGAGTGCTGCAATACCGTTGTCACTGGTGGCATACCATAGGTTCTGCACAAACTTTGGCCAGCCTTGATGCATGTTCGTCGTACAGCACGGATACCCAGTTGTGGTTCCGAAAACGAGATGACCATTGTTGTCATTAAAGAAATTCCGACCCTGATTCGTCACAAGCACTTGATTGGGCTGTTGAAAATATTGCCTTCGCATGTAGTCGTCCGTGCTTTGTGCAGGCAACACGTTGTAGGCTATCTTTTCGAGATAATCTGCATAAAAAACGTCGCCTGTAATCGGCAACATACTTTCAAACGAAAACATGAGCTCCACGGCCGAGCAGAGCTCAGATCCCTGTGTAGGGTTATTGCCGTGTAGATGTTCATCGCCACCGTACATGCCATTGACAAAGCCGTGAACATCCTTCAACGCCGACAGTCCTTCCTTTGGAGCCTCGCGATGCATGAGGTCTTTACTTTTTTGATAGTAAATGCCAGGTTCTTTTAGTCCTTGCGCGACGTTAACACAATGCAACTGGGGTAAGGGATTTACTTTTCGAATGGTGTTATCAGTCATCACCGTGGTCCAGTTGAACGACTGTTTATGGATCAGATCTCCTAAGGCCAAAAGAGATTTCTCTTTTGTTATATTGTATAGCCAGTAAACGAGGGCTAAGTTATCTCCACCTCTCTGTGCGCCCCAATATGTCCAGTGACCCAGGGGTTGTGATGGCAGTTTTTGTTGCATGTAACGGAAATAGTTTGTCATCAAGGTGATCACACGCTCGTCTCCGGTTGCTGTGTAGTATTGTTGAAGTGCTTTCAGCATCACCATTTTCGGCCACCAATCCTCGCGATCACCTTGCTGGGTACCTGCGATCTTTTTATATCCTTCCGGCAATGGCCTTGGACCGAAGTAACCATCAGCCTGCTGGTTGTTAATGCTCCATTCCACCCATGCCTGTACTTTGGCTTTCAGTTTTTGATCATCCAACATGTAAGCCAGTGGCACGAGGCCATCTATCCAATAGGGTCCGCGTTCCCAGCCGTCGCCTGTTCCACCAAGCCATCCATTATTGGGTCCGCATACCCGTGTATATATACTGTCTAATTTTCCGGTGAGTCCGTTCTGTTGGCGCAATAACATTTCCAGCAACATACCTTTAGGCCTTATGGCACCTAACGGTAATGCTGTATAGGGTTGAGCCAGTAGCGGTGCCTGATTTGTTATGTAATGACTATTTCTTTTTTCCTGCGCGAAACCAACGAGCGCAAGCCCTGTAATCAGGACTAGAGGCAGCAGATATTTGCGTAGTTTCATAGCTCAATTCTGTTCTTTAATGATTCCCACATTCAATGACTCAATTAAAGATACCTAATTTTTGAAATGAACCTCCACCACTCTGGGTATTGCTGTTTTGGCGGGAACTAACAAGTGAGGTTGAACACATTGGGAGCCAAAAGCTCCCAATGTGGAATTATTGATAATGATTCATCCGAATTTTTTTATCCAATCAAAATGGGGATCAAACAGAATTTCGTTTTTCTACCATGCGTCTGGTGGGAACTTTTTTTTAAGAACACCAACTCGTTTCAACGTGCCGAATAAATTTTATGCAAAGAAAGGCAGGACAAGAACAGACCTACAAGAATCATGAATGAGCGCACCCAATTCATGAAAGTCCATTCCGACCATATCTTTTTCAACAGGCCAACATCCGTGAGCTGCGCGTCCTTGAACATGATGTCATTTCTCGGGTAGAAATACGCGAAAGTCAAGACGTCGCCCAGGACGTAAAGGCCAAAGGCGACTCCCAAACATAACCGGATGGAAGGGGAAGATTTCCAAAACAGAATTAGCGCTAATAGTCCGACCACTTGATTGAGGGGAGAAAATATTCGGAAGAAATCTCCCGGTGTTACTGCTTTAAAATATTCTCGTGCTGCAGCGATAGAATTTGGCATATCGCTTCCCCAAGATTTAGCGTCGATCAACGACGTGTAAAGATTTACAAATAATATGCCGCTGGCAATACTGATGGACAGAAATACAATGATATTTTTCATGTGTGTTTTTTTTGCCCGTAAAATTGGGCGAAGGCTAACACACAAAATTGTATTTAACGGACATTGTCAAATATATGCCCCTTCACTACACTTTTATTCCTGTTGTATTCACCAGGCGTCAACTGTGTGTACGCTTTAAATGATTTGATAAAATGTGATTGATCTGAAAAGTTACTCTTGAAAGCAATTTCGGTTAATGATAAATCAGCGTGATGCATTAAGTGAACTGCGTGAAGGTACTTTTTATACAGCAGCATTTCTTCCGTATTCATTCCTGTTGCTTCAAGAATTTTTCTTCCCAAATGTCGTGGGGAATAGCATAAGGCATCGGCAAGTTGGGACACAGACAAATCATGCTGATTGGTATCACATAAGAAATGGTTCATCAGTTTTTCTTGCGCCTGCCAGGCGAATTGTTTCGATTGTATCCAGCGGCAAAAGATCGACACTCTGGAGTCAAAATCATTTTCGTTAGCTACCTCGTGCCACAGGTTATTAAAAGTTGAGCTAAGGAGTGTTAAATCGACCAGTATATCGGAAAATGCAGAGGCGGGTGCACCCAGAATTTTCTTTGCAGCCAACGGCTGAAGAGTCACGCCAAAAAAAACTTGTTTTTTAGGAAGTTGCAGTCGGATCGGTGCAGTATTGAAACCACTGATGAAACAACTTGGTAAATGATATTGCTTGTCGCCGAGTTGCGCAGAAATTGGTGAACCGTCGCTAAAGTTGAAAATAAGTTCAACCACGCCTTTGGGGATAATGTGTTCTTTTCGAAAAGAAGACAAACGATCAATCTGCCAAATGGAATGGACGGCAGCCTTGACATCGGGACTTTGTGGAATATGAAAGTGGCTGTTCACCTTGTATCGATACTAAATATTACTTTTTACTGTTTCACAAAGCTTCCAACGTCTATCAGATATTGATGAATCTTAACGGGTTTCATGCCATCGCGGTTAAACTTTTGTCAATTTTATTTGCGGCAGGGAAATGTTTACAGGTGTAGATCAACTTTCCGAAAGTTTAAAACTTTCGGAAAGGTTTCGTCGAAGACTTTCGCGTAGTTCTATGACAACGGCATGGTGTAATATCTGCGTTCTCAAACCTTGTCTTTCAAATAGGCAAAGGAATTGGTCAGGGTTTGGTCAGGCGTTGGTGTCAGATCTCTTTCAACATAAAAATGTTCAGCGCCGGATTTTTTCGCAGCCTCTATGATTGCTGGAATTTCGAGCACGCCTGATCCAGGGTCCGCCATTTTTCCAAACAAAGGCACCCACTGATCGGCATTTCCTCCATCTCAGGAGAAACGAACAGGTTCCAAGGCGTCCTTCAAATGCAGCAGTTTAAATCTTCCCGGGTACTTGTTAAGATATTCAACAGGATTCGCTCCGGCTGCCGTCATCCAAAATATGTCCAGTTCGAATTTCACCTTCTCAGTATCGGTTTGGGTTATAAGGGTGTCCATTAAAGTTTTCCCATCTTTCAGTGCATGCTCGTAACCATGATTATGATACACAAAGGTTAGTCCATGTTTCGCCATTTGTTCACCGAAACCATTAAACTCGTCGGCAAGTTTATTAAAATCGCTTCTGTCATCCGGATTCTGGATGGCAGGTATTGCTACATATTTGGTTCCCAGCGAAGTCAAACCTTCTAGTGCTGGTCCCATATTATTTCTCATTGTCAGCAAGTCTAGATGAACCGATGGCGTGGCGAGCTCCAGGTCTCGCAGAATATTCTTAACGTCCGAGGGTTTATAACCATAGAATGCGTTTTTTGTAATTCCCAGCGTTGGGGCGAATTTACTCCAACTTTCAATTGTCTCTTTGGCGCTAAAGTCGTAAGGGCCGAAAAATTCAATTTCCTTATACCCGATGTTTGCCAGCTTAATCAACGTTCCCCTAAAATCGCTAGCCAACATGGCCGGGATTGTAAACAACTGAATCCCTACCTTCTTCACCTTCTTGCGAAGTTCGCCAAATAAGGGTCCTGAAACTGCCGCTCCAGCAATTGTTGCTGCGGAGGCTTTTAAAAATTGTCGTCTTGAGTTCATGAGTCATTCTTTAATGCGTACAAATTACACAAAGAAAATCAGTGTTAAAAAGTCAATGAGGTTGACCCGTATTGCAGGAACCGATAGATGATCCATCGGTATTTGAGGGCTTTTGGTTGGTTTTTTATAACTGCAATTCACCTCAAGCTCCATTGAGTTTCGCTTTTATCCAGGCTGTTTTTGTTTTTTCGATCGTTTGACCTATCTAGTGTGCTTTTTACAATTATTTTTATGTCAATTTACTCCCGTCTAACATGATTTTGATATTTAAGAACGCATCGCATCTGAATTTTACAAAATATAGGTTCGTGCTCCATTCTCTTTTTTGCGTCCTGCTCATAGCAAGTTCATCTCCTGGAATTGCTCAAGGACAGGAAGCACCTTATGTGACTATTAGTCTGCAGGATTTGAAGGAATTCAAACCTACGGGAGGCAATTGGAAAACTGCCAGCGATGTCTTTTACGATTTAAACGAATCAGGAAAAGGAAAAATAACGGCAGGCTCAGGGATATTAGTAAATGACTTGTCCGGTAAGGCAAAAGATCATTTGGTCACCAACATGGAACACGGAGACATCGACATCGAGCTGGATTTTATGATGGACAAGGCCTCAAATGCGGGAATTTACCTGCAGGGACGTTATGAAATTCAGATGTTTGACAGCTGGGGTGTTCATCCCGTTAAAGTCACTGATTGTGGAGCAATTTATGAACGTTGGGATGACAACAGACCACAAGGTATGCAAGGATTTGAGGGCCATCCTCCCGCGCAAAATGTCAGCAAGGCTCCTGGTCTATGGCAACATTACCGCATCGAATTTCGCGCACCACGATTCGATTCAAATGGAAAAAAAATTCAGAACGCTCGTTTTGTAAAAGTAATTCATAACGGTGTAGTTATACACGAAAATGTCGATGTAACCGGCCCCACCCGTGCAGCTGCCTTTCAGGATGAAAAAAATATGGGCCCACTCATGATTCAGGGCGACCATGGTCCTGTTGCCATCCGAAATATTCGGTATAAAGCTTATACCGGTGAACGCGTCACATTATCAGACCTGAAACTTTCGCCTTATGAAGGGAGATTCTCTTCGATAACTGAACTCATGGCTTCGAAACCTGCGGCCGTAATAGACATCGATTTGTTACAACACCAGGGAACGGAGACCATGGATTATTATGGGGGAAAGATCAATGGCGTCATTCATATACCTAAAACAGGTCAGTATTTTCTAAATCTGCGCTTGAAATGGATTCCTGATGATACTAACCCCACAAGTCCTAATGGCGGCGGCGAATTACGCATCGCAAACAAAACCGTTATGACCGTTGACGGCAAAAAAAGCGGAAGAGCGTCAGCAGTACTGAATTTGGAAGCCGGTCAATATCCACTTGAATTAATTTATTATAAAACTTATAAGCACTGGTATCAACCTGCCAACGACATTGTATTGGGTGTTGAGGCATCTGGTATTCCCTACTCTAATCTTAATTCGGTTCTTCTTTTTGCTGAGGCTGTCGGGGCCATTATTGTGCCTGTCGGGCAGGAGCCAGTGATGTTAAGGAGTTTTGTGAATCACAAAGGAAAAAAGAAAACGCATGTTATATCAGTTGGGGAGCCTGGTGGAATAAGCTACAGCTATGACCTTGAATCTGGCAGTTTGCTCCAGGGTTGGCGTGGTGATTTTGTTGAAACGACGCTGATGTGGCATGAACGTGGCGAGCCACAACTGGCAGTGCCTCTAGGTAGCGTAGTTGAATTCTCCGGCGAACCAACAGTTGCCTTGTTGCGTGATAAAAATGAGATCTGGCCGGACTCCAACGCCACGTACAACTACCTCGGATATGATATTAGTAATGCCGGAGATCCGATCATAAAATATTCGATTGGAAAAACATTAGTCAAAGAATCTATTGCTTCGAGCGATGCAGGCCTTAAATTGTCGCATAACATTTCAGTATCCTCACCCGATGGAGAGACGGCTTGGTGCCGAATCGCCAAAGGAAGCAGTATCGCCAAGCTACCGAATGGCCTATACGCCATTAATGAAAAACAATTTTTTATTCAACTTCCTGATAAGACTGAGCCTATCATTCGGAAATCGTCAGGTTCCACTATGGAATTGTTGCTACCCGTAAAATTAAAAGACAAAAACGGTTCTATTAACTACACAATAATCTGGTAACCAAGAGATTTTCTAAGATGAAATTGCATATACTGACCCATAGATTAAACCATTACCTAACGACTGCTTTACTGGTCCTGGTCTCGTTAACTGCAGGTGCCCAGGAAGACCAGGCAAAAAAGGAGGAGACGCTCGACAAGGAAGAAGATTACTATCGTCTATTTTCCTTGCCCGTGCCGGAGCACATTATACTGGAAGTGGGCGGCTTGGCCACGTTAGGAGATGGCGGATTAGCCGTTTGCACCAGGAGAGGCGAGGTTTGGATCGTTTCAAATCCGTATGTAACCGGTTTTGAAAGGCCAATATTTAAACGCTTTGCCCATGGGATGCACGAACCCCTTGGTCTGGCGGTCAAAGGTGGGGATATCTACGTGACGCAACGTAGCGAACTTACCCGCCTACGTGACACGGACAAAGACGGTATTGCAGACGCATATGATAAAATTTATTCATGGCCTTTATCAGGAAACTATCACGAATATTCCTACGGTCCGCTTTTTTTGCCTAACGGGAACATGTACGTAACCCTTAATTTGGGTTGGAGCAACAGCCTGGGACATGGTGTGAGCCTGGCGCCCTGGAGGGGATGGCTGCTAGAAATAACACCCGATGGAAAAATGACACCCATTGCAGCAGGCCTGCGTTCACCTGCAGGATATGGTTTCAATGCTGAAGGAGATTTATTTTACACCGAAAACCAGGGTGATTGGGTCGGCTCGGGCCGTATGACGCACCTTGAAAAGGGTGATTTCGCGGGAAATGCAGAAGGCCTGAAATGGTCCAGCCTTCCAGGTTCTCCAGTCACTTTAAAACCAGCAGAAATTCCTAGCACAGGCAGACCGTTGTACGACATATCAAAAGAAGTGAAAGGACTTAAGCCCCCCGCGATATGGTTACCGCATGGAATTTTCGGTATCTCAACTTCCGGTTTTGTGTATGACAGTACAAAAGGAAAATTCGGCCCATTTGAAAATCAGCTGCTAGTTGGTGATCAAGGGCAGAGTAAAATCATGCGCGTGGCACTCGAAAAAGTAAAGGGTGAATATCAAGGCGTTGTTTTTGGATTCCGGGAAGGATTTTCCTCGGGAATACTGCGACTATCATGGGGCCTCGATGGCTCATTGTTCGCAGGAATGACAAGCCGTGGCTGGTCTTCAACGGGACAGCAGTTGTACAGTCTGCAACGGTTAGCCTGGACAGGAAAATTGCCATTTGAAATGAAAACTGTCCGCGCTATGCCCGATGGTTTTGAAATCGAATACACCATGCCCGTAGACAAAGACATTGCAAGCAATCCTGATTCTTATAAAGTGACCGGCTTCAACTATAAATACCACGCAGCATACGGAAGTCCGGTTATCAATGCGAAGCAATGTCCTATACGTGGAATTGTTGTCTCCGAGGATGGCTTAAAAGCACGACTGGTTATTGATAGTTTGCGCCTGGGTTATATCCATGAAATTGTTGCCGAAGGTGTAAAAACCAAAACTGGAAAATCACTTCTTCACAATACGGGTTACTACACGTTAAATGCGATTCCTGACGGAGAAAAACTAAACATAGCATTTGCCGCTCCGAAGCATGACCATGCGGTAATGGCCCCTGCTGCTGCAAAGAAAACCACGCCAACAAAACCAGTTGCCAAGGCGGCGGTTGTTAAACGTGTCACTAAAAAACCTGCTTCATGGGGTGCACCTGATCAAACCATAACGATTGGCACAAAACCTGGCCTTAAATTCAACCCGGAACAATTTCAAGTGAAAGCGGGAAGCAAAGTGCAGGTTATTTTCAATAACAACGATGATATGCTCCATAATTTCGTCATCGTGATCATGGGTTCCGCGATTCAAGTAGGTGAAACCGCGATGAAACTTGGACTCCAGGGTCAGGAAAAAAATTATATTCCGGACACGCCCAAGGTGCTTTTCCATACAAATCTTCTTCAACCACATGCCAGTGAAAGCATTTTCTTTACTGCTCCGGAAAAACCTGGTGACTATACCTATGTTTGTACCATCCCAGGGCATTTTTATTCAATGCAGGGAACAATGAAGGTTGTGAAGTAAGAATGGTAAATCGGTCTAAGGCGAAAGCATAAGGCTAACGCGGTGCATCCAATGTTTCGTTGAAGTTTCAAAGGGAACTCACAAAGCTCAGTATGAAAAATAAACTCATATCTACGTCTATTGCGCCTTGGCTTTCCGTCAGCGATGGCGCAAAGGCTGTCAGCTTTTATAAGGCTGCTTTCAGTGCAACTGAAACTTATCGCCTTGAAATGCCCGATGGTGGATTAGTTGTAAAGTTTTCCGTCGATGGCGCTGAATTTTGGATGAGCGCAGACTCCTCCGACAAAGATGGGTCAAGCGCGCCGCCGCTAGGCGGAGATAGCATCCGGATAATATTAACGGTAGCCGATCCCGACCGGCTATTTGATCAGGCATTAAAAGCAGGAGCCACGCAAGTCTTCCCGGTAGGAGAAGAACATGGGTGGAGACTCGGTAGGTTAACTGATCCTTTCGGACTTCATTGGGAGATTGGGCATCCTGTTGGATAATCCATTCCAATTACTTATTGTGACCAATGATAAAAAAATCAATCGCGTAGGTCCTACTGATCGATTGGCAAGAAGTTAAGGTAGTGCTCGTAGTATTGCATGATGTTGTGAACATAAACGCGAGTTTCATATCCGCGGCAATGACCGTGCTTTACAACGGGATCTGTGTAGTATTTCCGGGTTCCCTTATTCAATAGCATAACCTCTACGTTGTCCGTCCACACGTTTGGATTCAATTTATATTTCGTAGCTAAGGCCCTGGCATCGTGAATATGTCCGATTCCGGCATTATAGGACGCCAGACTAAATTTGATTTTATCTTCATCCGAAAATTCAGGCTTGTCGAAATGATTATAAATCCACCGGAAGTATTTTGTTCCAAGCGCAATGTTCTGATCAGGTGATGATAATTTGCTGAAATTAATTTTATACGTTTTGGCCACAGAAGGCATAAGTTGCATCAGACCGTATGCACCAACAGGCGATACAATATGAGGTCTGAACCGCGATTCCTGATGGATGATCGCAGCAATTAATTTCCAGTCAAAAGCTTCTTTCACAGCATACTGCTTTATCAAAGCATCGTACTTTGAAATAGTGCCGTCTAATATCACCGGCATCTCGTACTTTAATTTTTCTTTTATGAAGGCGGAATGATCCCCGTATTTTTGGAGCGTATACTTATAATCAGCTGTATGCCTTTTTAGTGCATGCCACGCGTTGAAATGATCTTTCAGCGACTCGGAATGTGGATTGAATGCAAACGCTACAGGCTGCTCTCGTTGAATAATGGAATGTTCTTTTAGCTGCGGAAAATAAGAATGCATAATTAAGAAATCATGCCTATCAACTACAAGGCTCGGAAATTCTTTCCTGGCTACACGTTCAAGAGCAACCTCTTTACTTAATCCTACTTCTAGGGGATTGATCGCGTCTCTAAAATGAGGCGGTATAGAATCATTCTCACTCATCCAAAAATGAAGGGGCGAATGGTGAATCACATGAACTGGCGACCCCTTCTCCAATGGTCCAGCATCCTTCACATCCAACGTAGCGAGAATAACATCAGAGTTATACAAGGTATTACTAAATGGGGTAATCGAATCCATCGCTTCGTTGACAACCAACGTTCCCATCGCCAAGTCGAAATTTCCAAGGGCAATGCTGTCATACATTTCCTTGTAGGATTCCACTGTCACGATATCGACGTCCAAATCGGCATGTTTTGCATATAATTGAAGTAGCTCATATTCCAATCCATACTCTTCACCATCGTATAGAAAAAAAGAATTGATGGAATGTAGTGTTAAGACTTTTAACCTTTTCTTTTCCAATGGATGTCTTGGCGTCGGTGGTGGTCTCTTCAGGAAAAAGACGGGTGCCGAAAGGTTCGCGGTATCCAACGATACCTGCGTAACCGGAGCTAAAACGTTCTCTTCACCTTCTTTTGTCTCAGGATTTCGGCTGCACGAAAGCAGCAAGCACACCATTGACAGGACTACTAAAACATGGGGATGGATGGTCATAAAGGCGAAAGCGATATTAAAGAAACAGAAAAAAATTCCATTACCATATTTTCTGAACCTTTTATTCTTGTCCCTTTTTTCAGGTGTTTAATTTCTTCTCATGTAAAATTTGAACAAAACTTTCCCGCCACGGAGATTCATCATAAGTGTTAACAACAGGATTTTTGTTAGCTATTGTCCCAGTCTATATTCGTTTCAATGGAACGTTTTATCCATGTGCAGGTTTCATTTCCTCCGCTTTGCTTTGGATTTTTTTCAGGGATGGCCATTCCACGGCTACCGGCGATTCTGATCTTGTTTGCTAGCGCGTTGTGAAATGAAGGCCTGACGAACACGTTTTTGTCAACTTTGCGATTTAAAGCGCATTGTATTTGCAAAGGAAAGTGAGAAGACGTAAGTCACTATGTTGCAAAAGAATAAATAACGATGAATACAAAAAAACCAATGACAATGAGATTCCCGATGATACCAATCCAGGTGTTAAGGGTAAGTGAGCTTCTTTTTTCTGCAAAGCCCAACATAAGGCCGGTGAAACTAATTCCAAATGCGACCGTTGTCGCCATTGCCAAAGGAATGTCGTTCTCTGCCAGACCGAATACATACCAAAAGAACGCAAGTACGATTGTTCCAATGATAATTAGTCCACTTAGGATGAAAAGCATAAATGCTTTCGATTTCATGGCGTTTTGACTTTCCAGTAACACGAACAATTTCCATCATCAAAATCATCGACCACTATCTGCACGATAGATATCGTCGCCAAAATCAAGCGATCTGAATCGCTGATTTGTCAGAGCCAAGGCTGGTATTGACTCACCAAAGTGAAGTTATTTTTTTACACTTTAATGCCTTCGGGCGTTTTCTCACAGTGCTCCTTCAGTTCCTTTGCCATCATTTGCAAGCACTCAAACAAAACGACATTTACGTCTTCTGGTAGTGGAGACTCGTTGGCATTCATAAAACGACAGGAAAAAGTGCTTGTTTTATCACTCGTTTTTTTAATTACATACTCATAAACAAGCGACAGTTTCATTTCTTCAATCGTGCAGCCTTCGGCATACATAATTCCTTCATCCGAAACGGTCATTCTAATAGGAGACAGGGTTGCATGATAATTATCGAACGTACAACGATGAACGCTTCCCACATATACACCTGATCCCTCCTGCTCGACTTTTTTTAAGTTGGGAACCCATTCAGCCCGTCCGGGTATCCCCGTAAGCATCGTATAAACATCCATATAATAAGCAGCAATTGGTATTTCGCGGAATGAAGTATTATCCCTGCGATATTCATTTCGTGGCTCCGGCGGTTCAGGAACATTTTTCCTTGCCTCATTCAGCAACGCAAATCGATAGTCAACCTTACCAATAGCCGGGTATTCCTCCGACGAACGAGTCCATTCCATTTCGACGCCAGGCTCATCGTCACCCTGCTGCAAAAGCTTCTCCGTGAGCAACAAGTATTCATTGTTCCCAATACTGTTTTTCAACAAACGATGCGCCACAATCATTTCAGGTCCCGAAGGCTTCACAAACCGTCCTACTTTTATTTCCGCCACCGGGCCGTGGTGTACAACAAACTTCAAACTTAAATTTATGATCGCCATACACGCTCCGCAAGGACAAATGGTATGCTGTTGCATCCATTTCCGCTTATAATGAAAAGCATTAAAGATCTTGAGACAGATGTCTTGAATTTCTTTTTTAGAGGGTGCAGGTCCTTTTCTAATCAGCAAAACGGCATCACCTTCAACTTCAGCTAACTCATATTCTTCACCCACTGCGTTCACAATAGCATCAATGAGATGATTGATCGCATGGGAAGAATGCGAGAGCTCGGTAGTGGTCATGAATTCTGTAAATCCGCTGATGTCTGGGATCAGTATTGTTGCATTAGTTTCAGCCATGGCGAGAGGGAAATTGTAAGACTAAGATAGCGAAGATTGTGTGTACGTTGCTTAATAAAAGGCGGGAAACTTTGTTATTGATATCCGAGCGTCCGAAAATGCAATTATGATTGTTTCCGGCGAAAACCAAAATCAAATCTTTCACCCGCGATTCTCATTAAAATACCCAATTGCCCACAATGCCACATTGTATGTTTTATGTTCCAATCCAATGCTTCAAATTTGTTTTTAGCGATGGGATGCGGAATTTCTGTAGAATGTAATGGACTTTGAAGATCGTCCAAACACAAGGAATCAACCACTTCAATAGATCTCTTTTGCATGATCGTTAAATGGTTTCTTAGTTCTTCCGGC
>Ga0111539_10008274_pt1 | contig 13240 bp, 12 predicted proteins | sample RhiMethybrSRZTD1_FD_79667 | JGI IMG/M metagenome (GOLD analysis project Ga0111539, IMG submission 79667) | Populus rhizosphere microbial communities from Tennessee, USA - Rhizosphere MetaG P. TD hybrid SRZTD1 (version 2) (version 2) | ecosystem: Host-associated > Plants > Roots > Rhizosphere >...
TACCTGCGGCTCAGGACGAGCAGCCAGTAGGCGAGCTGCGAGAGCGCGGCCAGCGCGGCGGCGACGTACGTCATCGCGGCGGCGGTCAGCACCTTGCGGGCCCCCTGCGACTCACCGCTCGAGACGAGCCCGATGTCCGAGATCTGCGCCATCGCGCGACGTGACGCGTCGAACTCGACCGGCAGCGTGACGAGCTGGAAGAGAACGACGACGGCGAAGAGGATGATCGCGAACGTCATCACCCCGGCGATCTGGGCGAAGAGCCCGATCATCAGGATGAAGATCCAGGCCTGGGAGGCGAACGCGACCGCCGGCCACATCGCGGAACGCAGCCGGAACGGCCCGTAGGCCTTCTCGTGCTGGATCGCGTGGCCCACCTCGTGCGCGGCGATCGCCGTCGACGCGACGGAACGCCCCGCGTACACGGGCTCCGAGAGGTGCACCGACTTCTTCCGCGGGTCGTAGTGGTCGGAGAGCGGGCCGCCGGGCGACGGCTCGACGGGAACGCCCTGGAGGCCGTTCCGGTCGAGGATCTGCCGCGCCACCTCGGCGCCCGTGAGGCCGTTGCCGATCCCGACCTGCATCTGCGCCGCCACCGTCTTCTTCAGCCAGTGCTGAACGGCGAAGCCGATGATCAACGGCGGGATGAGGAACACGAAGTAGAGGCCCAAGCCGCTCATGTGCGTGCATCGTACCGGCGGCGTACGATCGTCACCACGTGACCGGGATCACGCAGGAGGAGATCGACAACCCGCTCGAGCGGCTCCGGCTCCTGTCCGGCGACGACGATGCGGTCGCGTCGTTCCTCGACGAGCTCGAGGTCTCATCGCCGCGCGAGCGCGAGATGCTCTCGGAGCTCGCGCGACGGACGCCGCTCGCCCGCCCCGACCGCTTCGACGCGGATCACCGCCGCCTGATCGAGGCGCTCGAGAGCCTCCGGCGGCACGGCTTCCACGGCTCGCAGGCGGGCGCCTCGCTGGGGCCGTTCCGGTACGTCGTCCGATGGCTCGTCGGGCTCGTCGCCCGCTACCTCGTCGTCTCGCACGTGAAGAACGTCGTCACGCAGATGCGGAACCTCTACTGGACGCGCGAGATGGAGGCGGCGTCCAACTCGGCCGACCTGAAGCTGCTCCGGCCCGCGCGCTTCGACGCACAGGCACTCGTCGAGATCATGCGCTCGCGCGAGATCGGCGTGCCGTCGTTCGTGCTCGCCGGGATCCTGATCCCGGTCACGGCGACGCTCTGGCGCCTGATGAGCGGCTTCACGTTCGCGAACTGGTGGGTCGCATTGCTGGTTGGCCTCGTCGGCGTCGTGGTCGGCGTCGGCCTCTCGTGGATCGTCCTCCGCGGGACCGCGCTCGCGAGCAGCCGGATCCGCCTCTCGGTGCGCGAGCCGCTGCGCGCGGTGTGGGACGACGTCGGCCGCTGCGGACAGCCGCCGAAGGACGGGTGCCGCACGTTCGCGATCGTCGCGATCGTGCTCATGGTCGGCGTCTGGATCGTCCTGCCGACCCTCGTCGCGCTCGCGGTCGCGACGTAGGTCGGGAACAACGCTGCGCGTGCCGTTGCCTCGGCTCAGCGTGTGCGCGAGAAGCGCTGCACGGCGGCGAGCAGCTCCTCGCTCTTCTCGCCCGCGACTGCCGCATCCCCGGATGCGAGCGCCTCCGCCACACAGTGCGTGACGTGGTCCTCGAGCACCTTCGTCGCGACGCCCTCGAGCGCCGTCTTGACCGCTGCGATCTGCGTGAGCACGTCGATGCAGTAGCGATCCTCCTCGATCATCCGCTCGATGCCGCGCACCTGGCCCTCGATCCTGTGCAGGCGCTTCGTGAGCGCCTCCTTGTCCTTGGCGTAGCCGTGCATCAGATGACCTCCCGGATCGAGTGGAAGCGCCGCAGGCGCAGGCTGTTCGTGACCACGAAGACGCTCGAGAACGCCATCGCCGCCGCAGCCACGACGGGGCTCAAGAGACCCGCCATCGCGAGCGGGATCGCGGCGACGTTGTAGGCGAACGCCCAGAAGAGGTTGCCCTTGATCGTGCCGAGCGTCCGTCGCGAGAGGCGGATCGCGTCGGCGGCGGCGCGCAGGTCGCCCGATACGAGCGTCAGGTCGCTCGCCTCGATCGCCACGTCGGTTCCCGTGCCGATCGCGAGGCCGAGGTCGGCCTGTGCGAGCGCGGGTGCGTCGTTGACGCCGTCGCCGACCATGGCGACGACCGCGCCCGCCGACTGCAACGCCTTCACCTCCGCGCTCTTGTCTCCCGGAAGCACGCCCGCACGGATCCGCTCGATCCCGACCTCGTCGGCGACCGTGCGCGCGGTGCGCTCGTTGTCGCCGGTCAGAAGCACCGGGTCGAGGCCGAGCGAGCGGAGCTCGGCGACCGCGGTGGCCGACGTCGGCTTGAGCCGGTCGGCGACGACGAGGAGACCGGCCGCGTTTCCATCGACCGCCGCGGCCACGACCGTGCGTCCACGGGACTCCTCTGCCTCGAAGCGCCCGGCGAGCCGGGCACCGAGCTCGACCGACCGCTCTGCGAGCATCGCCGGCCGCCCGACGACCACCACGCGCCCGTCGACGACCGCCTCGACACCGACCCCGGCGCGATTCGTGAAGCTCTCGACGGCGGGCAGCGCGCCGACCGCCTCGCGTGCGAACGCCGCGACCGCCTGCGCGATCGGGTGCTCGCTCGCGGCCTCGGCGGCGCCGGCGAGCCGCAGGAGCTCCTCCGGCTCGACCCCGTCTGCCGGGACGACCTCCTCGACCCACATCCGCCCCTCCGTCAGGGTGCCGGTCTTGTCGAGCACGATCGTCGTGATCCGGCGGGTCTGCTCGAGCACCTCGGGCCCCTTGATGAGAATCCCGAGCTGCGCCCCGCGACCGGTCCCCACCATCAGCGCGGTCGGCGTGGCGAGGCCGAGCGCGCACGGGCAGGCGATGATCAGCACCGCGACGGCCGCCGTGAACGCGGCCGACACGTCTCCCGTGAGCAGGAGCCAGCCCGCGAGCGTCGCAAGCGCGATCCCGATCACCACCGGCACGAACACGGCGGAGACGCGGTCGACGAGCCGCTGGATCGGGGCCTTCCCCGCCTGCGCCTCGGCGACGAGGCGCGCGATCTGCGCGAGCGCCGTCTCGGCACCGACCTTGGTCGTGCGCACGACCAGGCGGCCCGAGGCGTTGATCGTCCCGCCCGCGACCTCCGAGCCGGGGCCGACCTCGACCGGCACGGGCTCGCCGGTCAGCATCGACTGGTCGACGGCGGACGAGCCCTCCACGACCACGCCGTCGGTCGCGATCGTCTCCCCGGGCCGGACGGCGAACACGTCGCCGACCGCGAGCTGCTCCACGGGGACGAGCACTTCCTCGCCGCCGCGGAGCACACGTGCCTCCTTCGCGCCGAGCTCGAGCAGGGAGCGGATCGCCTCGCCGGACTGCCCGCGCGCGCGGAGCTCGAGCCAGCGGCCTAGGAGAATCAGCGTCGTGATCACGGCGGCGACCTCGAAGTAGGTGTGCGCGTCGATGCCGCCCACGAGGACGACCGTCGACCACGTCCAGGCGGCGAGCGTGCCGACCGAGATCAGCGTGTCCATCGTCGCGGCGCCGTGGCGGGCGTTCAGGAGCGTCGCGCGATGGAACGCGGCGCCGGCCCAGAACACGACGGGTGTCGCGAGCACGAGCGCGACCCACTCCCAGCCGTCGAACCGGAACTGCGGCACCATCGTGATCGCGACGAGCGGCGCCGTCAGAAGTGCGCCGACGGCGAGCCGCGTCCGCACCGCCCGGGCCGGGTCCGGGGTCTCGACGACATCGCGCGGCAGCGCAGCGTGGTAGCCGGTCGCCTCGACGGTCGCGATCAGGTCATCGACCGACACCGACGCGGGATCGAACGACACCGACGCTGCCTCGGTCGCGTAGTTGACCGTGGCCTCCACGCCGTCGAGCTTGTTGAGCTTGCGCTCGATCCGCGCGGCGCAGGAGGCGCACGTCATGCCCTCGACGTCGAGCCGGAGCGTCTCCGTGTCGGGGGACGCGACGGCCATCAGGCTGCCTCGTACCCCGCTTCCTCGATCGCGGCGCGGATCGCCGCGTCGTCCAGCGGTGCCCCCGCCACGTCGACGCGCTTCGTCCCGAGGTCGACCTCGACCGACTCGACGCCGGGGACGGCGGACACCTCGTCCTCGACGGCAGCGACACAGTGCGCGCAGTGCATCCCGGGAACGACGTACCGCATCGTCCTTCGTTCCGTGTCCATGGGTTCAAGCATACCCCTAGAGGGTATTTGCCGCAAGATCGCAAGACCGTCACGATGAGGCAATCGACCGCAATGTGACGATGTCGGCCTGGCCCGGCCCCGGCGAGCTGCAGGTCGGGCTCGGCTGCATGCGGCTCTCGACGGACGCCGATCGGGACGAGGAGCGAGCGCTCGCGACCGTCTCGGCCGCCGCAGGGGCAGGGGTCACCGTGTTCGACGCCGCGCGCGCGTACGGGCTCGGGCCGGAGGAGCTCGGCCACAACGAGCGGCTGCTCGCCCGTGCTCTGCGTGCGTGTGGCGCCGAGGCGACTGCGCGGATCGTGACCAAGGGCGGCATGACGCGGCCGGAGGGCGCCTGGGTCCCCGACGGCCGCGCAAAGGCGATCCGCGCGGACTGCGAGGCGAGTCTCGAGGCACTCGACGGGCTCCCGATCGACCTCTACCTCCTCCACGCCCCCGACCCGCGCACGCCGTGGCGGACGTCGGTCCGCGCGCTCGCCCGGCTCGTCGAGGACGGCCTGGTGCCACGGGTCGGGCTCGCGAACGTGAACCGCGGTCAGCTGGACGAGGCGCTCGGGCTCGCTCCGGTCGCCGCGGTGCAGGTTGCGCTGAGCGTGGCCGACGACCGGGCGCTCCGCGTCGGCCTGGTCGAGCGATGCGCCGAGACGGGTATCGCGCTGATCGCGCATTCGCCGCTCGGCGGCCCGCGCCGCGCAGCGGGCCTTGCCCGCAGGCAGGTGCTCCGCGAGATCGCGGAGGCGCACGGCTCGACACCCGCAGAGGTCGCGCTCGCGTGGCTGCTCGGCCTCGGCCCGAACGTCGTCGCAATCCCGGGCGCCCGCCGGCCCGAGACCGCCCGCTCGGCCGCGCGCGCCGCAACGCTCGAGCTGGGCGCCGGGGAGCGAGAGCGTCTGGTTGCACCGCGCACGATCCGCGCCGCCTCTCCGACGCCGGGCGCGGCCGAGGTCGTGCTCGTCATGGGGATCCCCGGCGCCGGAAAGAGCCGTATCGCGGAGCGGTACGCCGCACGCGGCCACCTCCGCCTCAACCGCGACGAGCGCGGGGGGACGCTTCGCGCGCTGGCGGACGAGCTCCAGAAGGCGCTCGCGTCGGGCGCGCGGCGTGTCGTCCTCGACAACACGTACGCGACCCGCGCCTCCCGGAGCCACGTGATCGACGCGGCGGCGCGTCATGGCGCCCGCGTGCGCTGCGTGTGGCTCGAGACGCCGCTCGCGCAGGCGCAGGTGAACATGGTCGAGCGGCTCCTCGAGCATTTCGGCTCCCTCCCGACGCCCGAGGAGCTGAAGGAGGCGCGGGGCACGCCCGGCCTGATGGCACCGACGTCCCAGATGCGCGTGCTTCGCGAGCTCGAACCGCCCGGAGACGACGAGGGCTTCGCGTCGATCGAGCGCGTGCCGTTCTCCCGCGCTTTGCGAGCCGGGCGGGCCGGCGTGTTCGTCGCTGCGTCGGCGCTGCGTAAGGCGAACGGCTACGAGGCAGTCGAGGCGGTCGAGGTCGTCGACCCCGCTGCCCCCCGTCTCCTTTTCGACTGGCTGCCGGATGGGTCACCGCGGGATCTGGACGACGCCGCGGCCGCGTTGTCGTCAATCGCTTCCGGGATCGTCGAGCGGGCCGTCTGCCCCCACGGCGCCGGCCCGCCCACCTGCTGGTGCCGCCCGCCGCTCCCCGGCCTGCCGCTCGCCTTCGCACGAGCACACGGCGTCGACCCCGCGCGCGCGGTTCTCGTCGGGACGTCCTCCGCCCACCGGACGCTTGCCACCACGCTCGGTGCCCGCTTCGTCGGAGTAGGGTCGGAATCGTGACCGACCGCGCGCCGCGAAGCTTGGTGGTCGGCCCCGGCGAGGGGAGATCGCTGCGGAATCCCGTCGGCGGCTCGATCGAGGTCAAGGCGCTCGGCGAGCAGACGGGAGAAGGGCTGAGCGCGTTCGAGACCGAGGCCGCGCCGGGCGAGGGCCCGCCGCTCCACTCCCATGCCGACACGCACGAGGTGCTCTATTTCGTCGAGGGCACCTTCAGGGTGCGCCTGGAGGACGCTGTCCACGACGCCCCGGCGGGCACGTTCGTCTTCGTCCCGAAAGACGTGCCGCACACGTGGCAGAACAGCGGCGACGCCTCCGGCCGTCTCCTCGCGCTCTTCACGCCGGCGTCGCACGGGATGGAGGAGTTCTTCCAGCGGTTCGCCGCGACGACCACGGCGTCGGTCGCCGACGCGTTCGCGAAGCTCGCGCCCGGCGCCGGCATGCGCGTGCTCGGCCCGCCGCTCGCTGCGTCTCACCCGCTGTGAGGAGGCGCGCACCCGGCGGCCATCCTGCGCCGGCGTAGAACGGCTGCAGCGAGGCGGCGATCCGGCACCGACGCTCGAAGCCGACGCCCGGACTCGAACCGGGGACCCCTTCATTACGAGTGAAGTGCTCTACCAGCTGAGCTACGTCGGCGGGCCGCGGATTCTAGCCGCTCGCCGGAGACGTTCAGGACGCGGCGACGTGGCGCCGGCAGGCACCAAGCGGCCGGAGCCACATCGCACGCATGACGAGGAGCCGACGGCAGGTTCCCCTGCCGGTTTCCGCAGTGGCCCGGAAAGCCGGGCGGCCCGCGACGGCCGTCTCACAACCGTCGTCGGCCCGCCGCCCCGCGGGCTCATCCCTCGAAACGGGGTTTGACTCCAGTCAGGAAAACGCCCGACGCAACCGGACGAAGAGCGCCTCGAGGAAGAGCGGCAGGTTGAGGTTGAGCTCCTCGAGCTCGCGCCACGCCTGACGGACGACGGCGGCGGCCTCCTCGGCCCCCCGTCCCGCAGGCCCGGCGGCGTCGGCGCGCAGCTCGGACAGCCGGTCGGCGTGGACGACCGTCTCCTCCGCGCCGTTCGCCGCGACGACGAGGTCGCGGTACCACGCCGCGAGGTCGTCGAGCGCTGCCAGGACCTCCGACCTCTCGGCGCCGAACTCCGCGCGCCGGACCCGCTGCTCCGCGTCCCGCGCGGGAAGGTCGAGCCCGTCGACGAGCTCCTGCTCGCGGCGCCGGGCCTCCACGCCGAGCGAGCGTGCGCCGTCGAGGATCACGGCGGCGGACGCCGTGGGATCGAAGCCCTCGTCCGCGTAGACGCTCCTCGCCGCATCCAGCAGCGCGTCGCGGCGGGCGCGGGCCTCGTCGTCCAGCTGCCGCGCCGCGCGGTCGAGCCGGCCGCCGGCCAGCCTTGCGACCACCGCGACCTCCGAGGCCTCGAGGCCGGGCGCTTGGGCGGCGACCCACTTCTCGACGGCAGGGCGGGACAGCCGCCGGAAAGGGACGAGCTGACAGCGGGAGCGGATCGTCTCGGGGAGCTTGCCGAGCTCGTCTGCGACGAGGACGATCGTCGCGTAGGCCGGCGGCTCCTCGAGATCCTTGAGGAGGGCCGCGGCCGCCTCGTCGTTCATCCGGTCGGCGTCGAGGATCAGGTAGACGCGCCGGTCGGCCTCGAAGGGGCGGAGATGCAGGTCGTGATGGAGCGCGCGGATCTCGTCGATCCGGATCATCGCGCCGAGCGCCTCGGTGACGTGCAGGTCGGGATGGGTGCGCCCGTCGACACGCCGCGGGTCGCCGAGGAGCGCGCCGGCGAGCGCGCGCGCCGCCGGCCGCTTCCCGACGCCGGCGGGCCCGTGGAAGAGGTAGGCGTGTGCGGGGCCGTCTGCGAGCGCGGCCTCGAGCAGGCGCTTCGCCTCGGCCTGCTCCGGGATCTCAGCGAACGTGGTCACGGATCTCCGCTGCGATCTCGGCAACGCCTCGGCGGCCGTCGATCACGACGTAGCGCATCGGAAACCGCGCCGCCAGCGCCAGGTACGCCTCCGCCACGCGGGGCCAGAACGCCGCCTCGGCGCGCTCGATGCGATCGCCCTTGTCGCCCACGCGGGCGAGCGCAGTGTCGATGTCGACCTCGACGAGGAACGTGAGATCGGGAAGGAGGCCGCCGACGGCGGTCAGGTTGAGCGCGAGCACCTCCTCGACTCCGAGCTCGCGGCCGGCACCCTGGTACGCGACGGACGAGTCGACGTAGCGGTCGCAGACGACCGTCGCGCCGCGCGCGAGCGCGGGCCGGATCAGCTCCTCGACGTGCTGCGCGCGCGCGGCGGCGTAGAGCGCGGCCTCCGCCCACGGGGCGACGTGGTCGCCGTGCAGGACGAGGTCGCGGATCTGCTCGCCGAGCGGAGTGCCCCCCGGCTCACGCGTGAGCACGACCTCGACGCCGGTTTCCTCGAGCGCGCGGGCGAGCAGCCGGGCCTGCGTCGTCTTGCCGCAACCGTCGAGCCCTTCGAAGCTGACGAACATCCGCCGGGACGTTAGTAGGCTGCCCCGATGCGCGCGCTCGTCACCGGAGGGGCCGGGTTCATCGGCTCCAACCTCGTCGACGCGCTCGTCGCACGGGGCGACGAGGTCGTCGTCCTCGACGACCTCAGCACCGGTCGCCGCGACTACGTCAACCCGGCGGCGCTGTTCCGGCCGCACGACGTCCGCGAGCCCTTCGAGACCGACGCCGACCTCGTGTTCCATCTCGCCGCGCAAGCCGACGTCGGCACGTCGATGGAGCGGCCGTCGTTCGACGCGGAGGTGAACGTCGTCGGAACGGTGAACGCGCTCGAGGCGGCCCGTGCCGCGGGCGCGCATCTCGTCTTCTCGTCGACCGGCGGGGCGATCTACGGCTCCGTCGAGGAGCCCGCGCGCGAGGACTCGGCGCTGCTGCCGGTCTCCGCGTACGGCCTGGCGAAGCGCTCGGCCGAGGTGTACCTCGACGGCTGGAACCGGATCTTCGACACACACCACGTCACGCTCCGCTTCGCGAACGTCTACGGGCCACGGCAGTCGGCGGCGTTGGAGGGCGGCGTGGTCGCGATCTTCCTCGAGCGGCTCACAGCCGGCGAGCCGACGACGATCTTCGGCGACGGGACGATCACCCGCGACTTCGTCCACGTCGACGACGTCGTGCGCGCCCTGCTGCTCGCGGCCGAGCACGACGGGGGCGTCTTCAACGTCGGCACGGGCGTCGAGACGACCGTTGCCGATCTCCACACGCTGTGCGAGCGCGCGGCCGGCGTGGAAGCTCCCCCGTCCTACGGCTCGGAGCGCGCGGGCGACGCGCTGCGCAGCGTCCTCGACACGACGAAGGCGAGCGCCGACCTCGGCTTCACGGCCACCGTGGCGCTGGCCGATGGCATCGCCGCGACCGCGGCGTCGACGTGATCCACGAGCTGCCGCTCGGGTCCACGAGGCTGCACGGAGCGTTCTCGCGAGAACTGTCTCCGGTTCTCACCGTCGATCCGGGCGACTCCGTCCGCTTCTCGCTGCCCAACTCGGCGTGGCGGCTCGGCCCTGACGAGGAGCTCGAGCGGCCCGACCCCGGCGTGGACACGGGCCACGCGCTCCTCGGCCCGATCGAGGTGCGCGGCGCTCACGTCGGGCAGGTGCTCGCCGTCCGCGTCGACGAGGTCGTCCCGGGCGGTTGGGGCGAGACCTTCGACGAGGCGGGGAATTGTGTCCACTGGGAGCTGCGCGACGGCCTCGGGCACACCGGCGGCAGAACGGTGCGCCTCGCGCCCTTCCTCGGCGTACTCGGGATGCCGCCCGCCGAGCCGGGCATCCACTCGACGAGGCCGCCGCGACCCACCGGTGGGAACGTCGACTGCAAGGAGCTCGTCGCGGGGACGACGCTCTACCTGCCGATCGCCGTCGACGGCGCGCTGTTCTCGGCCGGCGACGGCCACGGGGCGCAGGGCGACGGCGAGGTGAGCGGCTGGGCGATCGAGTGCTCGGTCGACGGACGGCTGACGCTCGACGTCCGCGACGACCTCGAGCTCGCCTGGCCAATTGCCCGCGCACCTGACGCCTGGCTCACGTTCGGGTTCGACGAGGACCTCGGGCACGCCGCCCGGATCGCCCTCGACGGGATGCTCGATCTGATGGAGCGCGAGCGCGGCATTCCCAGGGACGAGGGGCTCGTGCTCGCCTCGGTCGGGGTCGATCTCCGCGTGACGCAGATCGTGAACCTCGCGGTCGGCGTGCACGCCGTCCTGCGGGACGACGCGCTCGGCTGACGGCCGGAAGGAGTCGCGCGGCCGCGGGCGAATCCGTCCGCGTCGTGGACCACCCGCTTCGCCTCGATCACGCCGACCTCGCCGTTCGCCCCTGGCGCACGGCGACACTCGTCGTCGCGGGGATCGCCGCGCTCGAGCTCGTCCTGCTCGTCATGCTGGGCGGTGCGCTCCTGGCGAAGCCGGAGCACGCCACCGCGCGGAAGGCCACGGCGTCCAAGGCCGTCGCCGCGAAGCACACGACGAAGCCGGCAACCGCCGCCGCGAAGGCGACGAAGCCCGAGAAGGCGGCCCCCGCCCAGCTTCCGCGTCGCAAGGTGACCGTCCTCGTCCTCAACGGCAACGGACGTCAGGGCGCGGCGGCCGTGGCGGCCTCGCGCGTGAGCGGCAAGGGCTATCGCATCGGCCTCGTCGCGAACGCGCCGAGCCACGACTACGCGGCCTCGCTCGTCATGTACCGCCCCGGCTTCAAGGGCGAGGCGCAACGCCTCGCGCACGACCTCGGCGTCCACGTCGTGAGCCCGCTCGACGGCGTCCGCCCGGGCCAGCTGCACGGCGCGCAGGCCGTGCTCATCCTGGGCGGCTGAGAGGCCTCAGCCCTCGCAGGCGCCGTGGTCGACGGCGTAGCGTGCCACGTCGAGTGGACCGCCCGCCACCCAGCGGCTCGACTTCGGGTCCAGTGTGTACGAGTGGTTGAGGGCGGCGTACGCGCCGCACTGGTCGTCCGTCGCGATCGCCAGGTAGAGCCCGAGGTCGTACCAGGCGTCCGGGTTCTCCGGCTGGAGGTCGGTCGCCTTCTCGTGCCAGGCGACCGCCGCCGCCTTGTCGCCAGCTGCGTCAGCGACGAGAGCGCGCACCTGCAGCGGCTCGAGCGAGAGCGGGTTGAGGCGACGGGCCGTGTTCGCCGCGTCGACGGCGTCGTCCAGGCGCCCGGCGTCGATCGCGGCGAACGCACGGTCGACCTTGCGGTCCGCAAGCGCGGGGAGCGCGACGGCGAGCACGGCGCCGGCGGCGACGACCCCGACGGCGACGATGCCCGGCACGCCCGCTCGGATCGTCGCGTGTGGCCGTCCGACCGCGATCAGCACGCCCAGCGCCAGGAGCGCGGGGCCTGTCACGGCGAGGAAGTCGAGGTCGTAGTCGACGAGCGCGTGCGTCCCGTACGCGAGCAGGAGGCACGCCAGAGCCGCAGCCGCCCCGCCGTCATCGCCGTCGACGAGCCGCAGCCCTCCGCGAGCGGCCACGATCGCGCCGCCGACCACGGTGAGGCCGAGGACGAGACCCACGATCCCAAGGTCGGCGAGCAGCTGGAGCGGGACGCTGTGCGGCTCGGTGACGGGCGTTGCGCTCTCGCGGTAGCGCCGGCGGGCGACCGCGAACGTCCCGGCGCCGGAGCCTCCGACCGGGCGATCGGCGGCGACGTCGAGCGCCTCGCCCCACCATTGCAGCCGGTTGTTGGCGCAGAGGTCGGTGAGTCGCCCCGGGTCGTTGACGCACTCGCCGCGCGAGAGCTGGGAGCTCGCCCAGGAGTATGGGTTGCCTACCTCGGCGACAAGCCCGACGGACGCGACGACGACCCCGAGCACGCAGAGAATGACGAGCGTGCGTCGCAGCGGGACGCCGCGCCGCTCCACGAGCCGCCTTGCAGATGCCCGCCATGCGACGAGAGCGACGAGGATCGCGCCCCCGATCGTCAACGCCGCGAACACCTTGCCGTCGGCGGCGCGGTCGGCGCGCAGGGCGCCGTCCTCGACGAGCGCCGGGCGGGTGAACGCCCACCCGCCGACGAGCAGCGCGGGCATCGTGGCAACGACCGCGCCCACCGCGTCGTCGAGCCGCTCGTCAGAAAGGACGAGCCAGAGGGCGAGCACGGCAAGCGCCCCGACCACGCCGGCGCGCGACTGCGTGAGGAGCACCACGAGCGCCGCGCCGTAGACGAGGAGCAGCCCCGCGGTCCGCCCCGCGACCCGCGGGCTACGGGCCACCCAGAGGCCGAGCGCGAGCGCCGCGTCTGCAAGCAGCGCGAGCGCGTTCCAGTAGCCGACGGGCTCGCGCAGGCGCGCGATGCGGTCGCCGTCCGGGAACAGCGACGGGATCGCGACTCCGAGCAGCGCCCAACCGACCGCGGCGCCGACGACAAGCGCCGCGAGCGTCGCAACGCGCCGGGCGCCTCCGGCGGGCGCTCCCGCGAGCGCTCCGAGCGCGAGGAGCGCGAGGTAGACGAGCCCACGGGCGAGCCAGTTCCACGACAGGTCACCGGCGATCGACCACCAGATCGACACGCCGGCCCAGAGGGTCAGGGCGACTGCGGCGGCGACGGTGACCGCCCCCGCCCGGTCGAGCCGCGGGAGCGGGACGGTCCCGCGTAGCCCGAGGGTGATCCCGGCCGCCGCGCAGGCGATCGCCACGATCCCTGCCGTCGCAAGCGCACCGTCGCGCGATCCGTGGCCGTCGAGGACGGCCCAGGCGAGCACGATGCCCACCCCCGCGAGAAAGGCGGTCTCCGCGACGCGTCCGGGTCGCGGGACCGCGTCCATGACGCGGCGAGGCTACCATGCGTGTCGCCGCGCGCAGGAGCCGGGACGGTTGCCGCGAACGGCGTCTTACACATCGTTTACCCTTCCCTGATCGCCGAACCACGGAAGGCGGGAACACTCACCCCGCCACGTCCGTCCATACCCGTGCCCGACGTCCTCTTCCGTCGCCTCCTCCTTCCCGCCGCGCTTCTCGCGCTCGTCGCCGCGGCGCTGCTCGCGACGGCGCCGGCCGCGAGCGCGAAGGCGAAGACGTGCGGCGAGAAGGTCGTCGACGACTGGTACGGCGACGGCCGGGTCGACGAGGTCTTCCCCACGCACTGCTACCTCGACGCGATCCGATCGCTCCCGGTCGACGTGAAGGACTACTCGAA
>Ga0111539_10008275_pt1 | contig 13240 bp, 7 predicted proteins | sample RhiMethybrSRZTD1_FD_79667 | JGI IMG/M metagenome (GOLD analysis project Ga0111539, IMG submission 79667) | Populus rhizosphere microbial communities from Tennessee, USA - Rhizosphere MetaG P. TD hybrid SRZTD1 (version 2) (version 2) | ecosystem: Host-associated > Plants > Roots > Rhizosphere >...
TCGTCTGCCTCGGAGACGTGTGCCAGGGCGGGCCCGAGCCCGAGGCCTGCGTCGACCTGCTCGCGGAGCGCGGCTGGCCGACGGTGCTCGGGAACGCGGACGCGTTCGTGCTCGATGCGGCCTCCGCGGAGGCTTCGTCCGAGGCGATCAGCGAGCGCCAGCTCGCGGTCCGGAAATGGACCTTCGACCGGCTGGGAACCCCGAGGCGCAACGCCATCGCCGCGTACGTCCCGACGGTCTCGACGGATCTCGGGGACGGTCGCACCCTTCTCGGCTGCCACGCGATCCCGGCCGACTACGACTCGGTCGTGCTCCCGGCAGCGCCCGAGGACGAGTTCCGCGCTGCCTTCGGCGGCACGGGCGCCGACCTCGTCGCCTGCGGGCACATCCACCTCCCCTACGTGCGCCGCATCGGAGCGACGCTGGTCCTCAACCCGGGCAGCGTCGGGCTGGGCTACGACCACGAGCAGGAGGCCGACGACGTCCGCTTCGACCCCTGGGCCTCATGGGTTGTCGTGACCTCCCACGACGGACGGCTCTCGCTCGATTTCCGCAGAACCCCGTTCGACGCGAAAGCGGTCGCGGACGCCCACCTTGCGAGCGGAATCCCCCACGGGGACGAGTACGCCCGGGGCTGGGCGCAAGCCTGAAGGCCGCTCGGCAGTGGCTATCGTGGCGGCGGGCCCCCGTAGCTCAGTGGATAGAGCAGCGGTTTCCTAAACCGCGTGCGCTGGTTCGATTCCGGCCGGGGGCACTTCGAGCGGCAGGACGCGCTCGCGGCAGGTCGAGCACATCCCCGGGCGAAAACTTGGTCGCGAGCGAGCGACCTGATAGACCGCTGCGCCATGACGAACGGTGTGGCGCGCGCCCGGCGCGTCGAGGCGCGCCACCTCGCGCTCGTGCTCCTCGCGGCGGCGCTGGCCACCAGCGCTCTTGCGTTCTCCGCAAAGCCGCACGTCGACCTGCAACCGTGGTACGTGCTCGGTCTGTGGGCGTCGTCGATCGGGCTGTTCCTCGCAGGCGCGTACCGGCTCGAACGTCGAGGCCCGCACGTGACCCGCGCGCCTTTCACGTGGTTGGAGATCGGGTTCGTCCTCGCGATCACGGTGGCGGCGCTGCTGATCCGGATCGTCGCTCTCGACCACATCCCCCACTCCTTTGGCGGCGACGAGGGCGAGTCGGGGTCCTTCTCCCGCAGTGTGCTCGCCGGAGACGTACGAGACCCCTTCACGACTGGCTGGGCCGGGCACCCCACGCTCTGGTTCTTCGTCCAGGCGCTGTCCTTGAAGGTCCTCGGGGACGACGTCTTCGGACTGAGAGCGCTGTCGGCCCTCCTCGGGACAGCGACCGTGCCGGTCGTGTATCTCGTTGCCCGTGCGCCGTTCGGCCGCCGGGTGGCCGCATTCTCGGCAATCCTCCTCGCCGCCTATCAGCTGCACGTCCACTACAGCCGGATCGGCGTCAACAGCATCGGCGACGGCTTCTTCATGCTCGTCGCCGTCGCAGCGCTGCTCGCCGGCCTGCGCGATCGGTCCCCTTCCAAGATCGCCTTGGCCGGAGCGGCCGCGGGGCTGGCCCAGCACTTCTACCTGGGTTCGCGCCTCGTCCCGGTCGTCGTTGCAGCTGTCGTCCTCCACCAGCTCGTCTGGAATCGCGCGTCGATCGCGCCCTCCTTCCGCTACCTGCCGCTTCTCGCCCTCGGCTTCCTCGTCGGCTACGGGCCGGGGGTCCGCGTTCCTCTGTACCAGTGGAACGACTACAACGCCCGGCTCAGGCAGGTGGGCGTCTTCCAGTCCGGATGGTTCGACGCGCGGCGCGAGCTGGGAGACAGCGCGCTCGACATCGCCTGGTTCCAGATGCGGCAGTCCTTCGGCGCCTTCACGCACGTGGTCGACGAGAGCGCCGACTACTGGTCGCAGATGCCGCTGCTCGACACCGTCTCGTCGCTCTTCTTCGTCGTCGGCCTCGCGGCCGCGCTCGCCACGTGGCGACGAGCCGAGTCCGCTGCGCTGGTGGCCTGGGTCGCCGGTACGGCGATCGTCGGAGGGGTCCTGCTCGTCAGCCCCCCGCAGAGCCATCGCTACGTCATCGTCGCGCCCGCGGCCTGCATCCTCGTCGCGCTCGGAGTGGAACGCACGAGCGCGCTCGCGCGCGACCTGCTTCCGCGCGGCAGCGCGCCGATCGCCGCTGCAGCGACGACGGCCGTGCTCGTGATCGCGCTGTGGAACCTCGACTTCTATTTCCGGGACTACAGCTCGCGATACACCTACGGCGGCTTCCACCAGGGCGAGGAGTTCACCGCGATGGGCACCTACCTCCGCGGAGCAGGCCGTGGCTCCTACGTATATCTGCTCGGGGCGCCGTGGATGTTCCTCGACAACGGCACCGTCCGCTTCCTCGCTCCCGACACGGCCGGAGTCGACGTGGAGCAGGGGTTGACGGGTATCGACGTGCTACCGCCGCGGGCTCCAGGCAGAGCGCCGCTCTTCGTTGTCCTCGCCGGCCGGCTACCCGAGCTCGCCGTCATCCGGAACGCCTACCCGACGGGCACGACGCGCCGCTTCGCGAGCAAGGTCGACGGACAGCTGCTGTTCGTCGCCTACGAGCCGGCCGTTCCCGGAGATCAGCGGTCCGCCACCAGCGGCGCGCTCGCCGTCGAGAGGCCGGTAGCGGAGCGCGAGCACTCGCCAGGCTGCCTCGACGACGATGGCGAAGGTCATCTTCGACTTCCCGGATCGGCGCGGTGCGAACGTGATCGGCACCTCGCGAACTCGTAGCCCCGCGCGTACTCCTCTGTATGTGGTCTCGATGTTGAAGCCGTAGCCCTTCGTGGCCAGCGCGTCGACGTCGATCGCCTCGAGCGCCGATCGCGCGAAGCACTTGAATCCTCCGGTCAGATCACGGATGGCGACGCCGAGAACGACACGGGCGTACAGGCAGCCCGCCTGCGAGAGGAGGTGGCGTAGCCAGCTGCCGCAGCGGTTGCGTCCTCCCGCCACGTAGCGCGAGCCGATGACGATGTCCGCTTCCTCCGCAGCCCTCAGGAGGCGCGGCACGTCGCGTGGGTCGTGGGAGAAGTCGCAGTCCATGAAGACGAGCAGCTCGGCGCCGTGCTCGAGCGCATGTCTCCAGCCGGCGGCGTACGCTCGTCCGAGACCTTCCTTGGCCGTTCGATGCAGCACCTCGACCGAAGGCCGCTCTTCGGCGAGGCGGTCCGCGAGCTTCCCGGTGCCGTCCGGCGACGAATCGTCGACCACGAGGACGCGGACGTCGAAGCCCCTGAGCGCCTCCTCGAGCGCGTGCACCATCGGCTCGAGGTTGTCTCGTTCGTTGTACGTCGGGAGGCAGACGACCGCAGCCCTCCTCACGCAGCGATCCTCCCATGATCGGGCCGGAAGTCAATCGGTCGAGCGAGAAGCCGAAGGCGATGCCCGGTCCGCGGCGCTAGCGACGAGTCGATGCGGCCACGTACGCCGCCACATCCGCAATCTGCTGTGGGGTGAGGATGCCCTGATAGGTCGGCATCGCGCGGAAGCCGAGAGCCACACGGTCGACGACCAGCCGCTGGGAGGGCCGAACCTCGTCGAGGTTCGGGCCGGACGTGCCGTCCGCCTGCGACGAGGAGAGCGTGTGGCACGCGCCGCATCCGGCCGTGGTCCAGGCCTTTCGTCCCCGCGCAGCGTCCCCATCGAGCTCGAGCGCAGCCTCGTGCGCCTTCGCCGCTCCGACCGCGATGCTGTCCTCGTCGTCACCACCGCACGCCGCGACGGCGAGCACGAGCGTGAGCGCGAGCGCGACAGCGACGTTGAGCAGCACCGGCTTGGCCATTCGGCGAGGTGCCAGTCTAGAGCGGACGCACGACGCGAGATCGCCGCCCCTCTGTGCAATCAGGGCGAACGGCTCTACGATCCGGAACGTGGGGATGGAGGCCGGTGCTGCGGACGTCGTCGGCGTGCCCGCACGGCGGCGCGCTGCCTCTGCTGCGCTCAGGGCGCTGCGACCGCACCAGTGGACGAAGAACCTGCTCGTCTTCGCGGGCATCGTCTTCGCCGTCCAGCTCGACGATCCGATCCTGTGGCTTCGAGCGACCGCGTGCTTCGTCGGGTACTGCGCCGCATCGAGTGCCGCCTATCTCTTCAACGACATCCGCGACCGCGACGCCGACCGCGCCCATCCGGTGAAGCGTGGGCGTCCGATCGCGAGCGGCGACCTCTCGGCGCGCGCGGCCACCTGGATGGCCGCTGGGCTCCTCGTCCTGGCGCTCGCGGCCGTCGCCCCGCTCGGGATCGAGTCGCTCGGCCTGCTCGCGCTCTTCGTGGCGCTGCAGACGTCGTACACGCTGGCGCTGAAGCACGTCGTCCTCGTCGATGTCCTCGTCATCGCCGGCCTCTTCGTCGTGCGCGCGGCAGCCGGTGCGGAGGCGGTGAGCGTTCTCATCTCTCCCTGGCTGCTTCTCTGCACCGGTCTCCTCGCCCTCTTCCTCGCGCTGGGGAAGCGGCGGGGCGAGCTCGTCCTCGTCGAGCAGCAGGAGACGCCGGGACGGCGTGTTCTGGACGGTTACACCGTCTCGGTCATCGATCAGTTCATCGTGGTCACCGCCGCGGCCACGATCGTCGCCTACGCGCTCTATACCTTCACGGCGTCGGTCTCGAACAGCCTCATGATCACGATCCCGTACGTCGTGTTCGGCGTCTTCCGGTACATGCTGCTCCTCCACGGCCGCCGCGTCGGCGAAGAGCCCGAGCACGTGCTCGTCACGGACGGCCCGATCCTGGCCGCCGTCTGTGCATGGGCGGTCACGTGCGTGGCGGTCCTTGCCCTGGATTGACCTCCGCGGCCGCCGTCTCCAGCGCTCTCAGCGGACGTCGCGCTCGCAGCGCGATGCCGAGGGCGTCGAGCGCCATCCGGGTCGACGAGGTCAGGAGGCCGACCCTCGTGTCCGGGTTGTCGATCCAGCGCACGGGGACCTCCGCGACCCGCAGCCCGAGGCGGCGGGCGAGGACGAGCAGCTCCATGTCGAACGCGAACCCTTCGACGCGTTGCAGCTCGAAGAGCCTGCGCGCCGTAGAGAGGCGGAACAGCTTGAAGCCGCACTGCGTGTCCTTCCACGGGGTCCGCGTCAGGGCCCGGACGATGACGTTGAACGCCTTGCCCATGAGCTCCCGGTGCCGCGGCTGGCGGACGACGATGTCGGACTCGCGATGTGCCCGGGAGGCGATGCAGATGTCGGCGCCCTCGTCGAGCTTCGCAGCGAGTCGGACGAGCTCGTCGAGAGGGGTCGAGAGGTCGACGTCCGTCATGAGGGCGAGGTCGGTGGTCGCCCGCAGCATCCCGGCGCGCACCGCAGCGCCCTTGCCGCGGTTGCGCGGGAAGCGCTCGACCGAGAACCGTCCGCCGAGGTCATCGGCTGCCGCGAGCAGCTCGGCGGTGCCGTCCGTCGACCCGTCGTCGACCGCGACGACCTGGACGAGCTGCAGCCCCGCACGAGCCGCGATCGCGTCCGCCTCCCGATGAAGCGCCTCCAGCAGCGCCGGCAGTCGGCGCTCCTCGTTGAACACGGGCACGACGATGCAGAGCGACTGCGGTGTCATCGGAGGGAGGCCATCGCGAGGCGGACGAGCGTATCCCGGATGAAGGGACGAGGGAACCCTCGGGAGGCCGACGGGTGAGCGAGGAGACCTTCGCCGCCGCCCGGCCGCCGCGGCCGACCTTCCGGGTGCGCGCCCGGTACGCGGCAGCGGCCGTCACCATCCTCTTCGCGACCGTTCTCGTCGCGCTTCGGGTTGGCGAGGAGAAGCTCGAGCCGTCGGCCGGCGTGCTCCGCGAGCAGGCGCGACACGGCACGTGGTCTCGAATGTTCGATCTCGACGGCGTCGCGGCGAGCGTCCCCGTGCCACTCTGGGCACTCGTCCTCGTCGTCGTCGGGTTCGTCGGCATGCCCTACGCCTGGCTCTGCGGACGCTGGCTCCCGGACCGGGGCTACGCGCTCGCACGCGTCGTCGGTCTCCTCCTCGTGACGTGGGTGGCCTGGTGGATCTCGAGCCTGAGGCTGCTCCCGTTCAGCCGGGGCTCGATCGTCCTCGCGATGCTCCTCGTCGGGCTCGGCGCCGGCGCGATCGCCGTCCGCGAGCGTCACGCGATGCGAGCGTGGCTGAGCGCGAACCGCCGCGTGATCGTCACCGCCGAGGGGATCTTCTGGACGCTCTTCCTGGCCGCCCTCTTCGTGCGCTGGTCGAATCCCGACCTCTGGCACGCGGCGCGCGGCGGAGAGAAGCCGATGGACTTCGCCTACCTCAACGCCGTCGTCAAGTCGACGTCGTTCCCGCCCTTCGACCCGTGGTTCGCCGGCGGTCAGATGAACTACTACTACTACGGCTTCGTCCAGGTCGCCGTGCTCGCGAAGATCACCGCGATACCGCCGGCGATCGCCTACAACCTCGCGATCGCGACGCTCGCCGCGCTGCTCGGCTCGGCCGCATTCTCGGCCGGTCTCGGTCTCGCGTCGACTCGCTCGCTCGCGCCGCGGCGACCGCTCCCGATCGCAGCCGCGGCCGCGCTCTTCGTCACCGTGCTCGGCAACCTCGGGGAGATCCAGGTCATCCGCTCGGAGCTCGCGGGCAGGGTCTCGCCGGAGTGGTGGTTCTGGAACCCCACGCGCGTCATCCACCCCGGCGAGGGCGAGCCGGGGCCGATCTCGGAGTTCCCGGCGTTCACCTTCATTTTCGGCGACCTCCACGCGCACGCGATGGCGCTGCCGCTCGCCGCCCTCGTCCTCGCGCTCGTGGTTGGAGTCGTGAGAGCCGCACCCGCGAAGCTGCGCGCACTCGCCCCGGCGCTCGCCGTCCTGGCCCTCGCCCTGGGGGCGCTGTCGGTCACGAACACCTGGGATCTGCCGACGTACGGGCTCCTGGCGTGTCTCGGGGTCGCGATCGCGGTCCTGGGGCAGGGGTTGTCGGGGCGACGGGCGCTCGAGCTCGTCGGGGCGTGGCTCGCGCTCGCCGTGGGCGCGTACCTCGCCTTCCTTCCCTTCCGCCTCCACTACTGGTCCGTGTTCGACGGCGTCCAGCGCTGGGAGGGACGGCAGACGCGGCTCTTCGACTACCTCACGATCCACGGGCTCTTCCTCTTCGCGATCGCCTCGGCGCTCGTCCTCCAGCTCGCCCGCGGAGCGGACGTCGGTGCGGTCGCGCGCACGTTGAGGGTCTTCGGCCGCCGTCCGACGCGACTCCGGGAGACCCTCGACCGTCACCGTGCCTTCGTCGAGTCCGGGCAGTCCCGCGCGCTCGCGGTCGCCAGCGTGGCAGTCCTCGTCGTCGTCACGGCCGGATGCGCGGTCACCGCCCAGTGGCCGGCCGCGGTCGCGTTACCGGTCGCGGCAGCGGCAGCGCTCGCGTGGCCCGTTCGCATGCGACCGGCGGTGAGCGTGCGCGACCGGTCGCTCCGGCGGCTGCTGCTCGTCGTCGTCGTGCTCGGCCTCGCGTTGACGCTGGCGGTCGAGTACTACGTGCTGCGGAACATCGACATCGGCCGTGTCAACACGGTCTTCAAGCTGTACCTGCAGGTCTGGGTCCTCTTCGCCGTCGCCGCCGCGGTGTCGGCCGGGATGGTGCTGGCGCGACTCCGGCGGCTCGACCGCCGCGTCGCGATCGCATGGCGAGCGGCGTTCCTCGGCCTCGTCGCCGTCGCCGCGCTGTACCCCTACCTTGCGGCGCGCGCGAAGATCGACGACCGGTTCGACCGCTCGGTGGGTCGGACGCTCGACGGGAGCGCGTTCATGCGGAAGGCGCTGTTCAACGACAAGGGCGTCGACATGCGCCTGGCGTACGACCGCGACGCCATCCGCTGGATGCTCGAGAACGTCGAGGGATCACCGGTGGTCGCGGAGATCAACACGGCTCCGACGCTGTACGGGTGGGAGTCGCGCTACGCGATGTTCACGGGCAACCCCACGATCGTCGGGTGGGACTTCCACCAGCGCCAGCAGCGACCGCCGCTGGCGCCCGAGGTGCAGGAGCGGGTCGCGGACGTCCAGCGCCTGTACCGAACGCGGAGCGCCGCGGTGGCGCACGACATCCTCACCGAGTACGACGCGAGCTACGTCGTCGACGGCCCGCTCGAGCGCGCGTACTTCCCGGGCGGAGCCGCGAAGTGGGCGCGCGGCGCGGGCAGGTACTGGACGCTCGAGTACTCGAACCCGGGGGTGCGGATCTATCGCGTGCTGCCGACGACCGCTTCCGACTCCGAGGGCGCCGACACGTCGTAGACGACGGTGTCGCCGGAGCGGAAGACCTCGGTCCCGAGCTCCTCGAACTTCGCCAGCCCCTCGGCGGGATGGTCGCGGCGCTCGAGCGAGCCGACGAAGACGTAGCGCACGCCGTAGCGGTCGAGCAGCGAGCGCGCCTCGTCAGGGTCGGGCGTCCGGTAGACGGTGCCGACGTCCGCCGCGCGAGAGCCGGGCTCGTGGCCCCACTGCACCTCGTGCCCGGCCCAGCCCAGCACCGTGGCGAGCCCCGTGAACGTCGAGACGCGCGCGCGACCGTCGGAGTCGAAGTCGTTGCCGACCGTCTCGAGGACGACCGCGCCCTCGCCGGCGTTGGCGCGCAGCCACTCGATCGCTGCGACGTCGTCCGGGGCCGACCGGCGCAGCCAGGCGATCCCGTCGAGGGTCGGATCGCTCGCGAACGTTCCGGAGCGCGAGTACGAGGCGGCGATCGGGTAGGCGAGCGCCAGCGCGACGAGGATGCCGAGGCCGGACAGCCAGACGACTCGCACGCGACGTCCGAGCCAGCGCGCGCTCCAGAAGACGCCCACCGCGGCCACGATCGCCAGGAGGAACCACGCCTGGTAGCCGGTCTTGAACACGGTGTTGAAGCGGAAGCTGGAGGAGCCGTCGAACACGTCGCGCACGTACACGACCTCTCCCGAGGTCACGAGCAGGAGGGCGACGGCGGCGAGGAGCCAGAGGAAGCGCTCCGGCTGACGCAGCGAGCCGCTCGCGAAGGTCACGTACACCGCGGCCGCCGCCGCGACGAGCGCGACGGCGAGCCCGGAGAGGTTCGGTGGCGCGAGGAGGACGAGCACGAACAGCGCCGCCGAGCCTCCCCAGGCGAGGTACCGGCCGGGGACGTGCCGCAGCCTGCTCGCGAAGAGCGCGAGCAGAACCCACAGCGCGAGCCCGTAGATGTAGGCGTAGTCGCGCGCGAACTCGGAGAAGCGCACGCGGTCCCGGACGACGCCGATGCCGTCCGCGGGGGGCGAGAACGCGAGCCAGAAGGGCAGGTAGAGCACGACGGCCGCGACGAGCAGCCCCCCGCCCCACACGCCCGCGCGCCGCCACCTGCCCGCAGTCTCGAGAGACCAGAGCGTGAGCGCTCCCGCACCGATGGCGACGGCCGTCGGGAGGTCGAAGCTGTTCGTCGCGTACAGCATCCCGAGGACGAGCGCGGCCACACCGAGCTCCGCGAGCGCGCGGCGCGACCGGCCGCCGCCGTACACGGGCGGGCCCGACAGCGCGAGCTGGAGCGCGTACGCGATGCAGACGAGCGCGAACGGGGTCACGAGGACGTGCGCATGGAGGTCGGCGAGGAGGAAGCTGAAGTAGGGGAACTCGTTCGCGGTCCCGTCGATGACGCGCGACGGCGCCCACCAGTCGTAGGTCGCGAGCCGATCCGGGCTCTCGAGGAACTGGACGCCGCCCGCGATGTTCCCGAGGAGCAGGGCGAACGCCGTCCCCACGAGCCCGACGACGAGCGGCGAGCGGGGCGGCGCGTCGGCACGCGCGCGCGCGGCCTCGTAGACGCTGCCCGCCAGCGCGAAGACGGCCACGCCGACGAGGGCGAAGAAGAGCGCGGTGCCAAGGTTGAAGCCCACGGCCGGGTCGATACCGGTGACCCGGACGACGAACGCGACGAGGTAGTGCCCGAAGTAGTAGTAGTTGAGGTCCTCGCCGGACTGCCACGGGTCATGGGGTGGGAACTGCTCGGAGGCGTTGACGGCATTGACGAAGGCCATGTCCATCGGCTTCTCGGTCTGCCAGACGTCCGGTGCGAAGCTGCGCATCAGCGCCCAGCCGGCGAAGAGGACGGTGAACAGCCCGTTGCTCACGAGCCACGCCGCGCGCGTCCCGTCCGTCCGGTCGAGCCCCCCGAACCCCTGACGTCGACTCAGCGCGAGGGCGACGGCGAGCACCGCCGCGACGGAGACGAGCGCGCTCGAGCGTCCGTACGGGACGATGTGGAGGCTGGCGAGGAGCCAGGTCGGATAGGCGGCGAGGAGGAGCCCGAGCGGGAGGGCGAAGACGACTCCGCGGCTCGGCAGACGCGGGAAGAGCAGCTCCGCGAAGGGCAGCGCCGCGACCCCGAGCACCGTGACGAGCAGCCAGACGGAGAGCGCGTCGATCACCGCAGGGAGACGACCCGTGCCGTCAGGGGGCCCAGACCTCTTCCGGGCGGCCCTCCAGCACGTGCCGGGCGACGTCGATCCCCATCTTGGCGGCGTGGTCCATGTTCCCGATCTCGTAGCGCCACGAGCCGAAGCGACCGCGCGAGTAGATGCTGCGCTCCATGAGCCACGGCTGCACGACCGCGAGAGCGGCGTCCCGGTCGCGCGTCGGGATCGGATAGGCGTACTCGACGTCGATCGAGTGCACCGACGCGATCGGAGGCGCCTCGGGGACGAGGCCGGTCGAGACCAGCGCCGAGACGACGTCGTCCTCGTGCCCCTCGCGCGTCCTCGGGAGGCGCGTCGAGTGCGCCGTCTCGGTCATGTACGCCGAGTACCGCTCGGTGTCCGCGCCCGGCACGTTCGCGGCCGCGTACTTCGCGAAGTTCGTCGCGCGGTAGAACGGCACCTCCGGGTCGGCGAAGTAGAGCCATGACCGCTGGTCGCGGAGCGGCAGCTCGAGGCCGACGCCGACGACCCACACGCCGTTGTGCTCGAGCGCCTCGGCGGCGCCCCTCACGGCCGCCGGGCAGTCCGCGATCGCCGCGACGAGGAGGTCGAGCGGCATCGTCGAGACGAGGACGTCGTAGCTCTCGGTACGCCCGTCCGCGAGACGCAGCGTCCGCGCCTCCGCGTCGACCTCCACGACCTCCGCCTCGTAGTGCACACGCGGCGCGAGCCTGTCGGCGAGTCGACGGTAGATCTCACCCGTACCGCCGGTGCGCGGGAAACGGAACGTGTTGTTCGGCCCCCAGCCCGCATCGTCCACCTGCAGGAGCACGTTGCGCAGCGCACGCTTGTAGTCGACGACGCTCACGCGCTCGGCGATCCACGAGGCCGACATCTCCTCGGGCGGGACGGCCCAGACCTTCGTGTTGTACGGCCGCATGAACCGCTCCGTGATCCCGCTCCCGAAGGTGCGCTCCATCCAGGTCGCGAAGTCGACCGCGCCGTCCGCGCCCGGTGCGTCGATCAGCCCGAGGAGGCAGTCGTAGGCGTCCTCCGGGCCGAGATGGCGCAGGTTGTTCTGGAACGGGTACGGAACCCACGTGTCCCCGAGCAGGACGTACGACGAGCGCTCGTGCTCGTGGACGTCCTCGCCGAGGACCTCGTCGAGCAGGCGGTCGAACTCGCCGTAGTGGCTGAAGACGACGTGGCCGCCCTGGTCCCACGTGAACCCGGCCGGGTCGAGGATCGAGCCGGCGTGGCCGCCGGCGACGGGCTCCCGCTCGTAGATCGCCCAGTCGTCGTGCCCCTGCAGGGCGAGCTCGCGGCCGCACGCGAGGCCGCACGGGCCCGCCCCGACGATCGCCACGTGCGGAGCCGGTGCACTCGACATCGCCGTCGGATCTTAGGGAGGCGAGCGACGGCGGTCGATGCCGGCTCCCGGGCCGCTTTCGTGCTTGACAACCGCCAACGGGTGCGAGAGAGTACGCCCTGAGTCTGGGAGGGCTGGGCATGCGGCGCAATGCGGTTCTCATCGGTGTTCTGGGCGCACTCGTCGGTGCCGCCCTCCTCGTGTCCGCCTCCGGCGCCGCGACCGACGCTCCGACGATCGCCAGCGACCGGGCCGACTACGTCTCGGGCAGCACGGTCAACCTGACCGGGCAGAACTGGGGCCCGGGCGACCAGCAGGTCCGCATCGAGGTCAACGACTCGGCGGGGGCGGTCTGGAGCCGCGACGTCGTGGTCGCCGTGGCCGACGACGGCTCCGTGTCCGACACGTTCACGCTTCCGAGCACCTTCGTCGCCCAGTACCTGGTCAAGGCGACCGGCCAGCAGACGGGCCGAACTGCCGAGACCTCGTTCACCGACGTCGACGTCGGCACGTACGACCAGTGCTCGAACGACGAGGGCGAGGGCTACGGCCCGACCGACACCGGCTGCCGCTGGATCAACGGGAACCTGAACGCGAACAACTCGCTGTACCAGGAGGGCGACGCGACACCGCAGCGTCTCTGGCTGCAGGGGTTCGCCCCCGGCAGCACCCACAGCGTGCGGCTGAAGTACGGGACGACGAAGGGCGGCAAGCACGCCTACGACTTCCTCACGACGTACAACAAGTCGGAGACGTGGATCACGGAAGCCGACCAGTGCCAGGACATCCCCGGCTGTGTGGGGTTCGCAGAGAACACGCTTGCGATCCCGACGGACCCGAACGCAGGCGGCTTCGACACTGCCGCGAGCCCGCGGAACTTCACCATGCGCGGCGGCACGCTGAACACCGCGACGACGCCTACGATCGCGAGCGGCTCGTACGCGGGCGACAGCGAGACGGTGATCACGGTCACGTTCACCGTCGCCGCCAGCGGCGCCATGTGCGTGACCGACAACAAGGACGTGACCACGTGCTCGATCGCGCTGTGGTTCGGCGGGCACGTGGCGAAGCAGGCCGACTGGGGCCTCGGCACCGGCGCGGCCAGCATCTCGGGCTCGCCGTACCACGTCGCGCTCGACGCCGTCGACAACACGGCCATCGGCCAGCGCGACAACCAGATGCAGTCCGACACGATCCCGCAGCCGACTCCCACGCCCACGCCGACGAACACCCCGACGAACACGCCGACGAACACCCCCACGAATACTCCGACCATCACGCCCACGAACACGCCCACGAACACGCCCACGAACACGCCCACCAACACGCCCACCGATACTCCGACGGCGACGCCCACGAACACGCCGACGGACACGCCGACCGCGACGCCGACGAACACTCCGACCAACACGCCGACGAACACGCCGACCAACACGCCGACGAACACGCCGACCAACACGCCGACGAACACGCCGACGAACA
>Ga0111539_10008279_pt1 | contig 13237 bp, 14 predicted proteins | sample RhiMethybrSRZTD1_FD_79667 | JGI IMG/M metagenome (GOLD analysis project Ga0111539, IMG submission 79667) | Populus rhizosphere microbial communities from Tennessee, USA - Rhizosphere MetaG P. TD hybrid SRZTD1 (version 2) (version 2) | ecosystem: Host-associated > Plants > Roots > Rhizosphere >...
CAGCTCGCCCACGGCCTCGGCCGGCAGTCCCAGCGCCTCGATATCGATCAGCTGATAGAGGCAGCGCAGGCCGAGGGCCGCACCTTCCGCCTCGTGCAGCGGAGGGCTCGCGGAGCTGCCGATACCTGCTCCGATCAGGCCGAGGAGGAACCGGTCGCCGCACGCTTCGGTGATCTCTGTACGAACTGGTTCGTTCAACACGATCGGGCGGAATGTAACCACATCTCACACGCCCTGGCGAGCGGTCCCGCGTACACTCCGGAAAACCGTGCCTGTGGCGGGGCGAAAGGACCTGAATGCCGGCGCACAGAGCTGAGCCGCGCGACGCTGCGGTACGCCGCCGCGACCCCGCCGGAACACAGACCGAGATTCTCGACGTGGCGACGCGCGAGTTCGCCGAGCGCGGCTATTCCGGAGCGCGCGTGGACGAGATCGCCGCGCTCACCAGGACCACGAAGCGAATGATCTACTACTACTTCGAGAGCAAGGAGGGGCTATTCGTCGCCGTCCTGCAACGCGCCTACGCCAGGATCCGGGCTCTCGAGCAGGACGTCGAGGTCGACGACCTCGAGCCCGAAGCCGCGATCCGGCGAGTCGCCGAGCTCACATTCGACCACCACGAGTCGCACCCCGACTTCATCAGGCTCGTGACGATCGAGAACATCCACCGCGCGGAGCACATGGCGAAGCTCGACGGCTTCGCGCAACTGAACAATCCGGCGATCGCCGTGCTCGAGGGCATCCTCGAACGCGGCTACGCGGAGGGCCGGTTCCGTCGCTCGGTCGACGCCGTCGATCTCCACATGATGATCAGCGCCTTCTGTGTCTTCCGGGTGGCGAACCAGCACACTTTCGGAACGATCTTCCGCCGCGACATGCTGTCGCCGCAGCTGCGCGACCACTACCGCCGGATGGTCGGCGACATGGTCGTCGGCTTCCTCACCGGCGGACCTGCTGCGCCGAGCCGCAATTCCTGAAGGGGTTCTCGGGTGAGCGACAGCAGTGGCTCTGAACGTGGCCGAGCTGATCTCCTTGGCGAGGACCGCCTCGCTGGCTCGTCGTGGCAACGGCCAGATCGTCTGATGCGTCCATATCGTCCACGCGACCCGCACGATCTGGAAGCTGCCTCATCGCGATAGCGACAATCGTCGAGCGCGGTCCGATTGGGAGCTCGCGTGCGGCCGACGTCGTGCCTACGCACCGGAGGCAACGCTTGGCGGTCGAAACGTTCGCATCCGCGCGGAAGCCGCGGCGGCGTCACATCATGCGGACGCGTCGGCGATTGGCCCGTTTTGGGGGAGCGCTACTTCGCTCACGTGTGGACGGTGGGTGGCGCCACAGCCGGAATGTGCGGTCGCGGGCCCTATTGGTGCGCTAGGAGGGCGGCCTCGAGCTGTTCGGCGACCCATCGCTCGTAGGTGTCGGCTTTCCATCTTCGGTCGCGGACGAGCGCAAGATAGGTGCGCTCGCTCGCGAGCGTCCAGATGACGTCGGCGGCCTCGCGGGCTGCGAGGTTGGGTTTGAGCGCTCTGCGCCGATGGAGGCTGCGGGCTAGCCGTCGTTGCGTCTCATAGCGCCGCTGGTCGTGCTCGGCGAGCAGCTGCGTGGCCTCGGGGTCGGCACCCGCGGCTGCCTCGAGCTGGGCGAACACGGCCGCCTCCCGGTCGCAGATCTGGCGGTGCAGGTGCGCGAACAGCGCCAGCTGCTCGCGTGGGTCCTGCTGTCGTTCCAGTTCCTGCCAGCGGCGTCGGGAGGCGAGCGGAGCCGCGTCGTCGTCGCCCCTCACGGTCAGTTCCACGACCGCCCTGAGAATGTTGGCCTTGCTGCGTAGGCTCGCGTAAACCGTGGGGACGGCGACTCCGGCCTGTTGCGCGATCGCGCTGATCGAGGTTGCGGAGTAGCCGTCGCGCACGAACATCAGGGCGGCCGCCTCGACGATCCGGCGGCGTGTCTCCTGCGCCTGGCGCGCGCGGTTCGAGCTGTCATACGAGCGGCGGCGTTTGACTGAAGAAGGCATCGATCCTATAGTTCACTCTATCGAATAGAGGAGACTATATGACGACATCGAGGAGCGCCGTCGCGGCGCACGCGCTCGCGGCCGAGGACGGAGAACGCTTGCGCTTCGGCGAGGTGGAAGTTCTGGTTAAGGCTTCAGCCGACACCACCGGCGGAGCATTCACGATCTTCGAGGAGAACGAACCCGGAGACACGCGGCTCCACGTTCACGAGCACGAGGACGAGCTGTTCTACGTGCTTGAAGGCGAACACGTCTTCCGGGTCGGCGATCGGGAGTTCCGGGCCGGCCCCGGCGGGCTCGTGTTCGCCCCGCGCGGCGTCCCGCACGCGCAGCGTCGGGTAGTGCCCCGGACCGGACGCATCCTGGTCCTCACCTCGCCAGCCGGATTCGAGGGGTTCTTCCGAGAGCTTGCCGAAGCAGACCGCGCCGGCGTCATCGGGCCGGACAGCTACGCGAGCGCATCCAAGAACTACGGCATCACCTGGCTGGGCTGACCCGCCGAGCGATTCGCCCGAGGAGCAACAGCGCACCACGGCGCGCAATCGGCCACTGCTTGGGACAAGGAGCATCGCAGCGAAGGCCCGCACGGCGGGGCTTTGTCTATCTCGGGTCGCGTGGACGCGCTGCTGTGACGGCCCTGGTTGGGAGTTCCGGCTCAGCCGGATCTACCGTTCGCCAGGGACGGGCGACTGCCCGTCGATGACATTGCACCAGGCGGCAGGCAGGGGGTCGCCTGGCGCGGGTCGCTCAGGCGCCCGTCGACCTGGTAGTGATCGAGGAACAGCCTGGCGACGAGCTGTCCTCGGGTCGAAACGTCGACCTTCTCGAAGATGGCTTTCAGATGGTCCTGGACGGTGTACGTCGACAGGTGAAGTCGGGCGCCGATCGCGTCGGTGGGCAGGCCTTGCGCGACGAGCTCCGTCACGCGCCGCTCGCGCGCGGTGAGACAGTGGGCGGCGGCAATGAGCTCGGCGAGCTCGGGAGCTCGCGCCGACGCCAGCGTGACCGCGGTGCGAGACCCGGTTCCGTTACGCAGCACCGATCCGCGCGCGATGACCCATCGGCCGGACGCCGTCCGCGCCCGCGCCGTCGCCGCGACGTCGCTATGGCCGGACGCGATTGCTCGCGCGCGTTCGGCCACGGCCATCACGACCAGGGGAAGCCGTCCCCATCGCCCGTTGTCGCGCAGCTCGTCGAGCCAGGCGGCAGCGGCGTCGTCGGCGAGCTCGATGCCGTCTTCGTCGTCGATGACGAGCAGGCCGGGATCCGGGAAGCCTACGTTCCCGACGAGGTCACCCGCGAGGCTCACACGCTGCAATCCCTCCGCCAGCTCGCCCGAGAGTGATGCGAGCAGCTTCACGTCGCGCACCGTGAAGTTGGGTGCGCAGCGTTCGCGATGCATCACGATCTGGCCCCACACGACGCCGGAGTCGTCGGCGCAGGCGGTCCGGAGCTCGTCGCCGAACCCGTGGGGGCGGATCAGCTCGCGGTAGCGACAGCTGCGATCGAGGTTGCCTCCGGCCGCTTCGCTCAGGCTGGCGGCCCGCCGGCCGGCGGCGGCGAGCTGGCTGAACTTGTTGACGTCGGACTCGTGGAGCTCGATCTCGGCCAGGCGCCAGCCCGCGCGGTCGCTGAGGAAGTTGTGCTTCCACTTGTCGACGGGCAGCGCCGTTGCCGGATCGAGCGCGACGACCGCCACCCCGTCGAACGGGACGGCGCGGCGCAGCACGCGCGTCGCATCACGGGCGAACTCGTGCAGGTCCAGACCAGCGTGCGCGAAACGGACGATCTCGCTGCGAATCACGTGCGGCGCCGGTGTTGCCATCCATCTCCACCTTCTCGGGATCGCGGGGCGTTCACCCTCAACGATGCGCAGGCGGGCCGAAGCATTCCATGGACGGCGGCGAGGTGCGGGTGCCGAATCCCAGATTCCTGGGATTGCGGGCGTCGTCGTCACGGGCGAGCCTCAGTCGATGACAACCGACAACAAGACGACGGCACCGCACGTGCCCGGGCACGTCGACCCTTCAGTGATCATGCAGGTCGGTATGGGGTTCTGGGCGTCGAAGACGCTCTTATCTGCAGTCGAGCTCGAGTTGTTCACCAGGCTGGGCGGCGACGCCATGACAGCTGCGGAGATCGCCGATTCGCTGGGGCTTCACGCGCGGGCGGTTCCCGACTTCCCCGATGCGCTCGTCGCCCTCCAGCTACTCGAGCGCGAGGGTGATGGGTCCGCTGCCGTCTACCGCAATACGGACGCAGGCGCGGCCTTTCTCGACAAGGCCAGTCCGGCCTACATCGGCGGGATCCTCGAGATGTCCAATGCACGGCTGTATCGATTCTGGGGCGATCTCACCGTGGCTCTGCGCACCGGAGAGCCCCAGAACGAGATCAAGCACACCGGCAAGGCGCTGTTCGAGGAGCTCTATAGCGACGAGGGCAGGCTCGAGCAGTTCATGAACGCGATGGCCGGGATCTCCGCGGGGCCGTTCCACGCGCTGGCGGAGAAGTTCGATTTCTCCAAGTACGAGACCCTCTGCGACGTAGGCGGCGCCACCGGTCAGCTCTCGACCATCGTCGCCGGCCGGCAGCCCCACATGAGATGCACCACCTTTGACCTGCCGGTTGTCGAGCCGATCGCCAAACGCACGATCGAGGCAGCCGGATTGAGCGATCGGGTGGAGGCGGTCAGCGGTGACTTCTTCGGCGAACCCCTACCCGGGGCCGACGTCATAACGATGGGAATGATCCTCCACGACTGGAACCTCGAGCGGAAAAAGCAGCTGGTCAAGGCGGCCTACGACGCGCTGCCGGAGGGCGGGGCCTACATCGTCATCGAGAACATCATCGACGATGCCCGCCGCGAGAACGCGTTCGGCCTCCTGATGTCGATCAACATGCTGATCGAGTTCGGCGATGCGTTTGACTTCACGGGCGCCGACTTCGCCGCATGGTGCAACGAGGCAGGCTTCAGGGAGGTAGACATCCTTCCGCTCGCTGGTCCAACGAGCGCCGGCATCGCGTACAAGTAGCCCGGGCGAGGAAGTCCGCGTCGTCGTGCATCGACCGCGTGCCAGACTCTCGGCATGGCGGGGTTGTCCCCTGAGCGCCTCCGTGACGACGTTGGGAGGCTGATGCACCAGGGGTCCGGCGTGCGCGACTTCGCGCTCGGCGCAGCGCGGATCCTCGCCCGCGGGGTCCCGTTCGAAGGGGTGTGCTTCCTGACGCTGGATCCCGAGACGCTCGTGCCGACGGGTGAGATCGTCGACAACGGGCTGCCGCCGGCCGCCTTGGCGCGACTGGCCGCGATCGAGCTCGGTGGCGATGACTTCAACGCCTTCCAGTCGCTCGCCCTCTCGGACTTCCATACGGCAACGCTCAGCCAGGTCACGGGCGGCGACCTCGATCGCAGCGAGCGCCACCGGGAGATCCGAGCCCCGCATGGCTTCGGCGACGAGCTGCGCGCCGTGCTCGTCGACGAGGGGGCGGCCTGGGGTGCGCTGACGCTGCTGCGCGGCGCGGATCGCGAGCCCTTCTCGCCCGCCGACGCTCAGCTCGTGGAAGCCGTGAGGCGACATCTCGCCGAAGGACTGCGCCGGGCGCTGCTGCTCGCGCGCGACGCGTCCGAGCCGTCGGAAGCAGACGAGGGAGTCGGGGTCGTCGTGTTCGCCCCTGACGGCTCGACCGCGTTCGTCGACGAGCGCGCCGTCGCCTGGATGGACGAGCTCGATTCCAACGGCGGAGTGCCGCCGGTCGTGACCGCCGTCATGAGCCGGGCGCGCATCCTCGGCGCCGGGCACGGGTCCGGCGGTCATATCGCCCGGGCACGCGTCCAGGCCCGATCGGGCCACTGGCTGGTTGTGCGCGCCTCGCTTCTCGGCGATGAGCCGGGCGCGCGCGTCGCCGTCATGATCGAACCGGCGCGGCCGCACGAGCTCGCGCCGCTGCTCGCTGACGCTTACCGCCTCAGCGACAGGGAACGCGAGGTGACCCAGCTCGTGGCCCGCGGGCTCCCGACCGACGCCGTGGCGGCGCGTCTGCACCTGTCGCCGTGGACGGTGCAGGACCACCTCAAAGCGATCTTCGAGAAGGTCGGCGTCGCGACCCGCGGCGAGCTCGTCGCACGCTTGTTCTTCCGGCATCGCACGCCCCGGCTCTGACGCATCGGTCGGGCGGGCGGGGCGCTACCGGGCGATGCGGAGACGCAGGTGCGTCGCCTGCGCCGTCTGAATCGTGGCCAGGGGCTCGAGCGTGATGTGTGTATCGCCGAGGTTCTCGAACATCCGTGTGCCTGCGCCGAACAGGACCGGTGCGACGTGCAGCGAGAGCTCGTCGACTAGGCCGGCCGCGATGAACTGCTGGCCCGTCTGCGCGCCACCCATGACCGTGACGTCCTTGTCACCGGCGGCCGCACGCGCCTGCTCGAGGGCTGACTCGATGCCATCGGTGACGAAGACGTAGACCCCGTCATCAGGCGCGTCGTCGGGCACGCTGTGAGTGACGACGAACACCGGAAGTCTCGCCTCGCCGGTCGGGCCGCCCGCGCCCCACCATGGCAGCGAGTCATCGTACGTTCGGCGCCCGGCGATCACGGCGCCGATGCTGGCGATCCCATCGGTCAGGATCGCGCGGTCGCGCTCGTCGTCACCGAACGCCCATTGGACGAGGCGCAGCCCGCCGTCGCCCATGGGTTCCTCGGGCCGCCGGCCCCTCGCCGTCATATAGCCGTCCAGCGACAGACTGATATCGAAGATCACTTTGGTCATGGTCGCTCTCCTCGTGAGTTCTCGTCACGCGACCCGTCGACGAGTCACGCGCATTCCGGCCGCTGGATCTGCGGGCCGACCCGGACCACGTCCGGGATCGGTTGCAACGCCCACTCGGGCGGCTCGACGCCGTCGCGCTCGGCTGCCACACGACGCCGCCGGTCTCCTCGCTCCGCAACAGGACGCGAGGCACGTCACGGGGCAAGTGTGATGCTCCTGCCGCGATCGTTGAGCGCGCCGTATAGGTTGCCGGACCCGCGCATACTGAAGTCGAAGTCCGCATGCAGGATCGCCCGCGCCCCGCCGGTCTGGTGGTTGTAGTACGAGGACGCGCCGCGATGCGTGAACGGCGGCATCCCGTAGGCGCGGAGCTTGTAGGTCCGGTAGTGGAGGAACTGAACCCGCCGTCCGGCACCCCCGCCGTCCTGCCACAGGCAGGCATAACGCTTGGGGCAGTCGGCAAAGCGCGCGGCGTGCGCCTCGCCCGGCACGGCGAGTGTGAGCGTGACCCCGTCGCGAGGCCACTCCACCCGGTTGGGCCCGATCTGCCGGGCGCCCGGACGTGAGTCGCGCATTACGTGCTGCACTTCGCGCTGGAGCCGGGCCGCGTGCGCGTCGGTGAGGCTCGCCGTCGCATCGGCGCCGCCCGGCGCGACGGCCACGATCAACACCAACGCGACGCCTCCGATCGCTGTGGCTGTCTGCTTGTCTCGGGTCATGCCGGCGCATGCTGGCTCGCCGAACGGGCGTCCTCAATCCCAGGATCCTGGGATTCACAACCCGCGGTCCGTGCCGGACCCTGGAGGGATGACCCAACGACGATCGATGCGATCCCTCGCCGCCGCAGCGCTCACCGGCGTGGGCCTCGCCCTCGCACTGTCCGCCGCCGGCCCGGTCGCCTCAGCCTCGGCCGACAACTGGAACATCCGCAGGGACTGGCTGCGCTTCCCCGCCCCCGTGAACTACACGAACTGCAAGATCCGCCACATCCAGCTCAACGGTAGGTACGACTGGATCGTCTACTACCAGTGGACCACCGATCCGTACGAGCACCCGTCCAAGAGGCGAACGCTGCAGCTCCATGGTCGCTACCGGTGGCTGGATTGCCTGCACTCGTACGCTCCGCCCGGAATCATCATGTACTACATGCACCGCTCGTGGCTCCGCAACGAGCGCACCGGCGGCGAGGTTCTCGTCAAGCAGGAAGTGGACGAGCTCGGCTACGGCCACGGCAGCGGCCGGTACGAATGGGGCAGCAGGCTCGTTCACCGGTGATGCGTCGCATCAGTTTTTGTTCGTGATCGGACATCGACCGGCTCGCGGATGGAATAGACGCTCGACGATCGCACTCGACCAGTCCGATGGCGGGTGTGCAGAACGAGAGCGCAGCGGTGTTGCCTGACGGGACCGAGCGCGTCGAGCGGCGGCAGCTGGAGCCCGCGAGCCTGGCCCACCATCGCCCGCGGCTGGTCCGCGCCGCACACGCGATGTGCGGCTCGCGCGAGGACGCCGAGGATCTCGTGCAGGAAACGTTCGAGCAGGTGCTGCGACGCCCACGGTTCGTTCAGCGCGACCGCGACGTCGCGTACCTGCTGCGCGCGCTGCGCCGCACGTGCGCCGCCCATGCGCGCGCCGCCGCACGCCAGCGCACGGCTCCCGCGCCGCCTGAGGAACTCGACTGGATCGCCGACGAGCGGGCCGGCCCTGATCTCGCGATGGACGCGCGACTGGCCTACGCCGCGATGGCCGAGCTCTCCGAACCGCTGCGCGCGACAATCGTCGCCGTCGACGTCGTCGGACTCTCCTACAAGGAGGCGGCGCGCTCCCTGCGCACGCGCGTCGGCACGATCATGAGCCGTCTCTCCCGCGCCCGCGAGCAGGTGGCCGCCGCACTGGAGGCGCCATGAGCGAGCGGCTCGGCAAGCGCGATCACGCCGCACTCGTCCAGCTGGCGGACGGCACGCTGACTGGCGCGCCGCTCCGCCGGGCGCAGGCACGGATGCGCAAGATCCCGAACGGCGACCGCCTCGTCGAGCGCCAGCGGCGGGTGGCGCGCGCGCTCGGAGCAGGAGCGGAGCTGCCGGCGCTTCACCCGGCCGCGACAACGCCTGCACAGCGTTCGATCCTGCCGCTCGTCGCGGTGGCGACGGCGGCCGCCGCGATCGCCCTTCTGCTCGTATTTGCGCCGGGCAACGGCGCTCCCACGGTCGAACGCGCGGCCGGCATCTCACAGCTCGAGGCCACCGAGCGGGCGCCTGCCGCATCGGGCCCGTTGTTGCGCGCAGAGGCGGACGGTATCCCGTTCCCCGACTGGGGACCCAAGTTCGGCTGGCACGCGACCGGGATGCGTCACGACAACATCGGCGGCCGGCGCATGACGACCGTCTTCTATGAGCACGAGGGCCACCGGCTCGCCTACACAATTGTCTCCGGCCCGCCGCTCCCGAGGCCGGCCGACGCGGAGATCGTCACGCGCAACGGCCTCGAGATGTCGGTGTACCGCGACCCGCGCCACGGCGGTCACGACGTCGCCGTGTTCGAGCGCAACGGCCGGACCTGCGTCATCGCCGGTCACGTCATCCACGAGTCGACGCTGCTCGAGCTCGCCGCGTGGAAGGGCGGCGGGGACATCAGATCGTGACGGAATAAGTCAGCGGGTCCGCCGCTCGTTAAAGGTGAATCACCTCAAACGGGAGGCAACATGTCACACCGCGCAATCAAGAGAGTGAGCGCGCTCGTCACCCTGTCGCTCGCAGTCGCAGCCCTCGTCTCGCTCGGAGCGCGGCCACCGGCGTCCGAGAGCCACATCGGCCACGCGCACGCGGCTCCATCGCGCGGACACAGCGCCGACGTGCGCCGCGCGCGGGCCGCGACGCGCCGGTTCCGCAACGTCAAGGTCGCACGGGCGGCCGGCTACGCCGCAACGGGCGAGTGCGCGCAGGACCCCAAGTACGGCGGCATGGGCATCCACTACGCCAACGCGGATCTCGTCGCCGATGGCAAGCTCGAGGTCACAAAGCCGGAGGTTCTCGTCTACCAGCCGATGCCGAGCGGCAAGCTGCGTCTCGGTGCGGTGGAGTACTTACAGGCGGACGCCGACCAGGATCTCGCCACCGACCCGGACCGGCCGTACCTGTTCCGCCTGCCGTTCGACGGGCCGATGCTCGGCCACGAGCCTGGGATGCCGATCCACTATGACCTGCACGTGTGGCTCTACCGCCACAACCCCGCCGGGCTGTTCGCGGCCTGGAACCCGCGGGTGCACTGCCCGTAGTGGACTTACTCCCTCGACCCCGAGCATCAAGCACTTCGTGATGACGTCCGGCGGTTCGCCGAGCAGGAGGTTTGGGCGTTGCCGAGGTCGTGCACTTCGGAACGGCGAGCCAGAAGGCGCTGGCAACATCCGTGGCAACATCCAGATCGTCTGATGCGTCCATATCGTCCACGCGACCAGACGATCTGGACGCTCCTGCACGATCTGGACGGATCTACGCTCGGACCGACAAGGTTGAGGGCCTGGTCCGGGATAACCGGGTGGAGGTTCGAGTCCTCTTCGGCGCATCACCGTGAGCGAAGCGAAGGCCCCGCATCGGCGGGGCTTTTGTCGTTCTTGGGTCGCGTGGACGCGCCGGGGGCGAACTTTCGTGGCAACGGGCCGTGCTCATCTCCGAGCCGGATGCTTGGGATCCGGCCGGTTCGCGCCGCGTCATAGAGCCAAGCTCGGGACACCCCAAGCCTGTCGGCGACTTCGGCGGGCCTGAGCAGCCGATCAGGGCGCATGAGGGTGTGTCGGACAGTTCGGCGCGTTCCCGTCAGCCGCTTGGGCCTGCGATCTAGTGGCGTGGCAGGAGCCCATCGAGCGTCACGCCGACCAGCCGCCGGACCGCCGCCTTCGAGGGCAGGGAACCCGCACTGGCCAGCGCGTGAAGTGCGTAGTTCGCGAGCTCGTCGACGGCGATGTCGTCGCGGATCCCTCCGGCCCCTGCCGCCTCGCGCAGCAGGTCGGCGAGAAACGCTCGTAGCTGATGCTCAGCGTGCGCGACGTGGTCGCCCCGATGCAGGACTGCGGCCAGCTCGTGCCCGTGGCTCTCGTGCTGGATGAAGGATCGCGAGCGATGCCGCAGCCGAGGGCGACCTCGCTGGGCTGAGAAATCCAAGCCCGCTGCTCCACGCCGGGCTTGCCGTCGTGCTCCTGATCGCTACGACGGTCCTAGCGATCTACAAGCCACGAGGCCTCACCCGATACGGCTGGCGCAAGCAGGAGGAGCTACGGCCAATGTCGCAGCCGTAGCTCGGCCTCAGAGGTCTTCCCAGTACGCCGAGTTTCCGGCGGTCGTGCACTGTGCGTCAAGGCGATCGCGTGGGGCGACCGGGTGGCCGCCCCACACGCAACGCCTACTTCGCGGCCGCCGCGTCGACCTGGCGGACCGAGTTGAAGTTGCCCTTGCCGCGCTCGCCGTTGACGATGCTCGTGCTCTGCGCGAGCGTGATCACGGCGTGGGCCGCCGCGTCCGCCATCTGGTCGAGCACGACCGGGCTGAAGTTGGCGAACGTGTCGCACGCGAGGTGGTAGCACGGGTCGAACTGCCCCTCGAGGCCGGTCGAGACGGTGCCGCCGTAGATCGCCTGCTGCGCCGGCGTCTTGTGGACCTCGGCGCCCGTGAAGATGCCGCCGGCCGGAATGCCGACGTCCGTGAACGCGACGTAGTCCGACCGCCCGTCGAACGCCACGGGCTCGTTGAACAGCCCTTGCCCATTGAGGAACCCCTTGAAGATTCCCTCGATGGCGCCCGAACCTTCAGGGCCGGCGAATCCGAGCTCCGAGCCGTCACCGTCATAGACGAAGCGCGCGAAGTTCGGCGAGCCGAGCATGTCGAAATCGAGCATCGCGGCGATCTGGTCGCGCTGAGCCTCCGAGAGGCTGTCCACGTACGCGAACGAGCCCAGCAGGCCCGCCTCCTCGGCGCTGAACCAGATGAAGCGCACCTTGTTGCGCGGCTTGACCTTCGCCATCTGCTCGGCGATCTCCAGGTCAACCGCTGTGCCGCTCCCGTCGTCGTTGATGCCGGGGCCGGTCTCGACGCTGTCCAGGTGGGCGCCGACGACGAGCACGTTGTCGGGATCCCCGCTCCGCGTTTCGGCGATCACGTTCTCGGTCGGCAACGTCGCGACGATCCGGTCGACCTTCACCCGAACCGTGCTCCCGGTCGGCCCGTAGAGCACGCCCGCACGCAGCTCGTTACCGGCGGCAAAGGTGGTCGTGACACCCGGAATCGGAGGCGATGGGGTCCCGGCATTGCCGAAGTTGAGATCCGATCGCGCCGGAGAGTTGCCTTCGTTGAAGACGACCGCAGCCACCGCCCCGGCTGCCGCCGCGTTGTTGAGCTTGACCTGGAACGTGCACGTCCCGCGCTGCATCAGCGCGATCGCCCCCGCCGGGAAGCCCGCGAAGTCGGCCGCCTCGCACCCGCTGGTGTTCCCGTTGTCGGCCGGACTCGGCACGACCAGGCCCACCGCTACGAGCGGCGCCGTTGCGTCACCATCGACGGAGTTGACCATCGAGCGGAAGTCGACGCGGTTCACGAACGACTTCGGCGACGGGCTGATCCGGTTGAGGACCGCCGGCGTCTGGTCGCCGTTGAACAGGTACGTGAACGCCTGGGTGCTCACGGCATAGCCCGCCGCCGTCATACGGTCGGCCACGTACTGCGCCGACGCGACGTGGCCCGGGCTGCCCGCGTAGCGCGTCCCGTTGTTGGCGTCGGCGATCGACTGCAGCGCTGCCTGATGCTCGCGAACCCCGGACAGCGTGACCGCCGCCGTGAGCTTCTGCGAGTTGTTGTTGTTGGGATCGGCCACGGCCGGCGATGCGGTGACCGCGACCCCGAGCAGCGCCAAGATCAGCACCGGCGAGCGAAATCGCACTGAGAACCCCCCTCAGTTGTGGACCGGCAGGCCGCCGGTGAGCCGTCCCGCGGGCGACTCTCTCCGAACCGGCGGCAGCCTGTCAACCGCTGGTGTCCGCTCAACGCCGCTCGCGTCGCCACGAAGTGCTCGAGGACGAGGACGTAGCGCTCGCATGGACGGCGCGACTGACGATGCTGGTCGTCGCAAACGGACCTTGCGACGGCGGCGACGCTGGTGCGAACGCAGTAGTCCGTAGCTGCCCTCGAGGAGGACGCGGCTGCGTGCGGATGGAACCGCCGGCGTGCCAGCGTACGGTGCGGCCATGGTCGGTCTTCGGCTCGGCTTTGTGGTCCTTGCCGCCGCGGTCCTGCTTGATGCCGGACCGGCGCTCGCATCGCTAACGAGCGGCCGCGCAGGGTGCACGACGCTGTCGAGCGACAAGTTCGAGCAGCTCGGCGAGTACGCGATGGACCGGATGGTCGGGTCGCGCACAGCCCACGGGGCGATGAACGACCGCATGACCCGGGCGATCGGTGCCGACAACACC
>Ga0111539_10008284_pt1 | contig 13231 bp, 8 predicted proteins | sample RhiMethybrSRZTD1_FD_79667 | JGI IMG/M metagenome (GOLD analysis project Ga0111539, IMG submission 79667) | Populus rhizosphere microbial communities from Tennessee, USA - Rhizosphere MetaG P. TD hybrid SRZTD1 (version 2) (version 2) | ecosystem: Host-associated > Plants > Roots > Rhizosphere >...
TAACGAAGGTACATGGTGAGTACATTGTAAAAAAGTAAACTACGAACATGAAGGCATTATGCCAGGCATATATAGAGATTAGTGAATGCAGTTAATACTCAATTGGCAGCAGGAGTGCCACGCCACCAAATAGCAGACCTGGCTCATAGTAATAACAATAATTAAATTTGCTTTCGTGAAGGGCAAAAATCATATATCAAAACGTGTGCGGCGAGCTTCGAATAAGGGATCATTTTTTAGCAGGTTGAATGGCTCAGGGCAGTCACTGCCTAAAACTCAGGAGCAATTCTTTTCTTCAAAAATGCATCATGATTTAAGCAGTGTAAGAATCCACACCGGAGAAGAAGCCGAACGTTCTGCATCGTCTATAAATGCTCAGGCATATACTTATAATAATCACATCGTCTTCAACAAAAACAAATATCAACCTGAAACTACCGAAGGGAAAAAATTATTGGCGCATGAACTAACTCATGTGAAGCAACAATCGAAGAGCACTTCAACTATATCACGAAAAATATTGATGCCATTCGAAAAATTAAAACCGTTGCACGCAAAAAAGCAAACTGCACCCACACAAGGAAAGATTGCCGAAGATCTGTTGAACACACTTTGTGTTGAAGGAGGAATAACCGTAAGCGGAGGATTTGTTAGAGAACCTGTTGACCTTTGTGATTTGCCCGGGCCTCTTGGAACGAATCCTGCACTGACCAAAGCAGAGCAGTCGAAAACAAAAACCGGTTGTACCTGCATTTGTGACCTGGTTAAGTCATCGAATACTATCAAACTAATTATTGATGATGGCTCCTTTCCCAACACACTGCAGGATGATGAGAAAGCGGACATTCCTGGTGAAGGAGGCGGGTCAACAGTCACTGTTCCCTCGCCCGATGGAGATCCTATTACGCTGCCCACAAAATCAGGAAAGTTAACTGCAGTTCCACCTGCGGTCATTTTGGGTCATGAATTGTGCGGTCATGCCTGGTTGATGGATCGTGGCGCTGGCGGATTGGATGAAGCAAAGCAAAGAGGAAGAGGCGGTCACCAGGCTGCTGTTGAAAGAGAGAATCTCATTCGGGATGAACAAGGTGTTGAACGGCGCGCAACTTTTCGCGAACCATATTGTGGAGAAGATCCCAAGGGTGATTACATTAAGGAATGTAAGATATGGAGGGAGGAATACAACAAACTCAATGGTACTAATTACAAGATTGAGGATACAATTCCTGAAGATATATTCGGACTTGAAGACACACCGGCAGATTTCAGAATTGATGTTGGATTCAATATGGACATGCCACAACCCTGGTTTAATCCGGCCGCGAGTTTTAATGTAAGCACTACCAGTGAAGGGAAAGAATGGTTTGGATATGCATTGGCAGTTTTGAAAGATAATCCAAAGAAGAATTTTCAACTGGAGGCACATGCATCAAGCGACAAACCAGCTAATGACCCAACCTATAATGATCGCCTATCTGAGAGAAGAGTACGGGTTGTATTAAAAGAATTGATCAAAAGAGAAATTGATGAATCACGGAAAGCCAATAAAAAAGACAGCAGCTGCGCAAGTATAGAAACCGGACTAAAAAACTGCGGTGACTCACAGGCAGGAGCGCCGGGGAATGCGGCTGACAGGAAAGTGGTGATCCGCATTTGGTAATGCCACTTTGTGGGTATTACTCTTCTGGTTTTTCTTTGGTATATTCATTGTAAGGGTCCGACCTCTTGGAACCTAATTATTTTGTGAGAGGTCGGACTCTTTTCCATCAAATCAATATCATGCTGCAGGTTGTTGGCAAGCAAGAAAAATTTACCCAGGCACTATCATTCCTGAGAGAACTGATCCATCAGCGCTTGCAGTTATTCCAGCAAAACAACCACGCTGAATTTCCTACAGATTGGTCGGTTGAAGTAGTAGACGACTTTCTCTTTGACCAACTACGCAAGCAATATGCACTTAAACCTGAAGAATATGTGATCATTCTTCTTGCGTTGGTTCCCCATCTTCAGGCGAATTTTTTTGAGGCAATTATCTTTGATCATTTTCCAAATGGTGGTGAGTTCCCTGAGTTTGGAGGGGTGAAAGGGACGAACCATCGCAGCATGTTACCTACGGGGGAAACTGCACAATTTTTATTGTCCGGGAACAATACAGAACAAAGATTGAAAGTTCAGTATTTATTCAGAGCCGATCATTGGTTCGGTAAAGAAAACATTTTATATCTCGAGACAGTGAAAGAAGGCGAGCCCGTAATGAGTGGCCGAATCATTTTGGTGGAAGAATGGGTGGAGAAATTATTGTTTGGAAAAGAAACTTCTCCAAAATTCAGTAATGATTTTCCTGCGCGAATAATTGAAACGCCCATGGATTGGGACGATCTCGTACTGCATCCGCATACCATGGACCAGGTGAACGATATCAAGACCTGGATGGAACACCATGAAGAATTAATGCTGGATCCTGTGATGGCCAAGAAAATAAAACCTGGTTATCGAATTCTATTTTATGGTCCGGCCGGTACAGGCAAAACACTTACAGCCACTCTGCTTGGAAAAGAATTTAATAAAGATGTGTATAGGATTGATCTGTCACAGGTAGTATCGAAATACATCGGGGAAACTGAAAAAAACCTGGAGAAGGTATTCAATCGGGCCGAGAATAAAGACTGGATTCTTTTCTTTGATGAAGCCGATGCTTTGTTTGGAAAACGTACCAATGTTCAAACTGCTCACGACAAATATGCGAACCAGGAAATTGCATACCTGCTGCAACGAGTTGAGAGTTTTGTTGGCCTTATCATCCTCGCCTCTAACTTCAAGAGCAACCTTGATGATGCTTTTCTGAGAAGATTTCATTGCATAGTTCATTTTCCCATGCCCAATGCATCAGAGCGATTGAAGCTTTGGCAAAAGTCGCTGCCGGCAAAACTTAAATCGGAAGGTTCAACCGATCTCCTGGAACTCTCAGCCAAGTATGAATTGAGCGGAGCAAGCATACTCAATGTTGTTCATTATGCAGCATTAAAATCCTTGTCGAGGAAAGACACCCACATCCACCAGTATGACCTCGTTGAAGGCATCCGCAAAGAATTCCGTAAGGAAGAAAAATCTATTTAACAATATTCTCAATAAAACACTTCCAAAGGCAATCGTCAGGTTAATATTGAGGCCTCTTTCGTAATAAAACGCCCCAATTTCCCAATTTCCCAATTCCTCAATTTCCCAATTCACTACATTCGCATTTTGTTTTTCAAAAATCGTCTTACATGAAATTAAAGACCGCCCTAACCTTATGCATGCTATACTCATTGTGCACGTATGCACAGCCCGATCGGTGGCAACAGCGCGTGAAGTACACAATGGATGTGAAAGTAGATGTCAATACCAATCGATTCACCGGCAGCAAGCGTTTAGAATATTCCAATAATTCGCCCGACACGCTGAATAAAGTCTTCTATCATTTATACTGGAACGCCTTTCAACCGGGTAGCATGATGGATGAACGAAGTCGCAGGCAAGGTACCGTGATGATCAGGCAGAATAACCCGGATTGGGATGGACGGGTAAAGGATCGGATTCTGAATCTAAAGCCGGATGAAATCGGTTACCAGAAAGTGCTTAGCCTGAAAATGAATGGCAAGTCGCAAAGACTTGTGGAGCATGAAACGATCCTGGAAGTCATTCTCGACAAACCCATACTGCCTAAATCGAAAGTCACCTTTGAATTGCAATTTGAGGCGCAAGTACCGTTGCAGGTTCGGAGAAGTGGTCGGGATAATGCAGAAGGCGTGCGCTATAGCATGAGCCAATGGTATCCTAAGTTGTGCGAATATGATTATGAAGGATGGCATCCTACTCCATATATAGCACGAGAGTTTTATGGAGTATGGGGCGATTTTGATGTAAAGATCACAATCGATAAATCATACATCATTGCCTCAACCGGCTATCTGCAGAATCCAAACCAGATTGGTTACGGATATGAGTCGCCCGGTGCAAAAGTTGTCCGTCCGGCCACACCTACACTCACCTGGCATTTCATTGCTCCCAATGTCCACGATTTTATGTGGGCTGCGGATCCCGAATACAAACACCTAACCAAAACTGTTAGAAACGGAATGGTGTTGCATGCCTTTTACAAAATTTCTCCTCCCCATTTGCAAAAAGCATTTGACGCTCTTTCACCTGCTGCGAAAGGAAGATTCAAAGACGTGAACGGATTTATAGCCGATTATGAAAAACAATGGCAAAATGTTTTGCCGGAAGCTGCCAGGGCACTTCCTTTCATTGAGGCGACCTTTGGTTCATATGCATACAATCAATATTCATTTGTACATGGGGGTGATGGAGGAATGGAATACCCAATGGCCACGTTATTAAAAGGCCCCAGTATTGGCACCGTAATCCATGAATGGATGCACAGTTGGTTCCAGATGATGTTGGGAACAAACGAATCGCTTTATCCCTGGATGGACGAAGGATTCACCACTTATGCTGAGTCACGGGTAACCGCTTTTTTGAGGAACAGCAACGAGTGGCCTTTTGCTGACGACTATGCGGGATATTATTTTCTCGCGCGCAGTGGGAGAGAAGAACCAATGACTACACATTCTGACCATTACAATACCAACTTCGCGTATGGGCTCGCAGCATATTCAAAAGGATCTGTCTTTATGGAACAACTTGGATACATTGTTGGCGCGGAAGTGCGCGATCGCATTCTTAAAAAATATTATTGGCAATGGCGATTCAAACATCCGAATGTGCAAGATTTCATCAACATCGCAGAAAAGGAAAGTGGAATGAAGCTGGACTGGTATAAAGAATTTTGGGTGAGTAGTACCAAGACTATCGACTATGCAATCGATAGCTTGTGGGAAGAAGGCGGCGTTTCAAAAATCAGGTTGAGGAATATTGGATTGATACCAATGCCGATCGATCTCCAATTAACTTTTAGCGATAGCACCACTGAATTACACTACATTCCAATGAGCCTGATGTTTGGTGCAAAAGGAATTGAAGGCAATTACAAGAACAGGAAAGATTATAGTGAATGGAAATGGACTAGTCCAACTTATGTAATTGAAACTAAACGAAAACTTGCAGATCTGAGGATTGTCGAAATCGATCCTTCGCAGCGATTAGCGGATATTGATAGGAAGAATAATAGGATGGACATTAAGTGGGGGAATTGAAAATTGGGTCGCTTGACGAATCAAATTACACGAAGGTTTCCGTTCTCGTAGCAGGGCAGATCTTTCAAACCATGGAACAGGATTGTCTTTTTTAGCAGTAATTCTGTCAAACTTGAATCCCTGTGTATTGTTAGACGAAATCAGGCGTCATTTGTCATTCTTACAAATATTTTTTTTCTAAAATCTTGCTTTTGGTCAACTCCCGGGCATACATCACAACACTTGCATCACGGAAATATTTGCCCTATATTTAGACGTTAGTAGTGCAGAAATGCTTATGTGACACTATGCTGTATTAAGCATTTCCAACTAATGAATTTTGTAAAATACCGATTCTATAAAGCCTAACCTTACGCGTCTATTATTCTTCGCCATTGTATTATTACTATCGATTGGTAAAGTGCATGCACAAGAAAAAAAAATCGAGCAGTTGTTGAATGATCAGTTGCAAAAGGAATTGAAGCTATATCCTGGTGAGGATTCCATGGTGGTGCTACAGCCTTTCAAGATAAACGAAAAAAAAGAGCTGAGTATAAAATTCAAAAGAACGAATGTGCATATTGGTGAAAGTGAAATAATCACCAGGACGGTTTCCCTGGGTAAGATAAAGAGCCTGGTTAAAGACATCAATGTTTTGTTTGAAACTGAAAGTGACGATGTGACTATTGTTACTTCTACCCTCGCGAAAGACGGCACAGAGAAGTCATCAACAACAGAACGCTACGAACTCTTTTTTACGGAGATAAATAAAGATCAGAACAACGAAGGATTTCGGGATAAATTAATAGCAGCCTTTAAGAAAGCCGGCTATAAGATTGATTGCAGTATTTGGGCCGACTAATGCAAATCCCTGTTAGTGATTTAGGTTCTTCTCGAGCGACTTTGCTATCAAGTATTACATGAGGTGTGTCGCAATTGTCGATGCAGGACTCGCTAAGGGCAGGTAGATGAATGATGCGAGTTTCATGGTGGATATTCTTCTTGAATATTTAGTTTAGCGAGTTTTGGAGAGTCATAGCCTTTGTTTTGAAGACAGTTCGGGTTATTGGAAGTAAATACTTCAAATGAGTTATTTTTTATGTCACCTATATAAATGACTGGTAGATATTTTGACTCGTCATTCCAAAGGGAACCTACTAACATGAACTTTGTATTAGACAACCATGTTACTTCCTGTATTCGCAGCGAATAGCCACAAAACAAAATTTGTGTCCACCTTTTTGTCTTAATGTTATATAATGATATAGCCTGATCGACCTCACTTCCTGAATAAACTATTTTATTTCCCTTCTTTTCTAAATTCAACTCATAACTATAAATGTCGATAAAGATGTTGCTGTCCTTCGAAAAAGTTAGAGCCGGCCCATATATTGAATAAAACTCCTTCATGGTTTTCGGATCATTGTACTCCAGGTTTCCAAATGCTATTGTGTCAGTTGACTTAAAGGATGAAAGTTTGAAGTCACTTATTGTTTTTGTCCAGGCCTTCAACTCGTGGTCAAAATGGGATTTATGAATGGATAGGTTGATTTTTTGTGCATAGGTGTTTTTGTTTAAAAGGAAAATTAGAGTCAGAAAGACTAAGAAAATTATTTTTCTCATACTAACTATGAAGTCTCTTTTGCCGTTGTGCATTGAAAGAGGCTATGGTTAAATCTATTTGCTTGAATGATTCTTGCTTTGTCATCAATTGAGTCTAACGGCCAGGTATTGCCTCCGCCACTCAAATTAATCAAAGATTCGAGATGAAGCAATGGGCAGCGGAGGCAATACCATGTTAGCCGTTACAATCGATGAGGTGTTTGTCGAGCCACTCTGAAATTTTGTCGAACGCAATTTTCGCTGATGCAATCTCCATTACAAACTGCAACTTTTCGGTTTCCGGTTTTCAGTTTTCGGTTCATGTTTCACGATTAACAAACTAAATCATAAATCAGGAAAACCAAAGTCAATTGGAGTATCTGGATATCCAGCTGCCACCACGAAACCTATTGGATACGTTATTTCCCACTCCGGCGGACGACCGCCCAAATTTTTCCGAATGGGCACGAACTTGTGAGAAAACGGCGTATTTGTATTGGAGACTATTTGCCCATCGATTTTCACTTTACCAGCCACGTTTGGACCAGTTGGAACAATGCCTGCATTTACCGTTACAGTGACAATCTGATTGATCGGAACTGGATAAGGCGTTACACTAACGTTGAAAATGCTTACATCCGCGCCATCGGGCAAGCTACTCAGTCCGCCATCGGGAACATCCCGTACATCTGCAAAAGTTTTACCTAAGGCAGTCAATACTTGTGGAGATGGAATCCAGCGCTTCTTCCCACCTTCAATCAAATATACTTTCGGTTTGGAGTCTTCCCTCCGTAAACTTCCTTCCGGAATGTCCCACACACGAAGCGTTGCCGTACCAAGAACCTGGTCAATCTTTACCACTCTTATGAACACTTTTGGGTCCGGAGTTATAAACTCCTGACCGGCGATAAATCGCTTCCAAATGGCTGGCAGATACGAAAAACCATTGGTTCGTACTTCGTGGATCACAACCGCATTTTCGGGAATATTCTGATCCCAACCGGCTTTACGATGAAATTCAACGATAAATGAACTTCCATTAGCCCTATTTGGCCTTGTAGTACTGGGCAGAATTTTAAGAAGAAGCGATCCTTGATTTCCAATCGGTGGTTGGTTTAGCGGGTCGAGTGTAATTTCTGCGCTGAAGTCGGGACCGCCAGGAATCCAGGTACGGCCAGTTGGAACGGCGTTGAGTGCTTCTAAGTTGCGACCGTTCAACCCAACAGTAGCAGCGCCTTGCGTTCCCCGAAATGAAATTGGAAATTGAAATGTTGTAGTTGCGAAACTCATCAAATCCCATCCGTCGCCGTATTCCTGATCTGGATTGGAAGAAAAGGAATGTGGCAATCCAAAGCCGTGTCCCATTTCGTGAGAAATAAAGCCGAACTCACAAAGCGTTGGATTCTGGTGAACAATTAATATTCCATTCCAGGCCGCTCCATGATCTACTCCATAATTTTGGACAACCAGTATCGACCGAAATGGAGTCAAATTAACACCGTTTGCCGCAGCCGTATCAAGACCCCACTGAACGAGAGTAGCGCGCCCACTGGGAAAACTCAGCAGGCTAACTTCAGAAGATGCATGCGTCATAGTAAACCATCCAAACACGCGCGACCCCGTCAAGTCAAGCGAGTTACAGGATACAGCACGCCAGTAGTCACATAATCCTCCGGTTCCGTTCTTTGCAAATAGATCCTCGTAGTAATCTGGATTTTGAGGCAATTGGGGTTTATCCGAAAAGCGACACAAAATAATGGCCCAAGGCCAGTTTATAGTAGCCATATAGTTTTAATTTAATTAGTGATTAGGGGGTCCAACAAAAATGAAGTTGAATCACCTTGGAATTGCTATTTCATTCAGAGAACCAAAAAGGTGATGCGCGCATTATATGCTAATCCACGAATACGAATTGGTGATTGTCGGGACTATTGGTAAAGCTGGTGAGCGTTTCAATGAAAGTAGCGTGCGGATATTGATGCTCAACACTCCTTTATTTTTTACACAGTTCATCGGACTTAATTCATGCGTCCATTGCAAATGGAATTGAAGTCGCTTACGAATTTACCCAGTTTAAAACTCGAAAAAATCCTTTCTTCGGGTGATGGATGACAATATTTTGGGTGATGGATAACACCATAAATCAATAAAATAAAATGCGCATTTCAAGTTTCTTCTGGATCTATTTCGATGAATAAAAAGTGCCTTACCACCACGGGTATTTCTGTTTCAGAATCGGAGCTTGGATCATGAACATAGGGAATGCATTTAATGTCGTTGTGTTCAATGTCCTGCCATTTCGATAAATGAAACTATAAATCCATAGTAGTTGAAAAGGAAACTGATGTGGATTCAATGGGAAATGATAAAGAAGCATTGGTGAAATGTTCTCCCTTTGATAAGAAAATAGCAAAGCCCATCTTTAGATGGGCTTTACGTTCAGAAATTAACCTTTATGGAAAGGGTTAACAACTGGACAAGGTTGATGATTAATGCTATTCAATCACACATCGCAAAAATAGCAGGCTAAGAGCATTTCACCATACCACTTACCGGGTATTTGTTGCACAATATCCAAAGTGTATTCTTTACATTATCCGAGCGCCTTCAACGCTTTTGCGAGGTCGATTCCCTTCCCAAGAACCGGCGAGAAAATATCTCCTTTCTTTTTGATTCTCGAGAGCGCATTATGAATATTAAAATCCGATGGGTGCAATCCGCTTTTGACTTCTTTCCAATCGAGTGGCATTGATACAGTGGCGCCGGGCTTGGGTCGCAAACTATAAGCAGTTGCCAGTGTTTGACCTCTTCTGTTTTGCAAGTAATCCACATAAATCTTGTTGGAAGATCGCTTACTGAGAGATCGTTCCAATGTTGTTAGATCAGGAAGCTCATCTGTGACCATCATAGCTACCAAATTGGCAAAATCCTTTACCTGGTCGTACGTATATTTTTCGCCCATGGGAATATAAACATGGAGCCCGCTGGCTCCCGAGGTTTTGCAATAACAATCCACTTTTGCCTTATCAAGGATTTGCTTTACGACCTGCGCCGTTTCTATCACATCATCGAATGTATTATTATCTGAAGGATCAATATCAATCACCATCCAGGTTGGGTTGTCTTCTTTTTTTGTAGTTGAATTCCACGGATTCATTTCGATGCACCCAAGATTCGCGATGAATAGGAGAGATGATTTGTCGTTGCATACGAGGTACCGGATATACTTATCACCTGATTCAGAATAAACTTTTGCAGTTGTCATCCAATCTGGTGCTATATCGCCAGCATTCTTATGAAAAAATCCTTTTTCTGTTATGCCATTGGGATTTCTCAACAAGGAAAGTGGGCGGTTTTTTAAATATGGAAGAATGTAGTCCGCAACTTCGTCGTAGTATTTAATCATGTCGCCCTTCGTCAATTTTTCATCGGGCCAATAAATTTTTCCCGGATTGCTGATTTCAACTTTTCTACTGTTGGCTAAAATGATGAGACTATTACTTTTTTTGTCGGACGTCTCTGCTTTAGCTGAGGCTTGATTTTTATTTCGCTTTGGCGGATCCGCCTTTTTTGTTTTGGCGGCGGCAGTTGATTTTTTCACTTTCGAAGTTTTATTGGCAACTTCTGTTGCGTGAACCGGCTCAGGTTCGGGAGTTACTTCCTTCGGTTTCTTATCGTCTCTTAAATGTAAAAAAACAGGATGGCGCAAAATCCCATCGCGTGTGATTTCAGAATATTTTACCTCTGTTACCAATTTAGGGTCAAGCCAGGTGACCTTGCCATTTACTGGTATCTTAACATCGAAGGGCGAAGTATCACGTTTTAATTTTTGCATCACCGTCCAAGTCTCTTTCAGAGATTTCGCGGTGAATCCAGTACCTGTATGACCAATATAATGCAACTTGCTTTTTTTGAACTCGCCCAATACCAGCGCACCAAAATGTTGCCTGCTCCCTCTTCCTTCCGTATAGCCACAAATAATCGCTTCGCGCGTCAGCGTATTTTTGATCTTCAACCATTCTCTCGTTCGCACATCTTTTACGTATTCGCTTTCTGCTCTCTTGGCCATTATGCCTTCGAGGCCTTTCTTTTTTACTTCATTGAAGAAAGAAATTCCTTTTTCCTCAACTTGATCACTGTATCGGATAACCGCGTTTTTCTTCAACTCTTTCTTTAAAATCTTTTTTCTCTCGACTAATTGTTTTGACCAGATGTTTTTCTTATCAATTTCGAGAAGGTCGAATACGTAGTAAATCAGCGGAAGATGCCGGTTATCATCGTAGTGTTGTAACTTCTGGAAGTCAGGCCTGTCATCTTCATTGAAGAGTACCACTTCCCCATCTAACACAGCTTTCAATTTCATTTTCGCGAGTTCCTCAACAATCACCGGATATCGTTCGTTGAAAGAAAGTCCATTTCTCGAATACAGTTTGACATCACTGCCATTACATTCGGCAACTGCGCGGTATCCATCCCACTTCAACTCAAAGATCCAGTCAGCATTGTCAAAAGGTTCATCTCCCAAAGACGCAAGCATTGGACTAATATATTCTTCAAGTTTTCTTCCTGGATTGAATCGCGTGAAGCGCGTTGGCTTATTTACTTCTGTGGAGTTTTTTTGTTTTGCTGTGGACTCGAGGGATTTTTTTTTTGAAGCCGTTTTTGTTTTGGTGCCGGCCTTTTTCTTTGCTGCCTTTCTATTAGATCCCCATATGCCTCCTGATTTGTGAAGCTTTATTGGCTTCTCGTCTTCACTGGTGTATGCCTCGTCGGTTGCATATTTATCTCGATGCTTGATCAGCAACCAACTATTTTCCTCCGGCTTCATTCTCACCAATGCATATTCTCCCTTCAGATGTTTTCCGTTGAGCGAGAATTTTAGGTTGCCCTTTTCCAAAGCCTTTAGCGCTTCCTTGTCGCTCACTGGCTTTCCCTTTGGATCCACCGGAATGTATTGGCCTTCGTCCCAAATGTCAACAGTGCCCGCTCCATAATTACCTTCCGGTATAGAGCCATAAAATCCAATATAGCTTACAGGATGATCTTCCACCATCATTGCAAGACGCTTGTCGCCGGGATTCTTTGAAGGACCTTTGGGAACGGCCCAACTTTTAAGCACGCCGTCCATTTCAAGCCTGAAGTCATAATGCAAGCGACTCGCATCGTGCCGCTGGATCACAAATCGATTCTGTTTTGTACGCTCCAGTTTGGGTCCGGGCTCCGGTGTCTGCTTGAAATCTCTTTTCCGTTTGTATTCCGTTAATCCCATCAGGATGCTTTTCTTTTAGCGGTGCTCAAACTTGCTTTCAATTGGTCCATGAGATCTTTAGACTTGGAATGCACGACCTTCATGGTTGGCGCTGTTATCTTTCTTCCCTTAGCCTTGGCCTCAATTACTTTCATCAATTGGTCCGAATAAGTGTCGTGATACTTATCGATTTCAAAAGAACCGGACAACTGATCAATGAGGGCAAGGGCCATCTTTAGTTCGTTGGGTTTGCTCTTGTCGTCGGGTACCTTCAGATCTTTGTGATCCCTGATTTCTTCCGCGAAGCGCATTTTATTTAATACGAGTATGTTGTCCATTGGCTTGATGATACCAATTGCTTCCTTAGTCCTCATGACATAGGTTCCCAATCCCACCTTTCCACTTTTTTCCAGGGCATCGCGAAGCAAAGCATAAGCTTTAGCTCCTGTTTTTTCGGGCTCCAGGTAGTAAGGGGTTTCATAATACACGCTATCAATTTCATCCAGGTTCACGAATTCCGCAATTTCGATGACCTTCGATTTCTCCGGACTAGCCTTTTTAAGATCCTCATCGGTTAGAATAACATAGTCTCCATTGTATTTATAACCCCTCACGATATTTTCCCAGGCCACTTCCTTACCTGTTTTTTCACTCACCCTTTGAAACCTAATGTTGGAATGATCCTTCTTATCCAACATGTCCAGATCGAGTGAACTATCCTGCACGCCACTGAACATTTTTACGGGGATATTTACCAGCCCGAAGCCAATAGCGCCGGTCCAAATTGCTCTCATAAACAAAGATTTTATAGATTGACAGAATTAAACTTTTGTGCCAGCTTACTCAAAATGATGCAAAATCTCCTCCCCAATTTGTTGATTTCATTCCACGATTTTGCTCGAACTATGGGGGATTTAAGTTTAAAAAAATTAGGTACGGCATTTGGATAGTTAAACTATGTCGCCGGTTGGCGAATAAGTTCTAAACAAATCAATCCAGATAAAGTTTTTTTTAAGAGGACGGTTCCTTTGGGGTTACGGGCTACCTATTCCAGGTAGCCTTTTTTTATTTAGTAAGTTCAAAGCTGATGGTGAACGTGGTGCCCTGTCCTATCTTGGATTGCACATCTACAGTTGCTTTGTGGGCTTGCAGGATGGTAAGGGTAGATGCGAGTCCAAGGCCCATCCCATTTCTTTTCGAAGTAAAA
>Ga0111539_10008285_pt1 | contig 13231 bp, 11 predicted proteins | sample RhiMethybrSRZTD1_FD_79667 | JGI IMG/M metagenome (GOLD analysis project Ga0111539, IMG submission 79667) | Populus rhizosphere microbial communities from Tennessee, USA - Rhizosphere MetaG P. TD hybrid SRZTD1 (version 2) (version 2) | ecosystem: Host-associated > Plants > Roots > Rhizosphere >...
AGAACCCGTGCGTTTTTCCTGAAAGGCTTGGGCGGTCCACGCAATCTGGTAGTTATCCGGCAGGTTCCTCTCCGCAATTTCTTCCACCAACTTGATCGCGTCACCCGAGCTTACGCCAGGAGCGCCGCCCCCCATTACTTTTGCCGAAAGCAGGCCATTGTATCGCTCCAATTGCTCCGCTCCGACCACAGTACTGATGTTACTCAGCGCGGACAATGGCACCATGGCACCGGTCTGCGAGCGCACGTACACCCTGCCGAGATCAGCCGGACGCATGCGATACTCAGGCTCTGCCTGCAGTTGGACGCGGTACGTGCGGCCTGAAAGATTGAAATCGTTGATATAAAAGGAACCCATAGTACTCTGCAAGGTAGCGTAGATATCAGCGATACGAACTTGCTGGGAAATGGCTTTTGCGTCGTCCACCTCGACGAAGAATTGCGGCACCGTGGGACGGAAAAATGTTGCAATGCCCGCAAGGCGTGGTTCCTGGTTCAGCGCCTCGATAAAATTGTTGACGACGCTGGATAACTGCAGCGGGTCGGCGCCTGCGCGCGTCTGCACATATACCTCAAAGCCGCCCGCTGTACCCAGCCCGCGTATGGCAGGCGGGTTGAAGGCTATTGCTATGCCGTCGGGTTGCTGCATGCCGATAGCGGTCAGCTTCTGAATAATATCTTCGGCGCTGGCCGTGCGCTCCGACCAATCCTTGAAAGCGGCAAACATAGTTGCCGAGCTGGTTTTATTCCCTCCGCCGATAAGATCAAAGCCGTTGACCACGAATTCATGTGATACCGCCGGGTCCTTTGCGATCTCCGCCCGCACAGCTTCAGCTGTTATAGTGGTTCGCGCGAGCGTTGCTCCATCAGGCAGAATTGTCGCTGCCACTACATACCCCTGGTCTTCGGGCGGTACAAAACCTTGGGGAACCGCTTCGATCAGGTACGCTCCCAGGCCGACGATGCCAACGAAGACAACTGCCCCGATAATCTTGTGCCGGATGGTAGTGCTTACCATGCCCACATAGAAATTCGTCAGGCGCTTGAAACTCCTGTTAAAAGCAAGGAAGAATGCCGACTCGCCATGCGTATGTTTTAGCAGGATGGCGCATAGGGCGGGTGTCAAGGTTAGTGCCACCACGCCGGATATGGTAACGGCCACCGCTACGGTTACGGCAAACTGCCGATAGAGTTCACCCGCAATTCCCCCCATGAACGCTACCGGAATAAAGACTGCGCATAGAACGAGCACAATGGCAACAACCGCGCTCGCAACCTGTTCCATAGAACGAATGGCAGCTTTCATGGGCGGGAGTTTTTCCTCGTCCATGAGGCGCTCGATGTTTTCCAGCACCACGATGGCGTCGTCCACGACGATGCCGATGGACAAGACCATCGCAAAAAGGGTGAGCGTATTGATCGAGAAACCGAACAGCCACAAGCCGGCGAAGGTCCCAATCAGGGAAATGGGTACGGCGATGATCGGAATCAGGGTTGCGCGCCAGCTTTGCAGGAACAGGTAGACAACCAGTATCACCAATACCATCGCCTCGCCCAGTGTCTTTACCACCTCCCACATCGAGGCCTTTACAAACAGGCTAGTATCGTAGGGAACGACATAGTCCATGCCGGGCGGGAAGCGCTTCTTCAACTCGTCCATTTTGGCTACTAGGGCGTTTTTCGTATCCAGCGCATTCGCCCCGGGTTTAAGAAAAACCGGCATGCCGGCACCCGGCTCGCCATTCAACGCAGTCCGCACATCGTAACTTTGCGCGCCAAGCTCAATACGGGCGACGTCCTTAAGATACAGCACCCCTTCCGGTCCGTTCGCCCGAAGGATGATATTGCCAAATTGATCGGGTGTGCGCAACCTGCCCTTGGCGTTGACGGTATAAATCAATTGCTGGTCCGCAGGCATGGGCTCCTGGCCTATCTTGCCGGCGGCGTACTGCGCGTTCTGGGCTTGAATAGCCGCGGTTATATCGGTTGTGGCAACACCGAGCTGCGCCATCCGGTCCGGACGCAGCCAGATGCGCATGGAGTAGTCCTGTCCGCCAAAAACGACGACGTCCCCCACGCCTTTGGTGCGCTTCAGCTCATCCAGCACGTTCAGCGTTGCGTAATTGCTCAAATACAGGGGGTCATATTTCCCCTTCTCCTTCGAGATCAGCATGAACACCATCAGGATGTCATTAGAACGCTTTTCTATCTTCAACCCGATCCGCCGGACTTCCTCGGGTAAGCGCGGCAAGGCGATATTTGTTCGATTGCTGACGTTGAACGTTGCCTGGTCGACGTCTGTACCTACTTCGAAAGTGGCGGTAATGGTCAGCGTCCCGCTCGAATCGGAGCTGGAGCTGAAATATAAAAGATTTTCCACGCCGCTCAACTGCTCTTCGATTGGGGCGGCAACCGTCTTGGTAAGTGTCTCCGCGCTTGCGCCGGGGAACGTGGCGGTGATCAGCACAGTGGGCGGCGCTATCTGGGGGTATTGCGCTATGGGAAGTTGCAACGCTGCGACCAGCCCAGCTAAAACGATAATGATGGACAACACCGATGCGAAGATCGGGCGGGTGATGAAGAATCTGGTCATGAGTTCAGTTCGTGGTCAGGTCTGCTTTTCGGGTTGCGGCGGGGCTGAAGCAGCAGGCGCCTCGCCTGGCGCATGCGGCGATACGAGGGTGCCCGGACGCAGCTTGATGAGGTTGTCGACGATAACTTTATCGCGAGGTTTGAGGCCATCAAGGATGACCCAATCCTTGCCGATCCAGCGGCCCGTTACCACCGGCCGGACCGTTGCTTCATTCTTTTCGTTGACCACATATACCGTGTTGCCCGTATCAGCTACCTGCACTGCAGTCTGTGGCACAAGATAGACGCCATCCTGCGTGCCCGTCACCACGCGAGCGCGCACGAACTGCCCGGGCAGCAGGCGGCGATCACTATTGTCGAATTCCGCCCGCAGCTGCTGGGTACCAAGCAGGGGATCGATCTGGCTGGCGGCGAAGTTCAATTCGCCTTTTTTTTCGTATTCCCTGCCATCCGGCAATATCAGCGTTATCTCCTGCACCCGTTGCTCATTCAACGGGCCGCCTAGCTGTGCCAGTTCATTGTCGGAGAGGCTGAAGCGTACCCATATGGGCGATACCTGTACGATTGTGGTGAGCAAGCTGTTATTAGCCTCCACCAGCGCGCCCACTGAAAACCGGAAGCGGCCGGAAATGCCGCTGACGGGAGCGGCGACGTGGGTATAGGACAAATTGAGCTCCGCGTCGCGCACGCGCACTTCGGCCTGTTGCAGGGCTGCACGCGCGATGGCGTTTTCGGAAACCGAGTTATCGTACTCTCGCTGGCTGATGGACTGTGTTTCCAGCAAATCACGCAATCGGTTTTCTTCGCGCTCGGTCTGACCCACGCGAGCTCTTTGTTCCGCAAGCTGAGCTTTTGCTTGTGCCAATGCGTTCTGGTAGGGTACCGGATCGATCAGGAACAGGGGCTGACCCTCCTTCACCTCCGCTCCTTCCTCGTACAGACGTTTGAGCAGGATGCCGCCCACGCGGGGGCGTATCTCAACCTCCTTGGCGCCTTCGGTCTGGGCAACCGCTTCCGCACTGATCGGCACGCTGGTCGGCTCAACTTCGATTACGGTTACAGGGAGCGCCATGCTCGCGGGGGGCTGCGCGGACGCTTGATCACTTTTGCTGCATGCGCTTAGCGCAGCGCATATAATAATGACCGCCATTGTTCCCCAGCGACTGGCCGCTATCCGGCCGCCGCAGTTGTTTTTAGGTCTCGCACCTGACATCTCGGCTCCCCGGCTAAAACGAGCAACTCAAACAAACCTCTTGCATACATTCACGTATGTATGTAAATTATTAATCAAAAAAGGGAACATGTAAATAGGAAGCGAAACTATCTCGGACGATGGCACGGAAAACAAAGGAAAACGCGGAATTAACGCGGCAACTGCTTATTCAAGCCGCGCGACAGGTGTTCCTTGCACGCGGCGTCAGCCGTACTACCATGGAACACATTGCGCTGCAGGCAGGGGTCACGCGTGGCGCAATTTATTGGCACTTCAACAATAAACTCGATTTGTTTCAGGCCATGCGGGAGCAGGTGTTTTTACCGCTGATTGATCGGATGGATGATACGCTCCTCGTCGAGGGCTCTGAAGATCCTCTTACCTGCATCGAAAATTTTTTGTGCGGGACTATTCAAGTTCTGTCGGACAGCGTTGAAACGCGCGAAATTTACGAAATCATGATGATCAAGTGCGAATATGTGGACGAGTTCGCAACGGTTTTGCAGCAGATCCTGTCGAATTGCTCCGGTATTTTTCAAAAGCTGCGCCTGGTTTACGAGCGCGCCAAGGTTCAAAACCAGTTGCACCCTTCCCACGATCCAGCCCAGTTGTCGATAGACACACATCTCTTCTTCATCGGTCTGTTGCATATGTGGGTGAAAGACACGAACGGGGACCAGTATCGACATCAGGCGATTGAACTGGTCAAAGCTCATATGGGCCTGCGCTGGCGCGACCGGCGCGATTCCGCAACGGTTCGCTGAGGCAGTATTCACCCTCTTCCTGTACGTACCTTTCCTGAAGGGAAGCTCTTCCGGACACAGTAGCGGCGGATTGCGGCTCCTGCTTTCTTGCCCTCCTGACGACCTGTTATAGTTGACTAAATCGATCAAGTATCTTATAGTTGACTAAATCAGTCATGTATTGACCGAGCTGGTTTAGGATGATGTTCTCTATTTCAACGGAACTACGATAGTAAGAGGAAGGAGTTTATTATGAGACTAACAACAAAAGGACGGTTTGCAGTAACGGCGCTGTTGGACTTGGCCATGCAGCAGAGCACCCGTCCGGTGACACTGGCCGAAATCAGCCAGCGTCAGCAAATCTCGCTTTCCTATCTTGAACAACTGTTCGCGAAGTTGCGGCAGCGCGGACTTGTCGACAGTGTGCGTGGCCCTGGTGGCGGGTATTACATCGCCAAGGACCTTGCGCAAGTATCGATTGCCGAGATCATCCTCGCTGTGGACGAGCCGATTGATTCAACGCAATGCAGTGGCAAGGAGAATTGCCACAACGATAAGAAATGCATGACGCACGATTTGTGGATAAAGCTCAATGATCTTATTTTCGACCATCTGGGTGCAGTGAGTTTGAGACAACTTGTCGACGAACAGAAAGCAAGGCATGAGGAACGAAAAGCAAAGGAGAAGGGTGTTGTCCAGATGCTGGATATGCGCACAGTGATGTCAGACAAGAACCTGCCCGAAAAAGTTATGCCTGAACGTGGACGTGCGGTAATTTCAGCCTGAAAATCGAATAATTGGAATCTGTGCAAAACTTTTGCGTCATTTTGATCGTCCTAATGAGAATGGAAGTCGGGGAACAAGGATGGCGATAACATTGACCGAAAACGCGGCAAAGCAAATCCGCAAACAACTTGCCAAGCGCGGCAAGGGTCTGGGGTTGCGCATCGGCGTCAAGAAGGTCGGGTGCTCGGGGTTCGCCTACACATTCGATTATGCTGACGAGGTCCGTCAAGGCGATCAATTTTTTGCGTCTCTTGATGCCAATCTCGTGGTTGATGCCGATAGTCTGCCGTTTCTTGATGGCTCGCGTCTTGACTATATACGGGAAGGTCTTAACGATTCATTTCGGCTCGATAACCCCAACGTCAACAGCACGTGCGGTTGTGGTGAAAGCTTCAGCTTGAAGGAGCCCGCAAAGGTTTAGCCATATCGGGTGCAACAAGGCGCGAGCTTGAGAGCTTTCAAATAAGTAAAGTTACCGTCACGGCCTTCGACGTGAATGATATTGGAGCAAGCTAATGAGTGCAGTACTACAAAGTCTGGTCAATCAGCCTTACAAGCACGGTTTCGTTACCGAAATCGAGTCGGATGTTGCGCCGAAGGGATTGAACGAAGATATCATCAAACTCATTTCGACAAAAAAAGGCGAGCCTGCATGGATGCTGGATTTTCGTCTCAAGGCCTACCATCAGTGGCTCAAGATGGATGAGCCGAAATGGCCCAATGTCAGATACCCAAAGATCGATTTTCAGGCGATCAGCTATTACGCAGCCCCAAAGCCAAAAAAGAAGCTAAACAGCATGGATGAGGTCGACCCTGAGCTGCTGCGCACGTTCGAGAAACTCGGTGTGCCGATGCACGAGCGAGCTGCGCTTGCCGGGGTCGCAGTTGATGTGATCTTCGACAGCGTGTCAGTTGCAACGACTTACAAGCAGAAGCTGGCAGAGGTGGGTATTATCTTCTGCTCGATTTCAGAAGCGGTTCAGATGCATCCGGAGCTGGTGAGGCAGTACCTGGGCACGGTGGTGCCAGTTGGGGATAATTATTACGCGGCGCTCAACTCGGCGGTCTTCACGGATGGGACGTTTTGCTTCATTCCCAAGGGCGTCCAGTGCCCGATGGATCTCTCCACCTATTTTCGCATCAACACCGAAGAATCGGGGCAGTTCGAGCGTACCCTAATCGTCGCCGAGGAGGGAGCGTCGGTGTCGTACCTGGAAGGATGCACCGCCCCCAAATTCGACACGAATCAGCTTCACGCCGCGGTGGTCGAGCTGGTTGCGCTCGATAACGCGGACATCAAGTACTCGACGGTTCAGAACTGGTATGCCGGCGATGAAAACGGCCTGGGTGGAATCTATAACTTTGTTACCAAGCGCGGGCTTGCCAAAGGCGCCAACTCACGTATTTCCTGGACCCAGGTGGAAACAGGGTCTGCAATTACATGGAAGTACCCTTCCTGCATTCTGCAGGGAGACAACTCGGTCGGGGAGTTCTATTCGGTCGCAGTCACCAACAATTACCAGCAGGCGGACACCGGCACCAAAATGATCCATATCGGAAAAAACACCCGTAGCACAATCGTCAGCAAGGGTATTTCTTCCGGGCATTCGAATAACAGCTACCGCGGGCTCGTCAGGATTGCGCCGACCGCCGCAGGGGCACGTAATTATTCGCAATGCGACTCCATGCTGATCGGCGACAAATGTGGGGCGCACACATTTCCCTATATTCAGGTTCGCAACCAGGAGGCCAAGGTTGAGCATGAGGCCTCCACGTCCAAGATCGGCGAGGACCAGCTGTTCTACTTTGCCCAGCGCGGTATCGGCAGTGAGGAAGCGGTATCGATGATCATCAATGGATTTTGCAAAGATGTATTTCAACAATTGCCGATGGAGTTCGCGGTCGAGGCGACCAAGCTGCTCGGATTCAAACTCGAAGGGAGCGTTGGATGATACGCGACGGCAGCAGGATTTTGCTGGAAGTGCGCGGGTTGCGTGCTGTGGTCAATGGCATCGAGATCCTCAAGGGTATCGATCTCACCGTGAGAAGCGGCGAGGTCCACGCCATTATGGGCACCAATGGTTCGGGCAAAAGCACTTTCGCCAAAGTGCTTGCGGGACACAGCGCCTATCAGGTGACCGGGGGCTCAGTATTATTCGAAGGCCGGGATCTGTTCGATCTCTCGCCGGAGGAGCGAGCCCGCGCGGGAGTATTTTTGGCGTTTCAATATCCGATCGAGATACCCGGCGTAGCCAATAGTCATTTTTTGCGTCTTGCTTATAACACAGTGCAGGCTCAGCGTGGCCAGGAAGAGCTTGATCCGCTCGAGTTTGAAGATTTCGTGCGCGATAAAATGAAACTACTGGAAATGAATCCCGATTTTCTCGACCGGGGTGTGAATGAAGGTTTCTCCGGCGGTGAGAAAAAGCGCAACGAAATTTTGCAAATGGCGCTGTTGGAGCCACTGCTCGCAATTCTTGACGAGACCGATTCCGGTCTCGACATCGATGCGCTCAGGATCGTAACGAATGGCGTGAACAAGCTGTCGACTGCGGACAATGCAATCATATTGGTGACGCATTACCAACGCATGCTCAACTACATCGTACCGGATTTCGTGCACGTGATGCGCGCGGGTCGAATCATCAAGACGGGCGGCAAGGAGCTCGCGCTCGATCTCGAGACCCGCGGTTATGATTGGGTTGGAGCCGAACGGCCAGTTACCGCTGGTGCATGAGCATGAGCATGGTGGCCAGCAACAGTTATCTTGAGAGCATTCTTAACGGGCAGCCAAAGCTGCCGCCCAGTTCGACTACCTGGTTCAACCAGTTGCGGGCACATGCGCTTGAACAGGCAGGCATGCTACAGGTTCCAACCACTCGCGACGAGGAGTGGCGCTTTACGGATATATCGCCACTCACCAGGTTGCCGTGGCGCCCGTCGCACGCGTTAGCGCCCACGCAGCTCACGGATGTCAAGCGTTTCGATTTAGATGAGTCGACAATAAAGCTTGTGTTTGTCGATGGTGCGTTTATGCCGCACTTGTCGAGCCGACTCGATGGAAGCGAACACGAGGGTCTGGTTGCTACCGATCTCTCGGTGGCTGCGGCGGCGCATGCTTCTGCAATAGAGCCGCATCTCGGCCGATTGGCGAGTTTCGAGAACAACTTGTTTGCTGCGCTAAACACTGCCTATCTGCATCACGGTGCACTGATCATTGTGCAGCCCAACGCGAAGATACAGAAGCCGGTACACGTGTTATTCATCGCAACGCAAGCGGGGACGGCAATCCACCCCCGCTGCCTTTTAATTGCCCGCGCCGGGAGCGAGGTAACGCTGGTCGAGGATTACGTTAACTTGCAGGACGAGGCTTATGTAACCAACGCAGTGACCGAGATTGCGCTTGAAGATAATGCCCGAGTCAATCATGTCCGGGTCCAGCGCGACAGCATTGAGGCATTTCACATTGCAAATTGCGCAGTATCGGTTGCGCGTGCAAGTTGCTATCGCTCGGTAAGCGTCGCCCTTGGGGGACGTATATCCCGCTACGATCTTAATGCACGACTTGCGGCCGAGGGAGCGGAGTGCCTCATCGACGGGCTTGCCTTGATTAAAGGACGCCAGCTTGCCGATACTCATACCTGTATCGATCATGCGACACCGCACGGGACCAGCCGTCAATCACACAAGTGCATCGTGGACGGCGCCGCGCACGCGGTATTCAATGGCAAAATCCTTGTACGCGCAGGTGCTGTGCGTACGGATTCCGCGCAGTCGAGCCGCAACCTTTTGCTAAGTGCAAGGGCGCGTGTTGACACAAAGCCGCAACTCGAAATTTTTGCGGATGACGTAAAATGCGCGCATGGCGCAACCGTGGGGCAACTGGATCACGAGGAATTGTTCTATCTCAGGAGTCGTGGCCTCACCGAGAATGCGGCGCGAAATCTGCTGACTTATGCTTTTGGCGCGGAAATAATCGATCGAATTCCGATTGTGTCGCTTAAACATCAACTCGAGCAGCTCGTGCTCGCGCAAACTGAAAAAATTGAACCATGAAGCTCATTGATTCTGCTTTGAAACCGGAATTCACTTCGATGTTTGACGTTGAACACATCCGCGCTGATTTTCCGATTCTTAAGCTCCAGGTCGAAGGAAAGCCGCTGGTTTATCTCGATAACGCCGCATCGAGCCAGATGCCGCAGCAAGTAATAGACCGGCTGGTGCGCTACCAGACAAGCGAACACGCGAACATTAACCGCGGCGTGCATTATTTGTCTGAAACGGCTACAGCCGAATACGAGGGCTCGCGCCGAAAGTTGCAGCATTTTATTAATGCGCGTGAAGACCGGGAAGTCATTTTTACCAGCGGGACGACGGATTCGATCAACCTGGTCATGCATGGTTACGGCCGCAAATATATCCGTGCGGGCGATGAAATCATTCTGACGACGCTCGAGCATCATTCGAATATCGTGCCCTGGCAGATGTTGGCTGAAGAGAAGGGCGCCAAGATCCGCGTTGTGCCCATCAGCGATGCCGGGGAACTTCTTGTGGACGAATACAAGAAGCTTTTTAATGCGCGTACCAAGTTCGTCGGTGTAATGCATGTCTCGAATGCTCTTGGCACCGTTAATCCTGTCAAGGAGATGATCGCATTTGCACACAGCCGGGGCGTACCAGTGCTGGTCGATGGTGCCCAGGGGGCACCTCATATGGCGGTGGATGTTCAGGATCTGGATTGCGACTTCTACGCTTTTTCGGGCCACAAGCTCTGCGGGCCGACCGGCATCGGTGTGCTTTATGGAAAGGCCGAGCTACTTGAACGGATGCAGCCGTTCAAGGGTGGCGGAGACATGATTTTGTCGGTAACGTTTGAGAAGACGACATACAACTCGATTCCGCACAAATTCGAGGCTGGTACACCGCCGATAGCAGCCGCTATCGGCCTCGGTGCCGCGGTCGATTATCTGTCAGCGATTGGCCTCGATACGATTTCCGCGTATGAACTGAAGTTGCTGAACTACGCGACGGAACAAATCTCCAATTTACCGGGTGTGCGCATTATAGGGACCGCTGCAAGGAAAACCGCAGTAATTTCATTTGTGATGGAAGGGGTGCATCCGCACGACATAGGCACGTTGTTGAATCATGAGGGCGTTGCGGTTCGCACTGGGCACCATTGCGTACAGCCGGTAATGCTGCGCCTTAAAGTTCCGGCAACGACCCGCGCTTCGTTTGCGTTTTACAATACCATGGCCGAGGTCGACACGTTTATCTCGGGCATTCGAACTGTGCAGAAGGTTTTTACGTGATGAACTCCAAATCTCTTTATCAAGAGGTCATTCTCGATCACAATAAAAAGCCGCGCAATTATGGCACGCTCGATAAGGCTAGCCATCACGCGGTCGGTCATAATCCGCTGTGTGGCGATCATCTCGATATCGAACTCAACCTGGAGGGGGACCGTATCGACAACATCGCGTTCCATGGCGAATCATGCGCTATTTGCAAGGCGTCCGCCTCCATGATGACCACCGCGGTGAAGGGCAAGGCTCGTTCGGACGCGGAGACGTTGATAAAGGAATTTCGCGAGATGGCCACTGGTACGCTCAATCTTAGTGAGGATCACCACTTGGGACGGCTAACGGTGTTCGCCGGGGTGCGCGACCTGCCAACACGTGTGAAATGCGCTATTTTACCTTGGCATACCCTGCATGCCGCGCTTAACTCGGTTACCACCACTTCGACCGAGGCGGAGGATGATCCAATGCACGCGGCGATAGGAGACGCCTAAAAATTGCTGAGGACTTCTGTAGCCCTTCTTAAGGGCTCCTCCAAAGGAACTTGAAATGCCAAAAATCGCTGAAATCGAGGGTACGCCAAACCGAAACGCATTAAAGTTCATTCTAAAGGAGCCGCTCACCTGGGGAGTGACGCATTCATATGACAACGCTGAACAGGCGCAGGGCGATCCGCTTGCCGAGGCGCTGTTCGATATTGATCATGTGACGAATGTATTTTACGTCGATCGCTGGATTACGATCACTCAGGATGGCGAGGCAGACTGGCAGGATCTCGCGCGCGCAGTGGCTGATCCGATCCGTGCTGCGCCCGCCGCAGATGCGCACTCAGCCGCTAAAGTCGCCGAGGCCGGCTCCGTAATTACAGGATTGAGTCCTGAGGACCAGAAGCGCCTCGTTGCAATTAACGAAATGCTCGACGAGGAGATACGCCCCTACCTTCAAAACGACGGGGGTGACCTTCATGTCCTGAGCCTCGACGGCAACAAGCTCAGCGTTCATTATCAGGGCGCGTGCGGTACCTGTCCAAGTTCGATTTCCGGCACGCTTCGGGGCATTCAGAATATGCTCCGGTCGATAGAGCCGGAAATCGAGGTTGTGGCGATGTAACGGCTGTTGCGCTTCGTGCTCGCACCGGTATTGACTATCCCCGTATTTTTCAACTAGCCGGACATCACTAACTGAGTTGGCGGGGTCTTCAGGGGGCGGGCCAATCAGCGTTCCCGCTTTGCGTCCCCTCTTATAGCCCTCAGGAAGGGCAGTCGGATAATCTACCAGTCTTTCACATAGCCAGATGCTCTGGGTCAAATCCTTCCATATTATTTTTGTCGTGGCCTGGTTTGCGGGCCTGTTCTATTTGCCACGGCTGTTTGTCTATCACGCGATGACCGCGGATTTGCCTGGCATCGAGCGTTTCAAGGTAATGGAGCGCAAGCTTTACTATGGCATAATGACGCCAAGTGCGGTGCTGGCCGTGATATTCGGTCTGTGGTTATGGCTCGGCTATGGGATAACGGGCGGCTGGCTGCATGCCAAACTCGTGCTGGTGCTGATGCTAATTGCATATCACCTTTACTGCCGGCGGCTACTCGCCGATTTCAAGCATGATCGCAACCGCCATGGACACGTTTACTACAGGTGGTTTAACGAAATTCCCGTGCTGATTCTGATCGCGGTCGTGATACTGGTAGTGGTAAAGCCGTAAAAAAATTCTTTTATCCATCCTGGCTTCGCCAAGCAGCAACGCGGCGGAGCCTATCCGGTTCGCGCCATGAAAACGATTGCGGTTAACCTTGCCCCCACTTTGAATGAGCGCAGCTACCCGATCCATGTCGGCAGCAATCTGCTGAGCCAGCCTGAATTTATCTTGCCCCATTTGGTGCAGCAGCGCGTAGCGATCATATCCAATACCACGGTTGCGCCCCTCTATATGGAAAAGCTGCGCAGCAAACTGGAGGGAAAAGGGGTTGCGTCGTTCCCGATTATCCTTCCCGATGGGGAAGAATACAAAAACTGGCAAACGCTGAACCTGATATTCGACGCTCTCCTGGCGAATCGATGTGAGCGGAATACGGCGGTCTTGGCTCTAGGGGGCGGTGTCATCGGAGATCTCACCGGATTCGCCGCTGCGACATATTTGCGCGGGGTTCCCTTTATCCAGATCCCGACCACGCTTCTAGCGCAGGTTGACTCGTCGGTAGGGGGCAAGACAGGTATCAATCATCCGCTGGGCAAGAATATGATTGGCGCTTTTTATCAGCCGCGCGCAGTCCTGGCAGACATCGAAACGCTGGATACCTTGCCGGACCGGGAGTTGCGGGCTGGCATTGCCGAGATTATCAAGTATGGTCTTATCCGCGACCTGGTCTTTCTGGAGTGGATCGAGCGTAATATTCAGGGGATGTTGGCGCGAGACGCGGCGATCCTGACCGAAGCCGTCGAGCGCAGCTGTGCAAACAAGGCCGAGGTGGTGGCAGCGGATGAACGTGAAAGCGGCGTTCGTGCGTTATTGAATCTGGGGCACACCTTTGGTCATGCGATCGAAAACGCGATGGGGTATGGTGTCTGGCTCCATGGCGAAGCAGTGGCTGCTGGCAC
>Ga0111539_10008286_pt1 | contig 13230 bp, 13 predicted proteins | sample RhiMethybrSRZTD1_FD_79667 | JGI IMG/M metagenome (GOLD analysis project Ga0111539, IMG submission 79667) | Populus rhizosphere microbial communities from Tennessee, USA - Rhizosphere MetaG P. TD hybrid SRZTD1 (version 2) (version 2) | ecosystem: Host-associated > Plants > Roots > Rhizosphere >...
CGTGGCTGGGGTCCACCACGATGGGCAGGTGGGAGAGCTTCTTCACCACCGGGATGGCCGAGATGTCGAGCGTGTTGCGAGTGGCGTTCTCGAAGGTGCGGATGCCGCGCTCGCAGAGGATGACCTGGGTGTTGCCGCCGGCCAGGATGTATTCGGCCGAGAGCAGCCACTCCTCGATGGTGGCGGCCAGCCCGCGCTTGAGCAGCACCGGCTTGCGTACCCGGCCCAGCTCCTTGAGCAGGTCGAAGTTCTGCATGTTGCGCGTGCCCACCTGCAGGCAGTCCACGTAGCGCATCATCATCTCGATGGTGCGCAGGTCCATGACCTCGCTGATGATGGCCAGGCCGTGGGCGTCGGCGGCCTCCCGCATCCAGCGCAGCGCTTCTTCACCGTGGCCCTGGAAGGCGTAGGGCGAGGTGCGCGGCTTGAAGGCGCCCCCGCGCAGCACGCGGGCCCCGGAGGCGGCCACCGCCGCCGCCACCGTGTTCACCTGCTCGCGCGTCTCCACCGAGCAGGGGCCGGCCATGACGATGAGCTCGCCCGAGCCCACGCCCGCCCCGCCCACGTCGACCACGGTGTCGGCGGCCTTGAACTTGCGGCCCACCAGCTTGTAGGGCTCGCTGATCTTGATGACCTCGCGCACGCCGGGCAGCAGCTCCAGCGCGCGGGGATCGATGGGCTCCCGGGGCACGCCCACCGCGCCCAGCACGGTGTGGCTGATGCCCGTGGAGCGGTGCACGTCGTAACCCACCGCCACCAGGGTCTCGATGACCTTCTGGATCTGGTCCTCCGGGGCTTCCTGCTCCATCACGATGACCATGGACCTACTCCTCCGTCCCTTCCGCGGCCAGGCGCTCGAGGCGCCGGCTCTCGTCGATGATTCGTTCGAAGACCCGCCGCACGGCGGTGGAGTCGAGCGGGCCCGGGTTCTCGCGGGACACGCGCTCCAGGATGGCCGCCTCCCGCTCCGGCGAGTAGACGGGCAGGGCCAGCTTGCGCTTCACGCGCCCGATCTCCACCGCGCAGGCCGAGCGGCTGTTGAGCAGGCCCATCAGCTGGCCGTCGATGACGTCGATGCGGGCCCGCCAGGCCTCCAGCGCCGCCGCCGCGGCCTCCTTCACGTCCGGCTTCTCAGCCACCGCACCCTCTCCGCCACGTCGCCGCGCGGCTCTTCTTCCAGGAAACGCACCAGCGCGCTGCCCACCACGGCCGCGTCGGCCACCGCCGTGGCCTCCGCCACCTGCTCCGGGGTCGAGATGCCGAAGCCCAGCGCCACCGGCTCCGCGGTGAGGCGGCGCAGGCGGTCGAGCAGGGGTGCCGCGTCGCCGGAGAGGTGCTGCTGCTCGCCGGTCACGCCGGTACGGCTCACCGCGTAGACGAAGCCGCGCGAGGCCTCGGCCACCCGGCGCAGGCGCTCGTCGGGGCTGGTGGGCGCGGCCAGGAAGATGGTGTCCAGCGCGGCCGCGCGGGCCACGCGCAGCCACTCCCCGGCCTCCTCGGGGGGCAGGTCGGTCACCAGCACGCCGTCCACGCCGGAGTCGGCCGCCTCCCGGGCCAGGCGGTCGAGGCCGTAGCGCAGCAGGGGGTTGAAATAGCTGAACAGCACCAGGGGCATCTGCGTCCGGCCGCGGATGGCGCGCACGGCCTGCAGCACGCCCCCGAGCGTGGTGCCGCAGCGCAGCGCGCGCTCGCTGGAGCGCTGGATGACGGGGCCGTCGGCCAGCGGGTCGCTGAAGGGCACGCCCAGCTCCAGCACGTCCACGCCGCCCTGCGCCATCTGCAGCGCCACCTCGATGGTGCGCTCGAGCGTGGGATCGCCGGCGGTCACGAACGCGACCAGGCCCTTGCGCTTCTGGGCCCGCAACGACGCGAACGCCGCCCCGATCCGCGTCATGACTTGGCGGTCGAAGGCGGAGGGATCTGCGCCAGGTCCTTGTCGCCGCGGCCGCTCAGGTTCAGGAGGATGGTGCTGCCCTGCAGGCCGTGCGCCTCGCGGGCCAGCCAGCCCAGCGCGTGCGACGACTCCAGCGCGGCCAGGATCCCCTCCGTGCGGGCCAGCAGGCGGAAGCCGGCCAGCGCCTCGTCGTCGCTGGCCCGGTCGTACTTCACGCGGCCGGCGTCGTGCAGCAGCGCGTGCTCGGGGCCGATGGCCGGGTAGTCCAGGCCGGCCGCCACCGAATGTGTGGGCAGCACGTTGCCGGCCTCGTCCTGCAGCAGGTACGTCCGCGTGCCCTGCAGCACGCCAACCCCTCCGCCACCTTCCCCGAACCGGGCGGCGTGCTGGCCCGGCTGCGGTGCACGACCGCCCGCCTCCACGCCCACCATGGCCACCGGGTCGTCGAGGAAGGCGTGGAAGAGGCCGATGGAGTTGGAGCCGCCGCCCACGCAGGCCACCAGCAGGTCGGGCAGCGCGCCCGCCTTCTCCAGGACCTGGGCCCGCGCCTCCTGCCCGATCACGGCCTGGAAGTCGCGCACCATTCCCGGGTAGGGATGGGCGCCCAGCACCGAGCCCAGCAGGTAGTGGGTGCTGCGCACGTTGGTCACCCAGTCGCGCATGGCCTCGTTGATGGCGTCCTTCAGCGTGCGCGATCCGGACGACACGCCGCGCACCTCGGCCCCCAGCAGGAGCATGCGCTGCACGTTGGGCGCCTGGCGGGCCATGTCCTCGGTGCCCATGTAGACCACGCACTGGAGGCCCAGCAGCGCGCAGGCGGTGGCGCTGGCCACCCCGTGCTGGCCGGCCCCCGTCTCCGCCACGATCCGCGTCTTGCCCAGGCGCCGGGCCAGCAGGGCCTGCCCGATCGCGTTGTTGATCTTGTGGGCGCCGGTGTGGCACAGGTCCTCGCGCTTGAGCCAGACGCGGCAGCCCAGCGTCTCGCCCAGGCGGGAGGCCAGGGTGAGCGGCGTGGGCCGGCCCACGAAGTCGCGCAGCAGGCCCCGCAGCTGGGCCTGGAACGCGGGGTCCACGCGCGCGGCGGCGTAGGCCGCCTCCAGCTCGCGCAGCGGCTCCATCAGGGTCTCGGGCACGTAGCACCCGCCGTAGGGCCCGAAGTGGCCGGCCGCGTCCGGTCCCGTGTTCACCGGTGCGCCTCCCCGTTCACGCTGCCGTTCCGCCACACGGCCTCGATGAAGGCCCGCACCTTGGCCGGGTCCTTCTTGCCCGGCGCCGACTCCACGCCGCTGGAGACGTCCACGGCGTCGGCGTGCACCACGGACAGGGCCCCGCCCACGTTCTGGGGCGTGAGCCCGCCGGCCAGCATCAGCCAGCCCACCCGCGGGCGGAGGCCGCGCACGGCGTTCCAGTCGAAGGGCTGGCCGGTGCCGCCGGGCGCGCCCAGAGGCACGCGCGTGTCGAGCAGCAGGCCGGCGGCCACGCCCTCGTAGCGCAGGGCCTGCACGCTCTCGAAGCCGGGGCCCACGCGCACGGCCTTGATGGCCCGGCGCGGGAGAGAGGCCATGCTCTCCGGCGTCTCCTCGCCGTGCAGCTGCAGCGCGTCCAGGCCCACGGCCTCGGCCACGCGCGCCATCTCCTCGGCCGGCGCGTCCACGAAGACGCCCACGCGCAGCACGAAGGGCGGCAGGGCCTGGCAGATGGCCCGGGCCCGGGCCACGTCCACCACCCGCGGGCTGCCCGGCCAGAACACCATGCCGACGGCGCTGGCCCCGGCCTCGGCCGCCATGAGCGCGTCCTCCACGCTGGTGATGCCGCAGATCTTCACCGCCACCGGCCGGCCGCCCCGGGGCAGCAGGCCGGGCAGGCGGCGGGGCGAGGAGAGGCGGATGAGCGAATCGAGCGCCACCGCCGGGTCGGGCGAGAGCATCAGGTGCTCGCCGATGAGGAAGGCGTGGTAGCCGGCCTCGCGCAGCATGCGCAGCTCGCCCGGGCCGTGGATGCCGCTCTCGGCCACCGCCACCACCCCCTCCGGGATGTGGGGGGCCAGCTCCAGCGCCGTCTCCAGGCTCACGTCCATGGTGCGCAGGTCGCGGTTGTTCACGCCCACCACCTTCGCGCCCGCGGCCAGCGCGCGGTCGAGCTCGATGCGGTCGTGCACCTCCACCAGCGCGTCCAGCCCCACCTGCGCCGTCACGTCGAGCAGGTCGCGCAGGGCGCGGTCGGGGAGCGCGGACACGATGAGCAGCACCGCGTCCGCGCCCGCGTACCAGGCCTCCCACACCTGGTAGGGGTCGATGATGAAGTCCTTGCGCAGGGTGGGCAGCATGGTGGCCGCCCGCGCCTCGCGCAGGTCCTCCAGGCTGCCGCCGAAGAACTGCTCCTCGGTGAGGATGGACAGCGCGGCCGCGCCCCCGATCTCGTAGGACTGGGCGGCGCTCACCGGGTGCAGGTCCTCGCGCAGCACGCCCCGCGAGGGGGAGCGGCGCTTGAACTCGGCGATCACGTTCACCCGCCCCGGCTGGGCCAGGGCCTGGGCGAACGCGCGCCGCCCGGTGGGCGTGGGCGCGGAGCGCTGCAGGCGCTCCAGAGGCATGCGGCGACGTCGCTCCTCCACCGCCTCGCGCGTCCGCGCGAGGATCCGATCGAGCACGCCCACCCCATGGCTCATCCGGCCAGTACCTCCCGGGCGCGCTCGAGCACTCCCCGCGCGCGCCCCTGATCCAGCACCGACGCCGCCAGCGTGGCCCCCTCGCCCAGGCCCGAGGCCCGGCCGGCCACCACCAGCGACGCCGCGGCGTTGAGTATCACGACGTCGCGGCAGGGTCCAGGTTGGCCGTCCAGGACGGAGCGGGCGATGCGCGCGCAGGCCTCCACGCCCGCCCCCTGCAGGGCGTCGGCGGCGCAGCGCCGCAGGCCCCCCTGCTCGGGCTCGACAGCGAACGTCTCCACCTCCCCGTTGGCCAGCGCGGCCACGGTGGTGGGGCCGGTGAGCGAGAGCTCGTCCAGGCCCGCGCCGTGCACCACCCAGGCCCGGCGCACGCCCAGGCGGGCCAGGCAGCGGGCCATGAAGGGCGCCAGCTCCGGCCGCGGCACGCCCACCAGCTGCGCCTCCGGGCGGGCCGGGTTGGTGAGCGGCCCCAGGAGGTTGAAGCAGGTGCGCACGCCCAGCTCGCGGCGCGGCCCCACCGCGTGGCGGGTGGAGGCGTGGAAGGCGGGCGCGAAGAGGAACGTCCAGCCCACCTCGTCGAGGCTGCGCTGCACGGAGGGCAGGGGCGCGTCGATGCGCAGGCCCAGCGCCTCCAGCAGGTCGGCGCTGCCGCAGTTGCCGCTGGCCGAGCGGTTGCCGTGTTTGGCCACCGGCACCCCCGCCCCCGCCACCACGAAGGAGGCCACGGTGGAGATGTTGAAGGTGGACGCGCCGTCGCCGCCGGTGCCGCAGGTGTCGATGGCGCCCGCCGAGCGCACGGCCGGGGCGCGCTCGCGCATGGTGCGCGCGAAGCCCACCACCTCGTCTTCGCTCTCGCCGCGCACGGCCAGCGCCGCCAGCAGGGCCCCGATCTGGGCCGGCGTGGCCTCCCCGTCCATGATCACGCCCATGGCGGCCGAAGCCTCGCTTTCGCTGAGCCGCTCTCCCCGCATGACCCTGGCCAGGAACGACTTCACGAGGCCAGCCTCAGGAAGTTGCGCAGGAGGTCCTTGCCGGCGTGGGTGAGGATGCTCTCGGGGTGGAACTGCACGCCCTCCAGCTTGTGCCGGCGGTGCCGCAGCCCCATGACCACGCCGTCTTCGGTCCAGGCCGTGACCTCCAGGCTGTCGGGCACGCTCTCCCGGTCCACCACCAGCGAGTGGTAGCGGGTGGCGGTGAAGGGCTGGGGCAGGCCGGCGAAGAGGGCGCGGCCGTCGTGGTGGATCTCCGAGGTCTTGCCGTGCATCAGCCGCGGCGCCCGCACCACGCGCCCGCCGAAGGCCTGGCCCAGCGCCTGGTGGCCGAGGCAGACGCCCAGCAGCGGCACGCGCCCCGCGCAGCGCGCGATGAGCTCCAGGCTGATGCCGGCCTGGTCGGGGTTGCCGGGGCCGGGCGAGATCACGATGGCTTCCGGCCGCAGCGCCAGCGCCGCCTCCGCCCCCAGCTCGTCGTTGCGCACCACGCGCACCGTGGCCCCCAGCTCCCCCAGGTACTGGAAGAGGTTGTAGGTGAACGAATCGTAGTTGTCGACCAGGAGGATGGTCACAGCGACCTCGCCAGCCGCAGCGCCTCGAACATGGCGCCGGCCTTGGCCTCCGTCTCCTTCTGCTCCGCCAGGGGGTCGGAGTCGGCCACGATGCCGGCCCCGGCCTGCAGCGTGGCCCGGCCGCCGCTCAGCACCACCGTGCGGATGGCGATGCAGAAGTCGAGGTTGCCCCGCAGGTCCACGTAGCCCAGGGCGCCGCCGTAGAGGCCGCGCCCGAGGGGCTCCAGCGTGTCGATGATCTCCATGGCCCGGATCTTGGGCGCGCCGGTGAGGGTGCCGGCCGGGAAGGTGGCCACCAGCGCGTCCAGCGCGTCCTTGCCCGGCGCCAGCTCGCCCACCACCGAGCTCACGATGTGGGTGACGTGGCTGTAGCGCTCCAGGCGCATGAACTCGGGCACGGTCACGCTCTCGAAGCGGCACACGCGGCCCAGGTCGTTGCGGCCCAGGTCCACCAGCATCACGTGTTCGGCCCGCTCCTTCTCGTCGGCCAGCAGCTCGCGGCCCAGGCGGTCGTCCTCCTCCTGCGAGGCGCCCCGGCCGCGCGTGCCCGCGATGGGGCGGGCCTCCACGCGCCGGCCCTCCACGCGCACCAGCATCTCCGGCGACGCGCCGGCCACCGCCGTGTCGCCGTCCTTCAGGAAGTACATGTAGGGCGACGGGTTCACCATGCGCAGCGCGCGGTACACGGCGAAGGGATCGCAGCCGCACTCCACCGAGGCCTGCCGCGACAGCACGACCTGGAAGATGTCGCCGCAGGCGATGAACTCCTTGGCCTGCGCCACCGCCGCCCGGTAGGCGTCGGCGTCGGAGAGCGCGGCCGGAGCGGCCGGGCCCGGCGGCTGCGGGCCGCGCGCGGAGGGCCCGGGCGCGCGCAGGTCGTGCTCCAGCGCGTCGAGCACGGCCTGGCCCGCGTCGTATGCGCTCCGCTGGCCCGGCTCCACGTCGGCGATGAGCACCAGCCGCTGGCGCACGTGGTCGAAGGCCACCAGCGAGCGGTAGAAGGAGAAGGAGGCCAGCGCCCCCTGGCCGGCCCGGTGGCGGTCGGGGATGCGCTCGAAGAGGCGCACCGCGTCGTAGGTCAGGTAGCCGACCGCGCCGCCGGTGAAGCGGGGCAGCCCCTCCACCTCGGCCGCGGTCGGGCCCAGGCGCGCGCGCACCGCGGGCAGCAGCGCCTCGTCGAGCACGCGGCTGGATCCGTTCTCGTGCGCGATGACCTGCCCGCCCCGCACCTCCAGCGTGGCCAGCGGATCGCGGCCGATGAACGAGTAGCGGGCCAGGCGCTCGCCGCCGATCACGCTCTCCAGCAGGAAGGCGCGGCTGGACCGCGCGGCCACGGCCTGGAACGCCGACACCGGCGTGAGCAGGTCGCCCGGCAGCTCGCGGTACACGGGCACCCAGCCGCCCTTCTGGGAGAGCCGCTCGTATTCGTCGAACGTGAGGGCCTTCACTTCTTCCTCCGCTCCTGCAGCACGGCCATCACGTCGGCCAGCGGCACGCCGCGCTGGGCCAGCACCACCAGCAGGTGGAACAGGAGGTCGGCCGACTCCTCGGCCAGGCGGCGGTCGCTTTCGCCCTTGGCCGCCAGCACCACCTCCGTGGCCTCCTCGCCCACCTTCTTCAGGGAGTGGTCGAGCCCCTTCTCCAGCAGGCGCGTCGTGTAGGAGCCCGGGGGCCGCTCGCGCATCCTCCCCGCGATCACGCGCTCCAGCGCGGGCAGCATCCCGGCCGCGGTGGCGCCGTCTTCGCCGAAGCAGGTGCGCGTCCCCTCGTGGCAGGCCGGCCCCTCGGGATCGACCACCAGCAGCAGCGTGTCGCGGTCGCAATCGGCGCGCACGTCCCGCACGTGCAGCCGGTGGCCGGAGGTCTCGCCCTTCTGCCACAACACGCCCCGCGACCGGCTCCAGAAATGGGCCAGCCCCGTCTCGGCCGTCCGCCGCAGCGCCTCCGGGTTGGCCCAGGCCACCATGAGCACGTCCCCGCTGACCCGGTCCTGCACGACGACGCCGACCAGCCCGTCGCTGTTGAAGGCGATGTCCCGCGGCAGCTCGATCATCGCCGTCACAGCCGCACCTCGATGCCCCGCTCGTGGAGCTGGCGCTTGGCGTCGGGGATCCTCACCTCGCCGAAGTGGAAGATCGAGGCGGCCAGGGCGGCGCTGGCGTGGCCCGCCCCCAGGACCTCGGCCATGTGGTCGACGCCGCCGCAGCCGCCGGAGGCCACCACCGGCACCGTCACCGCGTCGGCCACCGCCCGGGTGAGGGGCACGTCGAAGCCGTCCTTGGTGCCGTCGCGGTCCATGCTGGTGAGCAGGATCTCCCCCGCGCCGCGGTCCACGCCCTCGCGGGCCCAGGCCACGGCGTCCCGGCCGGTGGGCGTGCGGCCGCCCCGCACGTACACCTCCCACGCGCCCGGGCCCGAGGCGCGCGCGTCGAGGGCCAGCACCACGGCCTGGGCGCCGAAGCGGGTGGAGAGGCGCTCGATCAGCGCCGGCTCGGCCACGGCGGCCGTGTTCACCGCCACCTTGTCGGCGCCCGCGCGCAGCAGCTCCTCCGCGTCGGCCACCGAGCGCACGCCGCCGCCCACCGTGAAGGGCAGGAAGACGGTGTCGGCCACGCGCCGCACCATGTCGATGACGATGGCCCGCGCGTCGGAAGAGGCGGTGATGTCGAGGAAGACCAGCTCGTCCGCGCCCTCCTCGTCGTAGCGGGCCGCACACTCCACCGGGTCGCCGGCGTCGCGCAGGGAGATGAACTTCACCCCCTTGACCACGCGCCCGCGGTCCACGTCGAGGCAGGGCACCAGGCGCTTGGCCAGCATCAGGCGCAGGCCTCCCGCGCCTGGGCCAGCGAGAAACGCGCGTCGTAGAGGGCCCGGCCCACGATGACCTCGTCCACGCCCGGCACCGCCAGCGCGCGCAGCGCCGTGAGGTCGGAGAGCGCGTGCACGCCGCCGCCCACGGTGAGCCGCAGGGGCGCCGCCGCGGCCAGCCGGGCGATGGCGGCGGTGTCGAGCCCGGTGAGGCTGCCGTCGCGGCCCACGTCGGTGTACTGCACGCGCGTGACGCCCCATCCGGCCACCCGCCCGGCCAGCTCCACCGCCGGCAGCGTCTCCGTGCGCGTCCAGCCCTCCACCGCCACCTGGCCGTCGCGGGCGTCGATGGCCACCGCCACCCGCGGGCCCCACTCGGCCGCCGCCGCCTTGACGCTCTCCGGGTCCTGCACGGCCGCGGTGCCGAAGATGACGCGCTCGGCGCCGCGCGCGATCCAGCGCCGCGCCTGCTCCAGCGAGCGGATGCCGCCGCCGATCTCCACCGGGATGGCCACCGCGGCCAGGATGGCGGCCACCGCCGCCTCCTGTGGCGCCTGGCCGAAGGCGGCGTCGAGGTCCACCACGTGCAGCCGCTGCGCGCCCTCGCCGGCCCAGCGGCGCGCGGCCGAGGCGGGGTCGCTGCCGTAGACCGTCTTCTCTTCGGCCCGGCCCTGGCGCAGGCGCACCACCTCGCCCCCGCGCAGGTCGACGGCCGGGACCACGATCATGGCGCCGCCTCCGCCACCGGGGCCGCGCAGGCGACGCCCAGGCTGCGCAGCGCGTTGGCCAGCAGGCGCAGGCCCACGCCCTGGCTCTTCTCGGGATGGAACTGCAGGCCCAGCACGTGGCCCTGGCCCACGATGGCCGCCACCTCCAGGCCGTAGTCGGTGGTGGCGATGAGCGCCGGCCCGTCCGTGTCGCAGTAGTAGGAGTGCACGAAATAGACGTAGGGCTTGGGGCCCAGGTCGTCCATCACGCCGTGCGGGCGGCGCGCGCGCAGCGTGTTCCAGCCCATGTGGGGCACGGGCAGTCCCGCGGGCAGGCGGCGCACGCGGCCGGGCAGCAGGCCCAGGCCCCGGTGCCGGCCCAGCTCCTCGCTCTCCTCGAAGAGGAGCTGCATGCCGATGCAGATGCCCAGCAGCGGCGTGCCGCCGCGCACGGCCTCCAGGAGCGGCTCCAGGAGCCCCCGTCCGCGCAGCTCGTCCATGGAGGCGCCGAAGGCGCCGTCGCCGGGCAGCACGATGGCCCCGGCCCGGGCCAGGTCGCGCGGATGGCCGGAGAGCACGGCCTCGGCCCCCAGCACGCGGAAGGCCTTCATGGCGCTGCCCAGGTTCCCGATGCCGTAGTCGAGGATGACGGCAGGCCCGCTCACAGGGTCCCCTTGGTGCTGGGGATGCCGTGCACGCGCGGGTCGCGGGCCACCGCCATCGACAGCGCGCGGGCGCAGGACTTGAACAGCGTCTCCGCCATGTGGTGCGCGTTGCGGCCGCGCAGGGTGTCGAGGTGCAGGGTCAGGCGGCCGTGGTCGGCCAGGGCCCAGAAGAAGTCCTCGAACAGCTCGGTGGGCATGGTGCCCAGGGTGCGGGCCTTGAACTCCACGCCGAAGTGCAGGAAGGGGCGGCCGGAGAGGTCGATGACGCAGCGCGAGAGGGCCTCGTCCAGCGGCACGTAGGCGTGGCCGAAGCGCACGATGCCGGCCTTGTCGCCCAGGGCCTGCAGCAGGCACTGCCCGATGACGATGCCCACGTCCTCCACCGTGTGGTGGGCGTCCACGTGCAGGTCGCCCTTGGCCTGCACCTCCAGGTCGAACTTCCCGTGCGTGGCCAGGGCGGTGAGCATGTGGTCGAGGAAGCCGATGCCGGTGGCGATGGTGCTCCGGCCCTGGCCGTCGAGGTCGAGGCGCACGTGCACCTGCGTCTCGCGCGTGTTGCGCTCGATCACGGCCCGGCGCAGCCGCCCGGCCAGCGCCCGCGGCGCTCGTGTTGCCATCACTCCTCCTTGCGGAAGCGCTGCTCTTCCAGGGCGTGGCGCAGCGCGGCCAGGAACGCCGTGTTCTCCTCCTCGCTGCCCACGCTCACGCGCAGGCAGCGGCCCAGGCGCGGGTAGCCGGTCACGTCGCGCACCAGCACGCCCCGCTTCCACACCGACTCGAAGACCGCCTTGGGGTCGGCGTTCTCCAGCTCGAAGAGGATGAAGTTGGCCTGCGAGGGATACGGCTTCACCCCCGGGATGCGCGCGAGCTGGAGGAAGAGCGACTCCCGCGCCGCCACCAGCGTGTCCACCGTGCGCCGCAGCGCGGCCGGCTCGGCCAGGGCCAGCAGGGCGGCCGTCTGGGAGACGAAGTTGAGGTTGTAGGGCAGGCGGGCCTTGTTCACCTCGCGCACCAGGGCCGGGTCGGCCAGCAGGTAGCCCACGCGCAGCCCGGCCATGGACATGGCCTTGGAGAAGGTGCGCAGGACCACCAGGTTGGGATGTTCGGCCAGGAGCGGCACCACCGAGCGGCCGGAGAACTCGTGGTAGGCCTCGTCCACCACCACCAGGCCCGGCGCCGCCTGGCACAGGCGCGCCACGTCTGCGGGCTCCATGACGCTGCCGGTGGGGTTGTTGGGAGAGCAGACCACGGTGAGCGTGGCCCCCACGGCGACGCTCATCTCGGCCAGGTCGACGGGGTCGTACTGGAACTGGTCGTCGAGCAGCACGGGCATGGACTCCCCGCCCAGGATGCGGGTGAGGATCGAATAGAGCGTGAAGCTGGGCTCGGGCACGAGCACAATCGTGCCCGGGCCCACCGTGACCATGAACAAGGCCTGGATGAGCTCGTTGGACCCGTTGCCGGCCAGGATGCCCTCCGGCTTCCAGCCCGCGAAGGCGGCCAGCCCCTCGATCAGCTCGTGGGGATCGAAGTCGGGATAACGCGACCAGGGCCGGGCCTGCATGCGCTCGATGACGCCCCGCTTGATGGACTCGGGCAGCTCGTAGGGGTTCTCGTTCTGGTTGAGCTTCACCGGCGCCGTGCGCGCGGCCAGCGTGTAGGCGTCGACGCAGCGCACGGAGTACTTCACCTTCTGCAGGGGATCGCGCGGGTTCATCGCCCGGTCCTCGCCAGCACGCTGCGCGCGTGCCCGGGAAAACCCTCGGCGCCGGCGATGCGGGCCATGCCCGCGGCCAGCCGGCGCAGGGCGGGCGCGCTCAGCTGCACGCGGCTGCAGCGGCGCTGGAAGTCGCGCACGGAGAGGGGCGACGCGGAGCGGGCGGCGCCGCCCGTCGGCAACACGTGGTTGGGGCCCACGCCATAGTCCCCCACCGCCGCCGGCGCCCAGGGGCCCACGAACACGGCTCCCGCCACCACCCGCGCGGCCACCGCCTCGGCGCGCCGCACCATCACCTGCGTGTGTTCGGCGGCCAGGGCGTTGGCCGCGGCCAGCCCCTCCTCCACGTCGCGCACCAGCACCACCGCGCTCCCCCCCTCCAGCGCGTGCCGCGCGCGCTCCGCGTTGGCCACCGACGGCAGCCCGGTCTCCACCGCCGCCGCCACCGCGCGGGCCAGGGCCGGCGAGGGCGTGACCAGCACCACCACCTCGTCGCCGCTGCCGTGTTCGGCCTGGGCCAGCAGGTCGGCCGCCACCCAGAAGGGATCGGCCGTGTCGTCGGCCAGCACCACCACCTCCGAGGGGCCGGCGTCGGTGTCCACCTCCACCGTTCCCCGCAGGAGGCGCTTGGCCGCGGCCACGTACGCGTTGCCCGGCCCCACCACCTTGGCCACCGCCGGCACGCGGCGGGTGCCGAAGGCGCAGGCGGCGATGGCCTGGGCGCCGCCCACGCGGTAGACCGCGCCCTCCAGCCCCACCTCCACCAGCGCCGCCGCCACCGCCGGGTTGTCCTGCAGCGTGCGCGGCGGCGTCATCACCTGCAGCCGCGGCACGCCGGCCAGCAGCGCGGGGATGGCGCTCATGAGCACCGACGAGGGATAGGCGCCCTTCCCGCCCGGCACGTAGAGCGCGGCCGAGTCGATGGGCCCCACCACCTCCCAGAGCCGGGCGCCGCGGCCCAGCGACAGCGTGAAGCCCCGGTCGCGCTGGCGGGCATGGAAGGCGCGCACGCGCGCGGCCATGGCCCGCAGGGCGCGGCGCAGGTCGGCCGGCGCGCGGCGGGCCAGCGCCTTCACCTCGGCCGCCGGCATGTGGAGGGTGGCCGGGGTCAGGCGCACGCGGTCGAAGCGCGCGCCCAGGCGCACCAGCGCGGCGTCGCCGTGGCGGCGCACGTCCTCCACGATGTGCGCCACCGCGCGGTCCACGC
>Ga0111539_10008287_pt1 | contig 13230 bp, 11 predicted proteins | sample RhiMethybrSRZTD1_FD_79667 | JGI IMG/M metagenome (GOLD analysis project Ga0111539, IMG submission 79667) | Populus rhizosphere microbial communities from Tennessee, USA - Rhizosphere MetaG P. TD hybrid SRZTD1 (version 2) (version 2) | ecosystem: Host-associated > Plants > Roots > Rhizosphere >...
GCCGGCCTCGCCGGGAGCGCCCTCGGGGGCGCCGGCCATCGGCCGCCCCTTGCGGTTCTTCCGGCGACGGTTCATCAGCTTCTGGGCGTCCGCCTCCTTGGCGCGGCAGGCCAGGCGGATGGACTTGATGCGCTCGCGCGCCTCGCGGCGCCGGCGCTCGCTGGGCTTCTCGAAGTAGGCCTTGGACTTGGTGATCCGCGTCAGCCCCTCGTTGTTGCACAGCTTGCGGAGGCGGCGCAGGGCCTTGTCCACGGGTTCGTTGTCGCGCGTCTGGACTCGAATGACCAAAAAGTTGCTCCGTTTCGGTTCTGAAGAAGAGGTGGGCTCAGGTCACGACCGCTTCGGCCTGGCGGATGATCTCGAGCGCCCGCGCGCTCGTGCCGCTGGCCACGAGCGCGTCGCGCATCTCGCGGCTGGAGAGCAGCCGGGCGATCTCCGCCAGCGTGCGGATGTGTTCCTTCGTGCGGTTGGCGGGATTGACGAGCAGGATGACGAGGTGCGTGGGCCGCCCGTCGATGGCCTGGAAGTCGACGCCCCCGGGCGCCACCCCCATGGCCACGGCGGGCCGCTCGACCTCGGCCACCGAGGCGTGCGGGATGGCGACGCCGTGCTCCATGCCGGTCGACATGGCCTTCTCGCGGGCCACGAGCGAGTCGCGCACGGTGTCGCGGCTCTCGGGGGGCACCTGGCCGGTCTCGACCAGCAGGTCCGTGAGCACGTCGATGACCGCCCATTTGTCGTGCCCGTGCAGGTCGTGCACGACCGCCGACTCGGTGAGCAGCTCGGACAGCTTCAAGCGGACCGTGATCTCCTGGAAGGCCGGGCCGGCCCCTGGACGGGTCCGGCGGAATCCGCCGACGTTAGTGGCCGGCGCGCGATCTTGCAAGCGCCGGGCCGTGGCAGCGGCCGGGGGAATACCCGTTGAGGGCCCCCGTCCAAGCCGCCATGATCGCCGCCCGGGCGGCGGTCTGCCCCCCGGTAGGCCGAAGACCGTGCGGATCGAATCCATGCGCTTCGTAGCACTCGCTGCCCTGACGCTGCTGCTCGCCCGTCCCCTCGCGGCCCAGGACATCACGGTCCAGGGCGACGAGTTCTTCCTGCAGTTCGACGAGACCGAGGGCGAGCCGATGCAGGACTTCATCGACCTCGCCCAGAAGCTGCTGAACCGCCCGATCAAGTACACGCCGGGCGACATGAGCGACCCCAACGCCCGCATCTGGATCCTGGGCACGCAGCACATCAAGAAGGAGCAGTTCTTCCAGTACTTCCAGGCGATCCTCAAGGCCCACGACTTCCTGGTCGTCGAGTACGGGCCCGAGGGCAGCAACTTCCTGTCGGTGCAGAAGATCACCCCCGGCGCGGGCGGCCGCGGCGGCAGCACGTTCTACACGACCCAGGCGCCGGTCGTGGACGTCAACGATCTCGACAAGTACGAGCACGACCCGGCCACGCTGATCACGACCTCGATGCCGCTCAAGTACGCCAACGCGCGCGACGCGCTCGGCACCTTCAGCGCGCTCTTCAGCCAGCAGCCGGAGCAGATCCGCAACGTCGAGAACACGAACTCGCTCGTCGTGACCGGCTTCGGCAGCCACGTCTGGGGCCTGTGGCAGCTGATCCAGCTCACCGACCAGCCGCCCTTCAAGCCCGAGCCCGTGATCCACAAGCGCGTGCTCCAGTACGCCTCGGTGGACGAGATCGAGCAGGTCCTCAACGACCTGCTGGCGGCCTCGCGCGGGATGCGGCCGGGGCAGGCCCAGGCCCAGCAGGCCGGCCCGCAGACGACGGTCTTCGACATCGAGCCGCGCATCATCGCCGAGGCGCGCAGCAACTCGCTGCTCATCAGCGGCGACGAGGCCACGGTGCAGCACATCGAGGAGTGGATCGACGTGCTCGACGTCGAGGTCGAGCCGCGCGGCGACAGCCACGTCTACCGGCTGCGGAACACGAGCGCCGACGACGTCGCCGAGGTCATCACGAACGTGCTCGAGCAGGAGAAGCTCGGGGCGCAGTCGCGCCCGGGCGGCGGGCAGGCGGCGGCTTCGCCGGGCACCGGCTCGTCGCTCGAGATCCAGCCCAGCGCCGTGCCCGACCGCGCCAGCAACTCGGTCATCATCACGGCCGGCGCGCGCAAGTACGCCGAGATGGTCGGGATCCTGCGCAGCCTCGACGTGCGGCGCCCGCAGGTGCTCATCGAGGCCGCGATCGTCGAGACGAACGGGGTCATCACCGACAGCCTGGCCGTCGGCATCGCCGCCATCGGAGGCGACGTGGGCTTCGCCAGCAACTTCGGCACGCCCACCGGCCTCGAGACCGACGCCAACATCAACGCCGACATCATCTCGCCGGGCGTCAACATCGCCTGGCTGAGCAGCGGCGACGTGCCGATCCCCTTCCTGATCCGGGCGCTCTCGACCGACGCCCGCAACCACATCCTGTCGCGGCCCTCGCTGCTCACGAACGACAACCAGGAAGCCTCGGTCTCCGTCGTCGAGCAGACCTCCTACGCCACCTCGACGACGACACAGACGGCGACGTCGACCGGGTTCTCCACGGTCGAGGCCGGCATCAGCCTGACGATCTCGCCCACGATCTCGGCCGGCAACTACCTGCGCCTCAAGGTCAAGATCGAGGTCAGCAACTTCAGCCCGGCGAGCTCGGGCATCGAGGGCGCGCCGCCGGACATCACCAAGCGCGAGGTCGAGACGCCGGTCACGCTGCCCGACCAGCACACGGTCATCCTCGGCGGCCTGGTCACGAACAACTCGCTCGACAGCCTGAGCAAGACGCCCTGGCTGGGCGACCTGCCGCTCATCGGCTGGCTGTTCCGCAGCACGCGCGACGAGCAGCGCGAGCGCTACCTCTACGTCTTCATCACGCCCCACATCATCGACACCGACTTCGCGCTCCTCGACGAGATCTCGGCCAACCGCAAGCGCGACCTCGACCGCCTGGGCGGCTCGGTCGGGCTGACGGCCGACCCGCAGCTCGTCGGCTCGTCGGCCGACTTCCGCAGCCCGAACGACGCGGTCCTGGGCGTCTTCGACCTGCCGGACGTCGCGCAGCCGCCGGGCGGCGAGATCGGCACCGTGCCGGCGCCGCAGCCCGCGCAACCGCCGCAAGCCCCGCCCCCGCAGCAGGGCCAGCCGCTGCCTGACTTCGACGAGGTCTTCGGCTACGAGAAGGACCAGCCGGGGTCCGGAGGTTGATCCCGCCATCATGGACAAGGCGCTCGCCGATCTGCTCGTGACCGAGGGGGGCATGTCCCCCTCCGACGTCACCGACTGCGCCGCGCTCGCCAAGGACAGCGGCCAGACGCTCGACCGCCTGCTCGTGAGCAAGGGCTACCTCAACGAGCCCCAGATGCTCAAGCTCATGTCGCGCTGGCTGGCCTACCCCTTCCGCGGCGACCTGCGCGACATCGACGTGCCCAAGCACTTCGTCGACCGCGTGCCCGTGCACTTCGCGCGGAGCTTCAACGTCGTCGGCGTCGAGGAGATCAACGGCACCGTGCAGGTCGCGACCTGCGCGCCCTTCGACCTGCACCCGATCGACGACGTGGCCACGATGATCGGCAAGGAGGTCGACGTGGTCCTGGCGCCCAAGGCCGAGATCACCGCGCTCGTCAACCGGGCCTACAAGACCAAGGCCGACGTCGTCGACGAGGCGCTGACCGACCTCGAGGCCGACGAGGACGTGATCTCGATCGACACCGAGATCGAGATGAGCGACGACCTGCTCGACACCTCGAGCAAGGCGCCGCTCGTCAAGCTGGTCAACATGATCATGTTCCAGGCGCTCAAGATGCGCGCCAGCGACGTGCACATCCAGCCCTACGCCGATCGGCTCCAGGTGCGCTACCGCATCGACGGCGTGCTCTACGACATGGAGGCCCCGCCCAAGAAGTACCAGGACGCCGTGATCAGCCGCGTGAAGGTCATGGGCAAGATGGACATCGCCGAGCGGCGCCTGCCGCAGGACGGCCGCGCGACGCTCAAGATGGGCGACTCCGAGGTCGACGTGCGCATCTCGAGCATCCCCACCACGCACGGCGAGCGCGTGGTCATGCGCCTCCTCGACAAGAGCGCGCGCGTCTACCGCCTGGCCGACATCGGCCTCGACGAGCACAACGAGAAGATCCTGCGGCGCTTCCTGACCTACACGCACGGCGTGATCTTCGTGACCGGCCCGACGGGCAGCGGCAAGACGACCACGCTCTACGCGGCGCTCACCGAGCAGAGCACGACCGACAAGAACATCCTGACCATCGAGGACCCGGTCGAGTACAACCTGACCGGCATCAGCCAGGTGCAGGTCAACGCCAAGAAGGGCCTGACCTTCGCCGCCGGCCTGCGCAGCTTCCTGCGCCAGGACCCCGACATCATGATGATCGGCGAGGTCCGCGACGCCGAGACGGCCGACATCGCGATCCGCGCCGCACTGACCGGCCACCTCGTGTTCTCGACGCTGCACACCAACGATGCCCCCAGCGCCGTGACGCGCATGCTCGACATCGGCGTCGAGCCCTACCTCGTGGCCTCGTCGGTGCTGCTCTGCGTGGCCCAGCGCCTCGTGCGCGTGAACTGCTCCAAGTGCCGCCACGAGATCGACCCCGACCGCGAGCTCATCGCGCGCCTCGAGTCGGTCGGCCTCTCGCTCGACCAGTTCCCCGGCCGGCGCGTGACCGTCGGCAAGGGCTGCGACTTCTGCTTCGGCAGCGGCTACGTCGACCGCACGGCGCTCTACGAGATGCTGCCCATCGACGAGCCGGTCCGCGTGCGCGTCATGGAGCGGGCCGGCGCGAGCACGATCAAGCGCGAGTCCATCCAGCGCGGCACGCTGCGCACGCTGCGCATGGACGGGCTGAACAAGGTGCTCAAGGGGGTCACCACCCTGGACGAGGTGCTGAGGGTCACGCAGAAGGACGAGGGCTGAGGCCCGTGCCGGTCTACACCTACAAGGCCTTCACGACGGGCGGCCAGCTCAAGAGCGGCATCGCCGACGCCGACTCGCCGCGCGAGGCCCGCCTCAAGCTGCGCCGCGACGGGCTGCTCGTCACCGACCTGTCCGAGGTCGAGGGCATCGCGCACAAGAAGACCTCGCGCTGGCGGCAGATGCGGCTGCGGCGGCGGACGATGCGCGAGCTGCCGCAGACGACGCGCCAGCTGGCCACGCTGCTGCGCTCGGGCATCGCGCTGAACGACGCGCTCAAGGCGCTCGTCGAGCAGATCGAGACGCCCGTGCTCGAGGCCGTGTTCCGCGACGTGCGCGAGCGCATCGGCCAGGGCGCCTCCTTCGCCGAGGCGCTCGAGCAGCACCCGGGAGTGTTCCCGGCGCTCTTCGTGAGCATGGTCCGCTCGGGCGAGGCGGCGGGGAACACGGACGTCGTGCTCGAGCGGCTCGCGCTCTTCATGCAGAAGCAGAGCCGCATGAAGAACCGCGTCGTCGCGGCCATGATCTACCCGATGATCATGCTCTTCGTGGGCGGGATCGTCGTCATCGTGCTCATGACCAAGGTCGTGCCCAAGCTCATCGTGCTCGTCGAGAGCCGCGGCGGCGAGCTGCCGGGGCCGACGGCCGCGCTCAAGGCGATCAGCGACTTCCTCTCGAGCTACTGGTACCTGCTCCTGGCCGGCCTGATCCTGGTCAACATGGTCGTGGGCGCCGTCCGCCGCACGCCGGCCGGCCGCTACCGCACCGACCAGATCCTGCTCCAGCTGCCGATCTTCGGCGACCTGTTCAAGAAGCAGGCCATCTCGCGCTTCGCGATCACCCTCTCGACCCTGCTCAAGACCGGCGTGCCCGTCCTGGACGCGCTGCGCATCGTGCGCGACGTCGTGGGCAACTCGGTGCTGGCCAAGGTCCTCGACGACCTCCACAGCGCCATCCTGCGCGGCGCCGACATCGCCACCCCCCTCAAGCGCAGCGGCATCTTCCCGCCCGCCGTCGGCTATATGATCGCGGTGGGCGAGCAGTCCGGCGAGCTCGAGCACGTGCTCGACCGCCTGGCCGAGGCCTACGAGACGGAAGTCGAGGTGGCCACGGAACGTCTGACGGCCGTGATCGAACCGGTGATGATCCTGGTGATGGCCGTGGTCGTGGCCTTCATCGTGATGTCCATCATCCTGCCCATGCTCCAGCTCGGAACGACCTGAACGGAGTCCCCCATGCCGCCCCTGCCCCCCGCCGTCCCCCGCCGCCCGCGCCGCGCCGCCGGCTTCACCCTGATCGAGATCATGGTGGTCGTCGCGATCATCGGCCTGCTGGCCACGCTCGTGGCGCCCAACGTGATCAAGTACCTGCGCTCGTCCAAGGTCACCGTGACCCAGGCCAAGCTCAAGGGCCTCAAGCAGCCGATCCAGCAGTACTACATGAACCACAGCCGCGTGCCCGAGAGCCTCGACGAGCTCATGGCCGAGGACGAGCTGAACATGAAGGAGGCCTACATCGAGAGCCGCGAGGAGATCCTCGACGCGTGGGGCAACGAGATCGTGTTCGAGCGCATGAGCAACAGCAAGTACGACCTGATCTCCCTGGGCGCGGACGGCGTCGAGGGTGGCGACGCCGATGACCGCGACCTGCACCTCTTCGAAAGCCCCACGAGCGGCGATCTGCCCTCGGGCAAGTGAGGCGCGGGCGGCCCGCGCGGCCGCCGGCTTCACGCTGCTCGAGCTCATGATCACGCTGGCCATCATCGGCCTGGCGATGTCGGTCATGGTGACGGGCAGCAAGTCGCTGCTGCCGCAGACGCGGCTGCGCGGCAGCGCCGACCGCCTCGTCTCGGCGCTCGAGAGCGCGCGCACCTGGGCCGTGCTCGAGGGCCACACGCTCGAATTCTGCTACGACATCGAGGGGCGGAGCTGCTCGTTCTGGCTGCCCTACGAGACCGACGACGAGGGCAAGGAGATCGGCCCCGGCCGCACGCTGAAGAGCCCGCCCGAGCCGCTCGAGCCGGGCATGGCGATCGCCATGGTGCGCCTGCCGGGCGGCGAGAACCGCGACAAGGGCCAGGTCATCCTGGAGATCTCCCCCATGGGCCGCGTGCCCCCGCACGAGGTCGTGGTGGTCAACGCCGACCACCCGGACACCGAGGTCATGACGGTGCGGGTCAACGGGCTGTCGAACCGCGCGCAGGTCCTCAAGGGCGACGTGACGATGGAGGCGATCGGCGATGCCGACTTCCAGTGACCGCCGCCGCGGCTGCCGCGGCTTCACGCTGCTCGAGGTCCTCGTGACCCTGGCCATCGTCGCCGCGGCCATCGTGCCGCTGCTCGTCGTGCGCGACGCGACCTGGAACATCGCCTACCGCTCGGGCCACATGCTCAAGGCGGCCGCCTACGCCGAGGCGATCCTCGCCGCGCGCATGACCGACCCCGACGAGGTCAAGGACTACCAGGCCGTCATCGAGGACGACCCGGCCTTCAGCTACGAGCTGACCATCGAGAGCTTCGACCTCTCCACCGGCCGGGCCGACTCGGAGGACGAGCAGACCGACCCGAACACGGGCTTCGCGGTCAACCAGGCCTTCCTGCCGTCCGACGCGCAGCCCGCCCCCGACGACCCCAAGCTCGACGTCTACAAGGACCCCCAGCACGTCCGGCGCTTCAAGCTCAAGATCACGTACCCGGGCCTGGAGGAGGACAAGAAGGGCGAGTATCTGCTCGAGGGCTTCCTGCCCATGGCCAAGAAGGAGAAGGACGATGCGGCCGCCGCGAACGGCACGAACACGCCCAGCAAGTGAGCGCGGCTTCACGCTCATGGAGGTCCTGGTGGCGCTGGCCATCATGTCCCTCGTCATGGTCGCGCTCTACAGCGTGCTCAACGCGAGCCTGCTGGCGCGCGACACGCTCGAGCGCGAGGCCCGCGTCGTGCGCGTGGGCCCGGACATCCTCGACCTCATCGAGGCCGACCTGCGCCGGGCCTGGGTCATGGACATCGACGAGGACCAGGTCTTCAAGGGCGAGTCGAAGACCATCGACGGCGAGCCGGCCGACGCGCTGAGCTTCCTCACGACGGTCGACAGCACCGTCACGCGCCACGTCGACGAGCGCGAGGTGCCCTCGGACATCTGCGAGACCGGCTACCGGCTGCGGCGCAACGCGGCCCTGCCCGACGTGCGCGAGCTGTGGCGCCGGCAGAGCTTCCACGTCGACGACAAGCCGCTCGAGGACGGCGTCTACGAGCTGCTCCACGACCGCGTGATCTCCTTCCAGGTGCACTACTTCGACGAGGTCGACAAGGACGCCGAGGAGCGCACCGAGTGGGATGCCGCGGTGCGCCACAGGCTGCCGGCGCTGGTGCAGATCGACCTCGCGCTCGAGGCCGTGCCGCGCACGACCGAGGACCTGGGGCGCCAGGACGCGGCCAGCCGCGTGCAGCACTTCCGGCGCATGATCGCCCTCGAGCCCGGCAGCGACCTGCGCCTGCGCTGCCACGCGGTCGTGCCGACCTTCGTGGCCTCGGGCGGCACGGCCGGAGGCGGCAGCAACCAGGGCGGCAATCCCGACGGCGACGACGACGGCGATGGCACCCTGAACAAGGACGATCCCGACTACAAGGCGCCGGGCTCGGGCGGTCCCGGCAACGGCGGTAGCCAGGACGGTGGCAACGGCGGCCAGAACGGCGGCGGCGCCACCGGCGGCGGCGGGAAGAACCCCGGCGGCGGCGCCGGTGGCGGCGGCTCGGGCGGGGGCGGGAGCGGCGGTGGTGGTGGAGGTGGAGGCGGGGGCGACCCGCTCACCGACGCGCTGAACAACATGTTCGGCGGCGGCGGCTGAGCACCGCGCGCGCCGCGGCGCCGTCCGCGACGGCGCGCCCGCGCTACTCGGCCGGCGGCTCGATGCGCTCGAGCCCGCCCATGTAGGGCCGCAGCACCGGCGGCACGACCACGCTCCCGTCGCGCTGCTGGTTGAGCTCGAGCAGCGGGATCAGGATGCGCGGGCTGGCGATGACGGTGTTGTTGAGCGTGTGGCAGAAGCGCAGCTCGCCCGCCGCGTCGCGGTAGCGCAGCTCGAGGCGCCGCGCCTGGAAGTCGTGGAAGCGGCTGGCGCTGTGCGTCTCGCCGTAGCCGTTGCGGCTCGGCATCCAGGTCTCGATGTCGAACTTCTGCACCTGCGGCTGGCCCAGGTCACCGCCGCACACGTTGACCACGCGGTACGGCAGCCCCAGCGCGGCCAGCACCTCCTCGGCGTTGGCCAGGATGCGCTGGTGCCACTCGCGGCTGGCCTCCTCGTCGGCCGGCAGGATCACGACCTGCTCGACCTTCTGGAACTGGTGGATGCGGTACAGGCCGCGCGTGTCCTTGCCGCCCGCGCCGGCCTCGCGCCGGAAGCAGGACGATTGCGCCACGAGCCGAATCGGCAGCTGGCGCTCCTCGAGGATCTCGCCGGCGTGGAAGGAGGTCAGCGGGACCTCGGCCGTGCCCACGAGGTTGAGCTCGTCCTTCTCGATGCGGTAGGCCTGCTCCTCGCCGCCGGGGAAGTAGGCGGTGCCCACCATCGCCGGGTCGCGCACGAGGAGCGGCACCTCCATCGGCTCGAAGCCCTTGCGCACCATGTGGTCGAGCGCGAAGGCGAGAGTGGCGCGGTGCAGCAGCGCGCCCGCGCCGCGCAGGACGTAGAAGCGCGCGCCCGAGATGCGCACGCCGCGCTCGACGTCGATGATCCGCAGGCGGCGTCCCAGCTCCTCGTGGTCGAGCAGCGGGAAATCCGGCGCCGGCGGGCTGCCCACGCGCTTGAGCTCGACGTTGTCCTGGTCGCTCGCGCCGGCGGGCACCTCGGGCGCGGGCAGGTTCGGCGCGCGCAGCAGCAGCGCCTGCCAGCGCCGCTCGAGCTCCTCGAGCTCGACCTCCCGCGCCGCGATCTCCGACTTCAGCCCGGCCAGCGCCGCCTTCTCGGCCTCGCGCGCGGCGGCGTCCAGCGCACCGAGCGCCTTGCCGCGCCGCCTCTGCTCGGCCTTGGCCTGCTCGACGGCGTGGATCAGCGCGCGCCGCCGCTGGTCGACCTCGAGCGCCGCGTCGACGTCGAAGTCGATGCGCTTGAGCTTCGCCGCGGCTCGCACCGCCTCCGGCCGCTCACGGATGACGCGCGGGTCGAGCACCGCTCAGGGCGTCCAGTCGCTGTCGAAGGGGCCGCCGAGCAGCGGCTGCTTCTCCTGCGTCAGGCGCACCTGGAAGGACTCGCCCGCCGGCAGCTCGAACACGTAGTTCACCGGGAACCACAGCGCGTTGTCCTTCTTGGTCTCGTTGCGCTGCCACTCCTCGACGCCGGCGCGCGCCATGCGTTCGCCCTTGACGATCTTGCGGTTGCCCTTGCCGCGCACTTCGATGTCGGGCTGGAGCGGGTCGTCGAAGAGCAGCGCGTACTCCTCGCCCCCCCGCCCGAAGATGCGGATCGAGGTGCCGACGATCACGCCCGAACCCTCCTCGGTGGAGGTCGCCACCTTGAGCTTGTAGGGCGCGCCGAGCGCCAGCGTGGTCGTCTCGCCGGCCTTGATCTCGATCGGCCCGCTCGTGCCCTGGTAGATGCGGACCAGCTTCATCGAGGTCTTCTTGCCCGACTCGATGCGGCCACCGGCGATCGTGTAGCTGCCGACGGGCAGCTTGACCGTGCCGCCCTTCTTGGCCGGCACGACGTTGAAGAAGGCGCCGTCGAGCGAGCCGGTGCCGCAGAGCACGAGGTGCGTGGGCGCCACCGCCGTGGCCATGTCGAGCTTGAGCAGGCCGGTCTCGAGCGCCAGCTTCTGGAGCGTCAGCGTGCGGCCGTCCGGCCCGCCGATCTCGGCGCGGTAGAAGTCCTCGCCCACCGGTAGCGCCGTCGACCACGGGATCGCGACCTTGCTCTTGCCGACGAGCACCGCGTCGGTGTCCCACCAGGTGTGCGGGAGCGTCACGTCGTAGGCCGTCAGGCCGTCGTCCCAGTTCTTGACGGCCGCGTCGCCGTAGCTGCCCGTGAGGTTCGTGTCGTAGACCTTCCAGGGCGAGCCGAGGGCCTCGCCCTGCAGCGCCCCGCCGACCTCGAAGCGCAGCCGCGCCGACTCCTTCTGCGGCGCGTAGTTGGTGGCCACGCCGAACATGTCCTCCTTGTCGGCCGGCACCGAGAGCAGGATCGGATAGAAGCCCTTGCCGCCGGGGCCCGGCAGCTCGAAGCGCTGGGGCGTGCTGCTCGGCGCGACGGTCAGGTCGAACGTGCCGTCGCCGTCCGTGTCGAACTTGAACTTGCTGCCGTCGCGCTCGACGAGCATCGTCTGTCCGAAGGGCTTGAGCTGCACGGCGCGGTAGGTGTCGAAGGGATCGGGGTCGGGATCGCCCGTGGTCACGACCGACTGCGGCCACAGCAGGTACTGCTCGGGCGAGGTGACGCCGGGCAGCACGACCGCGCCCACGCCCTTCTCGCCCTTGTCGTCCCCGAGCGTCAGCGTGATCGGCGACGAGCCGGCCTCGAACTTGAGCAGCGCCGCGCCGGCGGCGGGCGGCGCGTCGGCCTGGGCCGGCTCGCCCGCGTCCGTCGCCGCGGCGCCGCCGCCGGCCGCTGCCGTCGTGCCCGACTTCTCGAGGTCCTCGAGCGCCAGGCGCGCCTTGGCGACCGTCTCGTCCTTGTAGTTCAGCTTGCCGCCCCACTCGACGAGCTGCTGCAGCATCGCCGCCTGCTCGGCCGGCCGGCCGCGCCCCTCCTCGCAGCGGGCCAGGACGTCGAGGCAGAAGACCGCCTGCTCGGCGTCGCCCAGGTCGATCCAGCGCTGGAGCACGGGCGCCAGCGCCGCCTGCGCGGCCGCGTAGTCGTCGGCGCTCTTCGACTCGAAGGCCTTGTTGAACAGGTCGAGGCCGGCGGCCTGCGCATTGAGGCCCTCGCTGCGCTTGGGCCGCCAGTCGGCCGGCAGCTCGAGCACGAAGCGCACGCGGTCGATGTAGCGCTGGCTGCCGTCGACCCGGCTCAGGCAGAAGGCCAGCGTGCGCAGCTCGTCGGGCATGTCCGAGTCGGGCTTGAGGCTGTAGTCGTCGATGAGGATGTTCAGCGTGCGGTCGGCGCGCTCGTGGTTGCGCCGCACGGCCTTGTCCATGCCCTCCTCGTCGTCGGCGTCCTTGGCGAGCTGGTAGTCGCGCCAGAACTGCTGCAGCTCCTCGGGGAGGTGGTGCGGGTTGGCTTCCTGGGCCACGCGCAGCGCGCCGGCCAGCAGCGCCGCGGCGCAGGCCAGCGTGCCGAGACCGGCGGTCAGGGCGAGTCGTCGCATCGTCGATCCTTGTACCAGCCGACCCCGCGCCCCGTCACGCTCACGGGCCCTGCTGGCGGAGCTGCCGGCTGCGCCGCTCGAGGAACTCGCGCTCGTTGCCGTCCAGCGATCCGATCCCGCTGGCCTGGATCTTGGCGAGGATGCGGTCCATCTCGCGCCGGTCGTCGTCGGCCGCGGCCAGCGCCCGGCCGGTCGCCGCAAGCCGCCGTTGCTGCGCGAGCCGCTGGAGGACGTCGCCCTTGCGGAACCAGAGCAGCCCGAAGGCCGCGCCGCCGAGGTGCGCGAGGAAGGAGGTCGTGCCGCCCTCGCCGCCGCCGATCAGGCCCATCACGTTCGCGCCGAGCGAGAAGGCCACCCACACCCACACCGGGATGGGCAGCAGGCCCCAGATGTAGATCTGGCGGTGCGGCCAGTTCAGCGCGTACACGACCATCACCGTGAAGACCGCGCCCGAGGCGCCGATCACGCTGCCGCTCTGCCCCTGCGCGAGGTAGCTCGTCCACTGCAGCAGCCCGCCCGCGACGGCGCCGCCGGCGTAGAGCCGCAGGAAGCTCGCGCGCCCGAGGTGCGCCTCGAGCTCGGGGCCGAAGAAGAACAGGAACAGCATGTTCCAGAAGAGGTGGTTCCAGAAGCCGGCGTGTAGGAGCGCGTAGCTGAAGAGCTGCACGGGGAAGAAGGGGTTGAAGGGCCCGTGCGTGCGGTCGGAGACCAGGTCCTCGAGCGTGGGCGGCAGCCAGGCGCGCAGCCCGCCCCACTCGGTCAGCCAGCCCGTGTGCAGCAGCCCCGCCTCGGCGAACTGCAGCGCGTAGACGCCCACGGTGAGCGTGACGACCCAGCGCACGCCGCTCCAGCCGCCGAAGGCGGCGCGCCACCAGGGGTGGCGTTCGCTCTCGTACCAGTTCGGACGGAACGACACCGCCGGCTCAGTACTCTCGCGACAGGACGAAGCCGCAGAGCCGCGACAGGCTCTGGCGCTCGGGTCCGTCCGCAAAGCCCTCCAGC
>Ga0111539_10008290_pt1 | contig 13229 bp, 9 predicted proteins | sample RhiMethybrSRZTD1_FD_79667 | JGI IMG/M metagenome (GOLD analysis project Ga0111539, IMG submission 79667) | Populus rhizosphere microbial communities from Tennessee, USA - Rhizosphere MetaG P. TD hybrid SRZTD1 (version 2) (version 2) | ecosystem: Host-associated > Plants > Roots > Rhizosphere >...
GAAGCGTGACGGGGCCGACCGCCGACAGCGGCGCCAGCTCGCGCAACACGCGAAGGACGCGTTCGGGTTTGGCGATCACGCGCGGCGCCAGTCGCTCGAGCGCCGAGAGCCACGCGCCCCACGGTTGAGACGACGCCCAGTCGGACATTTCGGAGAGGACCGGCTCGGCAAACGATCGCAAGGCGCGCAGCTGATCGCGATCCCGCATCAACCCCCGGACGCGCGAGGCGTCTGGATCCTCTGAGCTCGCTTCGCGAACGCGGCGATCGTATTCGTGCTCGAGGCCTTTCAGGCGCCGTTGCCAGCGATCGAGCTTGCCGATCACCGCGGCTTCGACAATCAGATCCTCCCATCGCCATGGCGCGCGCAAGGTGCCGGCCAGATCGCGATCGGATTCACCGCGCGCGATCTGCGCGTTGGCTTCCTCTTCAGGCTGCAGATCCACTGCGCGCTCGTCGAGCGGCAGCATGGCCTCGACGATCTCGTCGGCCGGCGGCGACCAGATGTCGGCGTTGCCGGCCTCGTTGAGGGGGACCTGTCCGAGAGAGACGTATTCGGCGAAACGCCGCGCCGACAACTCCTCGTCGGCGCACGCGAGCAACGCGAGCAGGGCGCGGCCAGCCGGGTCGGGGCGGCGGGTGCCGCGATGAAACCACGCGGGAATGCCGGCACGCTCAAGGGCGTGTTCGAGCACGCCGAGATACGTCTGCGGCGCGCGCAGGAGGACCGCCATTTGATCGAATGGCACACCGCGCGCGGCTTCTTGCAGTAGGCGGCGGGCAATCTCGATCGCTTCGCGCCCTTCGCCGGGCGCTGAAAACAAAACGACGGACTCGTCGGTCTCGCCCGCGGGCGGCGCCTCGTCGGCAAATAAATACTGCTGTAACCGTGTCAGTGCCTTAGGTGCCTGGGGTGCCTGAGGTGCCTGGGGTGCCTGAGGTGCCTGAGGTGCCTGGGGTGCCTGGGGTGCTAATTCAAGGTGCTGCAGGGTGCCTGCGTCGCCGGAGGGAATCGTCGCGACGACAGTCTTCGCCGCGCCGATCAACGCCTTGATGAAGGCCGCTTCCGATTTCGATCCGATCGCGATGTCGAGAAGGAACACTGCCTTGTCGCCGAGCGAAGCGCGATTCGATTGCAGTTCGCTCGTCGCCGTTTCGAGCATCGTTGCGTAATCGACCGCTCCGGCGCGCTGGCGCTCTTCGATCGCGCGCTCCAGGAGTGCGGAGAGATCGTCGTTGGCCTTGTGGCCGCTGAGGCGCGATGGGTCGAGGGCGGCCATGCGCAGCTCCGCGAGCGTGCGGCTGAGCGCGCGCGGAAAGCCCGGCATCTCCGCGACGGGCGCAAAATATTTCAGCGCCTGGTCCGTCATCAACTCATGGGTGACGCGCGCGGAGACCGCTTCATCGCTCAGCGGCGCGCTCGGCGTGAGCCCCTGGCGCGCGAGCGCCGGCACCGCGAGGCGGGCCACCAGCTCGGCGACGCTCGATCGCGTGATTCCGAACGTCGCGCCCGTCGTGTTCGCGATTGAAAACGCGAATTCATCGGCGGCCGCGCGAGTCGCCGCAATCACCAGGATCGGCGGATCGATCTCGAGGATGCGGGCGCGCGCGGCGTCGAGGCGCGCGGCAGCCGACGGCAACACGATCGAAACAAGGGCCTTGGACACCGGAACGTCCCAACATACCGCGCCTCCTTGTCGAGCGGGGTCCCTTCGACTCTGCGACGCCCGAATTTCTTCGGCAACGCCTCGCTCAGGGGAGGCAGTTGACATGATTCAAACAAATGTTTTATACAGGTGTTTCGTGCTCATGAGCTCATCAATGACACTGACAACGCGAGCGCCCAAGACCAATCCGGCGTCCGCCGACACGCGGCAACGATTGATCGACGCGGCGGCGACGCTGTTCGCCGAGCGCGGCTTTCAGAACGTGACGGTGCGCCAAATCTGCACGGCCTCGAACGCGAACGTCGCGGCGGTCAACTATCACTTCGGCGACAAGGCCGGCCTGTATCGCGCGGTCGTGACGTCTGCCATCCAGATCATGCTCGAGACCAACGAGCTCTCGCAGCGTGCCGGAGACGGGTTGTCGCCTGAAGAACAGCTCCGCGGGTTCGTCCGCGTATTCGTCAGCCGCCTGACCGGTGAGGGACCCAATGCGTGGGTCCACCGGTTGATGGCGCGCGAGATGGAGCGCCCGACCGACGTCCTCGATCAAGTCATGCAGCAGGTGTTGAAGCCCCGCATCGAGTATCTGTGCGGCGTGATTGGGGCGATCATGCAGGTGGCGCCGTCGGATCCGCGGGTGATGCGATGCGTGAGCAGCCTGCAGGTGCAATGCCTGGTTCTGGCGCGTCCGATTCCGAAGCCGATCGCGAGGTCTCTTGGCACCGCCCCGCACGACCTCGAGAGCATGATCACCCACATCGTAGATTTCTCGCTCGGCGGAATGAGAGCAATCGCCTCCGGAAAGTGAAAAGATGAGCGGGTGCGGATCGTCCAGGCCAACGCGGTGTACGACCCGGCGGCGAAGACGCCCGACGCGCTGCTCGACCTCTATCACACGCTGACGGAGTGGAGCACCGCGGTCGCGGGCGCGGGCGCCGGGGTCTCGGTCGTGCAGCGATTCCACACCGCCGCGACGCTGGAACGCGACGGCATCCGCTACGAATTCGTGAAGGACAAGGAGCCGCCCTGGCTGTCGACGAAAGGCGCACCGCCGCCGTTCGTCGATGCGGTCGTCAAGGCCGGCGCCGATGTGATCCACGTCAACGGGCTGATCTTTCCGCAGCTGGTCGCGTCGATTCGCAGCAAAGCCGGCCGTTCGGCGATCGTCGCGCAACATCACGGCGGTGAATTTCCCATTCGCGGATCGGGGCTGGTCGGGATCTGGCAGCGCCAGCGCTGGAAAGGCGGGCTCGCCGCGGCGAACGCGCTTTCGTTCACGGCCGCGGAGCAGGCGGAGCCGTGGCGCGCTGCCGGGGTGCTTGCCGATCAACGCGTTCTCGAGATCATCGAAGCGAGCACGAGGATGCGCGAAGTAGGGCGGGAACGGGCGCGAGCCGCGATCGGCGCGACCGGCGCGCCGCTCATCCTCTGGGTCGGACGGCTCACCACCAACAAGGATCCGCTCACGGTGCTCGACGGGATCGAGCGCGCGCTCCACCGCCTTCCGGAGGCTCGCGTCATCATGGCGTTCGGCGATGACACGCTGATCGAAAGCGTCGAGGAGCGGGTGCGCGGCTCGGCGCCGCTGAACGCGAAGGTCACGCTTGCGGGAAGGGTCCAGCGCGACGAGCTGCCGAATTACTATGGCGCCGCCGATGTCTACATCAGCGGCAGTCACTTCGAAGGCAGCGGCTACGCGTTGATCGAGGCGATGTCCGCGGGCCTCGTTCCCGTGGTCACGGACATTCCGTCCTTCCGCGCGATTGTCGGCGACGACCGCGCCCGATGGGAGCCAGGCAACGCGGGCGATTGTGCCCGCGTGCTTCTCGACGCGTGCGCGTCGGATCTCGGCGCGCAGCGAGCCGCGGTGAAAGAACGCTTCAATCGCGTGTTGAGCTGGGATGCGATCGGCGCCCGCACGGTCGCCGAATACGAGGCGCTCGGGCATTCATGAAGATCGCGATCGTGGTGCCGGGCGGCCTGCACCCCAGCGGCCAGGAACAAGTCGTGCCGTCGTGGCTGGCGTTGTTCGAGCGGCTCGCGAAGTCCCACCAGATCCACGCCTTTGCGTTGAAGCATCTCGAGAAGCCTCAGAGCTATTCGCTGCGCGGCTTCACCGTTCACGATCTTGGCCGGCCGGCGGCGCCATTCGGCCTCACCCGGGGTGCCCAGGAGCGGGCCCTGGCCCGCGCGCTCGATCAGCACGGTCCGTTCGATCTCCTCCACGGTTTCTACGCCGACCCCGCCGGCCAGCTCGCGGCGCGGGCCGGCCGCCGCCTGCAGATCCCGAGCGTCGTCACCTGCGACAGCGGCGAGTTCGTGTCGATTGCGAACATCAAGTACGGCTCGCAGCGGACGGGCCGCGGCCGGCGTGCCGTCAGCGAAGCGTGCACGCTCGCGACCAAGGTGCACGTGTGCACGAATTTCATGGCCGCGCTCGCCGCGTTGCAGAAGATCGTCTCGACGGTGATCCCGTTGACGTCGGTGACATCACAGGCGGCGACGATCAAGTGGCCGGTGACACGGCGTCAACCAGTCACGTTTCGGATCGTCCAGGTCGCCAGCCTCAGCCGCGTCAAGAACCAGCGGCTGCTGATCGACGCGCTGCCGATCGTTCGCGAAAAGATCGACGCGCGCCTCGATCTGGTCGGCGAAGACACGCTGAACGGCGAGCTCCAGAAGCATGCCGGGAAGATCGGCGTCGGCGCGCACGTGACGTTCCACGGCTTTCTGCCGCAGCCGCGGGTGCTCGACATCTTGTCGCGCTCCGATCTGTACGTGCAAACGTCGCAGCACGAAGCGGCCGGCGTTTCGGTGCTCGAGGCGGCGGCCTCAGGCGTACCGACGCTCGGAACGCTGGCGGGCTACGTGGCCGACTGGTCGCCGATGAAAGCGATGGCGCTGGGCGACATGATCCCCGAGTCGCTCGCGGATGCGATCCTCACCTTGCACGCGGATCCCGATCGCCGCCGATCGATGGCCGCGCTCGCGCGGACGTTCGCGATCGCGCACGACGCGACGTGGTCGGCCGCGCAATTCGACAAGTTGTATAGGAGCCTGAGGTCTTAGGGTCTTAGGGTCTTAGACAGTTCGCGTCAGCGGCAGGTTCAGGCTGCAGACACATCGCTGGCAGGTCTGATTGCGCTCGACGCCGAGTGATTGCCTGAAGGCGATCGCTCTGGGCGAGTTGAGGGCATCCTCGAAGTCTCCTGCTGTGGATCCATAAGCTGGGTGGAAGAAACACGGCCGCACGCTGCCGTCCGGCTCGAGCACCGCGGACACCCAGGGCGCGTTGCATTGCACCGTGGGAAATGCGCCGCGACCCGACAGCGCCTGGTAGTACTGGAGAATTCTGTCGAGCGACGCGCGGCCGCCGGCGACGAACCCGTTGTGAAACAGATCGGGCGCCATCGACACGGCGCGCTCGATCGACGCCTCGAGGCTGCCGAGATCGTCCTCGGCCACCGTGACCTCGGCGATGCGATCCCCGGTCCACGGCACCGGCCGATTGAACGCCGCCGAAGACACGTCGGCGGCGAGAAACGAGATCTCGTCGAATCCCATCCGATGCGCGGCGGTGATGGTCTGATCAAGCGACGCGAAGTTGCCGCGCTGCACGACCGAGCGCGCGATCAGTCGAGGCGTCGGGTACTCGCCGTGCAGCGCCATGACGCCCTTGGCGATGCGATCGAACCCGCCTTTGACGCGTCGAATGGTGTCATGCGCATCGCGATCGCCATCGAGCGAGATCACGACCGTGTCGACGGCGGCCGCGATGTCGGCGGCATGCGTGGCGATCAGCAGCCCGGTCGTGACCAGCGTGACGCGGACGCGAAGCGCCTGGAGCTGCCGGCACAGCGCCCAGAGATTGCGATGCAGCAGCGGCTCGCCGCCGGTCAGCATCACGCGCTGCACGCGCAGCGCGCGGATCGCGTCGATGTGCCGCTCGAGATCGTCGGCGGAGATCTCACGCTTGTCGGCGTTGGCCTTCCAGATGTCGCACATCACGCATCTGCAGTTGCAGGCGCTGTGCACACTCAACGCGAGGATCGGCAGGCTCTCGAGCCGATGCGTGACGCGGCTCCGGGCGCGGCGGGCGATCTCTCCGGGTCCAACCATCAGTTCAGGACCTCGAAGCCCGGTTCCTGCAATCGCATCTTCGACACGTGACGGCCGATCCATCGCGCGACCAGCCGTGGCGATCCGTCGAGCACCGCAGGCGTCGAATCGACGCCGCTCGCGTCAAACACCCGCGCCAGCAACACCTCCGATACCACGGGCTTGCCGTCGATCATCGTCAGGCGCACGTCGCTCCGCGAGGCGCTGACGAGCGTGTCGAACGGGCACGTCTCGTTCGGACGCAGCACCGTCAGGTCCGCGGGCGCGCCGATCTCGATGCGCCCGCCATCGCCAAGCCGAAGCAACCGCGCGGCGCCGGCGCCAACCGTGCGCGACAGGCCTTCGGCGCTCAACTGCCGCGTCGCATGCGCGTCTCGCAGTTCATCGAGCAAGTCGCGCTCGCCGCTCAATCGCGAATCGCTCCCCAACGCCAGCCGATCCGCATCGTCGAAGGCGCGCACGTCGGCGGTCGCACCGAAGAGGAAGCGGTTCGACGAGGGACACCACACCAGGCCGGCCCCGGCGTCGATCACGCGATCCGCGGCCGCGCGGCAAAACGCGACGCCGTGAATGAAGACGGTGTTCGGCGACAAACAGCCGAGACGATCGAACGTGTCGAGCTCGGAGCGCGCCGCATCATCGAGCCCTTCGCCGGCATGAATCATCCAAGGCCATTCTGATGGCGTCCTGTGATGCGAAAGGGCGACGGATTCGCCGTCGATGTGCAGCGAATGGCTGTAGCCGAACCGCTCGACGACCCGCACGGGGAATCGGCGGCGCAGCGCGCGATGCCTCGGGTTGTGATGACAGACCGTCGTGACGCCGGCGAGCAGATTCTTGAGGCCGCCGACCCAGACGCGATCGTCCAGCGTGTCGGGTTTCGTCACCGCCAGCGCCGGATCGCTGTCGAATCGCGGTTGAAAGTCGGCGATCCATTCACTGGCGTTGGCGTATTTCTCGCGCCACTTCAAGCGCGGCTGCGAGTTCAACTCGAGATGATCGTGCGCGTTGATGAGCCCCGGGAAAACGAAGCTGCGATCCAGATCGACAATCTCATCGCCCGAGTCCGGCGCGACGTCGACGCCGTCGATGCGGCCGCGCTTCACGCGCAACGTCCGCGCCAGGCGGCCTCCGGGTGTTACGACTTGCGCATTCACGAAGGAAAGCGAACGGGAAAAGAACATGGCGTCTATCGCCGCGCCCGGACCACCAGGACCGCGCGTTGACCGGGCGCAGCCGCGATCTCCGGCTCGCGCCATTCTTCGATGGCGAGACCCGCCGCTGCACAAGCCTGGCGATGCCGATCCAGCGAGTGCCAGAAGCCGTCGATCGCCCATTGCTTGCCCTCGCTCTCGAACGTGCGCAACCAGCCGGCGGCTTCACCGGCGGGATGGACGACCGAATAGATGACGCGGCCGCCGGGCCGAAGCACGCGAGCGATCTCCGTCAAGGCGAGCTCGAGCTCGGCGAGGTCACCCAGCGCCAGTCCGCAGACGACGAGATCGATCGACATCGCATCGAACGGCAGCGCGCGCAGATCCGCGCGCGTGATCCGAGTCGTGGTCTCGCGCGCGCGTGCGAGCATCGCCCGCGACAAGTCCATGCCGATCGCGCGGGCGCCGCGAGCGCCGAGCTCTCGCAGGTAGCGGCCGCTGCCGCAGCCGGCATCGAGCACGGTCAGCCCCCGCACTTCCGGCAGCAGCGCAAGCACCGTCTCGTGCTCGACTTCCATCAGCGGATTGTGCGGCCGCGGCGGATAGGCGCTGGCCCACAGTCCGTACGCGGACTGGGGATCGAGCCGTTCGACTCGACCAGGCTCTGCCTGGCCTCGCTCAGGCCAGGTGCGCTCGATCGCCACGCCACGCCGCCGCGCAAAAGGCCATCGCAGCATAATCAGAAGCCAGTTGTCTCGGGCCGCTGGTACCGGAACGCGCGTTGCAGCAAGTTCAACTCGAGCGGACGGGTGTACGCCTTCGCGTGGTAGCGCCACGCCGATGCGGCGCGCAGCAACCGCCGCCGCGCCGGCGTCATCCGCATGTCGGTCACCGTCGGGTAGTACGCGTTCAGCACGCTCTCGAAGTCGCGCACTTTCTGGCGGACCTCGCCGTGCGACCATGGCGTGCTCGGATCGCGACGGAGCGCGAACGTCTGCCAGCGATCGCTGACCCATCCTTCGAGCGTGTCGGGAAACTTGAAACCCTGGTGCTGTGCGGCCTCATAGAATGTTCCGTCCATCGGCACCGGCGAATACACGTACAGAATGATCTCGGTCGCGTCGTTGATCTGTTTGATCCGGCGAATGAACGAGAGCGTCTGTGAAAGATCGGCGTCCGGATCGGGCGGATTGCCGACCACAAACGAGAACTCGGGGACGATGCCGTGCGATTTCATCCGGCGCGCGAGCTCGATCGTCAGGTCAGCCGACGCGGTGCCGCCCTTGTTCATGCGCTTCAGCATCTCCGTCGATCCCGACTCGGCGCCGCAGAACACCATCTTCAGCCCGCTGCGCCGCATCGCCGCCCAGGTCGCGTCCTTGTATCGCATCAGCTCGTCGACACGGCCGAGCGCCCACCAGGACATGCCGAGCGGCGTCAATCGATCCGCGATCGCCTGCGTGCGCGATTCGGAGATGAAGAAGTCCATGTCGTGAAACTGCACGGCGTCGGCGCGATACAGGAGGCTGAACTTTTCCAACACCTGGCCGACGCGGTTCGGCGATTGCGCCACCCACTTGCGATTCGACATGCCGACGACCGCGCAGAAGTTGCAGGCGAACGGGCAACCGAACGACGAGTGGTGCGTTGCCACGCGATCGCCGAGATAGTGCTTGTGGAAGTAACGCTCCATCGGCAGCCGCTGATACGGCCAGTCCGGCAGATCATCGAGCGGCGTGAGCGCGCGCGGCGGCGTGCGCTGGATCGCGCCGTTCTGCCGGAACATCAACCCCGCGATCGACGACCATGATTCTCCGTCGCGGATCGCCCGCATCAACTCCAGGATCGTCTGCTCGCCCTGGCCGATCACGCAGACATCGACGGTGTGCTCGCTCAAGCACGCGTCGGCGTGCTGCGATGGAAAGTAGCCGCCCCAGATGATCGGCACTTCCGGCAGCATGCGCTTCAACTGCCTGCAGCCTGATACCGCCGATCGCAATTGCGGGCCGGGCATCACGGTGACGGCGATCGCCGTAATCCGCTGCTTATCCGCGATCGCGAGAATCGCGCCTGCCGGATCGGCTTCGAGGTTGCCATCGACGATGCGGTATTCGAACTCGCCTTCGAGCATCGAGCCGATCGCGAGCAGCGACATCGGCAGCGGCTTCTTGGGCGACGGCGTGCTCCACGGATTGAAGAGGACGATCATCGCTCTCTCCAGTTGGCGGTCACGGCCATGCCGATCCTACCGACCAGCGCCGAAGACGCGGAGCGCGCAGCCTGGGCATATCGGCCGCGGCGCCAGTGCTGATCCTTCGCGACCTCCGCGGTCATCCAACGCCGGGCGAAGTCGTAATAGGTGCGAACCGGACGCCCGCGCACGACCAGATCGCGATCGGTGCCGTCGGTCCACGCTTGCGGCGCCAATCGATCGGCAACCTGGTCGTAATATGGCGTCCCCTTGATTGGATACGACACCGTCGTCAGGAACACATCCGGTGAGGTGTGCTTCAAATGATCGACCGTCGCCCTAAGGTCCGCCATCTGCTCGCCGTCGTAGCCGAGCATGATGAACATCCCGACCTCGATGCCGTGGCGGCGCAGCCGGGCGGCGGTGTCCTGCACTTGATCGACCGACACTTTCCGCTTCATCGCATCGAGGATCCGCTGCGAGCCGCTTTCCGATCCGATCCAGACGCGGAAGCAGCCAAGACTCGCCAGGGCTGCCGCGACATCGTCATCAATGCGCTCCGCGCGCGAGATACATTCGAACGGCAGGCGAATCTTTCGCCGCTCCAGCTCTTTCGCGTACGAGATCGTCCAGTGGTGATGGATCGCAAACACATCGTCTGCGTACCACAGGCGCTCGGGGTCGTATCGATCGACGATGCCTTCGACTTCGTCCGCGACATTGCTGACCGATCGCCGACGATGGGTTTCGCCGAAGACGGAGCGGCTGCACCAGGTGCACGTGTACGGACATCCGCGCGCGGTGATTAACGACACCGTGCCGACGCCGTGACGCTCCCGCCACGCGTTCAAATACGCCTGCATATCGATGGCGTCGCGATCGGGATACGGCTGCGCATCGAGATCGGGCAACAGCGCGCGCGGCGGCGTCCGCACGATGCTGCCGTCGGCCGCTTTGAAGACGATGCCGTGGATCTTCGACAGATCGGAATCCGCGACGTGTTTCGACGACGCTCTCGCGGATGCTCGCGAGTGCATCGTCGCGATCAGCTCCTCGAGCGTCTGTTCGCCTTCGCCGATCACGACCACGTCGGCGCCAGCCGCGAGATACGCGTCGGCGTGATGCGGCGGATCCGGACCGCCGATTAGCACCTTCGCGCCGCGGCGTTTCGCCATCGCGATCATCCGCAGGGCGTTGCGTTTGGTCATCAGGTTGACGGCGATGCCGACAAGCGGCGGACGCTCCCGCTCGAGCGTGTCCTTGAAGCCGTCGATCGTCCGGAACGTCGCGTCGAACACGCCGACGCGAATGCCCTTCCGCTTCAGATGCGAAGACAAGTACAGCAGCCCGAGAGGCGGATGCGGACGCATGACACGCTGCTCGGCGGCGTCGAGCGAGAGAAAATATCCGTGGGCCAGCAGGATATCCATTCAAGACACCTGCTGCGGCGGCCGCACGAAGTCGACGATCAGCTTTTCAACCGGCAGGTTGTACCAGTCGTGATTGCATCGCCATTGCGACGTGGTACGCAGCGGCCAGCGCCACGCGCCCGGCTTCCAGGCGTGCCGGGTGTAGAACTTGAAGCGCTCGACCTGTTGCCATTGCGCCGGCGTGATCCACGGGCCGCGGCCGGCGACGTAATCGAAGTCGGCCCACTGCTCGAGCCCGCGCGGGAACACGTAGCCGCGTTCGGCCGACAGCTCGGCCATCGGATTGCCCGGATAGGGGCGGTAGTAGAAGATCGGCGTCTCGAAGTCCGGGTTCGATCGCCGCAGCTGCTTCGCGAGCGCGAGCGTCGCCTGCATGCTCTGCTCGGATTCGCCCGGGAAGCCGACGATGAAGTTGAAGATCGCGCCGACACCGTGACGCGTGCACATGTCCGCGGTCGCGCGCACCTGCTCGAGCTTCATGTCCTTGTGAAGACGATCGAGCATTTCCTGCGAACCCGATTCGACGCCGACCATGACTCGACGCAGGCCCGATCGAACGACTTTCGCAAACAGCTCGTCGCCGAGCCGGCACGCCTGATCGGCGCGCAGTGTCGCCGTCCACGTGATTGACAGATTCCGCTTCAGGAATTCATCGGCCAACGCGTTGACGCGCTGCGCATGCGTGAAGAACGTCTCATCCTGGAACGCGACATCGTCTACCGAGTACCGCTGATCCAGGAACGCGATCTCACCGGCGATTCGTTCGGGCTCCAGGCCGGTCCAGCCGCGATTGAACACCGCGGGATCGGCGCAGAACGCGCACCGGAATCGGCAGCCCTGCGACGAGATGTAGTCGATCTGTCGCGAGCCCTTGAGCGCAAAGAACCGCTCGACGGGAATCAACGAGTAGTCGTGCGCGGGGAACGCGTTCAAGTCCTTCAGCGGCGCCGTTTGCGTTCCCGCAACAGGCTCTCCGGCAATCAGTCGATCGACGATGTTTCTGAACGTGTCTTCGCCCTGGCCGCTGACGACGATGTCGACGGCAGGTTCGTCGAGGCACTCGGATGCAAAGAGCGACGGATGCCAGCCGCCCCAGACGATCGGCATCGTCGGGTACGTCGATTTAATCGCCCTGCTCACGGCGAGCGCGTCGTGGATCGGCGCGCCGGTGAGGACCGTGACGCCAACGCACACCGCACTACGCGCAGCCGCGATCACTGCCGCGATCGGATCGTTCTCGAGCCGGCCGTCGACGATGACGACGTCGATGTTGTCGCGATCGAGCGCTGATGCGATGGCCATCAGGGCGAGCGGCATCGTGTAGAACACCGCGCGCGGGTTGTAGAGAACGACTTTTGGCTTGGACATCAGGCCTCCAGTCGCTGTGGACGCAGGCGGCGGCGCGTCAGCGCCAGCGCCGCGCGGTTGTAGATCCACGATGCGGCGCGGCGCGCGTGGGCGGGCCGCATCTCCCACGGACTTCTCACCAGCGCCGACAGAACGTTCGCGGACTTGCGGGCCCGGAACTCGTGATGCACGAGACCGTGGACGCGGCGATACACCTCCGGGGCATACGTTGCCTTGTACATCGTCGCGAGATCGCTCGAGTCAACCCAGTTCTGCTTCACGCCGAGCTCCTGGCGGACACGCTCGTAGAACTGTGTCCCCGGCAGCGGATACGACACCGACACGCCGATGTCAGCCGGCTCGATCTCGCGGGCGAGCTGCAACGTCGCTTCGATGTCGGTCCACGTCTCCCCGGGATATCCAAACTGCAGGAACACGCCGACGTCGATGCCTTCAGCCTTCAGCAGGCGATTCGCGGTGCGGATGTCCTCGACGCGCAGGCCCTTCTCCATGGCGTCGAGCACCTTCTGCGATCCCGACTCCGCGCCCATCCACAACATCCGGCAGCCGGCGCCGGCCAGCGCCCGCGCGACGCCGGCGTTCACCTGATCGGCGCGCATCAGGCACCGGAACGGCACCCGCGTATGCCGCTCGTTCACGAGCGCGGCGAATTCCTCCACCCATCCGGGCTTGAGGCCGAACACGTCGTCCACGATCCACAAGTGATCGGGTGCGAAGCGGCGCTTGAGCCAGGCGATCTCTTCGACGACGGCCTTCGGGCTGCGCGTCGCGTAGCGCTGGCCGTAGATCGGCTTCGCGCACCAATTGCAGTGATACGGGCATCCCCGCGTCGTCGCGATGTTCATCGAGTAGTAGCCGTGGCGGCCGTACCAGATCTCGCGATAGCGATCGATGTCGACGAGGTCCCACGCCGGGAACGGCAAATCGTCGAGTGACTTGATGAACGGCCGCGCGCTCGTCCGCCGCACGGCGCAGACATCGTCCAGGTAGGCGATGCCGGGCACGTCCTCGATCGGACCACCCACGAGCAGGCGATCGGCGAGGTCGGCGATCGTGAGCTCGCCCTCGCCGAGAATCACGGCAGTCGCGCCGCGGCGGAGATAGAGCTCGGGATGATCGGTCGCGTCGGATCCCGAGATCAGGATTGGCACCTTGGCCCGGACCGCCTGATCGATCATCGCGAGTGCCGCTTCGCGCATGCGCAGCAGGCACATCTTGCTCAGGTAGTTGAAGCTGTCTTCGTAGATCGCGGCGATGCGCGGGCGATGCCGCTCGAGCGCGGCGCCCCAGTCGGCGACCGA